>JAEEGK010015924.1_pt1 | contig 16590 bp, 8 predicted proteins | sample 8958771 | NCBI WGS metagenome assembly JAEEGK01 (sample SAMN16246547, study PRJNA631951) | gut metagenome | biome: gut microbiome; feature: rumen; material: SC-attached | host: Bos | place: Iran: Karaj | collected 2018-10 | reverse complement strand
ATGAATATAATTGTTCTTGATATTTATGATTTTCATTTTGTAATTTTAGATTTTCTTTTTTTAAATCTGCTTTTTCTTTTAATAAAATTTCAAAATCTGAATTTACTTTATCATAATTTAATTTATAATCATTTAATCTTTTATTTATATTTTCAATTTTACTATCATCATTTTTATAAATATCTTTTAATTTAATATCTAAAGTAAAATTCTCAGCTTTTAATGTTGAATTTTCATCTTTAAAATTATTTAATTCCTTATTTAATTTCATATTTTCTTTAGTTAATTCATTAATTTGTTTTTGAAATTCAGAATTTAAATTATTTATTTTATCTTTATTATCACTTTCATTTTTTTCATTTTTAAAATTAGCATTTTCTTTTATTAAATCTTCAACATCACTTTTAAGTGAATTAATCATAGATTGAGCTAAAACTAATTGTTTTCTATATTCTTCACATTCATTTTTAATTTTTGCTAATTCTAAAACACCATCAACATTAATATATTTATTTAAAACACCATTTTTTAATAAATCATTTTCAATAGTTTTTCTTAATAAATCATAATAATTTTTTTGTTCTTCAATATCAATAATTTCATCTTTTTGAATTGGTACTTCTAAAATTTCTTCTGTTATTGGAAGAGGATGATTTGGATTTAATTGTTTAATTCTTTTTTCACAAAGATATTTATATTTTTCTAATTCACTTAATCTCTTTGCTTGATCTCTTATTTTATATTCTAATTGACTAATATATGTTGAATTATCTTTTTGACTATTTAAATTTGGAAAATTATCCATTGAATTCATAAATTTTGATTGTGTTCCTTGTAAATTTTGAGTTGAATCTATTTCATAATTATAATCTTCTTCATCGTTAAATAGTGAATTAGATGAATTTAATCCCATTACATTCTTATTATTTACTTGGGAATTTAATAATGAATTTGAGTTTTTCTATTTGTTATTTTTATTCAATAATTATATAAAATTAAATTACTTTTCCTTCAGTTTTTTTCATTTTTAATGACAAAAATATTTTATTTTATTTATATATAATTTTAGATTGTTCATATTGATTAAAAATTATTTTTTATAATAAATACAATATATAAATAATATTTGTTGAATAATAATATATTCATTTTTACTATTTATATAAATAATGAAAATAAATTTAATAATAATATAATATTTTTATACCATAAAATATCTTTTTTATGAAGAAACAGAACTAGAATCCTCCATACTAAATTTATTATTATCAATATCACTATTAATTTTATCATTATTATTTATATCATTCTTATTATTATCGTTAATATCATTATTATTATTATTTTTTATATCATTATTAATTTCTATATTATTATTAATTTCTATATTATTATTATTTTCCATATTATCATTATTTTCCTTTTGTTTAATCCCATTATTTTCAAAAACAATATCATTAGTTTGATTAAGATTAGAATTTTTAATATTATTATTAGTACTTGTTCCAGTAATATTCCCTTCACTTTCTTTTTCAAATTCCTTGTTGCCAATATTATTTAAATTAGAAAATTTTTGTTTAGCTTTTTGTAAATCACTAATAGAAACAGCTTTCTTATGTGAAATTTCAGTAATTTTTTTAATATTTTTTAACCCACCAACCATTGCTAAACATTTCCCTAAATTTAAACAACTTAACATAATATTTTTAGATTCTTTACTAATATTAAATAAACTATCATTAGTTGAAAAATAATCCTCTAAATTATCTTCTAAATCCCAAATTCCTTGTAAACCTTGTATAATTGAAGGAATATGTTTATCAGCAGTTTCATTTAAATTTTTTACAAATTCCTGTTGTACATTTTTAATTTCTTTTTGTTTATGTAATTTAATTTTACATTCAGTTTGAATTAATAATCTTTGATATTTATCAACAACACAATCTAAATCAACTTTTTTAAATTTACATTTAACTTTATTTAATATAATTTTCTTAATATAATTATCAATTTTTTTTTTCGTATTTTCAGAAGTACCTAAACTTTTAATTGAATTATAAGCGACTAATTCATCAGAATCTAAATAAGTAAAAATAGTTAAAGTAACAACAATAAGTGATAAGACAACAACACCAACTAAACAAACAATAACACCAATAATTCTTCCAATTACAGTTTTTGGTGTAATGTCACCATAACCAATTGTACCCATTGTAATTAATAAATACCAAAAATTATTTATTACGTAATTAAATGGATTTTCTTTATCATATTTATAATATTCTAATACTTTTAATAATAATGAAAAATATATTAATGAACATATTCCAATGAAACTTAATGTTAAAAATCCTCTATTATCTAAATTTGCTTTTATTAAAAAAAAATTTGGATTTCCTTTACTTTCAAAATATCTTAATATTTTTTTTGAACGAGGTGTTGAAAATAAATTCCAAGTTTTTATTACTTTTATAATATAATATAAACGAATTGTAGAAAGAAAATATAAAATCATATTTAAACTATAAATTATAGGATTTCCTAAAATATCAATTTCAAAATGCCATTCTAAATAAGGATAAGGTTGAAATATATGAATTAATATTTCTATTATTTTTTTCCTATTTTCAACATGCATTGCTTTTGGTCCAATTACAGTCTCTTCTTTTGAATCTAATTCAACTAAAATTTTATTTAATTCATATTTTAATTTATATCTAAAATAAAGTAATAATATTGTAAATAAGGAAACTCCAATAAAAAATATTCTTAATAAATTTTGACCTCTTGTTAATTTAAATCCATTATCAATATATTCAAAATGTTCATTATAAAAAAAACATACTGAAATAAAATTAATGAAAGCTATTAAAAAATCTAATACTTTTACTTTTTTTGAGTAACTTTGAAAATTTTGGATTTTTTGAAATATTATTTTTTCATCCATTGTTTTTAATAATCCTATTTTAAAACTTGAAAGTGCTTTCATATTCTTATTTAAAATTTTATTTGTATTTTCAATATATCTTTCGTCATCTTCTTCTTGTCTTAATGAACTTGTATTTAAATTTTTAGTTTGAGAATAATCTATATTTCTCTCGTTTATATGACTCATTATTATTTTTGGTATTTTTCCATTTTCATCTAAAATTTTTTTTTGTGTTGATTTAGTTATATATGAAGAGTCTTTTAATGAGTTCATTTTATTTTTATTTTAATAAATACATTCTACATTAAATTCTTTTATTTAAAAAAATTATATAAATAAAATATAAGAAAATATAATTATTATTTTTTTAACTTAAAAAAATTAATTCTTAATTTTTACATTTTATTTTTTATTTTTTCTATTTACCAAAAAAAATGTATTAAACAATCAGAAAAATAGGTTTACCTGGCATTGCTCGTTCTCTTGAATTCTTTGGTTTTAATTCGTCTTTATATTCCATTATTTCAATTTGAGAAACTTTAGTTAATTTTTTAAATAATTCAATATTATTTTTTAAAACTTCTTCTTCATTTATTTGTAAATGGTCTTCTAAAGCTTCTTTTCCATAAGTTTCAACTTCTTTTGCTTTATATGATGCAAATTCTAACATATTACTTTTTTCTTTTTTATCACTGCATTTTTCTATTATTTCATTTTTATATCCTGGATTACCTTTTTCATCAAATGATGCTATTTTACCATTTTCGTCGTATTGTTGTCCTCTTAATATTTCTAAAACTAATTTTTGATTTGCTGAATATTCTTTTGCAAAAAGAATTCTTATTTTTATTTCTTCTTCTTTCTTTTCTTCTTTTTTTTCTTCTTTTTTTTCTTCTTTCTTTTCTTCTTTTTTTTCTTCTTTTTTACCTTTTTTTCCTCCTTTTGGTTTTTTTGATTTTGTTATAACTTCTCTTATATTTTCAATTACTTTATTTATATATTCATTATAATCAAATAATTTTTTATCAATTGGATTTGATATTGTAGGGTATTTTGCTTTACATAAAAATTCAATTTTTAAATCATTTAAATTATTTTTTTCAAATATTGGATTTAAATAAGTTTTATACATATATTCAGTCCAATGAGGAATAATTGGATTAATTATAATGAAAAATGTTTTAAAGAAATGTACCATTAAAGTAGGATTTAATTTAGTATAATCATCATTATTAAATAATATATATTCATCTTTTGAATTTATCATCATATAAAAACCATATTTTAAAACATTTTTAAATTTCATTTCCTCATAAGCATTTTTACATTGTTCAATTAAATAATTAATATTATTATCAAACATTTTATCAAAATCATCTTTAAATTCAATAACTTTATCAGGATCATTAATTTTAAAATCAGGATTTTTATACCAAGTTTCATTAACTAAAATTTTAACAAAATTCTCAAATGAATATAATCTATTAATACTCAAATCACATAAACCAGGAACGAAATTAGCATCATCAAGTGTATCACCACAATCAGCTAAAGCAATTCTAGATGCATCAACTCCATATTTATTAGTTAAGTCACTTATAGTTAAAAAATTACCTTTTGATTTTGCCATTTTTTCACCATCTACTAAAATATATCCATTACAAAAATATGCTCTTGTCATATAATCTTCATTTAAATTCCAAACTGCAGCATGATTATATAATGACATTGTTAAGTGATTTCCTATTAAATCCTTTCCTGAACATCTTAAATCCATAGGATACCAATATGTAAAGGAATTTCTCATTTCTTTTAATATATTTTCTTTAATTGGACATTTTGAAAAATCTAAATCTTTACCTAAGAAAATATAATCAAATACTTCTTCAGTTAACATATCTGGAGTAATATCATTTTTATTTTTTAAACCGAAAATATCTTCATGTAAATAATTTGCAATTGTATAATATGCCATATAAATTGTTGAATCACTTAAACTTTCTATTAAATATTGTGGATCCCATGGAATATGAGTTCCTAAACCGAAAGTTCTACTTAAACCCCAATATGAAAACCAATCAATAACTTGTTCGAAAGCTTTTAAAGTACTTTGACTATAAGTTTTAAATTTATCTGAATGAATATATTTTAATAAAAATTGCTTCCAATCATCTTCACCATATGTAATATACCATTGATCAACTAAAGCAACTATGCATTCTTCACCTTGTCTATTTTTAACAATACCTTCTGGTTCATAATATAATAAAGCTTCATTTGATTTTACTAAATCATTTTTAACTTTATCTTTAGCTGTTCTAATTGGTTCACCTTTATATTGTCCAATATCTAAAATTCCTTTATAGAAACCATTTGTATAAACTTCTTCTTTTGCTTTTTGTAATTTTACTTTATCTTTAGGACTTTTAATTTCTAATTTCTCAACTGCATCTTTAGCTGGTAATGGACCATAACCTTCTAAATTTAATATATGAACTGGATCATATATCATATCTAAAGTAATACCCCATTTTTCTCTTAATTTCTCATCATTTTTAAATAATAATATATTAATGTAATCATCAGGTGAATCTGATGGTACTGATGTTACAATACCAGTACCTTTATTCATTGATATTGTTTCCATTGGGAATAAATATACTTCTTTATGTATTGATAAAGGAGCTGATATTTTACATCCTATTAATTCTTTTCCTTTTATTTTTAATAAATTTTCTGCGTTTCTTGGTTCTTTTGTTAATTCTTGATATGCCATATTTAATATAGCATGTTCTGAAGTAATGAAAAATTCCCCATTATTCATTTCATATAAACCATAATCACCATTTGGTAAAATATAACAATTAGTTTGTCCATACATAGTTTCAGGTCTTAATGTAGCTGCAACTAAAAATATATTTTTATTATCTTTCATTAATTCTTTAATTTTATCTGGTAATTTTTCATTAAATAATAATTTCATTTTTATTAATGTATATTCTTGAGGTCCTAATCCTTCTCCTTCACTTCTATCATGATCAGCACATGGTTGATTATCACTCATTGAAAAAATTGCATTTCTTTTACCAAAACGAATCCTATTTTGATCTTTTAATTTTTTCATATGCCATTGAATAAATTTATCATAAAATTTCTGTTTTTCTGTTGTTATAAATGATCTACTAAAATCAATATTTAAACCAAAATTCATTAAATCAACTTTACCTCTTGGAGGAAAGTATTCTAACCAAAAAGTTGGATCTACAAATTTTGGTATTAAATCATCAGGAACATCTAATTGTTTTAATATATCAATTTGTGTTGGAGGTGTATCTTTTTTTTTCTTATCATCTTTCTTATCTTTTTGTTCATTTTCTTTTTGTTCATTTTCTTTCTTTTCTAATTCTTTTTGTACTCTTTTTGCTGCTGCTGCAATTGGCATTCCTGTACAATGGAAACCAAAAGGGAATAATACATTTTTTCCTATTAATCTTTGATATCTTGTTTGGAATTCACATTTTGATAATGAGAATGCATGTCCTAAATGTAATTTACCATTCATATATGGATATGGGAATGTACAAAAAAATTTTTTAGAATTTTTTGTTTCGAAATCTTCCTTTTCTTTCCAATTTTCTTCTGCTTTTGCTTCGAATATTTTATTTTTTTCCCATTCTTCTTGACATGCTTTTTCTATTTCTCTTAAATGTGCTAAACGATTTCCACCTTTTTGTTTTTGTTCGTTTTTTTCTTTTGAATCCATTTAAATTTAGATAAATAATTATATAGTTTTTATGGATATTTATATCATAATATTTCATTAAATTAAAATATATTTTATTAGATAATTAAATGATAAAAAAGGAAATAAAATTCATAAATAAAACAAATAAAAAAAAAACAAAAAAACAAAAAAAATAAAAAAAAATAAAAAAATAAAAAAAATAAAAAAATAACTTAAAATGTCTCAATACAAAAATGAAATAGAAAAAATAAGACAAGAACTAATTGAAGGATATTTCGATGATTTAAACAAGAAAGAAGCAAACCAAGAAATAGAATTAAACGCAGCAATAGTATTTCAAAAATACGCTCGTAGACTATTATGTAGAAAAAGATTTTTAATATTAAAAGCTCAAGCATTAGAAGTTCAAAAAGCCTTAAGAGGATATTTAGCTCGTGCAAACCATCAACAAGAAGTAGCAGAACAAAATGATAATATAATGACAGAATTTTATAAATATCAAGTAAGTATAATTCAAAGACATTGGGAAGGTTATAAATGCAGAAAGAATGTTATGGATTATTATGCTAATAGAAAATGGTTAGAAGAGACTAAAAAGAAGAATGAAGAAACTTTAAGTGAAATGAGAGAATATGCACAAAAGAAACAATATGATTTAGATCGTCAAATTGAAGAAAATCAAAGAAGGAATTTTGTTAATATTGCTAAGAATTTACATCATTTAATTTCTACTAAAGAAATCCCTGGAATTTATAATACTCCTTATTTACCTGCTGAGTTAAAACCACAAGTTTATAATGCTGATATTGAAGAACATTTAAAAGCTATTTTTAAAAGCTCACTTAGGAAAGGAGGAAAAAGTAATTTAAAAGGAATTAATAATAAATATCCTAGATATCAACAAATGTATAATGAATAAATTTATGGATTTTTTTTGTTTTTTTTTTTATTTTTTATATGGTTTTAAATTTTTTTTAAGGTGGTTTTTTTTCGTTTTTTTTTTAGTTTTTTTTTTTTCTTATTTTTTTGTTTTTGAAATTTATTTTTAATTAAAAAAAGTTTTTATATTTATTTATTATTTGTTTTTTTTATAAAATTTAAATATGAAAAATTTTAAAAATAGAATAATATTAAAATCATTTTATTGATTAATAAATAATTTTTAAAAAAAATCCAATTTAATATTTTATATATTGGATTGAAAAATATAAATAATTATTATAAATTCATTAAAAGGGTAAAAAAATGTTAAATATTTCTCAAAATTATTCATTAGAAAAAGAAAATAACAAAATAATTCCAAGTGAAAATTCCCAAAATATAAAATATATAAAACAATTTATTCAACCATATTTTAATTTAATAATCTCAAAAAAGAAAACAAATTTTTATTTACAAAAGAAAAAAAATAGAAAATTAAAAACAATAAATAATACAAATTCATCAAATGGAAGATGGAGTAAAGAAGAACATAATAAATTTATAGAAGCAATTATTAAATTTGGAAATGATTGGAAAAAAATACAAAAATATATTCCAAGTAGAACTAGTACTCAAGCAAGAAGTCATGCTCAAAAATTTTTAATGAAATTTAGAAATTCTAATTTTTTTAAGCAAAATAATATTGATTCTAAATTAAGTTGGGCTAAAACAATTCAATTTATTAAAAGTAATTTTAGTAATGATGAGTTAGAATTTGTTTTAAAGAATATTCAATGTAATATTTATAAAAATAAAGAAAAAAAAAATTCTTTGAAGAAAATAAATTCTGAATTTACTGATTTTAATTCAGATGATTCAATAACTATTTTTTCTAATTTTAATAATAATAATTTTATTTTTTGTGATTATTATAAAGAAAATGACATTAATTATTTATATTCGTTAAATGAAGAAAATGTTAATTTAGAAGATAATAATAATAATCATGATTATATTCAAACTTTTATTCAAAATTTTAATAGAAAATATTCATATATTAATGACTTTGATTTTACTATTAATGATATTAATAATATTTATTATGACCATAATAAGCATTTAATATAAAATTAAAATAAATTTGAAAAAACCCTTTAAATGATTTATAATAATAATAAATGTATATTGACTGTTAGTCAAAAATTAATAAATCTATTTATAAATTTATTATTTATTTACTTATTAGTAATGTTTGTTAACTTATGAAAATTATTTTTTATTATTAAATTTTGATATATTTATAAACAAAAATAAGATAAAATATATCATTAGTCAATTTTATAATAAATATAATCTAATATTAGGATATATAAACAAATATTTCATTTATTATTTATATATATTATTAAAAATAATTAAATTTAACAAATTTAATTTATATAAATTATTATTTATAATTAATTATTTTTTAAAATGAAAAATGTGTCAAATTTTTTTTTCTTATTTATGTCATGTTTCATCATCATTTTAGCAATTATTTTATTATTAACAAATATTTTATTCAAAAAGAAAATTGTAAAAAGTGAATTTCTCTTATTTCAAAGATATATAATAATAATAGCATTTAATATTTATTATTTTGTTTCAAAATGGGAATCAATATATAATATATTTTCAAAGAGTAGGAGTTTTAAAAACTTATTATTTATATTTTTATTAATATATTATGTAAATATTATTTCAGTTAATTTTGAATTATATAAAGAAATTTCATGCCCATTTTATAATTTTATAAGTATATTTAATAATAAATGGAAAAATATGTTTTGGGAAATATTTACTTTATTTTTTATTATATTTGGATTTATATTAGGAAAATATATAAAAGATGAAGGTAGTACAAAAGATAATTTTGAAATTAATTTACAATTAATATTAAGAATAAATCAAATTCCTTTAATTTCAATTTTAACTTTATTAAATATTATAAGTTTTATTATAACTATAATGAATATGACAGTTTTAAATAATTTTCAAAATAAAAGTAAAAGACAATATACAATGAAAATTATTTTAAATTTTATTTTTTCTATTATTCAATTAGGATATACTTCAATTATTTTTGTTGGAAGATTTCTTCCATTTAAAGATATATTTAATATAATATGTAATTATTATTTACTTGGTTTTTTTATTATTGATATGTTAATAAATATGACATTTATAAGAAATTCTGATTTTTATTATTATATTTTAGGTAAATCAGTAATCTCATATTTTTATTGTTTATTTGGATGCAGTGATATTTATAAACCGGTTATTAAAATAAATGATAGTGATATTAATAATGAGGAAAGTAATAATGGTTTATTAAGTAGTAATGAAGAAGTAATTAAAAAAGATTTTATATTATATTATTTCTATAATGATTTAAAATTTAGATGTATATCTCAATTTAATTTAGAAGTTTATGAATATTTTTTAAATATATCTATTGCTTGTTTATCTTCAATTTTTGAAAAAATGAAATCATCAAAACTGACAAATACTCAAAGTGATATCTTAATTAATGGATATAATAATAATAAACCAATTAAAATGTCTCAATATTGTGAATTTGAATTTAATGAATCATCATTTAATGATAATGAAAAATCTTTTATAACTAAATTAAAGATAAATACTTTTGATAAAAATACAAATTATAAAGATAAATTTACAGTAGATATTAAATACTTTTATTATAATACTTTTTGTTCAATAATTAAAAATAAAAACATTAATTTAAGTGATTTAATAAAAAGTTTATTATCACATAATTGTAATTTCCCATTTTTAATATGTAAAAATTCAAAAAATGAATATTTTAAATCAATGAAAACATTAAATTTAAAAACAAATGATAGAAAATATACAATTGAAATATTTCCAAATGTTTTAAATGATAATTCTAAAAATTCAATATTAGAAGAATATTTAGCATATATTACTAGTAAATCAAATACTTTTTTACCAATATTAATAGGAGCATTTAAAATATCAATAAATAATTTGCACCCATTTACTATATTTATTTCTAGGAATTCAATAATGGAAAATGTACCAAAAGAATTATTTAATTATTGGCAATTAATGAGATATTTACCAAAAAAAGAAATATTTGAAAAAATAGCAACTTCAAAAGATAGAACATCATTATGTATTACAGAAGAAAATTTATTTACAACAAATCAAAAAATAATAATTAAAGATTATTTAAATTTTCATTCAATTTTAAGTGAAGATGTAACATTTATATCAAATATAGGAAGTAAAAATTTTTCTTTATTAATAATGTATTATGAATTTGATAAAAATAATCCAAATATAGAAGAATATTTAAATATGAGTAGATTTAATTCAAAAAATTCTAGAAATGATTCAGATTTAAGTAATAAAAAAATAATAGATGAAAATATTGAATTTGTAAATAGTGAAATTAAAAAAGAAGAAACTACTTCAAAAAGTAATTTAGAATTTACAATTATGAATGCAAATAAAAATGGAAATGGATTTGAAAGTATATTTAATGATAATAAATGTATGATTTTTTTTTCATTTGAAAAAATATTTGAATTTAGGGGTTATTCTTTTAGTAAATTTGATTATAATGATTTTGTTAGGAAAATTGTTGATTACTTTGATAGTAATTATGAAGAATAAAATTTAAATAGTATTAATATTAGGACATATTATTTTAATTATATATAACTACTTAAAAATATTTACATATATTAAAACAAAAAAATTATTTATTTTTTAAATCAATAAAAGCAGAATTTAATTTTCTAAAATTTTTTGTATTTTTTTTTAAAATCATTCCATTTTCAATTACACTTTTTTTTCTTGAATTATTTTTAATATCTTTATTATTTAATTTAAATAAATAATTTTTTTCATCAACTAACCATTCATTTTTATGACTTATAATAAATAAAGGCCATTCATTTAAATTAATCTCATCTAGTTTTCTTATAAAATCATATTGAAAATATTTTACTTCTTTTTTAATAATTTTAACATTATTATTAAAATAATTTTTTTCTATATAAGGCATTTCAATTTTTATATTTAATCCTTTATTTTTTGCCTTAAGTGGTGTTGAATTATTTGAAACAACATCTACTTCATTTGTATATAACCCAATATCTGCTTCTTTTTTTTTATAATTTAATATTTTTGGTGAAAAATCTTTAAACACTGAAAAATCCATTTTTAAATCTCCATTTTGGAAATTTAAAATTAACATTTTAGGAATAAATTTTTCTAATGATTCATATTGGTTTACAAGATTTAAAAATTTCATTTGTTCAAAATTTAATTCAAAAATCCAATTTTTATTTGAATTTAATTGGTCATATTCAATTTTAATTGAATAAGAATGTAATATAAATAATGAGTTTAAATTTTCTTTAGTATAAAAAAAACAATAAGATAAATCTTTTTTTTTAAATTCTAATACTCTTCTTTTTGAAATAGAATAAATATTATTTCCATCTTTTTTAATTGTTTCAAAATTTGATAATAAAACATCTTTAAAATCCCTTTTTGAAAGATGATATTCTATAAATTTTCTAAAAACTTTGATAGAAAATAAATAATTAATAAGATAAAAATCCCAATTTAAAAAATTATTCATATTTAAAAAACAGAATAGATCTTGATCTATATATTTCATAATAATTTTATTACAAAAATCACAATCAAATGTAATATATGGAATAGTAATTTTAACATTAAAACTTACAGAATTAGTAATCCAAAGGAATTCATATTCATTATAAAACTTTTGTTTTTTATTTTTATTCTTTTCTTCATTATTAGTGATAATAGTTTTTTTAAATTCTGAATTAGAATCACTATCATTTAATTTTGTAATTTTAGAATATTTCTTTGTTACTCTGTGATAAAAAAAATTATCAGCATTTTTAAAAGAAATTTTTTTTCTCCCAATTCTTTCACTTACTATTGTATCATTATCTGAATTATCATTATAATTTCTTATTAAATCATATAAATCATCATCATTAAGATAAATTTTTGTATAATCTTTATTAAATTTTATTGATAATAAAATTTTTTGAAAAAAATCTATTCCTTTATAATAAAATAAAAATTGAAATGATAAAGGAAGATCTAATACAGTTTCATTATATTTATTTTCTATATTATTTATTGGTTTAAATATTATTTTTAATGGATTTAATTTTAATGTGATATTATCACCATTAAAATGCTCAAAAGAACTTTCTAAATTTGTTATAATATTTTCTATTTTATTATCTTTTATATAATTTACTTTTTCTTCTATAAAATTTTTATAAACTTCTTCTTTATTAAATATATCATTTTCTTCATATTTTAAATCAGAATTATTCCATTTATATAAAAAATCTCCAATTAAAATATTATTTCTTTTATCCTTATTTTTAAAATTAAATGAACTCAGACTTCTTAATAATTTTTTTCTTATACTTTGATAAGGCCTCTTGTTAAAATTGTCATTATAATTATTAATTGAAGGAAAATCTTTATCTTTATTTAATTTTAATTGTAATTTTTTATTCCTATTCATAATATTATTTTTATCATTACTAATAAAAAAATGACAATCTGATGATGATTGTTTCATTGTTTGATTTAATGAATTTTTATCTATTGAACTACTATATTGTGTTCTATTTAACGGAATTAATGAAGATGCATTTTTTTTTAATAAAGGATAATACTTTACATCTGGTTTTTTAAAAGTTAATTTTTGGGTTGATGATATATAATTTTTTAAATAATCATTAAATAATTTTGAATTTGATATTATTGACTTAGTTGATTTTAATACAAGAGAAAATTTTTTCTTTCCCTTTAAAAGGTCTCCTGAATTAAAGTTTGAATATACAGATAATCCTTTATTCATAATATTTTATATATTTGATATATTTTAGAAAAAAAAATAAACTAATTCAATAGAAAAATAATTATATTTATTTATTCTATTTATTCTATATAATGAATATTAATAAAAAATATTTAATTATTTTTGCATTTTTTTTCATTAGAATTATTTAGATTTGTGAATTAAAAATTATTTTTAAATTCAATAATTCTTTGAATTATTAATGGAATTATTTTTGGATGGAATAAAATCATATATTTTCTTGTTTTTATAATTTGTTGTGTGATTTATATTTTTATTATTTTTAATAGGTTTTTTAACTCTATTTTTTTTAAATAAATTAAATAAAGTATTCTCATTCATATTTAATTTATTTTTAATGACATTATTTCTAATTTTTAATCCTTTTGCTTTATTATTAACATTTTTAAATAATGCAAACTGATTTTTTTTTAAAGAAGAACTTCTTTTTAAAATATCAATTTTTTCATTTTGATTTCTTTTATCATTACCATCAGTCATTAATCTTTCATTACAATAATTTTGTATAGTTTCATCTTCAATTTTAATATTTTGATTATTATTATTAATAGTATTTTTATTATTATCAAAAAAAAAATTATTAGTTATTTTAATAAAATCATTACAAGAATTAGTTAATAAATTAGATTGAGCTAAACTTTTTTTAAAATTAATTTTCTTTAAATTATCATCATTAATAATTTCCATTTGAATATTTTTTTTTTCATTTTCCTTATTATAATTATAATTGTAAATATTATTACTTTGATTAATAGAAATACTTCTTTCCATTTCTAAAACTTTTTTTAACTCTTCATAAAAAATAGAATTAAGCATATAATCTTTTAACCAATTAATACTTTTCATCCAAATAAAAGTATTATTATTAACAAATTTAGGAATTTCAGTTCTAACATCATAAAAACCTTCTAAATTTTTTAAAATAGGAATTAATTTATACAATTCTAAATCATTATAATCATCATACCAATTTTTAATAGGTATACCATTTTCTTGTTGATAAGCAAATGAAAAAATATTATTATCAATAATAACAATATCTTTTAATTCTCTTCCAATTTTATTTAAATCTTTAATATAAACATCACCTAAAATAGTACAATCATCTCTAAACATTTTATGACTAACTTTATTTTTAATATCAATAATATTCATAATTGTATTTGCATATTTTTCACTTGAAGCAGTAAAAATAATTATTTCATAATAATAAGATAATTCTTCAATAAATTCTTTTGCACCTGGTCTTATATTAATATATAAATTACATTTATTAATTTGATTATTTTCATCTTCTAAATCAATTGTTATTATTAAATTTGGATTTTCTATATAATCAAATGATGTATGTACTAATGTTTCATCTAAATCTACTACTAATAATTTTTGTTTTGTTTTTTGAGTTTTTATATTTTGTTTTTTTATTGGATTAATTGGTATTTTTAAAGGTGACGATGAATTTGATTTGCGCTTATTTTGTGTTTTTTGATTTTTGTCAAATATTATCTTTTTTTTTGTTGTTTTTTGTGGTTTTTGAAAATGAGTATTGTCTATAAATGATAATGTTTTATTTTGTTGTTCATTATAATATGTTAAAATACTTTTTTTATTGTGTGTGTCATGTATTAAATTTCTTTTTAACATTTATTTTTATTTTTTTTATTATATAATTTTTCTTTATAATTAATATTTATTAGTTATTTGATTATTTTTTTATAATTTCAAATTTTTATTAAAATAATTTTTTTAATATGTTAAATAAATTATTAAAAAAATTAGAAATTTTGTTTATAACAGTTTCATTCTTAATTATTTTTTTGTTTTTAATTATATGATTTTTACAAAAGTTTAAATTTTTTTCTTCATTATCATAAGTTATTATTTTTCCATAATTATGATTACATTTTTCATGAAGATTATCATTTATATCATTAACATAACAAAAAAAATTACCATTATCATCATAATTATAATATAAAAAATTCTTTTTGGATTCCATTGAAACACATTTTTTAAAAGGAAATCCAGGACATTTTTTATCATAATATATAATTTCACAAACAGAAAAACTGTAAAAATTTGTTTGCTCAATTAAATCAATAGTCAAATCTGATAATGAAGAATTTAAATAAATTTTTTCTTCATTCATAATATCAAAACTTTTTGGAAATATATTCCAATAATCTAAGTATAAATCATCGTTTTGTGATTTTATATTTTTATCATAAAATGAATCATATTTATTTAAACTTTTATAAATAACGTTATTATTATTTATCTTTAGATAATTATTGGAAAGATTAATCTTTTTTAAAGAATTTTTATTAAAACCTAATAAGTTAATTAACATTTGAAATATTTTAACTTGAAATAATTGATTTGGATATTTGTTTTTATTTATTGTAATAACTCCATATATTGGTTTAAAATTTGTATTTATATTTCCACATGTAATATAAGAAGTATTATAAGATTTTCTATGAATTATTTTATATTGAATTAATAAATCATAATCTTGATTATTTTCATTAATAAAATAAATACATAATTGATTTCTTCTTTTAATTTCAAGAGTATCTATATGATTTCTACTAATGATAATATTTGAAATAAGAGAATGAATTTGCTTAATTTGTGGTTCATAATCTTTATTTGTGTCACTTATTATAGAAGCAATTCCAATTTTTAAGGGTCGAAATGGTGACGTTTCATATGAAACCGTAATTAATATAAATAATATAGTTAATTTCATTTTTATATATTTTAATCTAAGTATTTTTAATATATTAATTTTTTATTTAAAGATATTTAATATATTTATTGTTTGTTCAATAATATAAAATTATATAATTATAGAAATTAAATAATTTATTGATTAAAATTTTAAAGAAATAAATATAAAAATAAATTTTGATATTTTATGGGGATTGGGGATTGGGGATTGGGCCCAATCCCCAATCCCCAATCCCCAATCCCCATATTTAAATAATTATAAAAACAAATTACAAAAATAAATTAATT
>JAEEGK010015922.1_pt1 | contig 16591 bp, 9 predicted proteins | sample 8958771 | NCBI WGS metagenome assembly JAEEGK01 (sample SAMN16246547, study PRJNA631951) | gut metagenome | biome: gut microbiome; feature: rumen; material: SC-attached | host: Bos | place: Iran: Karaj | collected 2018-10 | reverse complement strand
CCTAATACGTCTTCCAAGCCTTCGTAGGTCTTGGCCTTCATTTTTATTGATTCCTGCAACATTTTTGTAGTCTGTATTCTGATTTTTTAATCAATTTCTACTTTCTTGGCGGGCTCTTGCTCGCCTTTTTTGCCGCCCTTGCTGTTGGCGAGCTTCTCAATGCCCGCCAGGGTGAGTATGCCGACCACCATCAAGGCTATCGCAATGAAAGTGCCAGAATTGAGGTCGGGCAGATATTTTTCCCAAAATTCCACCACCGGCTCCCCGTGCGAATTGAGCACCTCGAGCTCAAAACCGTCTTCGGAGATTGTCTTGGCGTAGTGCGGCACTTTCCAGGGCCAGATGAATCCGAGCGAGCCAAAGACGAAGCCTGTGAGCATCGCCGTGGTCTGGTCGCCGTATTTCTTCATCAGCCACGACAAGAACCTCGAAAAACCTACGAAACCTATCGCCACGCCGCCCGCAAAAGGCAGCAGCACCCTGAGGTTGAGTTGCGATACGGCGTCGATGATCACGAGTTTGTAATTGCCGAGCAAAATCAACGTGTAACTACCCGAGATGCCGGGCAGGAGCATGTCGCAAATTGCAAGTGCGCCGCAGAATATGAGGTAAAATATGTTGTCGTTTTCGCTTGCGGGGGTGATGATTGACATTCCGTATGCCAATGCCGCACCGATGAACATCAAAAGGATGTTTACGAAGTTGAATTTTTTGATGGTCTTGCCCACGTAATAGACAGACACGAGGATGAGTCCGAAGAAGAATGCCCAGACGTAGATGCCATTATTGATGGTGAAAAGGTACGACAGCAGGCGAGCCGCCGTGAATATGCTGATGACCTCGCCCGAAATCACCGCAAGCAGGAAGAAGAAGTCGGTGTGCTCGGCAAACTCCTTGAACTTGAACTTGGTGAGCAGCTTCAACGCTTCGAGGTCAATGGACTTCAATGCATGTACAAAACGTTCATATATGCCTGCAAGCAATGCAATCGTACCCCCTGAGACACCGGGGACAACATTCGCAAGGCCCATCGTAAACCCTTTTAAAAACAATATGAGGTGTTGTCGCATATATCTTATTATACTTTGTTGTAGTGGATGCGCAGATGTCTGCACACCTATTTCCACGTGCAAAAATATAAAGAAATTTAATGTATAGAAAACATTTTTTAAGTTTTTGTGCTCTTTTTTTTGCAATTCGTATCCACAATTCCGCCAATGGTCTGAAAATCAAACAATTGCCAAAATAACTCAAATGCAAAATTTTTTATTTTGACACAATGATTTTTTTGGTTAATTTTGCAAAAGTAACAATCAGCGGCACACATCGCCGCCGAACACACCACATCAACGAAATGATTACATACCTGCAAGTGGAGAATCTCTCCAAGGCTTTTGGGGACAAGGTGCTCTTTGAGGGCATCAGCTTCTCCATAATGAAAGACCAGAAGACCGCGCTCATCGCCAAAAACGGCACAGGAAAGAGCACGCTTCTCGACATCATCGGACAAAAGACATACGCCGACTCCGGGAGCGTCGTGTTCCGCAACGACCTCACGATTGGATATCTACAGCAAGACCCCGTGCTTGACGACAGTCTCACGGTGCGCCAGCAGATACTTGCCGTCAATAACAAGCTCGCCCGCATATCCGCCGACTACGAGGAGGCGCTTGCATCAGGCAACCACGACCGCATAGCAGCCGCACAGGCAGCAATGGACGCTTCTGGCGCGTGGGATTACGAGGCGGAGATGCGTCAGATACTCGGCAAACTGCGCATCGACAACCTCGACCAAGTGATTGGCACGCTCTCTGGCGGACAGAAAAAGCGCATCGCCCTCGCCGACGTGCTCATAGAGCATCCCGACATGCTCATCCTCGACGAGCCCACCAACCACCTCGACACCGAGATGACCGAATGGCTCGAAAAATACCTCCATGACACGCGCACAACGCTCCTGATGGTGACGCACGACCGCTACTTCCTCGACAATGTTTGCGACTGCATCATCGAGATGGAAGACAATACCACATACACTTATAGCGGCAATTACGCCTACTACCTGCGCAAGCGTGACGAGCGCGTGCAAAACCTCGCCGCCGCCATCGACAAGGCTAACAACCTGCTCCGCCGCGAGTCAGAATGGATTTCGCGAATGCCAAAGGCGCGTGGCGGCAAGGCTAAATACAGAATCGACAGCTTTTACGAACTCAAGGAATTTGCATCCAAGCGCATCGACAACCGCAAAGTGGACATCGCCACCGGCACGGCGTACCGCCTCGGCAACAAGGTGGTGGACCTCAAGCACGTCTCCAAGTCGTTTGACGGGCGCAAATTGATTGATGATTTCACATATTCGTTCCAGAAAAACGACAAGGTGGGCATCTGCGGCGTCAATGGCTGCGGCAAATCGACACTCCTTAATATAATAATGGGACAGCTCGCGCCTGATTCGGGCGTCGTGGAAATTGGCGAAACCGTGATGCCGGGCTACTACCGTCAGAGCGGCATCGAATACGCCGAAGACCAGCGCGTCATCGACATCATCAAGGACATTGCCGAAGTGGTGGTGCTTGGCGACGGACGCAAACTTTCGGCGTCGCAATTCCTCGAATATTTCCTCTTCCCGCCCAAGATGCAATACACGCCAGTTGCCAAACTCAGCGGCGGCGAGCGTCGCAGGCTCTACCTGATGACAGTATTGATGCAAAACCCCAACCTGCTCATCCTCGACGAGCCCACCAACGACCTCGACATCGTGACGCTCAACGTGTTGGAAGATTTTCTCAACGCCTTTGGCGGATGCCTGATTGTGGTGTCGCACGACCGCTACTTCCTCGACAAGGTGGCGGAGCAACTTCTTGTTTTTGAGGACAATGGGCGCATACGCAGTTTCCCGGGCAATTACACCGTCTATCTCACCCAAAAGGAGGACGAACGTCAACAGGAGCGTGCGCAGCGCGACGACGACACCTCCGCCCCCAAAAAGACCGACACACGGCAGCCGGAGCGCCACAAGAAGAATTTTACATACAAGCTCAATCAAGAATACCAGCAGCTCGAAAAGGATCTTGCCGCCCTCGAAACTGAAAAAGCGGAGATAGAACAATTGCTATCTGGCGGCACGTCGGACATCGACGAAATCACAAAGCTCTCGCAGCGTATGGACGAGATACTCGCCGACCTCGACGCCAAGGAGATGCGCTGGCTCGAATTGGAGGAGATCAAGGAATCGGACAATGCATAAATAAACAAACTCTCACAAATAAAAACGCCGTCCTGTTAACAGAGCGGCGTTTTGCATATCGAGGGGGACTTTATTTGTCTATTCGGATGGAAAGGATATAGAAATAATTGTCGTCGTCAACCTTGTGGAAGGTGTACGCCGGCGGGTAACCGCTGAGAATTGTGGACTGGATGATGCCGATATTGCCGCTGTCGGAATCGGGACGCGACAACGACCTCTGCTGACGCTTGAACTCCCTGAGCTCGTCCTTGGACTTGGTGACTATTTGCGCACACTTTTCGGAGAGCTTCACATAGTCTTTGTAGTCCACCATATTGCCGGTGATGAACTGGAAGTAATCGTCGTACTCCTTTATAATAATGAGCCCGACGCCAGCGGAATCGAGTCCATCCACTTTCTCTTTCGAATACAGATAGATATTTTGGCTAAGCTCGATGAAGATCTTGAAGAATTTCTTGCCGCGCTTAGGGTCGTCCCATAGGGAGTCTTCGATATTGGATGCCAATAGAGAAAGAATCTGTCCATCGAACGGTCCTATGTAACATACAACCACCTTGTGGTCAAACATGGTCTCGAATATATCCCTTCCGTTTTCTACTAATGCCATTTCTATATCTTTTTAGTTATTTGAGTCTGTTCTGTCTTTTTTTAAATCAGCTCGACGGCAAACACCGTTATGTCGTCGTTCTGCTCAGCATCACCCTTGTAGTTTTCGTATTCCTGCTCGATTATCGTTTTTTGCTCGGGCAGTTCCTTGGGGGCGATTGTCTTCAACAGCGATACAAACCTATCGCTGCCGTATTTTTTGTTGTTGACGTCAAACTGGTTGATCAAACCGTCTGTCGTCATATAAATCCTGTCGCCGGTATGCAGCTGCCTCGTCTCCGAAGTGAAGGGCTGCGTATTGCGCCTCGACATCAGACCACCGATAGACTTGCGGTCGCCCTTGAGTGTATCGAGTTCCTGCGTGTCGCTGTGGTATATGTACAACGGGCGTTTTGCGCCAGAGAACGACATCTCATAATCGGTGTCGCCCGTCCTGAGGATTTTGCAGATGCATATCTCAAGGCTGTCGTTGTTGTCGGTCTCCTCCTGCTTAAGCGCAGCCACGAGACCTTCGTTGAGCAGTTCGAGGATTTTGGCGGTGTCGTACACCTTGTGCTCCACGATGGTTTCCGAGAGGATACGTGTGGAAATCATGCACATGAAAGCACCCGGCACGCCGTGTCCTGTACAATCGACAGCCGCTGTGAAGGCGAGCTTATCGTTGTCGGGTATCCAGGTAAACCAATAGAAGTCGCCACTTACTATCTGCAGCGGTATGAAAATGCCGAAATACTTGAAGTATCTGGTGATATTCACCTCCAACGGCATCACAGTCTGCTGGATTGTCTTTGCGTATGTAAGACTTGTATTGATGTGCGCGTTCTGCTCGGAGATGAATTCGTTCTGCATAGCAAGCTCGTCCCTCTGCATTGCGAGAGTTGCGCCCTGCTGCATAATCGCCTGTTCCTGCTCCTTGATCTGGGTGATGTCGGTGTCGATGGTCACAAGGCGGGCGATGTTGTTGTTTTCGTCGAGGATAGGCGTCAATGTAGACTGCACCCAGATGGTCTTGCCCTGCTTGGTGACAATCTCGCACTCAAACACCCTCGATTCCGACGTGCTGAGACATTCGTCCTTGATGGTCATGATGTCGGGGTTGGATGCGTAGAAACCTGTAAGGCTGTCGGTGGAATTTACCTTCAAATCCCTGAACGTGTAGCCGTACATATTGGTGAAACCCTTGTTGACCCATTCCACATTGCCGATGTCGTCCATGATGACAACGCCATTATCGGTCTGAGAAGCCACGATGGAGAGTTTTTCGAGCTCCTTATTAATCTGCTTGAGCTGGTCCGCCTGAGCAAGAATGTGGTCTTTCTGACGGTCAACTTCGTCGTTAAGTCGTGCGAGCTGACGGTTTTTGCGCTTCCTCGAAATGTTGGAAATCATTGTCATAACGACGAGCAGGAGGATGACGCCCGCAAAAATCCACGCAACCACAATGATGCGGTGGGTATTTTGGATTTCGCCTTCATTCTTTTTGAGCTTTGCCTCGTGCTCTTCTATCTGTTTCTGACGCTCGTCGATGCGTTTTTGCTGCTTTTGAAGCTCCTCGGTAGACCTGTCAAGCTCATCCTGTTTTTCATCGATTTGCGTTGCAAGCTCCTTGAGCCTAACGTCGTTTCGCGCAAGTTGACCTTTGAGAATCTCAGCGTGTTTCAGAAGGCTGTCGGCGACATGCTTCTGCCATTCGATTTCAGTTTCTTGGTTTTCGAGGTTAATTTTTGCAATAAGAATGTTTTGCTGTTCGATGTCGTTCTGAACCTTTTGCTCAAAGAGGTCATTTTCCTGATTCTTGAGGTCGCGCTCCTGGAGCATGAGCATGTTTTCACGTTCTTGCAGCTCTTTGTTCTTATTTTCCACAAGGTTGAGGAGGTCGATTTTGGTGCCGCCCTGCGCAAGCACCTTGTCCGAAATATCGATGCCTACAGACGACGCCTTGCCGCTATTGACCTGAAACTGGTTTGCACGGCCTTTGAGCAGGAGGTTAATCATGAAATACTGCTGGAGATTCTTGTCGCTGGCTGTATCTGACACAATTATAAGAGTGCTGTCGGATTTGAGCTTATTACTGATGGCCTGCAAATCGCTGTTGTATGCAGAATTAACATACAAGATATGCGTCGGCATCACGTCCCTCACCCTCTTGAACTGCTGGACGCTGAACGGTTTGCCCTTTATCTTGCTGTTGTTGTCCCTCATCTTCATGAGTTCGTTGTATTCGGGCGCGGTGGTGCCGTATACGCCGATTGAATATTCCTCGGTGTAATCGTTGCCTGGCCAATCCACATACTCGGAGAGTGTGAGAATCCAGTGGGCGCGCAATGCCTCCTGGCTGATCTGTGCGCTCGACGTGCTTGGCATTACGGATGCCACAACCACGAGTGCCATTATCAGCGCCACACGCTTTAATAATATGTTGAAAGTCTTGCGCATTGTCCTATCTGAATTTTATGCCGATTACTGAAATATCGTCACGCTGCTCCTCGTTGCCACGGAAGTCGTCGAGTTCCTTGGAGAAGAGTTCGCCCTGATGTTCCATTGGTTCGTTTCTATATTGATAAATCATGCTTACAAACCTGTCCGAGCCAAACTTTTTACGTTCGTGGTCGCACTGGTCGGAAATACCGTCGCTGCACAGAAACATTGTGTCGCCGCTGTGCAATATGATTTCCTGGTCGGTAAACTGGATGTTGCCTCTTTTCTTTTGTGTACCGCCAATCGACTTGCGGTCGCCCTTAAGCTGCTGCACTTCCTCCGCATCGGTGGGCAGGTAATACAAGGGACGTTTTGCTCCGCAGAACACCACCTTGTAGTCGTGCTCCGCAATCTGCTCCACGCGGCACAGGCATGTGTCCATACCGTCATTGTTGGTGCTCTGCTCCTGCTTGAGAGCCTTGATGATGCCCATATTGAGGGCGTCCATGATGTCACGCGGCGAGTAGGTATTGCGCACGTTGATTACCTCGTTGAGCACACGGTTGCCGATAAGGCTCATGAATGCACCCGGCACGCCGTGTCCCGTGCAGTCGAAGTCGCCGATAAACTGGTAGTTCTTGTCGCCGTCCTTCGCAGTGGAAAACCAATAGAAGTCGCCGCTCACGATGTCTTTGGGACGGAAGAGCACAAAACAATCGAAATATTGCTGTATCAACTCGTTGGGCGGCAGAATGGTCTGCTGAATGGTCTGTGCGTAGTCGATACCTTTCTTGATGCTCTTGGTCTGCTCCTCGATCTGTGTCTTCTGCATCTCGAGGGTGTTTTTCTGCATGAGGAGCTCCTCGTTCTGTGTACGGATGGCTGCCTCCTGCTCCTTGAGCTTATTGATGTCCGAATATATGGCTACAAGCTGCGTCACATCACCCTTTTCGTTGAGGATTGGCGTGAGGGTGGTCTGAGTAGCAATCTTCTGGCCGGAGCGGGTGCGGCTCTCGTTTTCAAATACGATGGTCTGCTTGTTGCTGACACATTTGAAAAGAATGTTGCGTATGCTCTTGTTGCCGCTGACGTTGACTATGTTTTCGTCGCGCTCGTTGCGCAGGAGCTGCAATGTATAGCCGAAGAACCTTGTGAAACCGGCGTTCACCCACTCGAAATAGCCGTTGCGATCCATAATGACAATTGCATTCTGTGTCTTGCCCGCCACGATGGAAAGTTTTTCGAGTTCCTTGTTGATGCCTTCGAGCTGCTCTGCCTGTTTGTCTATTTCCGCCTTCTGCTGGTTGAGCTCCATATTTTTTCTGCGGAGCGCAACGTTGGCGCGGGCGCGAGCCCTTATCGACCTGATGATGAGTATGATAAGGAAAATAACGACAACTATGAATATAACCACGCCAGTGAGCTGCGTGTTTTGCTGGTTCATCGTGTTGTCCTGAGTCTGGAGTTGCGATTCCTGCTCACGAATCCTTTTCTCACGTTCATTAAGGTCTTGCTCACGTTCCTGAAGCTCGTTGTTGGCTTCGTCAACTTCCTTTTGCTTATGGTTGATTTGCGCCTCCTGGCTTTCAAGCTGCTTTTGGATGAGGGCGAGCTTCGACTGCTGCGTGTTCACCTCAGTCATAAGGATTGCAGCGTGTGCTTTCTGATTGTAGATTTCTTCCTCTTTCTCTTTCAGCTCTTTTGCAAGCTCGGCATTTTCCTTCTTGAGCTTCTCATTTTCATTGATTTGATTCCTGAGCTCTACCTGACCTCTGTCGATTTCCTCCTTCTGCGCCGCCAATCGTTCCTCTTTTGCCTGGAGTTCGTGCGACTTCTTATTATAAAGTACACGGAGGTCGAGGGTGGAACCACCTTGGTTGGCGAGCTTGTCGGGCACGACACAATCCGCCTTTTTGGCGTTGGCATTGTTGATTTCAAACTGCTTGTCGTTGTCGTGAAGCAAGATATTGAGCATGAAATACTTGTCGGACGGAGCACGGTCGGTGATTACGAGCGACTTGTTGGCCTCGAGCGTTGGATAGAGGCTTTCAAGCTCCTCGTTTGCCCTGTTGCTAACAAAGAAAACGTCGGTGGGCGTAATGTCTTTGGCGCGGCGGAATTGCTTGATTACCACCGGCCTGCCATTGATGCGGCGAGTCTTGGCGAGATCTTTGAGGGGGATGAGTTCTTCCGGCATCATGCCGTAAACTCCGATGGAAAATTCGGTGGGTGACTTGTAATTCTTCCATTCCACAGATTCCGAACATGCAAGGATGAGGTTGGCCTTGGTGACCTCCTGCGACGCCTGTCCAAAAGCAGTGCCCTGCAATCCTAACAGGGAGAGCAGCAGACACACGACAAACAGGCTCCATGCCTGTCTGGATTCTACGCGGGATAATTGATTATGGCCGTTTTTATACATTGTTCGGTTTTCATTTTTTTGTGGTCCAATTGTTACGATGCAGACCTTGCAGCATCGATTTCGTTAAAACAATATTGATGCCAAAAAATGTCTGCCGCGCCGAAAAGGACACGCCTTAAAAATTTTGCTAAAATTAGGCTATTTTTTTGAATTGGGGAAATATTTTAATATTTTTTTTGTAAATAAAAAAAACTTGTTTTGTATATCTTTGATTATCAATATTATAGCAAAAACACATCTTTTGCAGTATTATTTTGATTTTGCATTATGACTGCAATGGATTAACTTTGCGGCGCGGCAGGGCAATGCAGCCAGCCGCTGTCAAACTCTGTAAAAATGCTAATGATAATTATAATTTTGTCAATAGTGGCTGTCGCCGCATTGGCATTGTACATAAAAGGTGTGGTGACGCTCCGCAAGCGCACGGCGCAATGGGAGACCACCAACAGCAATCTTCACAGCGACATCGAGACGCTCAAGGAACGGCTCAAAACCTCCGAAAAGCGGTCGGAAACCATTTCACAGGAGATGGAGTCGCTCAAACGTTCCACATTTGCCAAGGAACAGGAGTCGGTGCGTCTCAAGTCGTCGCTTGAAAACCAACGTGTGCGCGGCGTGGAGGTTTTGCAGGGGCTAATTGGCTTGCAAAACACAATGTTTACCGACCCGGGGCACATCAAGGCACTGTTTTCCGACTTTTTCCTGCTCTACAAGCCATTTGACGCTGTGGGAGGCGATTTTTATAAGCTAATTGTAGATGGCGACCACATCCTCGTGGCTTGCGGCAACTGCGGCATCTCTGGCGCGGCTGGCCTCGTAAGGGGACTTCAGAACGTGGCAATGCTCGAAGACATTGCAAGCCGCAACGGCATTGCCGGTATGCAGGCGGGCGAAGTGCTCGACGCATTGCGCTCCAAATACGCCCGCATGGCGGAGCGCGATGGCGGCAGGCACGACGTGGATGAGGATGTGCCGGTCAATTTCACGGTGTGCATAGTCAATCAAAGGGAACGCACTCTCTCATACGCCGGTGCATACGGCAGCCTGTGCCTTGTCCGCAAATCGTACCCCGGCACCAACCGCCGCGAGGTGGACGTACACGAATTTAGGGGCGACAGGATGAATTTTGCAGTGTCGTATGGACGCCGCAAGAATTACACCACCGAAAACATCGTCCTCGAAAAAGACGACAAGATATACCTGAAGACCGACGGCTATGTCAATCAGCGTGGCGGCGCGTCCAACGCCCGATACGGCGACCAATATCTCCGCCAATTGCTGATGAAACACGCCTCAGAGCCAATGCTCGAACAGAAAAGGGTGTTTGAACAGGAATTTGAAAACTGGCGCGGCTCCAACCGTGGCAACGACATCCTCATCATCGGCCTTGCACTCAAAGTGGCAGGGAAGTAGGAAAGAGGAAAGAGGAGAGAGGAAAGAGGAGAGAGGAAAGAGGAGAGAGGAAAGAGGAGAGAGGAGAGAGGAAAGAGGAGAGAGGAAAGAGGAGAGAGGAAAGAGGAGAGAGGAAAGATTAAAGATTAAAGTTGAAAATCAACAAATCAAAAATCAACAAATCAACAAATCAACAAATCAAAAATCAACAAATCAAAAATCAACAAATCAAAAATCAACAAATCAAATGAAGCGGAAGGACCCGGAGAATTTAGGCGATGTATTGCAGCAATACCTTGTTGCTATCGGTGCCGACAAGCATATCAAGGAGGTGCGCGTCACTCAGGAATGGGACAAGATAGTTGGCCCCATGATTGCGCGCAACACCAGCGATATCAACCTCAAAGAAGGTGTCCTTACTGTCAAATTCCGCTCCCCTCTCATCCGCAACGAAATATCCATGCGGCGCACTTCGCTGCAAAAAATCATAAACGATGCAATTGGAGAAGAAGTTGTGCAGAGCATTGTGATTCGTTAATGGAAGACAGAAATATTGCCGCTGTATCTGTCGCCTTCCTTATAAAATATATAGAAATACACACCGTCCTTCACGTCGGGCGCGTTCCATTCGTTGTGATAATTATCAGAATGAAATACTCGCCGTCCTTCACGGTTGTAAATATCTATGCTCCAACCGTTAACAAATTCGTCCAAACCTTTTATCTTGAAATAATCGTTGAGATCGTCGCCATTGGGTGTAATTATATTGGGGAAGATAAATTCGCCACAATAACGGTAACGCACAAAAATTTCGTCAGAGGTTTCGCCGCAGTAATTGTTGACTATCACCGAGTAAGTACCCGGCTGCTCCACCACAAACTCCTCTCCCCCACTCAAATCCTGCCATTGATAGCTGTAAGCGTCGTGCCAAGCCACACTGAGCGGCAGCACATTGCCATCGCACATCACGGTGTCGGCTGGCAATGCAATCAGCGGCAATGTTTTCTGCTCCATATCGATGGAATCAGTTGATACGCAGCCTTTTGAGTCAGTAATTGTTACCTTGTACCTGCCTGCCGTATCGGGAATGATGGTGCGTGTGGTTGCGCCCGTGTTCCATAGGTAGCTAACATCTTCCACGCCGCAATCGAGAGTGCGTTGACGGTTGGTACAGATGATATTGTCGCCCTCAAAATCAATTACAGGCAACGGATTTTCAATTACTTTCACCGTCTGGGAAAATTCGCAGCCCTCCACGTCCACCGATTTGGCGGTATATTCGCCCGATTTGCTGAAAATGCGATGCAGGTCGTGATTGTCCACGTCGTCTTGCCAAGTGAATGAATTGATTTTTGAATCAAGCTCCACCGTCAAATCAAATGTCTTGCCGTGGCAGTATTCCACAGTCTTCGGCATAGAAAATTCCACCGGATCCACAGCCACCACCTTTATAATATCTTCGGTAGAGCATCCAGTATGGACGTCGTGAAGTATGCCGTGGATTTCTGATGTTTTGGTAATGTGCAATGCGCCGTCGCTGCCGTCAGTCCAATTGAAAGTGAAATCATCGTTGATGACAGGCGGCTCTATTATAGCCTCGTCGTAACTGCATATCTGTATATCGTCGCCAAGATTAAGCACCGGCGGCTCATACACCTCAAAAAATCTGTAGTCATAATGACTAAAACCGTCCACAACCACTTCCAAACCAATTCTATATTTGTCGGCAAGTGGGAGCGCGATAGAAAATTCTCGTTCCGTGGATTCCGCCACCAATACGCCGTCCACAGTGGTGAGCCGCCATTTATAAGATGTGATGTTGCGGAGGTCGGTGCAGGTGAAAGTGGTCGTTGAGTTGGTACAATTGCCGGCTATCTCAAAATCTGGCGGCAACAAGTACGACGGGATAAAGTTGGGAAGTCCGAGCCTCGAGATTTTGCCATCCAAATATTTGCCGTCGATGACGTAATTGGCAGCAGTGCCCTTTTCGCTGGGATTTTCGATGACGCCAAGATATTTGTAGCCGTCCTGAGCGACGTAGATTTTGCCATTGATTGCCAACTGCAACGCGCCGAGGTGCAGCGTGTCAATCTCGCCGAGCTGCGGAAATTCGCCCAAAAGAGTGGCTGATTTTGAAATTGTTGCGGGGTCGTCAGACATCAGGTCGAGCTGCATGAGCTTGCGCCGCGTCGAATAATACAATTTGGTGACGTCGCTCGAAAACTCCACTCCATACAGGAAAGCCACCGTATCCAAATGAACGACGTATGGCTCAAGGTTGCCGTCGCGTGGGTCAAATTTGAATATTTCCAAGAGGTTGACATATACTTCCTCGCCGTCGATGAATGAAGTGAGCGACGCGCCGCCGTTGGCACACGCCACGAGCCGTCCGTTGGGCGCAACTCGCATATAACCAATGGCGTTGGTGGGGTCAAAAGAAGCATTGCCGTGGATGTCGTACTGATATTGGATATCGAGCGCACTTATCGGAAATTCTGTGCGCGAGGCGAGCTGTATGCCCATATTGTCAACGAGATAGCGCACAACGTTGTTGCCGGGGGCGGTGCGCGTCAACAGCCAAAAATCTCTGTCGTTGGCGTGCTTGATGGCGGTCACCTTTTCGCAGACAAATGCGCCCGTAGTGCTGGGACTTTCGAGGATGATGTTTTTCTGCCCCTCCACCACGTCGCCGCGCCCTTCGTCGAGATTCATATCCACCACAGAATAGCTAAGTCCGTTTTTGCCAAACTCCGCATCCACCACAAAGACAAAATACTTGTCACTGTCACCGGGCCAAGGCACAATGATAGCCGACTCGGTGCTGGACGTATGACCGAGAAGTTTGTCGCCGTTGGGCATCACACCGCCGTTGGCGTTCCATAGCGTCTGACCGTTGGTGTAGAGCCTCAGATGCCCCAGCGAATCGCTAAACGACGCCATTCCCTCGCCGTATAGACGGTGATGGAGATCGTCATCGTGCTGATTGACAGTATCAAACTCGATGTAAAGGTCTGTAATCTTGCCGTCAGTGAGCGTTTTTGGCTCGGGCGTATTAAAATCGAGGCCGGCGTGGCGTCCGAAGTACCACACGGCAGTCTCCAATTGCGCCGTAGATACGCCGCAACACGCTATTATTAAGGATGTTATGACTAATAATCGTTTCATGCTCCAATGTTGTTTTAAGTGCAAAGTAAAAAAAAAAGAAAAAAAGTTCCAAAAAAATTTGTCAATTTAAAAAAAGTATCTACCTTTGCATCGTCAAAAACAAAGACAAGGTTCTTTAAGATTCTTCGGTCTCTAGCTCAGTTGGTAGAGCAACTGACTCTTAATCAGTGGGTCCAGGGTTCGATCCCCTGGAGACCGACCAATTTAATTCAGCTTTAATGCATCTTTGGAGAGATGGGTGAGTGGCTGAAACCAACAGTTTGCTAAACTGTCGTAGGGGTACAATTCCCTACCGGGGGTTCGAATCCCCCTCTCTCCGCAAAAAATCACCGTTTGAATGTCAGACGGTGATTTTTTTATGTATTGTGTACGAAGGATTAATGCAGAGCGTGTAATTGCACTCTACAAAATCCTCAACCCAAACACAATGATGTCGTCTATCTGCTGATATTGGTCGCCGCGCCACTTTTCGGTGGTTTCTATCACCTTGCCGTATTGCTCGGACATTGGCAGAGTATTGATTTTGGAAAGCATCTTTGTAAAATTGGAGGTCATAAACCTCTTGCCGTGCTTGCCGCCAAACTGGTCGATAAAACCGTCAGAAGTCAAATAAATGGTGTCGCCTTGCTGCAACTGAGTGGTTATCAGGCTAAACATCGGCATATCGTCGGTGGTGAAAAATGCGCCAATAGGCATCTTGTCGGCTTCCAAAGTCTTCACGCGCAGATACCCGTCGGGAGTTTCGGTGACAATATCTTTGGACGCCATATTCTGTTCGGCAAGTTCCTTCTGGTCTTTCGGATAGTTGCGGACGAGGAAGCCTTGATTGTTGGCGGCGGCAAATTCCATCATCAGGGTTTTCATATTGATTTTAATCAACGACAAGTCCATGCCTTCCTTGCGGTCGTAATTGAGGGATTTTTTCACCTCGTCGCGGAGATTGTCAAGAATCTTGTCGGCGGCAAATACCTTGCGCTCGGTGATAATTTTAGTCAACAGCGATACGCCTAGCATACTCATGAACGCGCCCGGCACACCGTGACCCGTGCAGTCGGCGGCTACGGCAAACACATTGTCGCCCTCGTGATAAAACCAATAAAAATCGCCGCTCACGATGTCCCTCGGCATATACACCAAGAAATAATCGAGGTTGAGATCCTTCAAGAAGTCGGCGGGCGGACACACTGCCGCCTGTATGCGCTGCGCATATACGATGCTGTCGGTGATTGCTTTGTTTTTCTTATCGACGAGGTCTTTTTGAGAGGCGAGGTCTTCGTTCATCAGCTTGATTTCGTTGTTAGCCATTTCAAGCCACTCCTTCTGCACGGTGAGTTCGTTGTTTTTTTCCTCGATTTCGTGCTTTTGGGATTTGAGGACGTGGTTTTTGCGGGTCACAATCAAGTAAATCACAGCCAATCCCACAAGCAAAATTGCAAACAGCAACAGCGAAAGCATAAGTGCCTTTTTCTGCGCCGTTTCCTTCTCCAACTCATTAAGTTGATTCTTTCGCTGCTCTTCAAGAAGGACGACGTGGTTTTTCATTTCTGTTTCCTCCATCTCCTTTTGTTTCAGAAGTGCTTCGTCGAGTTGCCGCTGCGTCTGCAAATCGGCAATCTCTTTTTCGCGGATGATTGCGTCCTGCTGTTGGCGTTGGAGGGCGAGTTGCTGTTGGAGACGCGCCTTTTCCATGTCCTTGATTGCGAGGTCTCTGGAAAGGATGTCGTTTTCGCGTTTTTGGGCGTCGGATAGCAGTTGGAGTTGACGGATGGTGAGGTTTGCGATTTCAGTTTCAGAAATCTCCTCAAACGACTGTCGCTCTGCATTTTCGAGGCGACGGAGGTCGTCGGCGAGTTGTTGCTCCGCCACAATACGCTGCATGAGGGCTGTGTCGCGGAGAGCGAGGAATTTTTGGTTGAACTGCAATGCAAGGTCATATTCGCCCCTCGCTTGAAGCACATTGTAGTATGTCTGGTAGGCGTCGGACTTGGCTTGTGGATTGTCGGAGCTTTCGGCGGATGCCACAGCCTCCTTGCTATAATAATATGCATTGTAAAGATCCTGCTCTTTCAGATAAATGAGTGCCAAAATGTTGCTGACCTTGGAATATTCGGCGTCCTGACCGCTGTTTTTGCGGAGGTCGGCGGCGTCTTCAAGGTATGAATAACACTCACGGCTTTTGCCCATGTTTTGATAACAAAGTCCTATGTTGGTGTATGCGGCGGCAATGAGCGAATCGTGGGCGTTGTTGCGGATGTCGTCGTCGTTAATCTCTTGGAACGAATTGATAGCATCTTCATAACGTCCGCAAAGCGCAAGGCAGTAGGCGGCATTGTTGAGGGAGTTGATATAACCTTGCATATCGCCGTCCTCGCTATACTTCTCCACAAGCTCGCTATTGATTTTTAGAGCCTTGTCGTTCTGCCCCATCTTTTGGGCAATGTCGGCGAGGCGTTGCATGGCCTCTTTTTCGGATTCGCGGTCTTTGTTTTTTCGACAGCAATCCAACAACGATGTGAAATATTCCTCTGCTTTTGGGTAATCTTCTGCGAGATAAGCACTTGCAGCGATTAGATTGGTGGTTTGGCAAACTTTGTCTGCCTGATTGTATGTGTTATATACTTTGAGAGCCTTGTCAAAATTGGCTGCGGCTCGCTCATAATGTCCGCGATTGAAATACAAAAGACCTATCTCCGATTCGATGTCGGCATTGGCAATGATGCCCTCGCGTGTCTGTCGGTCGAGGGCGTTCTGTGCAGCGAGATAGTAATACAATGCCTTCTCAGGCTTATTGAGCCTGCAACAAGCACGGGCGCGGTCGATGTCAGACACATTGTCGTCTGTCTGCGCATCTGCCGCGATAGCTATACAGGCTACCATAATGGCAGCCAAAAAGTATTTGCTAAAAAAATTTGTCATAGCACTACAATGTATAAGTGAGACCCAACCTGATGTTGCGTCCGAGTTGGGGGTTGTATTGGAGGTCCATGTCCATACCAATAGCATCGATGCCGCCATATTGCGCATCTAATACATTAAGCACCTTGATGATTCCGCTGAGGTTTTTATTAATCTTCAACGAGAATATAATGTCAAGGTTATAATATGGAGGAGCCCAATAAAAATCGTTGTCGGTGCTCATGTAATACTTCCTTGCCCATTTGCTGCAATATAAGTTTTGTATGCTGAAATGCATGATTTTGCAGCAATCAAAATCAATCATGCACTGCGCCATAAATTTGGGAGTCTGCCTGATATAATCCACGCGCTCGAATGATTCGCCCTTGTAATTATCGTCGGAGACTTCCTCATGTCCTGTGGAATAAGTGATGCCACCTTTTATG
>JAEEGK010015920.1_pt1 | contig 16592 bp, 17 predicted proteins | sample 8958771 | NCBI WGS metagenome assembly JAEEGK01 (sample SAMN16246547, study PRJNA631951) | gut metagenome | biome: gut microbiome; feature: rumen; material: SC-attached | host: Bos | place: Iran: Karaj | collected 2018-10 | reverse complement strand
CTCTGTCATCAATTATCAACACACAAAGTTTTTTCTGAAAAGCATATAAATTTCGCAATTTTTATGTAAGTTTGCAACACTATAAATTAAAAACACATCACGATGAAAGAACAAGTATTAAAGGCAATGCGCGAGGCTGGCAAGCCCGTCTCGGCTGGTGAAATCACGACGGCTCTCGGTGCCGACCGCAAGGAGGTTGACAAGGCTTTTGCAGAACTCAAGAAGGAAGGCGCAATAGTCTCGCCAGTACGCTGCAAGTGGGAACCTGCAAAATAAAAGTGCAATGAAAAAAGTCATCGTTATTTCAACAAGTCTCCGCCCCGGATCCAACAGCCACGCAATGGCGGAGCAGTTTGCCGAAGGTGCAAAAGCATCTGGAAATCAAGTGGAACTTATCTCGTTGCGAGGCAAGGAAATCAAGTTCTGCGTCGGCTGTCTGTCGTGCCAGAAGACTGGTGCATGTGTATTCAAGGACGACGTTCCTGCAATTATGGACAGTGTGCTCAATGCCGATGTAGTGTGCTGGGCGACACCAATTTACTACTACGAAATGTCGGGACAGATGAAAACCCTCATCGACCGTATGAACGCAATGTATCCCAAGGACTACCGTTTCCGCGACATTTATCTGCTTACAACGGCAGCCGAAGACGAGGAATTTGTTCCAAAGCGTGCCGAAGGTGGCCTGACGGGCTGGATAGACTGCTATGGAAAGTCTGCACTCAAAGGACATGTTTTCTGCGGAGGCGTAGGTGCTCCGAACGATATTGCAGGGAATGCCAAGTTGAAAGAGGCGTACGAAATGGGAAGAAAAATCTAAGTTCGAAAATGCAAATTTCAAAAATACAAAATTCCATTTTCTGTTTCCAGCCTAATGTACTATCTTTGCAGTTTGTTTCTAATATGAATTTTTGACTTTTACGATATGGCAAAAAATGACGCTCTAAACGAAAAAACAGTTTCCGAAAGTGGAAAAACAGGATTTGCTCTTGGCAAGAAAAACTATATTGCCCTTGCTATTGGCTTCGTAATCCTTGTAATCGGTTACGCACTTATGGTTGGTGGCGGTTCTGACGACCCGAATGTATTCAACCCCGAAATATTCAGTTTCCGCCGCATAACACTAGCTCCGATAGTGCTGATAATCGGTTTCGCAGTAGAAATTTTTGCAATAATGTGGCGTCCCCGCTCAAAATAGGAATTGCATATGGATTGGTTGGAAGCTTTAATACTCGGTTTGATTCAAGGTCTTACCGAATATCTACCCGTAAGTAGCAGCGGACACCTAGCAATAGGCGCAAAGCTTTTCGGACTTAGTGGCGAAGAAAACCTTGCATTCACCGTCGCAGTTCATGTAGCAACTGTACTTAGCACATTGGTAATTTTATGGAAAGAAATAGTTTGGCTATTTAAAGGATTCTTCAAGTTCAAATGGAACGACGAGATGAAATATGTAGTCAACATCCTAATTTCAATGATTCCAGTTGCAATAGTCGGGTTCTTGTTCAAGGATACCGTTGAAGAAATCTTCGGATCTGGATTGCTTATCGTTGGCATCTGCCTGCTTGTAACGGCAGCTCTGCTTGCTTTTGCTTATTTCGCAAAGCCACGTCAGAAGGAAAAAATTTCGATGCTCGACGCATTCATTATCGGTATTGCGCAAGCTGTGGCAGTTTTGCCAGGACTTTCGCGCTCGGGAAGTACAATAGCAACAGGACTTCTGCTTGGCAACAAGAAGGAAAAACTTGCACAGTTCTCATTCCTTATGGTAATTCCGCCAATTCTTGGCGAAGCTTTGCTAGATGTCCTGAAAATGGCCAAGGGCAGTGCCGACGCCGCAATGAATTCGATAGGATTTTTACCACTGGCAATAGGATTCATCACCGCATTTGTGGTTGGTTGTCTCGCTTGCAAGTGGATGATTAACATAGTGAAGAAGGGCAAGCTGATATGGTTCGCAATATATTGTGCTATCGTAGGTCTTGTCTCCATATTTTTCCTTAGCTAATGGAATATTTCTCGTTCGACAGACTGCCGGATTTTGAAACAGGCGAAGTCATAATCTTCGACAAGCCATACTCGTGGACTTCGTTCGACGTGGTGAACAAGGTGCGCAAGAAAATCAGCGAATACACAGGCATACGCAAGTTCAAGGTTGGTCACGCCGGCACACTCGACCCGCTTGCTACAGGACTGCTTATCCTTTGTACTGGCAAGAAAACCAAACTGATAGAGGAATTGCAAGGCGGCACCAAGGTTTACGAAGCCGAATTTTGCCTAGGAGCCACTACACCGTCGTTCGACCTTGAAACAAAAATCGACAAGACCTTCGACATTTCTGGCATTACCGAACAGCAGGTGCGCGATGCTCTTGCAAATCTTTGCGGCGAACGCGAGCAGATGCCACCTGTGTATTCTGCTGTTCAGGTAAACGGCAAACGCGCCTACGAATTTGCCCGCAAAGGTCGCACAGTAGAACTAAAGCACAAGCAAATCACAGTTTACGACATTGCCGTCAACAAAATCGAACTTCCACTCGTAGATGTCACAATCACGTGTAGCAAAGGCACATACATCCGTTCGTTGGCCGATGAGTTTGGCAGAAGTCTCGGCAATGGTGCCTACCTTAAATCACTCCGCAGAACACGCAGCGGCGAAGCAGACATCAGCAAGGCAGTGAAACTGGAAGAGTTTGTGGAATACATGGTGAAAATAATGGATAATTGATAATTTACAATTGATAATGGACGATTAAAAATGTAGCGTCACAATGTATTGCGGCGCTACATTTTTTTACTATTGTATTTCCAAAATTAAATTTGTACTTTTGCAGTTCCGAATTTATAATGGGTAAATAGCGGACTTTTAAAAAGTAATATATTGATTTATAACAATTTATACAGATGAAGTTATCTCAATTCAAATTCAACTTGCCGGAGGAACTCATTGCTCAGTATCCTTCGAAGTTCCGTGACGAGTGCAGACTTTTGGTTTTAAACAGAAAAACTGGAGAAATCGAGCATAAGATTTTCAAGGATTTAAAGGACTATTTCAGCGACAAGGACTTTATGATTTTCAACGACACCAAAGTTTTCCCTGCCCGTCTGTATGGCAACAAGGAAAAGACAGGTGCAAGAATCGAAGTCTTCCTGCTCCGCGAACTCAACCACGACCAGCGTCTGTGGGACATTCTTGTCGATCCGGCACGAAAGATTAGAATTGGTAACAAGTTGTATTTCGGCGAAGACGGCAACGAACTTGTAGCCGAAGTAATCGACAACACAACATCGCGCGGACGTACTTTGCGCTTCCTCATCGACGGCGACTACGACCAGTTCAAGAAAACCTTGTATTCGCTTGGCGAAACTCCGCTGCCAATGCACATTATTAAGCGCCCGACCGAGCCCGAAGATGCCGAACGCTACCAGACAATCTACGCAAAGAACGAAGGCGCAGTTGCTGCACCAACCGCAGGCTTGCACTTTAGCCGCGAACTTTTCAAGAGACTTGAACTCGTTGGCGTTGAATTCGGGTTCTTGACTCTTCATGTAGGACTTGGCAACTTCCGCAGCGTCGATGTCGAAGACCTCACAAAGCACAAGATGGATTCGGAACAGATGTTTATCTCCGAAGAACTCGCCGACACCGTCAACCGCAAGAAAGCCGAAAACCGTCGCATCTGTGCAGTAGGAACAACCGTACTTCGCGCATTGGAATCATCGATTACCACAAGCGGATTGCTGAAACCATACGACGGCTGGACAAACAAGTTCCTTTTCCCGCCATACGAATGCATGGTTCCAAACTGCATGATTTCGAACCTGCACCTGCCAAAGTCAACGTTGATGATGTCGGTGGCAACATTCGCTGGCTACGAAAACTTGATGAATGCTTACGAGGTGGCAGTAAAGGAAAAGTACCAGTTTGCAACCTACGGCGACGCAATGCTGATTATCTAATGGTCTAACAGGCCAACAGGCTAACAGAAGACCAGTCGACTGCAAGACTGTTAGACTGCAAGCGCAGAAAACTAGAAAAGTACGGTCACGGCGCGCCACGACACAACAAGAAACAAGAAACTTGAAACTAAAAACTTTTTCGTTATGACCAAAATGACATCAAAGTACGTGGGTGGACTTCGCACCGAAAACACTCACCTCCAGTCGGGCAACAGAATCATAACCGACGCTCCGCTCGACAACCACGGCAAAGGCGAAGCTTTTTCGCCAACCGATTTGCTGGCAACAGCTCTGTGCGACTGCATTTTCACAATAACTGGCATAACTGCACAGACCTACAATTTCTCAATCGACGGAGCAACCGCGCAGATTGAAAAGATTATGAACGAGTCGCCACGCCGCGTTGCCGAAGTAAAAATCGACTTCGACTACTCGATGTGCAACCTCAACGAAAAGCAGCAGACGATAGTAAAGCGCATTCCCGACACTTGCCCGGTTTCGCGTTCGCTAAGCCCGGAGGTAAAGCAGACGATAACGTTCAAGTTTTAAGGTTTGAGATGGTTTGAAATTGTTTGAAATTGTTTGAGATTGTTTGAAATTGTTTGAAGTTGTTAAAGATGGCAACGGTAAAAGATTTTGAAGAACTTAGGATTTGGCAGGACGCACGAGTGTTGTCAAAAGAAATATATGCAATTACTGGTAACGAAGCATTCTCAAAGGATTATCGTTTTTGTTCTCAAATACGCTCGGCAGCAGGTTCAATAATGGATAACATTGCTGAAGGTTTCGAAAGAAATGGCAAAAAAGAGTTCGTTCAGTTTTTATATGTAGCAAAGGCATCATGTGGTGAAGTTCGTAGCCAGTTAGCAAGAGCATACGATTGTGGATATATTGATGAAAAAAATTATGAAGAGTTCAGAACAAAATGTATCTCCGAATCAGTCTCAATAGCAAATTTTATCAGTTATTTAAAGAAAACCGATATTAATGGATTGAAATACAAATAAAAACTCTATAAACATAAAAACCACTTGAAACAACCTGAAACAACCATAAACCACTTGAAACAACCATAAACCACTTGAAACAACCATAAACCACTTGAAACTTAGAAACAACTATGAACATAAAGCTTGGTATCAAAGGTGAAGAAAGCGAAGTAGTTCGCCACGACAACACCGCAGCTGCATACGGCAGCGGACTAGTAGAAGTTTATGCAACACCGGCAATGATCGCACTCATGGAAAAGACTTGCTATCGTTCCGTAATGCCCTACCTTTCGGAAGGAGAGGGGACTGTCGGCACACACATAAACGTTGCCCACAAGAAGGCAAGTCCACTTAACACCGTAATCACCTGCCGTTCCGAAATCATCGAAATCGACCGCCGCCGCGTAGTTTTCAAAGTAGAAGCTTTCGACGACAAGGGCGATGTAATCGGCGACGGCACGCACGAACGCTTTGTCATAAACGTGGAAAAATTCATGAACAAGTAGTATGTGGAAACTTCTTGTTGCTGTAGTTCCCGCTGCTGTGCTTATCGTGTACATAATTATACGCGACAAGTACGAGCACGAACCTATTGGGAAAATAGTACTTGCATTCTTTGTCGGAATGGTGTCCATTCCGCTCGACCTTGCCTTAATTAGCATTTTCGACCTTGACGAATTGCCATACCTTTTCGATGGAGAAATTCTACAGCAGGTCGGAACAGCCTTTTTTTCGGCGGCAATTCCCGAAGAAATATCAAAATTTGTAATTCTTTTCCTACTTGTCTGGTGGAGCAAGGATTTCAACGAGCGCATGGACGGAATAGTGTATGCCGTATGTGTATCGATGGGTTTTGCTACAATAGAGAATATTTTGTACGTATTCGACGATCCGTCGTGCGCATGGGGGCGTGCATTGTTCGCTGTACCAGGTCACTTCCTTTTTGCCGTGCTTATGGGATTCTTCCTCTCGCTGGCAAAGTTCACAGTAAAGCACAAGTTCCGCAACTGGACAATGACATTGGTTGCTCCAATTTTGGCTCATGGCATATACGATGCCATACTTATGGTTTCGGATGTAGTATCTGTTGGATGGTCAGCGTTGCTAACAATTGCTTTCTATATCTTTATTTTCATGCTGTGGAGAATCTGTTTGAACAAAATATCAGAACACGTAGAAACCTCTCCTTTCAGCTATTGGCGAAAGTTCAGAGACAAATATCAAAAAAACAAGAATATTTCCGACGACCAGCAGATTGACAATATGAAGGACTTTTTTGACAGGTAGACAATAACCTTCAATCGACAAGTTGACGAAAGAATGTACTGTTAAACTGTCATTGCATATTTCACTGCGCGAGCTAAAGGTTCCGCAAGTTTGAATGCTTTAAGTACATTGCATCAACACGTATATAGATACCTAAATTTTATTGCTTTGATTTGTCGTCTTGTGGCTTGCACAAATTGTATATAATTTTGTTTATCTCGCGGGTTGGGTCGTTGTCGGGCCAAGCCATATAACCGCTCGACCACATGAGGTTTTTACCAAACTTTACATCCATCGACCAGCTGTCGCCATCGAAGACATCGCGATTAGTATAGCTGGATTCCCAGTTCTGAACTTTGGCATTGATGAGCATTTCGCCAATTTCTACCATGGTTTCACGGGGGACATCGCTTACCGTATATACTTCGCACGAATCGAGAATGAAGTTGCAGTCGCGCATCGTGGCAGTCACAACGCTGTCCTTATACTCGATTTCGTATTCGCGGGAGATTCCTGAATAGCCGTTGTGTACCTTATAATAATAACGTACAAGGTCGTTTGCATTCAACTTATTCTTGTCGCCGCTAAAAATAGCACAACTGCAAAGTAGCAATATTGTCGCTGCTGTAATGGCTACAGATATAACTTTTTTCATGTCGTTCAAATTTATATACAATGGCAAAGATAATGATTTTGGGAATTATACCTATTTGCTATTTAATAATTTTCACTACCTTTGCGAAAATAAAAATATTGACATGAGAACTTTTGTATCATTTGCAATCCTGTGCCTACTTACAATTGCTGGCATAGCACAAAACAACGACTTTGTATTCTACACCGACAATGGTGACCTGTTTACCTTGTACTTGAACAGTGTAAAGCAAAATGAAACCGCAGCCACAAATGTCAAAGCCACAAATATCAGTGGCAAAAACATTAACGTAAGGGTTGTCTTCGAACGCAGCGGTGTACCAGCATTCAACCGTACTTTGTCGGTAAGCAGCAACGACAAGGAAATAAAGGTGCAACTGGTAAAAGGCCGTGAAAATGTGTACTCGACGAAGATTATCAGCACGACACCCCGTCAACACAACAATCCGTCCAACGGTAACTCTGGTCACGAAGGTTCTACCGAAACAAAAGACGACAAGTATGGACACAACAATGGCAACAACGGTCACGGAAACGGCTACAATAACAACCATGGGAACAACGGACACAACAATCCGCCCCACAATGGAGGTTATAACAACGGACACAACAACAATCCGCCCCACAACGGAGGCTATCACAATGGAGGCAACAACGGAGGACACTGGGGCAATAGCTACGGTCCGTCAGACAACCCACGTTGCCACATGCCGATGCAACAGAACGACTTCAACTCGCTGAGAAGTCAAGTAAGAGCAAGGTATTTCGACAGTTCGCGTCTAACAGTGGCAAAACAAGCATGCCGCTACAACTGCATGACCTCCGACCAGATTAGGGACTTATGCCGCGAATTCTCATACGAGTCGAATAGGCTCGACTTTGCAAAATACGCTTTCGAATATTGCTACGACCGATACAGATACTATATTGTAGGTCAGGCATTTACTTATTCATCGTCGGTTGACCAGCTCAACAGGTACATCACCAACCAGATGGCAGCATACCAGAATCCTTACGGCGGTTATAATAATGGCGGCTACAATGGTGGTTATCAAGGTGGTTACGGCTATTTCCAAAGCGACAATCCCGACTGCCACTACATCATGTCGGAACAGGATTTCAACGAACTGCGCAAGATGATAAACAACACACCATATTCGAGCACAAAAATGACAATTGCAAAACAAGCATGCTCGTATACCTGCATAAGCGCAGAACAAGTTAGAGAAATATGCCGTCTGTTTACTTTCGACAGCGACAGACTTACTTTTGCAAAGTACGCATACGACCACTGCTACGACCGCAGAAACTACTTTAAAGTAAACGAAGTGTTCACTTTCTCCTCATCGGTCAGCGAGCTTAACAGATTCATCAACCAGCATTAATCGAGAATTTTATTGCAGAAATACAACGGGGAAACGATTTGTTCCCCGTTTTTTTTAATAAATATTGAAGACTTTTGTTTTTATCTACATGGATTTTATAACTTTGCGAATTGGAATGGATACAACAAAGTCTTCATATTACCTTGATTTGCTCGAAGTGGTGCTACTTGGCATCATAGTTTTCCTTATTCCCGTACACGTATTTCTTACCCCTATTCCAATAGCAACATTGTGCTTCCTGTTCCTAGTTCGTCCACGAAACTACAAGGCCTTGCGCGAATCCGCCCGCACACTCGGTTTCTGGGCTATGCTAATTCCGTTCCTCCTATATTTAATAGGTCTTTCTTATTCCGACGACATTACTACAGCACTACACAATACAGAAACCGCACTTTCGCTGCTTACTTTCCCTCTAATTGCAACGGCATTCAGACTAAACGGCATCGAACGAAAATTAAGCATACTGAACATTTCGCTGATAGCGGGCATTTTTGCAATTATGATTTTCAGCATTATCAACGCATGCGGCAACTATATGGAAACTCATAACACCGATGTGTTTTTCTACACACAGCTGCTAAGTTCGCCTCATCATCACTCCTACTATGCAATGTTTGCCGTAATAATAATCACACAGGACATACTCCGCAACCGACAGCTACACAGCAAAGGCTACATTGCCATTGAAATTGCAACTGCATTGATAATGGTTGTTTTCATCGGAATGCTTTCGTCGAAGATTACAATCTTGCTACTCGCCATATACGCCATGTACCTAATTGTACGCATGGTCCTGTCGAAACGAATTCCCAAATGGCTTTCGATACTTGTTGCTGTGCTGACAATCGCTTCAATTCCAGCAATCTACTCACTACCAATGGTAAAATACAGAATCGACAGCATGTGGGATAGCCTAAAGGCTCAACACGATGGGGTGGAAACAGTGCGCACACGCAACGAATCGACGACCATCCGCATCAAGTGCATGGAATCGGCAGTGGATGTCATCTCCGAAAACTGGCTCATCGGTACTGGCGAAGGCGACGTATATGCCGAATTGCAGAAAAAGATGAAGCTGCGCATGGGCGACGACTACAATGGCACCTGTGCTTCCCACAACCAATTCCTGCGTTCGTTTGCCTCGTTCGGAATCTTGGGAATCGCCTCTCTCCTACTGCTGTTCTTCGCAATGTTCCGCAAAGCTATCAAGATGCGCAACGGCACCATGATATGGTGGTGCATAATAACTTTTTGCTTCTTCTGCATCGAAGATATGTTCTGCATTATCAATGGAATAATTTTCTTCTGTTTGTTTACGGGAATAATGTTGATGGGGAGGAAAACAATGGACAATTGATAATGAATAATTTATAATTTTTATTATTATAAATTTATTATAAAATTTATTCCAGCAGTAGCATCGCGTCATGGCGCGATGCTACTGCCATTTTGTCACCCACACTGACACCAAATTTCAAAAAATCAATCTTTTTTGTGCCAAAAAAGCACGACAAAACTTTTGGTATGACATGAAGAATTTCGCCATAAAAAATCTCACTATCCTTATAATACACTAACATTCAGCATATTAAAAACAAAAACAGCCATTTTTGTCAACATTTTTTCATTCCGCTGGCACAAGGATTGCCATATTGAAGTCGTGAATTTTTCAAAATTGTAAAACAAAAAAAAACATAAAATTATGAGTAAGATTATAGGCATAGACTTAGGTACCACCAATTCATGTGTGGCAGTTATGGAAGGCGGCGAACCTGTTGTTATCACCAACAGCGAAGGTCATAGGACCACCCCTTCAATCGTAGGATTTTTGAAAGACGGCGAGCGCAAGGTCGGCGACCCTGCAAAGCGTCAGGCTATCACTAACCCGCTGAACACTGTTTTCTCAATCAAGCGTTTCATGGGCGAAAGATACGACAACGTAACCAAGGAAATCGAACGTGTTCCTTACGAAGTTGTTCGTGGCGACAACAACACTCCGCGTGTTAAGATTGGCGACCGCAACTACACTCCGCAGGAAATTTCGGCAATCATCCTCCAGAAGATGAAGAAGACCGCCGAAGAATACCTTGGCGAAGATGTAACCGAAGCAGTTATCACTGTTCCTGCATACTTCAGCGACTCACAGCGTCAGGCAACCAAGGAAGCTGGCGAAATCGCAGGCTTAAAGGTAAAACGTATCATCAACGAGCCTACAGCAGCAGCTTTGGCATACGGTCTTGACAAGAAGAACAAGGATATGAAGGTTGCAGTATTCGACCTCGGTGGCGGTACATTCGATATTTCAATCCTTGAACTCGGCGACGGCGTTTTCGAAGTTAAATCGACCAACGGCGATACCCACCTCGGCGGTGATGATTTCGACCACGTTATCATCGAATGGCTGGCAGACGAATTCCAGAAGGAAAACGGCGTTGACCTCCGCAAGGACTCTATCGCACTCCAGCGTCTGAAAGAGGCTGCAGAAAAGGCAAAGATCGAATTGTCGTCATCGACATCTTCGGAAATCAACCTGCCGTACATTATGCCGGTTGACGGTGTTCCAAAGCACTTGGTAAAGACCTTGACCCGTTCGCAGTTCGAGCAGTTGGCCGACCGTCTTATCAACGCAACCATCGCTCCTTGCCAGCAGGCATTGAAGGATTCGGGATTCTCGGCATCGGATATTGACGAAGTTCTGTTGGTCGGCGGTTCAACCCGTATCCCGGCAGTTCAGGAAAAGGTAAAGCAGTTCTTCGGCAAGACCCCGTCGAAGGGCGTTAACCCCGACGAAGTTGTAGCTGTTGGTGCTGCAATCCAGGGCGGTGTCCTCACAGGCGATGTTACCGATGTATTGCTTCTTGATGTTACCCCGTTGTCACTCGGTATCGAGACTTTGGGCGGCGTAATGACAAAGCTTATCGAATCGAACACCACAATACCTTGCAAGAAGCAGGAAGTGTTCTCGACCGCAGCCGACAACCAGCCATCTGTTGAAATCCACGTATTGCAGGGCGAGCGTTCGATGGCAAGCGACAACAAGACCATAGGTCGTTTCCACCTCGACGGCATTCCAGCAGCACCGCGTGGCGTTCCGCAGATTGAAGTTACCTTCGACATCGATGCAAACGGTATCCTGAAGGTATCGGCAAAGGACAAGGGCACAGGCAAGGAACAGAGCATCCGTATCGAAGCATCATCAGGTTTGTCGGACGATGAAATCAAGCGTATGAAGGCCGAAGCCGAAGCCAATGCAAATGCCGACAAGGCAGCAAAGGAAAGAATCGACAAGATCAACCAGGCCGACTCGATGATATTCCAGACCGAAAAGCAGCTCAAGGAACTTGGCGACAAGATTCCAGCCGACAAGAAGGCACCTATCGAAAGCGCATTGAACAACCTGAAGGAAGCACACAAGAACCAGGATGTTGCTGCAATCGACAAGGCAATGGAAGCCCTCAACAACGCTTTCCACGCTGCATCCGAAGACATGTACAAGAATGCCGGTGCAGGCGCAGGACAGCAGCAGGCTAACCCGAACATGGGCGGACAGCAGCAGTCGTCGGGAAGCTCAAGCAACAACTCAGACGAAGTAACTGATGTGGATTTTGAGGAGGTAAAGTAAAATTAAAATACTAACAAATACTAAAGCGTAGCCGAAAGGTTACGCTTTTTTTATTTATGTAATTTTGCCATCGGATTCCGAATTTGCATAAAAATGAACTTCTAATTTCTGTATTGAATAATACAGTCTCAAAAAATATGAAATTGGCACATTGAAATTTAACCAAAAAAAAGTACATTTGCGATTTGTATTAAATGCTTATAAATAATTATTATGGATACTAACTCCATGAAATACACCTTTTCTGGTCACGAATCGTTCCCTTGCAAAACAGTGTGGCTAAAAAAAGGCTATGATTTTGTGAAGAAGGATTTGGACTTTAATGCACCAGATGCAGTTATTGAATTAGGTGTCGGCAAAAATATGGTTGCTTCAATCCGATATTGGTATAAGGCATTCGGCTTAAACAAGGAAGCAAAAACAACATGGATAGCTGATTACATTTTTAACACTGAAGAAGGTAAAGATCCTTTTGTAGAAGATTTGGGTACGCTATGGTTGTTACATTTCCTTATAATTTATTCAGGCGAGGCATCTTTATACAAGATGTTTTTTGTAGATTTTCAAAAGGAGCGTCGTCTTTTTGACAAAGGACGTGTGGTAAGTTTTGTTAAACGCAAAATGAATGAGGCCCAAAAAGATAATCAGTATAATGAAAATACCGTAAGAAAGGATGTTAATGTATTGCTACAAAATTATTGTCTGCCTCAATCACCTAAATCAAACGAAGATTTTTCAACCTTATTGATGGACTTGGACTTAATTAGACAATCTGAAGACAAAGGGAACGATAAACATGACGGATTCTACTTCAATATAGAAGGGAAACGACAAGTATTTCCAGAAATATTTCTGTTTGCGTTACTTATGGTAAAGGAAGAATCTGACAATAGCATTCCATATGACACTTTGCAAGAATTAGGTTTAATATTCTGCATGACAGATTTGGAAGTAATAGACATGTTAAAATTGCTATCGGAATTATATTCAGATTCGCTAACATATAGTGATATTGCAGGAATTAGGCAATTGCAGTTTACAAAACAGATGGATGCAAAACAAGTATTGGCAAAGTACTATGAATAAAGGGTTTAGTTTATCGGCAAATATAGAAATTGGTTTTCCTTCTGGTGCCCAATACATCGTTACTCCCAATGGAAGGAAGGCTGCACAAAGCATTGTTAATGATTTCAATTCTGGAATTCACTCGTTCACTATAATTGGCACATATGGCACAGGAAAATCTTCTTTTCTTCTTGCATTAGAGGCTGACCTTAATTGCAAAAACAAGGTCAAAATGCTTTTAAATCCCCAAAATATTTCAAATTCGACGAATTTTGAGATTCTGAACATTGTTGGGGATTATATGGAATTGCCAAAATTATTGGGGAATAAATTGAATGTTGAAGGTCACTCTTTAAGCATTTTGGATGAACTGAAAAACTATTACAATGATTTGAAATCGCAAAACAAATTTTTGTTAATTGTTATTGATGAATTTGGCAAAGTGCTAGAACATGCAGCCAAAAACAATCCTGAACAAGAATTATATTTCCTTCAAAAATTTGCAGAATTTGTTAATGATTCTTCTCGCGATATATTATTACTGACCACATTACACCAAAATTTTGGTTCATATTCCAAAAATCTAACAGAAACACAAAAGAATGAATGGGCAAAAATAAAAGGGCGCTTTAAAGAAATTACTTTCGTTGAACCTATTGAACAACTTTTGTTTTTAGCATCCAAACAAATTTATGGCAATGTTTCTAAAAAAGATTACGGAAACACAGAACAATTGTATCAACTTGCCATAGAAACAAAATTTGTTTCAAATGCTTTTTCAGGTGAAACAGCACAACAATTATATCCACTTGACCCATTTTCAGCTTTTGCAATCACATCAGCTATCCAGAGATATGGTCAAAACGAACGTTCTCTATTTTCTTTCCTTAACGCACGAGGGACAAATTCTCTTTCAGAATTTAAAACAGCACCTAACTTAACATACAATTTAGCAGATACCTACGACTACATTGTTTATAATTTTTATTCATATCTAAAAGATGCTAATATGGACTCGATGAATTGGAGTTCAATGCAAGTATCTATAGAACGAATCGAAAACATTAGTTGGGACAATACTAGTGAAATGACAAATGCCATAAAAATTGTGAAAGCATTAGGGCTACTCAATTTGTTTGGAAACGCCAGTTTCACTATGAACCAAAGGCAACTGGAAAAATACGCCCAATTGGCAATGGATATTTCTGATTCAAATATTATTGTCAACAAATTACAGAAATTCAAAATTATCCGATATGCCGCCTATAAGCAGCGATTTTTATTATTTGATGGTACTGATATTGATTTAGAATATGAAATCCAAAAAGCAGGCGCTATCGTCTCAAGACCAGTCTCTTTCATAGATGATTTGCGTTATTTTATTAATCGTATTTCTCCAGTAAAAGCTCACTATTACCATAAAGGCACACCTCGATACTTTGAATATGAGATACGCGAAGAAGCTGTTGATATGACACCCTCTGGTGATACAGATGGTTATATTGAACTTATATTCTCATCGAAAGCAAACGCTATCAATACGGTCAAAGAAATAAGTTCGAATACTGAACATGCCGTAATATATGCTTTCTTTAACAACACAGAGGAAATAGTTGACCATATTTATAATATCAAAAAATACGAATATATACTCACAAAAGTATTGATTGACAAAGATGCTGATCGCGTAGCATATAATGAAATACAAAAACTTAAAGAATATGAAGAATCTCTTTTGAACAAAGCAGTGGCCGACAATTTGTTTGCATACAAAAATCGTGTAACATGGATTTTCAAAGGAGAAAAGCAAATTGTTGCTTCACATAAAGACTTCAACAAATTACTTTCGGCAGTATGCGACAGTGTATATTGCAAGGCTCCCATAATGAATAACGAATTGTTTAATCGTCATAAACTGAGTACACCAATATCATCTGCTCGTAAAAATTATCTACAGGCTCTTGTTGAACACTACAACGAAGAGGACCTAGGATTTGAGAAAGACAAATTTCCTCCTGAAAAAACAATATACTATTCACTGCTCAAAAACACGGGTTTACATACGAATTCTGGCTTTGCTGACAAACCAAAGGAAGAATTCAGGACTTTGTGGACAGAATGTACACAATTTCTACAAAGCACTATTGGCAAGCAAAGAAAAATATCAGAATTGATAAAGATTCTTTCCAATCAACCATACAAGTTAAAACAAGGATTTCTAGATTTTTGGATACCAACATTCTTATTTATTAAACGGCAGGATTTCGCTTTATATGATGTAAACAAAGGCGCTTATATCCCGAATGTTGATATGCTATTTTTCGACTTGCTACAAAAACATCCTGCAGATTATGCAATAAAAGCTTTTGAGGTAGATGGTGTCAAACTCGACTTTTTTAACCAATATCGTCGTTTTGTTAACCTAGAAGATGAGTTCAACATAACAACGCATAGCTTTATAGAAACCATAAAGCCATTTCTTTTCTTCTACAAAAGATTAAACGATTATACTAAACATACACGGAAATTTACGCATAAATCAACTATGCGTTTTCGTGACGTACTAGCAACTGCAAAAGATCCGGAAAAAGCATTTTTTGAGGATTTGCCTGATGCTTTGGATTTCACAAAAAAGCTAAAAAAAGATGCTGATATAGAAACATACGGCAAGATTATACAGCAGGCAATTAGAGAGTTACGTTCTTGTTATACACAACTAATCGACAGAATTGAGATTCGTCTTGTTGATGGATTGAGGCTCGAATCTGCAGATTACAATGAATATGTGGAAGAAATAAGGCAAAGATTAGCAAATGTCAAGATACATTTGTTGACTGCCAAACAAAAAGAGTTTTATCATCATGTAACTACAGAATACGATAACAGAACACAATGGTATCAGTCAATATGCTATCCTGTTCTTGATCATCCATTGGAATCGCTTCGAGACGAAGAAGAAGACAAATTGGTTGAAGATTTAATTTACCTATTCCGTGAATGCGAGAAATATGCTGACATTTCTAAAAAATCAAAATCCGATACCGATGTTGCTTATTCATTCGATATGGTAACAAATACTGGTTCTAACATTAGAACTCAGACTTATATTCTTCCCGAAAAAGACAAAAATAAAGCTTCAGAGTTAGAGGAAAAAATAAACAAGATTCTTTCTGGTAACAGCAACGTGGATGTATGTGTATTGCTAGAAATATTGAAAAAAAAGACAAACAATGAATAAACCAAAGATAAGACATATATTAGGAATTTCTGGTGGTAAAGATAGTGCTGCACTTGCAATATATCTTAAGAAAAAGTATCCTAATTTAAAAATTGAGTACTACAACTCAGACACCAAATGTGAATTAACAGAAACAGAAACACTTATAAGTCGTCTTGAATCATATCTAGGCAAAATAGAAAGATTAAAAGCTGCTGAAGGTTCTGCGGAAGAAAATCCTTTTGAACATTACTTGAAAGCAATGGGAGGATTTCTGCCATCACCACAAGCTCGTTGGTGTACCAAGAAAATGAAACTTGAGAAATTTGAAGAATATGTTGGTGATGATTACGCAATTTCATACGTTGGGATCCGCGGGGATGAAGATAGAGATGGATATATTTCTTCCAAGCCAAACATGCAAGCGATATTCCC
>JAEEGK010015919.1_pt1 | contig 16592 bp, 16 predicted proteins | sample 8958771 | NCBI WGS metagenome assembly JAEEGK01 (sample SAMN16246547, study PRJNA631951) | gut metagenome | biome: gut microbiome; feature: rumen; material: SC-attached | host: Bos | place: Iran: Karaj | collected 2018-10 | reverse complement strand
CGCACAGCGCCAAAATGAACCTCTAACCCCGTCCCCAAAGGGTCAAAAAAGTGAGCCACTAACCCCGTCCCCGGGTGTCAAAAAGTGAACCTCTAACCCCGTCCCCGGGTGTCAAAAAGTGAACCCCCAACCCCGTCCCCAAGAGCTCATTTTCAGAAACCGATTGACAGGGCAGTGTATAATATAATATAGTATTTTGGTTACGCAAAACTAACCCATCAAATAAAATCTACAGGATAGGAGATATATAATGAAAAGATCTATTGCTTTATTACTTGCTTCCGTAATGCTGTTAAGCCTTACAGCCTGCGGTTCGACCAAAGACACTTCTGCTGAACCCACAGCAGTTCCCACTGTGACATCGAAGCCCACAGAGGCTCCCAAGCCTACAGCAACGCCTGTTCCCACAGAGGCTGTGAAGCCTGCGGAAGTTGATGTTTCGGGCGTGAAAGTGGCAGCTCCCAACGGTGCACCTGCCATAGCTTTGGCTGCAGTTGCCACAAGCAATCCGGACAATTACACCTTTATAAGCGCAGAGACCATCACCGCTGAGTTTTCAAATGCCACCTCCGATTTCATAATCGCGCCCATAAATGCGGGTGCAAAACTTTATAAGATGGGTAAATCCACCTATAAGCTTGCGGCTGTGGTTTCCTGGGGAAATCTCTATTTCGCCTCTCAGCGTGAAGGCTTCAAGCTTGAGGATATGAACGGAGCAAAGGTGGTTCTCTTCGGTGAAAACACCATCAATGCCTCCATCGCACTTTATGTTTTAAAAGAGAACGGTATCGTTCCTTCAAGCATTGAATATCTTGCCGGCGCCGCTAACACCCAGAGCCTGCTCCTTACCGATGCCGAAGCCATTGTTCTTACCGCTGAGCCCGCACTTACCGCCGCAAGCGCAAAGAACAACAAGATCACCGGATACTCCATGAACGAGCTCTATAAGAAAGCCACAGGCAACGACGGATACACTCAGGCCGGCCTCTTCGTAAAGCCTGAGACCGTAAGCGAGAAGCCCGAGGTTGTGGAAGCCTACCTTAAGCTGGTGGAAGAATCCGCAACCAAGTGCACCACCGACCTTCAGACCGTTGCGGAAGCAGCCGCTCAGCTGGGCATCCTTCCCAACGCAAATGTTGCCATGAAAGCTATTCCCAATTGTGCCGTAAGATATATGAGTGCAGTTGAGGCGAAATCTCAGATAGAAACAACAGCAAATATCGATCTCAAGCAATTTGGCGGAGCCGTACCTGCAGATGACTTCTATTATGGATCAAAGTAGAAAAAAAGAATTAATAACGTTTATCCTTGGAATACTGCTACTGGGAGCACTTATACAGACAGCCGGCTGGCTTAAAGGCGACCGGCTGGTGTTCCCGGGTGTTCCGGATATCATAAAGGCCTTTTTTCGGCTTGTCAAAACCCCTCACACCTATAAGCTGATATGGACCACCGTGAAGCATCTTCTTGCCGTCATGGTCACTTCCACGCTCTTGGGCATCATCATCGGTCTTTTGGAAGGGGTAAGTGTTTTTGTGCGTTCATTGCTGAAGCCCATGATGATCATGCTTCGGTCCATTCCCATGATAGTCATGGTAGTCATCATAATGGTCCTCACCAAATATGACAGGGTTCCGCTGATCGCCTCTACCCTGTTTCTCGTGCCCCTCATCAGCGAAGCTGTCTGCGAGGGCTATCTTCACATCGACAGCGAACTCATCGACGTTTACCGCTTAAACGGCCCCTTTAACCTCTATGTCCTCACCCACGTTCACATTCCCCTTATGGCCGGCTATCTGAAGCAGGCATATATTAACGCGGTGGGTATGGGGCTTAAGCTCATAGTTACCACGGAATATCTCGTTCAGACCAGAGATTCTCTGGGAAAAGCAGTCCACAACAGCAGTTATTTTAATGAATATGAGGACATATATGCCTATGCCCTCATAATGATAATCCTTGTTCTGTTGGTAAGTGCTCTTCCTCAGATGATCGATAAACTGATCAGAAAATTCTCCGAAAGAAATTAGGATTTAAACCACCGATCTTTTGATCATTTCCCATCCGGTGCATCTCTTGTAGTTTTCACCGGGCAGTTTTACATTTCTGTTCCAAGGGCGGTCAAAGACCATTACCTTTAATTCGGGCATATGATCAAAGAACCGGAAAGCGGAAGGTGAGTCCTCCACAGCATAATCAAACCTCATCTTATAGTAATCCTCAAGTTCAAGGCTGAATCCGCTGTTCTTTAAGAAACTGTCTCTTCCGTATTTATTGAAGCAAAACATCTTAACCCGTTCCAGGCCGTGCTCATCCAGCCACTGCCTTGAAGGCTCATAGGCACTGTAGGGTCTTCCTGTGATAACAGAAACCTCAAAGCCCTTATCCACCCAGCTGTTAAGAGTCTCGGAAGCTCCGGGGGTCTCTTTATAGGACAGCAGCACCTCGGGCCTGTGGCCCTCTATCATCATTTGATCATATTGTTCATCCGTTAAGGAAAAGGATTTCTTCAGATCAAAATAACCTATCTTCTCATAGGGCACTTTTTTCCCGAACATTTCCTCCACTATCTTTGTAAAATTAAACGCTGTTTCACAAAGGCAGTCATCAAAATCCACATAAATCTTCATCTCTTATCACTCCATCCAAAAACCAAAGCCTAGTACATCGATTCTTAAATAACCGGACCGAATGCTTGCCTGCTTAACCTGATAGCACAGTTCCAAAAGCCTCAGCTAAGGGCCACATTTTTTCAACTTCCCGTAGACCTGTAAAACCTTATTCCCCGCTTAAAAAGAACTGTCATGATCCCAAAGACCAGTACTCCCGAAAGAGGAGTAACAAAAGCGGTCCAGGAAGGCCATCCGTAAAGGTTCTTTCCCATGATCCACGCCGCCGGGACATGTAAGGTAAGTGCAAAGGGCGCTATTATCGTGAACAGCATCCTTAACGGCCTCGGATATATGTCTATGGGATATTGGCAGGCGCTTCGACCGCCATAGGTAATGGCATTTACCAGTTCAACGGACTTGACGCTATGTATGCAAAATATGGCTTCTATCATAAAGAGCCCCAGGATCAAAAGGCAGCTCATGGTAATAGCTTCCGCAAGGCAAAGCACTTTTAAGGGCGTCCATACCACTTCCGACATTCTGCTTCCTATAACCAGTGCCGCCACGCCCACTGCTATGCATGTGATCCTTCTGGGGTCGATACCTCCACAGAGCACCTGAGTCAGCACCCCTCTGGGCCGCACCAGAAAGGTATCAAGCCTCCCCGTTCTCACCATCGAGGGAAAATCTCCCGTGATCCCTCTTCCGAAGAACTCAGTAATATAAAAAGAAACCGACATAATACCGAAAAAGAAGAAAAGATTTCCTCCCGTCCAGTCTTTAAGCTGCTGAAATCTGTTGACGATCAATATGACCGCCAGCATCTCTCCGCCTTCCATGATAAGCTGGGCTATGGTCTGCATCAAGAAGGACAGAGGATATTGCAGATGGCTTTTTAAAAGCATCCCCATAGACCTGATATATAATTTTATTGTATTCATATCAGCCTCCCTGAACGATCATACGTTTTCTGTTGGATTTCCACAGTCCCATTCCCAAAAGTGTCAGAACCACCGTCCATCCCAACTGAACGGGGATGATCCTGAGCGCTTCACTCACCGCATATTCACCGGTATAAAGTCTTATGGGTGCATCCAGCAGCTGGGCATAGGGAAGAAGAGTAATGACCTTTTGCCAGCTGTCCGGAAATAGAGTTAAAGGCAAAAGATTACCGGAAAAAGTGATCATCAAAAGATTTAACATGCTCTGTATCCCTCTGGGATCCAGGGTTCTCATGGTAAATCCCATTGTTATGTTTTCAAGGGCGCACATACACAATAATCCCGGGATCAGGGAAAAACAAGCCGCACAAAAGCCCGCAAAGGAATCCGGCAAAGTGATCCCCCAGCCCTTTGGTAAAAGAGCGGCCACAACTATCATGGGAATACCCCGCATCAGGCTTCCCATCAGCTTTTGCGCCATGATCCTCGCATAATAGAACCAATACATGTTCACCGGGCGGCACATATCATAGGATATGTTTCCGCTTCTTATCTTATCCAAAAGATCCGGATCGGTGGATACCAGCATACGAAAACAGGCCTGCTGAAGCCAAACATAAGTCACCACATGTTCTATTGGGATCGCCTGAGGATGGCCTGCATAAAGCGCCCTGTAAAGGGCTGTCAATACTATCCCGAAGAACATCTGGCAAAGTATACCGCCGATCATGGCTCCGCGGTATTGCAACTCCATATGCATTCGCATCCGAAACACCGTCAAGTATGCTCTCATAGATCCATCTCCTTGTACATAGATGCGATCAGATGATCGATGTTTTCGGGCTGTAATGTCATTTCCCTGATATTTCCCGCATCCTGAAGCACCTTGAGAAGCCTTGAGGTGGGGAATTCCGCCGGAGAGTAGGTTAAGATGTACTCTTCTCCCTTGCGTTCGCATTTTACGTTTTCAGGCATATCTATTCTCAACTCGTCACTGTCATATCTTACGCTGACGGTCCGGACCGTATCGAACTTTTCCAAAAGATCCGGCAGTTTTCCGTCAAACAGCTTTTTGCCGTGTCCCAACACCATCACCCTTGAGCAAAGGGCCGCAATATCCTCCATGTCATGGGTTGTAAGCATGACCGTGGTTCCGTATTCACGATTTTCCCACTTTAGAAAATCCCTGAGAGCAAGCTTGCTTACGGCATCCAGGCCTATTGTAGGCTCGTCCAGGAACAGCAGTTCCGGTCTGTGAAGAAGAGACCCGCAGAGTTCCGCTCTCATACGCTGTCCAAGGCTTAAAAGCCTTAAGGGAGTCCTCATCAGTTCCTCCAGCTGCAATGCATCCGAAAGTTCCTTGAGCCTGTTATCGTAATCCTTTTTCGGTATCCTGTATATGTCTTTTAAAAGCGAAAAACTGTCAATAATGGGCACATCCCACCAAAGCTGGCTTCTCTGCCCGAAGACCACACCTATATGCTTTACATATTCCTTTCTGTCCAGCCAGGGGACTTTGCCGCCTACATTTGCCTCTCCCCCATCAGGAGTAAGTATACCGGACAGTATCTTTACCGTTGTGGACTTTCCTGCGCCGTTCGGCCCGATGTAACCCACCAGGTCACCTTTTTCCACAGAAAAAGAAACACCCTTGAGGGCCTCAACAGTCTGTTTCTCTCTGAGAAGCTTTCCCTTTTCTCTCTTTTTCCTGACCGTAAAGGTCTTTTTAAGTCCGTTTACTTCTATATAACTCATCTCATTCTCCCTCCCCCGTTTATCTTTTTGTCCCGAACGACGTAAGGGGTAGTATACCAAAATTTTTACCGATTTAACAGCCCCTTTTTTATCTCCTGCTTTTTATGCTGATCCTGTGCCCCTTTCAGGCGTTTATGGGAGAAATCCCGAAGTATTTTTTAAATGCCCTATAAAAGGAGGAATAATCCTTAAATCCACATTCCGAAGCCACCTTCCGGAGGGATTGCCCCGAACGTATCATTTCCTTCGCCTTTGTCAAACGCTTTCTCATCACATATTCCCAGGGAGCGGCTCCCGTTGCCCTCTTGAAAGTCCTGCTGAACTGAGACGGGCTCAGATAAAAATGGGCAGCCATATCCGGTATGGAGATCTCCTCGAACAGATGCCTATTCACATATGCCACCATCTTTTCTCCTGTATCCGCCTGTTCTTCCTCATCAGCCTGTCCCAGTTCAAAAGCGTCATTTATAATATTCAGCAATGTGAACAGATTTGTTCTGATACTCAGCCGCCGGTCGTAATCCTCGCCTTTTTCGCTCATCCTTGCAAATATCTTCTCAACCCTCCCCCTGTTCTCCTCCGAAAGGATCACCCTATTGTTCTTCCCCAACGGTCTCTCCGTAAAGGCCCGCAGAAGTTTCCCCCCGGGATCGATATCCGAGGCAAAGGAAAGAGGAAAATTCAAGGCATATCTTTCGTAGACCTCTTCTTTTAATATGCTCGCCACGTGTGCTTCTCCCGGTCTCATAAGCATAAGGCTCCCCTTCTTCAGGGGATATTTTACGCCTTCCACGAGAAATTCCACGGTTCCCGAGATGAAGAGATATATTTCGCATTGCTCATGGATGTGCATGGCATGCAAAGTACAGTCCGGCTTTTCATCGATCGCATGACGTATATAAAAGTCTTCGAACCAGTATTCGTTAAGCATATCTGCCCTCCCCTCCGCTGTTTTTGTTGCGGATCACAGATCATTATACAAAACTATGCGTGAATTTACAATGTAATATGCTTGAAAACGTAATTGTAATGTAAATTCAATATTATATAATTAAGGCAAAGATCAAGGAGGTGATCCCATGGCTTTTAAACTTGCAGCCTTTGCCGATGAAGCGGACGGAAAACTCACAGGGCAGATCAAGGCTATGAAAGAAAACGGTATAGGACTTTTAGAGATCCGGGGCGTGGACGGAGAAAACATCGCAGATATTTCGGAGAATAAAGCAAAAGAAATAAGAAAACGACTGGATGATGAAGGGATCAGGGTCTGGTCTCTGGGATCGCCCTACGGCAAGATAGGGATAAACGATGCTTTTGAACCCCATCTTGAAAGTTTTAAGAAAGGGCTGGAGCTTTCCAATCTGCTTGGTGCCGAGCGCATCAGACTTTTCAGTTTCTACGTTCCTTCGGGAGAGGAAGAGAAGTACAGAAATGCAGTCACAGACCGGCTCGGCGCCTTTGTTTCTGCCGCTGCCGGAACGGGCATCATCCTTTGCCACGAAAACGAAAAAGGCATCTACGGAAGTATGGCAAAACGCTGTGAATATATCCATAAGACTTTCCCGGAAATAAAAGCCGTATTCGATCCCGCAAACTATGTTCAATGCGGTCAGGATACCAAAGAAGCCTGGGATCTGATAGCCCCTTATGTTGAATACATGCATGTTAAGGACGCCCTTGCGGACGGTTCTGTTACCCCTGCGGGTAAAGGCATCGGGAACCTTCCCTATCTGTTAAAGAATTACAAAGGCTCGGTCCTTACCATAGAACCTCATTTATCCGTATTTGACGGCTTTGAAAAGCTGGAGGCCGCTGAAAAGACCACCACGTCGTACATTTACCCCACTTCAAGAATCGCTTTTGATGCGGCAGTTTCTGCCCTTAAAGAACTGATCTGAGAAAGGAAGCTTTTATGGAAAAGATAAGACTTGGTATTATTGGACTCGGAAATATGGGAACAGGACATTTTTATAATGTCATGGAAGGAAAATGTCCTTCCGTTCAAGTCACCGCCCTCTGCGACATCGATCCGGAGAAATTTAAAAGAGCGGAGAAATATCCGGAGATCCCCTGCTTTACGGATCACAGGTCCATGCTGGACAGCGGGCTGTGCGATTCTGTACTTATAGCCGTTCCCCACTATGACCATCCCACCATAGCCATAGACTGTTTCAAAAGGAAGATCCATGTGCTGACCGAAAAACCCGCGGGTGTATATGCCCGCCAGGTCCGCCTTATGAATGAAGCCGCCGCAAACTCCGGTGTAAAGTTCGGTATCATGTTCAATCAGCGGACGAATCCTATGTATGCAAAAGCCAGAGAGATCGTTAAAAGCGGACAGTTGGGCGAATTAAAGAGAATGGTATGGATAATCACCAACTGGTACCGCACCCAGGCCTATTACGATTCCGGTAACTGGCGCGCCACCTGGGGAGGCGAAGGCGGAGGGGTTTTATTGAACCAGGCTCCTCACAATCTGGACCTTTGGCAGTGGATATTCGGTATGCCCAAGAGAATACGTGCTTTCTGTGATTTTGGAAAATACCATAATATCGACGTGGAAGATGATGTTACCATCTTCGGAGAATATGAAAACGGCGCTACAGCCACTTTCATTACCACCACCGGAGACGCCTGCGGAACAAACAGACTTGAGATCTCCGGCGACAGGGGAAAGATCGTGGTAGAACATGGTAAACTGTGCTTTTGGAAACTGGACACTCCCGAAAGAGAGTTCTGCTTTACCTCCAAGGAAGGCTTTGTTACCCCCGGCAGTAGCTATGAAGAATTCACTGCCCCCGAGCCCGACGGTCATCCTCTGATCCTGGAAGACTTTGCAAAGTCCATCCTTACCGGAAGCGACATGATCGCAAGAGGCGAAGAAGGAATAAATTCCCTGTCCATATCAAACGCCGCCTATCTGTCCGCCTGGACCGATGACTGGGCGGAAATTCCAACGGATGAGGCCTTGTTTGAAAAATATTTAAATGAAAATTGTGCCAAAGAAAGTAAAAAAAAACAATGCCCTCCCATGTAGAGAGCATTGAAGTTTTACGAAAACGCTGGCAGGTCCGATGGTGATGTCAACAACCCGGAAAAAGCCTTTGCAGTCCTTAGGTCCGCATCTTTAAAATGGTTTCCTTCATTCCATTCCAATATGCATTTTTTGTTTTGGGACAGAAGGATTTCATACACTTCCTGTATTTTGTCGCCCACTGTTGCCATCACCGGATTCCGGGTCTTGGGTTCCTTATTTCCAAGGCTCAGATACACATATCCACAATTCATCTCATTTTCTCTTATATGCTCCGTAAAGCCCGGAAACCATACGGAAGGAGATGCGGCCGCCACACCACTGAACACCTTCGTATGACAGGCACTCCACAGTGCAAACAGCCCGGCCAGAGAATAGCCGCCTATATAGTATTTTTTTGTATCGTCATTACAGGTTTTAAGGATTTCCGAAAGTGTCTTTTCCGCGCCGTCTCCAAAACCCTCGTTACCGAAGACTGCCGGTGCTTTCCAGGGCGACAGATCATGATTCCAGCTGTGGACCGTAAATGCGCGGAGCAAAAGATCCTGTCCAGTTTTTTCCCTGATAATGGACCATTCCTTTTCAACGATTTCCGTATCCCGTTCATCGATCACCTGTATCAGCACCACCCGTGCTTCTTTATTTCCGATCTCAATTTTTTCCATAACCTCATTCCTATGGTCTTTACAGTATCATTCCACGATCTCACCCGCAAACATCAGAGACGTAAAGTCATTACAGGTAGTATAGATGTAGAAGGAAAAAGGCTTGTCCGCAGTGAACTCTTTAGGTTCCTCCGGTCTCCAAAGCGCTGTTACCGCCACCATAACAGCTGTGACAGCCGCAGCCTCAACTCCCTCTTCATCCAGCTTTAACCGGGTTTTTTGTATAATGTCGCTTACATATATGCTATTATCCAGCATTGCCGAAAAGTCGGCCTTTTCGGCATCAAAGGCCAGTTTAACACCGCTGTCCTTAAGAAAATCCACCAGTTCTCCGCCTGAAAGATCCGTTTCCAGATCTATCTTGGGAATTGTAACCTTCACATTTTCAAAGTCAGCCTTAGCGATCTTCTCTGACAGCCCATCCTGCGATCCAAGTACAAAGGCCATATAGATCCCGCCCTTCATGGGAAGGATCACCAGCTTGGTATCCTTATCTTCGTAATAGGAATAATGATCTGTGTTACTCATGAACTCCTTGCGGACAGTCTGCCCCGAACGGGCATAAAAATCCGCCTCATGAGTCGCCCCTTTATCAAACTCATTTTCCCATGCATCCTTAAAATACAAGGCATTCATCAGAACTACCGCCAGCATATCGGTGGGATAATTGTCCGGAAGGAGTTTGGAGATCATATGCTCGGTTTTTATGTCAGCCCATTCGTTGATCTTTTCCACAGCATTTTTAGGCGTGAAGGAGCGATATTCCGCTGCATATATCTGCTCGACGGTCTTACGATAATCCTCCTTAAAATCCGCTTTTATCCTTTCCGCTTTCCAGACGGAATTGGCAACTCTTAAGGCCCTGTAGGGTTCTGTTCCGTCCTTGGGCATCCAACCCTGCTCTTTATATACATTGATCTGATCGATCTCTCTTTGAAGATTGGCCTTAAACCGATCAACGACACCATTAAATATCAAACACTTTTCATTCCATTCTTCTTCCGAATTAACTTCAAGAGCTTTAATAAGTTCTGCTTTCGTATCTCCTTCCGCTCCCGCCAGAAGAAGCCCCAGGGCATATCTGAAGGAAAGGGGCGAAGTCATATAATTCCCCTGCTTCTTTTGGGATACATGCTCCAGGAATTTTTCATCAAAAGGATCCATATCCATCTTCCGGTCAAAACTGTTAACCTCTGTGCTCTTAATATCCGCTGCCCAGACCACCTGCTCATCGATCGGACTCTTGCCGCAAGCCGAAAAGCCGGAAACAAATAATAAAACGATCAATATAAGTGACATATTCTTTTTCATTTTGTTATCCTCCCTTTTAAAACCTTCTACCAATAAACACGTAAAAAAATATCAAAGGTTTCGACTTACTTTTAAGACTCACCTGACCGTCTTTCTTCTCACAAATTATCGTGAGCAATAGGGGCTGTCGCCGCGGCTTATCACAGTCTGATAACCGATCCGTTCTATCCTTCTGTCCATACAGCCTTTGCAAGCGGCCGCCTCATCCCCTGTACAGATCTTATTGTCGTAAAGCATATATTTTCCCCGCACATCCCGTGGAGAAAGATTGGGCATTACCACATTCGCCCCGGCAAGTATCCCCTGTTCTCTTCCGTCGGGGGCAATTGTCCCAAGAGCTGTTGTGGCAGGCAAAAGTACCCCCGGCAGCATGATCCTCAGAAGCGCCAGCATAAAAAGCGTCAGTTCAAGGCTCCCCGCCTTATAGTCCGCAAAAGGAGTATCGTGATGAGGTATAAAAGGACCTATGCCAACCATATGAGGATCCAGTTTCTTTAGGAAGACCATATCCTCAGCCAGATCCTCTACTCTCTGATAAGGCGATCCTACCATAAACCCTGCCCCCACCTGATAGCCAATGTCCTTTAAGGTTTTAAGGCAGTCGATCCTGTGCTTAAGGGAAAGTTCCGCAGGATGAAGCTTACCATAGTGCTCCTCATTGGCAGTCTCATGTCTCAAAAGGTACCTGTCCGCCCCTGCATCAAACCACTTTTGGTAATCTTCACGGCTGCGCTCTCCCACAGACAAAGTGACGGCACAGTCCGGAAAGCTTTTCTTTATACCTTTAACCAGATCGGCGATGTCCTCAGGACTGTAGCTCATATCCTCTCCGCCCTGAAGCACAAAGGTTCTGTAGCCCAATCCGTAGCCCATTTCACAGGCCTTCAGGATCTGCTCCTTTGTAAGACGATACCTTTCCGCCTTTTTATTGCTTCTTCTGATACCGCAGTACAAGCAATCGTTTCTGCAATAATTGGTAAATTCTATGAGACCTCTCAAATAAACTTTGTTTCCGAAAGTCTTGTGTTGGATCTCCCTTGCCAGAGCATACAGTTTTTCTCTGTCAACTGAGTCCCTGTTACCGATCAGGTAAACAAATTCATCTTTGGACAGTTCTCCGGCAGACTCAAGTTTTTTTATCAATTCCCACGGCGTGATCATCTCTGCCATATTCTTTTCCTTTCCCGTATTCTGAGCAGCAAATGCCGCCTGCAATGTTCCATGTTATTTCTTTGAATATATGGTCTTGGCAGTGATCCCTTCCAGCTTACCAATCTTACCCGACAGGGCGCTTATGGTATCCTGGGGTGCATCCAACGCAACGCTGATTATAGAAATGCCCTTGGTCGCGTAAGGTACTCCCATTCTCCCTATAATGTATTGTCTGTATTCATGAAGAAGCGCATTCAGCTTCTCCACCGAATCGGGATTTTCAACTATGATCCCAAGCAACGCAACTCTTGTCTCCATATGGTCTCCTTTCATCTGTTATAATACTTTTTCTTCGGCCTTCGTTTCAGATCGTCATTTCCGCTCTTCAACTTTCCGGTAAAATGTGCTATATTTTAGCATAATCAAGAGAATTATGCAAGACAGCTTCAACTGTTTTATCGGGGGAACACATGGGAAAAACACAGCAGATCGTTATAATCGAAGACGACAAGGATCTGAATACGGGACTGTGCAAGGCTCTTAAAGACGATTCGAGAAGCATAGTCTCCCTCAGCACGTTAAAGGAAGCAAGGGAACAGATCGGGCTCACACAGCCCGCGCTCGTGATCCTCGACATCAACCTGCCCGACGGGAGCGGGCTTGATCTTCTGAAAGAGATCAAGGCAAAGGATCCCAGGATCTCAGTGATCATGCTCTCTGCCAACGACACGGATGCGGACATCGTAAAAGGACTGGACTACGGTGCGGACGACTATGTCACAAAGCCGTTTTCGTTAAGTGTCCTTCGCGCAAGAGTAAACACACAGCTACGAAAAAACGAAGCCGCAAGACCGTCCGACGAGATCACACTGGGCAGATACCGCTTTGATTTCGGACGCATGATCTTTATGGCGGGTGATGAAGAGATCGTACTCAGTAAGACGGAACAAAAGCTTCTTAAAATGTTCGTATCAAACCCCGGGATCACTCTCGGACGAGAGGAACTCCTTGACAGGATCTGGTCGGAAGGCTCGGATTTTGTCGATGAAAATGCTCTGTCCGTTGCGGTAAAAAGACTTCGTGACAAGCTTGACGCGAAAGATCTGATCAAGACCGTCTACGGTCTCGGATACATGTGGGTAAAAGAAAATGCCTGATTTCATCTTTATCATTGCGATAGCGATCGCAGCACTTTCGATCGTTGCGGCAATCCTTCTCACACTCCGCGAAAGGCGGAGAACAAGAAAGACGTTCGACCGTCTCGAAGAAATGCTGGACGCCGCGATCGCGGGCGAATTCAAAGAAACAGAATACAGCGAGGAGATCACATCGCGCCTTGAAACAAAGCTCCATGACTATCTCGAATCCTCTTCCATCTCGGCGGGGAACGTGAAACTGGAGCGGGACAAGATCAAAACCCTCATCTCGGACATTTCCCACCAGACCAAGACGCCCATTGCAAATCTCCTTCTCCACAGCGAGCTTCTTGCGGAATCGCCTCTCGATCCTTCGCAAAAGGAGAGTCTCGACGCGATCTCAAGGGAAAGCGAAAAACTCCGTTTTTTGATCGATTCTCTCGTAAAGCTCTCCCGTCTCGAAAACGGCATATTAAGTCTCAACCCTTCCGAGGACAGTGTTTTTGCCCTTATGTCGGGGGTTTACGACGAGATGAAGGCAAAGGCCGAGAGAAAGGGCCTGGAACTGATCCTCGAACAGACTTCCGCAAAGGCTGTCTTTGACCGTAAATGGACGGCGGAAGCTCTTGCAAACATTGCAGACAACGCCGTCAAATACACTTCTTCCGGAAGTATCAGGCTTTCCGCGGTCGAGTACGGGATGTTTGTCTGCATCAAAGTCACGGACACCGGGATCGGCATAGCGGAAGAAGACATTCCCCGCATTTTTTCGAGATTTGAAAGGCTTGAAGCTTCACGCGCGCAGGAAGGCGTCGGAATCGGTCTGTATCTTGCACGTGAGATAGTGTCCGGAGAAGGCGGATACATAAAGGTTTCCTCACTCCCGGGCAAAGGCTCCGAGTTTTGCATTTTCTTAAAGAAATCATAATTCTTTCAAAACCGAAAGAATTCAGATCCTATTTTGAAAGATTCAGGAAAGATTTGTGTGCAATAATACGTGTGTAAAGGACATCACTTACACACGTTATTTTTTTAAGGAGAGTTATGATATGAGTATATTACAGGCAAAAGATCTGATCAAGACCTACGGGCAGGGAAGCAACGCTTTCAACGCAACCGACGGCATCAGCCTCGAAGTGGACAAGGGAGAATTCGTCGCCATCGTCGGAACTTCGGGAAGCGGAAAGACAACGCTTTTGCATATGCTGGGGGGACTCGACAGACCCACATCGGGCAGCGTGATCATCGACGGCAAGGACATCTTCGCCCTTAAGGATGACGAGCTCACGATCTTCAGGAGAAGAAAGATCGGCTTCATCTTCCAGGCATATAATCTGGTGCCCGTCCTCAACGTTTACGAAAACACGGTCCTCCCCATCGAACTGGACGGAGAAAAGGTCAACGATGCTTACGTGGAAGACATCCTTTCAACCCTCGGGCTTTCAGAGAAAAAGGACGCCCTTCCGAACAAGCTTTCAGGCGGTCAGCAGCAGAGAGTTGCCATCGCGAGAGCCCTTTCCTCCCGTCCTTCCATCATCCTTGCCGATGAGCCCACAGGAAATCTGGATTCCAAAACAGGTCAGGATGTCCTTTCTCTTTTGAAAGTTTCGGCGCAGAAGTACTCACAAACGCTTGTCATGATCACTCACAACGAAGAGATCGCACAACTTGCCGACAGGATCGTAAGGATCGAAGACGGCAGGATAGTTTCTTAAGACGGAGGGTGATCGAAATGAAAGTCAGAAACACAAAATGCGTAAACCGTCTGGCGGTCAGAGCTTTTCTCTCCGCCCGCAGAAGGAACATCATAGCTGTCGCCGCCATCATGCTGACATCCGTCCTGTTTACCGCGATATTTGCGGTCTCCCTTTCTCTTGTGACCACATTTAAGCACTCCTTCTTAAAGCAGAGCGGGAACGAGGCACACGGCTACTACGGTGCGCTCACGGACGAACAGCTTGAAAAGCTCACATCCGCGATTCCCGAAAAGTACCGCGGTACGGAGCTGATCTGCGGTTACAATGATTCGCCTGCTTTCAGGTCACGCCTGCTCCGTGTCGCCTACATCGACAAAAACGCCGCGAGATTTGAATACATCAATCTGTCGGAGGGTCACTTCCCCACGGCATCCGATGAGATCGCCATGGACACGGAAGCCCTCAAGGTTCTCGGTGTCGAACCGAAACTCGGTGCAAAGGTGGAACTTCCCATAAACATCGGAAACGATCCGAATCCCTGTGTGATCACAGACACCTTCACGCTTTCCGGCTTTTGGGAATTCGATCCCGTACTGCCGCTGCACATGGCGGCGGTAGCGGAAACATATGCCCGCGCGGCCGTGGAGACAGCGGTTGAGAACGGCTACAGAAGGACGCTGCCGGACCTCTATGTCATGTTTTCCTCATCAAGGGGGATAGTCGGGCAAATGGAGAAATGGGCTCAGAAAGCGGGGCTCAGAACAACAACGGGGCTCGATAACGACGCCGTTGAGATCCACGTGAATCCCGGTTACACACAATCCTCAAGTACGGGAGACGCCGAAGCCTACATCGCCATCGCTGCATTCTCGCTCCTCATCATCTTTACGGGCTATCTGATCATTTACAACATCTTCCAGATCTCCGTAACGGGCGACATACGTTTTTACGGTCTCCTGAAGACCATCGGCGTGACTTCCCGCCAGATCAAAAAGATCATACGCCTTCAGGCGCTCATCCTCTGCTCTGTCGGCATCCCCTTCGGTTTGGTCGCGGGATTTTTACTCGGTAACGCTCTATCCGGCACCATAATAAAGTCGCTGACAGATCTGAACTTTGTCAGGATCAGCACATCACCCCTGATATTTGTGGGTTCCGCTCTGTTCGAGGTCCTGACGGTTCTGATCTCCGTCTCGAAGCCGGGGCGTATGGCCGCAAGCGTTTCTCCCGTCGAAGCCGCAAAGTACACCGAAGACATCGGGAAGATCAGGCCACGTAAGCCCGGAAGAAAGGGCTCGCGCATCGTAAGAATGGCTTTTGCAAACATGGCAAGGAACCGTAAAAAAAGCGTTCTTGTCTTCATCTCGCTCGCTCTTTCGGTCGTCCTTTTAAACAGTGTCTACCTGCTTGTTTCGGGCTTTGATCCGGAAACCTACATTTCGAAGATCACTGCCGTGGATTTTATTGTGGGAAACAACGACTACTTCCGTTCGAGAGGTTCGATCACTCCCATGGAAACGGCCGATCTTGACGAGATCATTTCGGCAACCGGGCGTTCTTCGGAGGGCTTCGGCTACGGAGTCACAAAGATCATGTACACCCACTCGGATGAAGAAATGAGTGAGTTCTACAAAAACACGAGGAATGTTTTCTCAGGCATATCGGCCCCCAACGGGGATCCCACTCTTTTCGCAACGGTCGAGGGCCTTGATGACCTGCTTCTTTCAAATGTCAAAGTGCTGGAGGGCGACATCTCGAAGCTCAACGATCCAAACGTGCGCTATGCAGCCTGTCTCGCACGCGAAGATGAGAACGGTAACATCATTACGGATGAATGTGCTCCGAAGATCGGAGAAAAAGTGATCATCGGTTACGCAGACGGCTTTGACAGCATAAACCTGAAAACCGGAAAACCCGTTACGGAAGACACGGACCCGGCCCCCAATGTTGCTGTTGTCTTTACAAACGCAAAAGAAGTCGAGTACACCGTCTGTGCCTATATTAAAGTCCCGACGCAGTTATCCCTCAGGTTTCAGACCATCGGCCTGAACATGGTCGCAGGTGTCGAGGGGCTTAAAGAAGACCTCGGAAGCAACACTGTTCCCGTGTTCTATGCCTTTAATACAACCGATGAAGAGGCTTCCAAAAACGCTGAGGAGCTCCTGAGCCGCATCACAGAGCGAAACGGATCGGTCCTCTCTTACGAGAGCAAGGAGATCATGCGGAAAGAAATGGCTGATCTTAAGATGATGTTTGCCGTGATCGGCGGCGTGCTGATCGGCATTATCG
>JAEEGK010015915.1_pt1 | contig 16595 bp, 8 predicted proteins | sample 8958771 | NCBI WGS metagenome assembly JAEEGK01 (sample SAMN16246547, study PRJNA631951) | gut metagenome | biome: gut microbiome; feature: rumen; material: SC-attached | host: Bos | place: Iran: Karaj | collected 2018-10 | reverse complement strand
CCAATCCCCAATCCCCATTAATAATATCATTAAAATTATAATAAAAAAAATTCTTTTTTTGACATTTAAATGAAAAAAATAAAAAATTATATTTTTTGAAATAGTTAATGATTTCAAAAAAATAAAATTTTTTTAAATAAAAAAAAACCAGAATTAATTTATTTGCCTAAAAAAAATAGAAATATTAAATGATATATTAACCCCAAATTAATCAAAAAAGATATACAATCTAGAAGATAATGAACAAATCTAAAATTCTTTCAATGAAAAGAATATCAAAAGATATGCAGGAAATAACAAAAAACCCAATAGAAGGAATAGGAATAATTCAATATGAAAATGATTTTATGAAATATATAATAAACATAAAATTAATGCATGGAATATACAAAGGATTTTGTTTACAATTATTATTAACATTTAATGATAATTACCCCACTAATCCTCCAAAAATTTTATTATTCCCTGGTCAAAATTTTGACCAAGTTTATCATCATCATGTTTTTAATGATCAAGATGGATTTTATAAATTTTGTTTTGATTTATTAGAAAATGATTTTATGAAAACTAATGAAGAACATTCTGGATGGAATCCAAGTTATACTATTAGTTCTTTATTAATTCAAGTTCAAAATTTTTTATGTGATCCTGATATGCATCATTTACCTTCTGAATTTGAAATTCAAAAATTTTTTTTAAATATGAAAAATTATGAAAGAAAATTTACAGATTCTAATGGAAATACTATTATTCATACTTGGGATTCTCCTTATCCTAAAATGTTTTTTGGAGAAGAAAATAAAAATAATGAAAATAGTGAAAAAATAAATAATGAAAAAAACGAAAATAAAATTATAAATGAAGATGAAAAAAAAGCAAAAGAAGAATTATTTAGATTAAATGAAATTAAAGAAAATTTAACTTGTTTTATGTTAAAATTAAATTATATTGAAGATCCAGATATATTATTAGGATATCCTATTGTTCAAAAAAAAGGAATGGGAAGAAATTTTAAAATAGAATTATATCCTATTCCTGAATTATTAACTTATGATGGTTTTATTGCTCAAATAGGAAAAAAAGATGAAAAATTAGATTTTTATTTTGATGTTTCTTTTAAATCTGCAAATAATGAATTTTATAACTATTGGGTCCCTATTTATATTGATAAAAACCATTTTGAAAAAAATAAAGAAGCTATTTTAAACTCTTTTTCAATTATAAAATTTGGTCCAATTGGTTTAAAAGAATATGATTTTAAAGTAAACTATATTTTTGAAGTTATTCCTATTATTTTAAATAAAATGATTATTGGAATTTTTAGTAAAAAATCTTCATTAAATGAAGCCTTTATAAAATGTTATTTTCAATATATTCTTCTTTTTAAAAAATTAACAGAGATTTACAAAAAAGAATTTAATGATTATGTAAGTAAAATAATAAAACAAATTGAAATGAATTATTACAATATCGACAAAAAAATAATTCCTGATATAGGTAATTTTATGGTTTTATTATTATTTTCTGATATTAATATAAGTGATAAAATTTGGAACAGTTTATTTGATGAATTTTCAATTAGACAAATGTATTGGATTTTTCATGGTCCTGATAATGAAAATTCGGTAAAACTTTCTTTAATAAAATATGGAATTCCAATTGAAAAAATTAATGAAGTCAGTAATAAAAATGAAGTGCTTAAAAAAGTGATATTTGAGGGAATGGTGATTAATTCTTTAGAAACATTTAAATTATTATGTGACATTAATCGTATTTACGATAAAATTATTGAAATTTTAAAAGAAGATAAAAGTATAGAAAAATGGATGAGGAAACTAGATTTATTAAAATATGAAAGTATGGAAGAAATAATTTCAAATAATTTCTGTTTAAAATTAAATGAATATATTCAAAAATCTACTATTGATTCAAAAAATAAACTTTATTCATTAATGGTTGAAAGCATAATAACTTATGATGATTTAAAATTATGTTTTTCAAAAGAAAATTTAGATTTATTTAAATCTGAATATGATAAAAACAAAGTTGATGAAATTTTAAAAGAAGTAGACCCTAAATATCACGATTCTTTACTTAATCAATTTTATAGTAGTCAAAAAGGAAATAAATTATTAATAATTTCATATACTGCAAGAAAAAAAATCAAATCAAAAGGATTTTTAGAAGAATTAGAAAAAAATTATGGTGTTTTACTTAATGTGTCTGATTTTATAAAGGAAATTCAAATTAATTTAAAAGAAATAAATTCTTATAAAAAATTGTTTGAATTTGTAGGTTGTGATTTAATTAAAGATTTATCGGAATATGAATATATAATTAAAACTTATGGTAAATCAAAAAAGAAAAAATATATTAAAACTTATTTTGAACCTATAAATAATTTTACAAAAAAAAACAATGATAATGAAGAAGAAGAAGAAGATGATGATGATGATGAAGAAGAAGGTTGGGTTAAAATTGTTAAAAAACAAAATAAAAAAAATAATTATAAATATAATAATAATAATTATAATCATAATTCAAGAGGCAATAATAATAGAGGAAATAATTATAGAGGGAATAATTATAGAGGAAGAGGTTGGAGAAAATAGAATTATTAATTTTATTTATTAAAATCAATATTAAAATTGACTTTAATATTTATATATGAATGTTAATTTTATATACTTTTTCCATTAGATTTGAAATAAAAAAATTTTAAAATAGAATATATAATATCTATGATTATTTATTTTTAATATTTTTAATTTATTTTTTTAAAATTTATATAAAACATAAAATTATTTATGTTAGGTAAAAATCAAAAAATAATTAGATATGAAATATAGAGATGAAGGTAAATAATAAAAAAAAATGAGTGCATATATTTTATATCATTCTTACAATGATAATTAAATTTTATTTACATTATATAAAAGAACATAAAATTAATAGCAAGATTTTAATGTTTTTGATTAATAAATATGTTTTTTCAGAATAGAAAGAAATATATAATTATTATTAACTAAAAGATAGTTTATAAAAAGTTTTATTAGTAATAATAATAGAAGATTAATCTTATTTTTTGTGATATTGTTATTATTAATATAAATTAGATATATTTTTATATTTAAATAAAAAATAGAACTATAACTATAATAATCTAGAGTTTTTAAAAAACAAAAAAAATGGAAATTATAATAGAACAAAATCAAATAAGTCCTTTTAACTTCAATATTTATATATTTAATAAAAAAATATTATTTTATATTCTATTCAAAGGATCTTGTTTTAAATCTTATTGTGATTATTATAGGTATGATTGTTATTTTAATGTATTATTATATCTTAAAGTTACTATAACTTATTTAGGGAATTATTATAAGTGAATATTATTTAAATTATTTATGAAAAAATTGTAAAAAATAATTAATTAATATAACTGATAATGACAAAAATATTTTTTCTTTTTCTAATAAATTTCATAAACTCTTTCCAAAAGGTTTCAAAAGAGTATATAGAATTAATTTCATGGCTAAAAGAAAATGGAGCAATAATTTCAAATAAAATTTCAATGAATGAAAAAAATATAGAAAATAGATTTATATATACGAATTCTAAAATAAAAAAAGGAGAAGAAATAATTTTTATTCCAGATAAAGTCATTCTTTCTTTTCAAAATATAAGAATAGCAAAATTTTGTAGAAAAGCTTATGGTATTTCAAATGATCATGATTTCAATTGTATTGTATATTTTTTAACAATAGATAGAGAAAATAAAAAAAGTTTTTTTACACCTTATTATAAATATTTTCCTAATATTACATTAAATCATTCAATACTTAATTATTCGGGAAAAAAAATTTTGAAATATCTTTATACTGGAATTGATGACGAAATAAGAATTACACAATATTTTTATGAAAAAGCCCTTGAACCTTTGGAAAAAGATGAAAATTTAGGAATAATTGATGAAAAATTTAAAGATAATTTTAAAAAAAATTTTTTTTATGTTACTTCAAGAAATTTTATAAGAAATGAACCAAAAGAATTTTCTGCTAAAAATTGTTTAGTTCCGCTTTTGGATTTAATTAATCATAATTTTAATTTTAATTGTAAATATAATTATATTAGAAAGAGACAAGGATTTGTCTTATATTCAGTTAGAAATATTAATTCAGGAGAAGAAATTACAATTAATTATGGTAATTTAACAAATATTGAATTTTTTGTTGGATATGATTTTGTAGTAAAAAACAATTTTTATAAATATAAAATTTCATTTTATATAAACAATAAAAAATATAATATAAAAGGAAATTTTAATGATGAAGATATTAAAACATTAATAAATAAGATTAAAGAAGATAATAATATTGATAAAAATATGGCAAAAAAGTATTCAATAAATGCTTTAAATGAAAAAAAACAAAAATTTGAAATAATTAAGTCTGAAGAAGATAATTTAAATTTAATTTATATATTCCAAGAACAAATTGAATTAGTTAATAAAATGATAAAATCAATAAATAAAAACATTTAAATGAAAATATTATTTAAGTTATTGCTTAGGGATATATTTTAAAATATTTCAGGCTATGTTTTTTAAATAATTAAATATTAAATTTGTAAACAAAATATTTAATTAAAATTATCAATTTCAGTTCTTGAACTTAATTTAAGCAAAATAACAGTATTAGGTAAAATAGAATGGAAATCAATAATAGTATTTCCATTTTCAAAAGAAACACTAGATATAGAACTTAAAAAATTAGAATCTTTAGAATAGTAAACATTACCTCTAGCACCAGTTAATACAGAATCACTTAAAAAATTATTTAATTCAAAATCTTCAACATTCATATAACATCCACAAATAAAATCAGAAATTTCACCAGGTAAAACAATTCTGCTATTTATTGATTCCCCATGATCTTTATCATAACCAGGTCTACAAATTACAGCGTAACCTTCATAAATTATTTGCTCTACATATTCATTATAATAATTCTTTTTATTTTTGTTTTGATTTTTTACATAAGGATTAGGAACTTGATTCTGAAAATTTGACAATAAATTTATTGGGTTATGTGGATTATTACTTTGAGAAACATTTTTTGATGAACTTGTACGTGAATTCAATGAAGGATTTATTTGATTATAATTATTCATATAGGGATTATTCAAATTTTGATTATTATTCATTGGTTGATTGAATTGATTATTATTCATTGGTTGATTGAATTGATTATTATTCATTGGTTGATTAAATTGATTATTATTCATTTGTTGATTAAATTGATTATTATTCATTTGTTGATTAAATTGATTATTATTCATTTGTTGATTAAATTGGTTATTATTCATTTGTTGATTAAATTGATTATTATTCATTTGTTGATTAAATTGATTATTCATTTGTTGATTGAATTGGTTATTATTCATTGGTAGATTAAATTGATTATTATTCATTGGTTGATTGAATTGATTATTATTCATTGGTTGATTAAATTGGTTATTATTCATTTGTTGATTGAATTGATTATTCATTGGTAGATTAAATTGATTATTCATTTGTTGATTGAATTGATTATTATTCATTTGTTGATTGAATTGATTATTATTCATTGGTTGATTGAATTGATTATTCATTGGTAGATTAAATTGATTATTATTCATTGGTTGATTGAATTGATTATTATTCATTTGTTGATTAAATTGATTATTATTCATTTGTTGATTAAATTGGTTAGATTGAGGAGATGTAATGAATCTATTAAAATTATTATTTCCAAAATTAAACCCACCAAATTGTTGATTTATATTTAAATTATTATTACTTCCAAAGTTATTAGCATTCATTAAATTATTATTTTTTCTGGAACCATTTTCCCTAATAGAACTAGAAATTTCACTATTATTATCTTCCCCATAATTTTTTTCCCCAGTATCATAAATTCCAACAGCACCACTTTCTTCTAAACTCATTCTAACTTTTTTTCCATCACAAACCATTCTAATAATACTAATTAAATCTTGATCAGTATGAACATAAACTTCACTTTTAACATCTTTTAATTTTTCTCTAATTGTATTTATGTCTCTTCTAAGTAATTTAATATCATTAACAATTAATTTTGTATCATCACATAAATCTAAAACATTATTAATTTGTTTTTTAATATCAAATTCCATTGGTTGAGAAGCATCATAAGTCCAAATATTACCATCTAAAACATATTTATAATGATATTTCCCTTTTGGTAATTTTAATCTTACAGTAAATAAATTATCATTTATTCTTGTTAAATTAATATCTGGTCTCCAATTATGAGAACTTAATGCTAATTTAACATGTTTTGTATTAGGATTTTCTGAATTTCTAGGATGAAATTCAAAGAAAATTTCTTTTGTTTGTTCTTTTGATTGCATATTTTTTTTTATTTCATTTATTAAATCTTCAAAATGATTATCGTAAATATAATTTCTATTCTCTTTAACTACACTAGGTTGAAAAGGAAATAATTGATCATAACCTCTAGTAGAGCCAACAGCACAATCTAATAATCCTATACAAGCCATCATTGATAAATTCATACTTAAATTATTATATTGTTCAAAATAACTTTGATTATCTAAACTTAAATCAAATAAAATAGAATTTGGTTTCTGACATTTTAAATCTCTAAATTTAGAATTATTTTCATTGTTTTTATTTCTAAATTTTTCTTTATTAAATTTTGTTTTTATTTTTTCTCTTCCATGACCATATTCAGAAATATTATTTGATATTTCTTTTGGTGTTGTACACCATATCATTTCTTTTGCAAATAAATTGATTCCTAAATTATTTACATAAGAAACTTCTTTTTCTAAATTATTTTCAGGTAATTCAGTTATTAAAACTAAATTAGGATTAATTTCTCTTGCAATATTCAATAAATATTTTAAAGCATGATTTGGAATAGAAATAATATTATCTATATAAAAACCATCAAAAATTTTTGCCATATCAGTTAAATAATTTGTCATATAATCTAATAAAAATTTAGGTGATTTTTCAATTGAATTTCCATAATTAAGTTTTAATGAATCATTCCATACAACAACTTTTCTTTTAAATAAATAATAAGTTCCATATTTTGTTATATCTGGAAATGGATTTTTTTCGTCTTCACTTTGCATTATAAAACCGTTACATAAAAATATTTTTTTTTTGTCATTTGGGTCAACAACATGAAAATAATTATCAATTAATTTTCTTCTTACTCCTGTTCTTCTTAATTGAATAAATTCATATCTTATAAATTCTTTTACATTTAAAATTGCAATTTGTAACATTTCTTTAGTTCTTAAAGTCCATTCTTCATTTATTTTATTAATATATTTTTTTACTTCTTTTAAAAAGTTAAATTCATTAATATAAGTATTTGTTTTTTTATCTCTTGTTGTTTCTAAAATTAACATTGCAACAAATTCAGTTTCAATTTTAACACCAAATTTTTTTTCTCCAAAATTATTACAAGAATGAGATATTAAATCATATAAATTATCTTCATTTAAAATTAATCTTCCTTTTGAATTAACTCTAATTCCAAAATTATTTTCTAATTCATTAAATAAATATGACCTTTTCATTGCATATGCTTGATCTTTATCTAAATTTTGGTAAAATTCTTGAAATTTAGTAATACAATCCTCAATTTCTATTAAGAAATATTCTTCTAAATTTTCTCTCCAAATTTTCTTTTTAATTTCTTCAATTGCATCGTCTAAATCATTTTCATTATTAATATAAGGAGCACATTGACATCCAACTTTTTTTTCATAAAATAAATTTGAATAATTGACTAATAATTTATCTAATTCATAAGCTGCTGTTAACCAAGGATAATTATCTAATGTTACTCCACATTCAGGATGTTCATATATAAATTTACTTTCTATTGAAGTTTGATTTAATATTATATCTATACAACTTCCTATATGATACTTTTTTCTTAAATTTTCCATTTGTTCTTTAAATAAATTTACTTTTTGAATTTGAGTTAAATTTTTTTTATCAAAATATGAATTTGATATTTCATTATGGTTTTTTAAAGAAAATAAATTATCTGAGGATGATAATTCTTGAATAGAAGTAAAATGAATAAAATTATATTTTAATAAATTTGCTTCATGGAAATAATTTTCAAAATTATTTAATTTACCTAAATTTTTAGTTAAAACACTTTGTAATTGGATTTTATTAGTAGATATTTTTATCTTTTCATTTGTTTTTTCATTTATTCCTAAATCAATAACTGGATTTACTAGAATTTTAAATGGATTTGTTAATTTTAATTTTCTAGTATCTTTTTCTCTGTATAATAAATAAAAGGTATAAATTCCACTTTTTAAAAATTGAATTCTAAAATAAATCATTATATTAACTTTTTCAGGTTCAATTCTATAATCATTAATTTTTTTTAAAGGAAGTTCAATTTCATCATCAATTGAATTTGTTATATCTAAATTTTTTCTTTCTACTTTAATAAAAGGTTTTAACTCTTCTTCAAAGTTTAAAGAAGGAAATTCTTTATAACAATTAGAAACTAAATTTAATTCATTTGAAATTTTTATATTATTCATTATTTTAATGTTTAATTCTGAATTATTATCAATCACAAAAATTGAATTTTCATTTAAATTTGGATTTCCATTATCATCAAGTAAAATATCATATTCTTGTTCTGGGATAAAATCATTATTTAAATATAAATTATTTGAATTTGAGGGTGGAATTTCATTAATTAATTGTGAAGAATTTTTTTCAGGTTTTTTTGATGTAGAAATTTCCTCTTTTTCAATTTCTATTTCATTTTTATTGTCTTTTTTAATTTCTTCTTTTTCATTTTTAATATCTTTTACATCTTCTTTATTAAATTCTTCTGTTTTAATATCTTCTTTTTTTATAAAATTGTCTTTGTCTTCTTCTATTGGTTCATTCAGTGATTCAGTTATTTGATTATCTTCTGTTGTTATTTGAGTTTCTTTTCTTGATTCTATTGGTTCCTCTGACATTTTTAAATCTTAATTCTAAAAAAATAATTTTTATTTCACAAAATTATTTTTTTAAATAAAATGTTAATTTATATTTTTAATTTATTATTAAAAAAATTTAATTATTTTCCTACATTTATAAATTTACTAATAAATTCTTCATTACCATTATTATATGAAATATTATTTTTCTTTTTATACATCATTTTTGCATTTTTTGCATAAGAACCTGTATTTTTATTAATATTATTATTAAAATATAAAATATTTTTATTTTTTGATTTAAAGTCATAATCACTTGAAGAATTATTTATTGAAAAAATATCAGAAGAAGATGATCTTCCACTATTTATATTATTTGAAGATGTAATTATTTTTGAATTTTCATTATAATTTTGAATGAAATTTTTAGAATTAAAAATAGATATAATTGTATAAATTTCATTTTTAATTGATGGATTATTCTTTGCAATTTCTTTCAATAAATTATTTGATTTACTTACATTTTTCACTAAATCAAATATCTCTTTTTCATTTTTATCATTTATTTTTTCTAATTCAGAATTTTGTTCATTCAAATTTTCATTTTCTGTTTTAATTGAGTTTAAAAGTTCATTTTGTTTTTCTAATTCATTAATAAGATAATTCTTCTCATTTTCAATTTCTCTAATTTTATTATGTAATTCAATTCCATTTGATAAACTTTTAATAATTGAATCAATATTAATTATTCCATTTTTATTTTCACAACTTGAAGATATAAATTTCTGAGAAACTAATTTTAATATATTAATTTGGTTTTCTTGTTCTTTTAAAATTTGTTTTAATTCTTTTATTTTTTCATCTGCATTTAACATAATTAAAGGAGAGTTATCAAACTCAATTTTATTACTAAAATGATTTTTTTCCATTTCATAAGGTAAATATTTTTTCCTATTAATATTTTGACTTTTACTTAAACTTCCATTCAAAGAATTATTATTTTTAAAAGATTCTTCTTCTTTAATTAAATTTTCTGGTAATAAAATATTATTTTCTTTAATTAATTTTTTTAATTTAATTATATAATTTTCCATTTTTTCAATTAATTCTTCCTGTTGACAATTTATTTTTTCATATCCTTCATTTTCTTCTTGTAATTGAACAATAGACTCATCTCTTTCATTTAATTTTGAAGTTAAAGTTATCATAATATCTCTTTGTTTAATTAATAAATTTTTATATCTTTCAACTTCAATATTATCATTTTCTAATTTTAATCTTTCATTTTCAAATTCTTGAAATTTATTATCAAATTCTTTTAATAATATATTTTGCCTTTCTTCAAGAGCAATTCTAAATTGAGGTGTATCTTCAATTAAATTTTTTTTTTCTCCTCCAATTATCATTTGAGAATTCATTAAAGCAATTTTCATTTCTAATTTATTTTTTTCTTCTCTTTCCATTAAATATTTTGAAGAAGTTTCTTCTAATTGTTTTAAAACTTCTTTTTTATCATTTTCTGCTTTTTCCAATTCAATTAATAATTTATTATTATTTAACAATTTATTTTTTTCTTCTAATTCTTCTTTCAAAAACTTAAGTTGAATTTCATATTGTGAAATTAAACTTTTATGATTAAAATCTTGGTTAATAATAGGTTTATTTTTTATTTTTTTAGCTCTTTTAGCAAATAGTAAGCTTGATAAATTTTCATTAAAAAAATCATGACAAGGACTAATAGTAGTAATCATAATAGTTTTACAATTTCCACCTAAAGAATCTTCAAGTAATCTAGTAAGTTTAGAATCACGATAAGGAATATGGAAATTTTTTTTTAAATCAGTTAAAGCATTAATAACATTACCTAAAGCACTTAAACTTTTATTAATTCTTTTACTTTCTTCGAGTTGCTTTCCTTTAGCTCCAGTTATTTTTATTCTTTCTGAACCAGCTAAATCAACTAAATTTAATTTTCCTATTTTTGTTAAAGAATAATTTTCGTCTATTGAAGTTAATTGTTCAACAGTTATAATAAAAATTGCATGAGAACGAGAAGAAACATCATTCATAAAAGTTGATGAAGTAACTCTATTAGAAGCTCCTTGTTCTAAAAGTGAATAAATATCATTAGAAGATCTAACAACCCAATCACTTAATCCTTCAACATAAATCCCTTTTTTTTTATCTTCTCTAATAGGTAAATTTTTTCTTTCAGGTTTTAATAAATCACTAATATTTTCATTATATAATTGAAGATAACTGGCTCTAATAATAAACTTAGTATTTGAATTAGAAAAATTTTCAATATTAGTAAAAATTTCTTCAACAGCTCTAGGGACTAATCCTCTTTCACTATCATTAGGAGAATAAGTAAAACCTTCCATTGTATGAGTTTTCCCAGTTCCAGTTTGTCCATAAGCAAAAATAGTTGAATTATATCCTTCAAGAACAGAATTAACACTTTGATGTGCTGTTTTTTCATAAACTTCTTCTTGAGTTGATGATAAGTCAAAAATATAATCAAATGTAAATGCGTGATATTGGAAAAGAGAAGGATTTAATAAAAATTCATTTTGACGTTCTTTCTCATCCATTGATGTTCCTAAGTATTCTATTAAAGATAATGATGTTAATGATGGAGATACTTGTACTATACTTCGGAATGGAAGATTAGGATATAGTTCACGAGGAAGTGGAGGACGAATACGTATCATTACTTTTAAATATGTGGTCGTTTTTGATGTTGGAAGGAAATTGTTCATTTTTTTAAGGAATTAATTTTTTTTCTATTTTTTTTTAAATTTATTTGAATTTAAAATTTTTATTTATTTTTTCCATTATTGATTTTAAAAGTTAAATTTTATTCGAAATATCTATTTATTTGAGGCTTTTATATTTTTTTTTGAAGATATTCAATGAATAATTTAATTATATTTATTTATTTTTTGAATTAAAAAAATTTTTTAAAATGAAAAAAAATTTATCTTCTTATTATTACTTTATTTCATTTCTTATATCGGTCTATATTGCATATAAAATATTTATTTATAACAATATTTTCACTATAATTATTGAAGATAAAATGTTTGATGTTATTTATTTCCGTTTATCAATGATTTTTTATACATTAGGTTATATTTTTTATTCATATTTAACTTTATATTTAATTCATAAAAGAAGTGATAGTGTTTTACCTAATGAAAATGACAGAAAAATAATTGAAAGAATGGGAAGAATAATTCCTTTAATTCTTATTTTTTTTATAGGAGGATTATTGATATTTTTAGGGAGTTTTAATTATGTAAAAGTAACTTTAACTCAAAAAGTAATTTTAGGTTTTGCTATTATATTAGTTCAAACATCAGCATTTTGGAATTATGAAAATTTCAAGATTAATTCAATATATATAGGTCTTACCCTATCCCTATGTATTAAAAGTTTTTATTTTAAACATAAAGGTTTTATAATGTATTAAAAAATTATAAATAAAAAAAACAATTTAATTAAATATTAGGAATTATATAAAATTATATTAAAAAAAAAAAACAAAAAAATCCATCCTAAAATATATAAAAGAAAATAAATATTTATCTTTAAAAAATGCGTTCTGGAACCCGTGAAGCATATCATGCAGGTAGTTGGTATGAAGACGACCCTCGTCTTTTAGGAAAAGAATTACATTCTTATTTATCAAAAGCAACAAAATACAAAAATTCAGATAATTTAAAATCAATAATAGTTCCTCATGCTGGTTATTATTATAGTGCACCAACTGCAGCAAAAGCTTTCATAAATATAAATCCAGATAATTATGATAGAGTTGTTGTTCTTGGTCCTTCTCATAATGAATATTTTGAAGGATGTGGTATTTCTCCTTTTACTAAATTTGATACTCCTTTTGGAGATATTCCAATTGATACAAAAACTACTGATACATTAATTCATGATTCTAATTTTTTTAAATTATCTGAATCTGTTTGTTTAAATGAACATTCTATTGAAATGGAATTACCTTTTTTAAAATACATTTTTGGAAATAAAAATTTCTCTCTTTTACCTTTAATGATTGGAGAAACGACTTTCGAACAAAATAAAAAAATTGGAAAATTTTTATATGATTTATATAATGATAATAAAACTTTATTTGTAATTAGTTCTGATTTTTGTCATTGGGGATTAAGATTTGGTTATACTTATTATGATAAATCAAGTGGTGAAATTTGGGAATCTATTGAAAAATTAGATAAAATTGCTTTAGATATAATATCTGAAATGAATGCTGAAATGTTAGATAAATATTTTGAAAAAACCAGAAATACTATTTGTGGAAGAAATCCTATTACTATTGTTTTAAGTATTATTGAAGAATATCAAAAGCAAAATCAAGATAAAAAATTAAGTTTTGAATGTGCTGGATATTCTCAAAGCGAAAGAGTCAAAAAAATCACCGGTTCAAGCGTTTCTTATGCTGCTGGTGTTAATTTTATTATGTAAAAAGATTTTGATAAGATATTAATTGATTTTTATTGGGATTATTATTTTAATATTGATTTTGAAATATTTTTAAATACTATTATTCATTTTAAAAAATTTGAAATAATACCTTTTTTTAATTTTTATATTTATTTAAATGTTAAATAAAAGTAATAAAAAAATATAAGAAAAAAAAATAAATAAATAAACTTATTAATCTTCTTATAAATGTTTGATATCCTCTTTCTCCATTTTTGTTAAATGTATTTTATGAGTAAAGACCAAACTTTTTAACATTATAAAGTAAATATTTATATTGTTAATTTTATAATATTTTTTTTTTTGGGAAATATATATTTTTAAATTACCTTTAAAATAAATAAAAATTATCGAATATTCATATTATCAAACTAAATTTAATTTTTATTAGTTTTTTTTTTTAAAATTATAGAATATATGCTAATAATTATTTTTATATTTAAGGTATATCATTTCAAAAAATTTAATTAAATTTTAACGTAACTATCATTTTTATCTTGTTATATTATTTTGTACTACCTTTTTCTTTTTCTATTTTTTATTATCATATTTTTCATATATAAGTTAAATAATAAATTTATTTTGGGGATTTAGAAAAATCTTTTTAAAATATTGGATATTAATTAATTTCAGGTATTTAATTAAGAAAATTTCAAAAATAATTTTTATTTAATAACTTTTTAATATTTGATGATATAAGACATATTTAAATTTTTATTCAATTTTTTTGTTTTCACCTTCACATTTTTTTTTCATTATGAATAACAATCAATCAAAGTCTTATATAATTTTTACTTAAATTTTATTAAAGAATGACTTTTATCTTTTCTTTCTATTTTGTCGGGGTGTTGTATTTTCATAAAAAGTAAAAGTTATTTAAAACTTTGAATTTATTTCATTTAAATACAGATTTTAATTTTGAATTATAAAATTAAATAATTCATTTTAATTCTTTTTCATCAATTAAATTCTATCAAAAATTCAAATTTTATTTAAATCAAAAGTGGGTTTGAGATTTTATTAATTGAATAATTTATTATTCTTCAATAGATAATAAGTCATCATTTAATAAATATTTTGACTTTAAATGTATAGCATATATAATATTTTATTAGGTTGAATATAGATACTCATCTTTTAATTTCAACAATTATTTTTTGATTCTGATAATTAGAGAAAGATTTTTCATATTATTAAAGATTTTTAATTATATTTGTAGATATTCACAAAGAGAAATTTATACAATTTTTATTTTTTTCTTTAAAAAAGTTTAATTGAAAAAACAGTAAATTTTAATTTTCGAACAAATATAACAATAATATAATATAATATTTAATAAATTAATTGTTATTACTATTTTTAATTTCTATCATGGAATTATTTATTTTTTTTTTTATTAATTTAATCCCATGATTATTTTCATGTGAGTTTATTATTTTTTCTTCTTCAATTTCAGGAATCGTTTCTAATTTTTTTAAAACATTAATTACATTTAACTTTTTATTTATAAATGCTTTATATTTATTCAAAATTATTTTTACATCATTTTTTATAAAAATAGAAGGAAAAAATTTATATGAAACTAATTCTTTGAATTTAATATTTTCTTTTTTATTAGAATTATTATCTTGACTTAAGTTAATACATATATTACTTTTTGAAATATCGCTGAAATTATTTACTAAATTTAATTTTAATTTATTTGATGTAATTGAAGAATTATTTTTTTTTATTTTATGATGAAATTCTTGATTTTCAATAACAAAGTCCTTAAAAATCCTAAGATAATAAGAATTTTCTGCATTAAAATAATTTAATGCATTTCCTAATAAAGAAATTACTTTTATTAATCCACCAATAGTAGCCAAATAATCTTGAAATTTAGTGTATTTTTTATGAAAAGTTGAAGTGTTTATACTATTCATAACTGATAAAGTGGCAATAACTGGAGAATCATAAATATTTGTGTCTATTTTTGCAGCATTATATCTATAAAAATTTTTTTTTTCATTATTTGTAAAAATAAACCCATCATCAGTTTTAAATTCAATATTTTCTAAATAAATATATACTCTTTTATATAATCTAGCTGATAATTCAAATCTTTCTTTTCTTATTGAAATGTTTTCAACATTTTTTGCATTCATTGAATCAATGTTATAATCAAGAAAAATAAAATCTAAATAAGGAGTGGCAAATTTTTCTTTAATCTCATTTAGAGAATAACAACTATTATTATTTTCAGTTGTATTAGCACAATATCTTAAAGTAAAAGAATAATAAGAAAACGGATAATAACTACCATATAAACCATAAATTGTTTGTGAATAATTTCTAGGATCAATACAATAATAGGAGTTTAAATTTTTAAAATTTTCAAAATATTTTCTAAATTTTATATCAAAATGTTTATTTAAATCACATTTACCAACATTTAAAGATTGTCTATATTGAGAAGCAGTTAAAGCCATAGAAGTATCATTTGTACCTCCAAACCAAACACTCATTGTCATATAATATAATCTTTCATCTTCATCATAATCTATTGAATTTGTATCTGTTAATTTAAATAAAAACGGAAGTTTATGTGAATCAGTTAAATTTACAAATTGATTTATTTCTGTTGAAAGAATTATTGACATATCTTTTTTATAATACATTCTTAATATAAAATAGAAGCATACTCCTGTTGAGATTAAAACAGTAAAAATACTAATTATTCCACCCATTAAGGTTTTATATGCAGTATCACCTTTGTCGTTTATTGTTAAAGATACTTTTTGAGATAGGAAATCAAATTCTTGAAAAAATTTCATATTTTATTTTATTTTTTGAAATTTTAAAATAAAACAATAATTATATTATTTTGTAAAATAATTATTAACATACATTTCTATATGAATAAAATCTTTTATAAAATAAAATAAAAATAATTGAATTTCTTATATTTTAAATGTTTTAATATTTTTATTAATATAAAATAATTAATTAAAAGTTCATTTATAAATATTTTTGTAATCACCATTGTGGGGATTGGGGATTGGGGATTGGGGATTGGG
>JAEEGK010015914.1_pt1 | contig 16597 bp, 16 predicted proteins | sample 8958771 | NCBI WGS metagenome assembly JAEEGK01 (sample SAMN16246547, study PRJNA631951) | gut metagenome | biome: gut microbiome; feature: rumen; material: SC-attached | host: Bos | place: Iran: Karaj | collected 2018-10 | reverse complement strand
CTGCGGTAGTGATGACAAAGACGATCTGAGTTCTTCTCCCTATGAGATTGTCGGTGCGTTCAACGTTCAGCAGAAGGGTGAGCTTACTGATACAGATATTGCTACACTCAAGGAAAAATTCGCCCAGAGTGTAACAGGTACATACATGACTGATCAGATGGCGGAATCCACTACAGACCAGCTTGTACAGAAATACATTGCCAACCTGAGAGAGCTTGATTCGTCGAAGAGCACAGCTGTGTTTACTATCACCATTACGACCACCAATCTTAAGACCAAGAAGCAGGTCTGCAAGTGGGACATCGAATGGAATAAGGGCTCTGTTTCTGGTAAGAAGTATTAAGCGCTGACTTAATCGAAATAAAGAAGAGGTGGAACTTCATGGCTCCACCTCTTTTTTAATCGTTATTCTGCTTACTTCAGGATGAAATTATCATCCTTTTTATACGAATTATATGTCACGTTACCGTCTTTGTCGATGAAGAAGACCATATTGATGTAGGCTTTCTTAGCAGCATCGGCACCTTCGGTCTCTATGGATGTTCCGCTCAGGTTGATATTAGGAAGGGTGAAAGACTTAGCAGGTATGTCCTTACCCTTATATCTGATCAAGGGCCTGAATTCAATCTTTTCCAAAATTAATTCCCATGGTCCGGTCTTACCAGGCCTCGGTGTTATCTCTACGATAAACTGACCCTTGACTGGGGCAGGAAGACCACCTTGTGACCAAGAGAATTGAGAATTCATAAGACCAAATTTTGCCGTTTCCTTACCCTCGATACTAAACGAATTTGTAAACTTGAAGTTCTTAATCGATTTATAGCTGGCATTATAGATTGCCATGATAGAATTTTCCCAGTCGGCAGCGCTTTGGGGCATACCGGTTGGCAGCATGTCGTCTCTATTGTCGTAAGGCGGATTGTTTACGGGGAAGCCTGGGTTCTTCTCCAGCCAGGTGCTCCAGCCCGTTGCAATGTCAAACTCCAGTCTGTTGTAGGTGTTTGCCCAAGTCAGGTGATTGGCAGCTACGCCCTTCGCCTCCAGCTTCAGCGTCTCCATGTTCAGTTCTGCATATTTGCCATCCTTGGTATAGCCTTTTATGATGTTGGGAGCATCCTTGGTCCTTGATGCGCCGATGAATCCCTTACCGCCAACGCTGACAGAATAGCTGAGGTTGAACGAGCCTTCCTCATAGCCTTCTGAGCTGATGGCGTAGGCGTGGGCTAGCTGGGCTGCTTCGATGGCATCAATCAGGTTGTCGATATACACCCATTCGCCGTCGAGCTTGACATGATGAATGTATTGATCCACTTGCTCACAATAGTTTCTCAGGTCGTAGAGGGGAAGATTAGGCGTATATTGATAGCAGCCGGCAGCGGCAAACTGATACTCATCAGCGTAATCAGCTTTATAATCCTTGATGATGAAGTCGGTAAACTCCTTGAGTGCAGTGAGCACGGCGGGGAATTTCTTCATGTCGGTCAGCACAAAATCGACATTGCGTGCCCAAGTCCTCAATTTGTTGTTCTCGTAAATCTTATGATTATACTCAGCATTGGTCTTGGCAAATTTCGTCATTGCCTCTACGAAGTTGTCTTTCTCCGCTGCTTCGTAGAGCAGTTCTATGAACGCCTTATGGTCTTCGCCAGCGATGGTGTGGCCTGATGCCAGCACATAGTCGGCGAGATCCACAAATTCGGAGAGCACCTCCATATTGTTCATCAGGCAGCAGTCAAAGTTGAGAAGCGTCAGATGCATGCCGCTCTGCTCGATACCGGCCCTGAGTTCTTTGCAGGAGATAGACTGCAGATCCACGTTATCGTCCATGACGACACCACGTGTCTTGGCTTGCAGGCTCTTGTCGTAGTCTTCGTAAACGGTATAGCCGCCTCCGTGATCGCTCAGCACGAGGATGTAGTTCTTGGCGGGAGCCACCTTCTGGCAGTATTTCAGGAAGTTGGCAATGGAGTCGGGCTGGAAGAGCTCTGCCTTCTCGTTCTGGGTGCCATAGATATCGGCATTGGTCAGATTGATCTTCTCATTTTTTTCGAGCTTCTTAAGCTTTGCTGGCGTAGCCTCAAAGCGATAGAGATGGCCTGCTATGCCGCTGGGCGTGAAAACCGTCAGATTTTTACTGATGTTGTCTTCGCGCGAGTATTTGTACTGCACCATGTAGCGCACCTTCTTACTGTCGGCCTTGATGGCTTTGGCAGCCTTGATGATGTCGGCTTCGATAGCGTTGTCGAGATTACTGCCACCACATGTATAGAGCATCACCGTATAGTCAGCCAGATCCTCAGTGGGTGTGTCGGTACCAGGTTCTACAGCATTGTCCATCATCCCGTCGGTACAAGCTGTGAACGAAAGGCAGCAGAGTAGGAGCGCTGCCAGCATCCATAGATTGTTTTTTCTCATCATTGAATTAATTTTGTTAATAGAATTTCGTTGTAGATAATTATTCGTTTTAATTATTCATGGTGCAAATATAGGAAAAAATCAGCATAAATGAAACAAAAAGGCATTTTTTTTCGTAAAAATCCTCTGAATCAGGTTGGATTCTCACTAGAAAGGATCATGGGATAACAACGGGGGAAAAATTGAATGAAAACAGGTCATGTGTGTCACAGATCACAGATCACAGTTTCCTCAGGAGCCAATGTTTTGATGGAATGTAAACTGTCAATTTTGACGTCCAGGCTTGAAAACCACGATTTTAGGTAGTTTTGGCCACCTGACGCGTCTAAACGAAATTAAACTTTATTATTTTTTAATACCGATGGTCATCGGTAACATGTTCTCGTAATCGGTTCTTCCCAGCATGACTGCCTTGAAGAATTCCTTAAAATATTCAAGCGTCGATACGCCACACATCTTACACGTCTCGATAAATGTGTGGTATATGACAGACACCTCGACACCTGCATGACTGCCAAAAGTCAACGAGTTTTTACGCTCTACTGTCATAGGGCGAAGCATGCGTTCTGCAAGTGAGTTATCGATGTTGTATCGGCCATCTTTTAGATACAAGAAGAACTGGTCCCAGAATTTGTTCAGATATGTAAGTGCTCCCTGCATCAGGTTTCCTCGCATACCACTTGTATCAGCTAGGAGTTTGTCCAACCGTTGTCGTAACTGTTGTATGATTTTGGTCGTCTTTGCTCCTTGTCTTTCTTGTCGTATTTGCTCGGGGGTTAGATGTTTCAACCGGTATTCCTCTTCCATTTCATATAATATTGCAATTACCCTAAGGAAGTACTCGGCTTCTTCATCATTCCCTTGCTCTAAAGCATATTTGAATTTAGCTCTTGCATGGGCCAGACAACACAAGTGATCTACATCTATCAGTTCGTTGTCCAGATACATATAGACATTGAATCCGTCCGACTGGAGCGCATCAATTTCGGTATCACCAAGGAAGTCGCGAAGCACCTTGCGACCACGGCTGCCATCGTCATAGAAGTAGACTGCCACCTTGGCTTCTTGGTTTACCATGCCCCAGATGTACTTCTTTCCGTACTTACCGTTTACCTTTACTCTGCACCAGGTCTCATCGCAGTTTACGACTGCACCCTTGGCCAGCAGCTTCTCCTTCAGTACTGGAAGCACCTTCTTGAGTTGGTCAGAGCCCTTAACAAACCAGTTGTATACGGTATTGCGACTTACGTTCATCTTATTGTTCAGCAAGCGTACCATCTCGCGATATACAGGAGTATTCATGTGGTACTTGTTGAAAACGAGATTGGCTAGCAAAGAACATGAAGCGTGAGTGCCAGGGAAACGATCTATTAGAGTCTCGTTCTCTGACTCTACGCTAACTTTGGGGAAGTAACCCTTGCGTATTTTGCCGTCCTTATCCTTGTAGATAATCATCTCGTAGTCGTGCTGCACGATATAGGATACTTGCTCGTATGTTGACTCGATAACACTCTTGATAACTGTTGCACCTTCAGGAAGGAGGTTCACATCAGACTCATGTAAAACGCGGTTATCTGCAAACATCGTCTGATACTTCATGCCCTTGCGATAATCGAAGCTCTTCTGGGTCTGCTCTACCGATTCTGTTTCCTCTGCAGGTGCAGCATCAGTTTGTTGATTAGAGCTCATAGCCGTACCATTAGTTCCATCGAAATCACCCTTATCTTTCTCTCTGTCTTGTACGGGTGCGGTCTTCTTCTTGATGCCCTTCTGACTGGTAGAGCCAAAGCGGACTTTGTTGTTCACAGAAATCATGGACATCAAGTCATCGATTTTCTGGAGAAGAGCGGCTTTCTCGTTAGATGAATCGGACAGTTGTTTGGACAACAGATCTACTGATTTCATCAGGCTGTTTCTGGTCTCTCTAAGCTCTCTAACCATATCCTTCAGTTCTTGGTTTTCCTGAGCACGTTCCTCCTCGCGTTTAACAAGGAAGTGTATCATTGATATCAGCTGATCTTTTTCCATAGAAGCGTATGGATCTTCCGCAGAGATTGGCTCCGTTTCCATTCCCTGCAGACGTTGCATCATCAGCACTCGCTTCAATAATTCGTCCTTCTCCATACCTTCTAATTACCCTACAAAGGTACGAAAAATTTCCGAGATATGCAAGCTTTTTAGTCATTTAATTTGCTGATTATCAACGTTTTACACAAAGTTTAACACTTCGTCTTTGCAGTTATTCTATTTAATTGTAAGTTGCTTAATCACAGGTGATTCGAGCACTGCCACCAGGTCTTTCCAGTCGATGGAATAGACAGGTTTGTCCTCTACAAACTTCAGTTTCATAAACGTGTATCCGTTGGCAAATGTCTTCTGATGCACATAGTAGGCATTCTCCTCAAAGTTCACCATCTTTACCGTCCTGTGATTCTTTGACATGAAGATAAATACATCTCCATTGTCGGTTTGCAGGTGATGCTTGTGCTTTACTATCTGGAGCAATCTGTGTGCGCCACAGCGCATATCGTTTATATCGGGTACGAAGTAGAATTTCTTCAGTCCTGAGATGGTCAGCATACCACCTCCAATCTCTCAATCAGATGCTTGAGCTCAGTGAAACTTATACCCGTCTTCACAATCTTCATCCCGTCAGGGAACTTGATGCTGATGGAGATTTTCTTGTTAATGTTGGCCACTTTGTCAGTGGGGTACTTGAAGGGGTGTCTGACAGGATCATGCACCCAACTCTCTTCACTCACCTTTTCCGCCTCAGTCTGGATCGCCTCGTCTTCTTCTGGACGACCAGTGATTGTGATAGGGTAAACTTTCTTATGCGTCTTGCGGTACCATTTGTCGAAGGTCGGGAAATCGACTCCGTGCTTTGTACAGAATTCCTCTATCGAGATATTCTTCGGAAGGCCCTCAGCCTGGTACAAAAACCAAAGGCTCTCAAAATCTTTACTACTATATACCATTTGTCTCATTCTTAAAACGAGCCCAAAGGTATCATTTTCCCACTTCATACACAAGACGTCAAAATTGACAGTTTACATTAGGAAGTAAAATATTTATTACTATATATAATATATATATTATATATAGTAATATAACTAATTTCAACAGAACATACTTACACAAGCGTTTGAGCCCCAACAAAACTGATATCTGATTTACTGATTTTAGCGAAGCCTATTTGCATTGACTGCATTGTGAAGTTTGTGAATTCTACAAACTAACGGCTGCCGTCTGAGGACGATATCAAGCAATACCTGCTGGAGAATATATCGGAAGAGAAGTTCAAGGAATTGAGGGAAGAAGAGGAAAACGCAGGGTAAGTGCACAACGGGGTCTCCGTTCTGGCGAGTGATTATGTGAAAGCCGTACATTTTTCAAAATAAAGTTTGACAGTTCAAAGAAAAGTGAGCGACAATTCTATGCCCAGATGTGTACCCCAAGCCACATGCTCTTTATTCACAAATAACTCATTTTGTGCAGTTTTACAAAGATTTCCGTTTAAAAATGTATTACTTTCAATAATTCTTCAAATGATACATAATCCCCATTTTAGTTATGGCGAATATGCCACAATTAGAAACCCCATCGAATTCGAGGGGATTAACTCAACCAGATGCCATCCAGCAGATGCTGGTATTGGAGGGGAAAAGTGTCCCTGGGTCATCTAATAGTAAAAGTGGCTATAAAAATAACGAGATTTTTCAGAATGGTCGGACACATTATGTCCGCACCTACCCATACCTTTGCATCCAGAAACTTAAAATGGAGAGTAAAGATATGAAACAAGACAAAGATTTAATGTTCTTGGCCAGTTGCCAGAACAACGACCTTCGCACATTGTGCGACATCCTCACCTATAATAATAAAGGTGAGATAAGGCTGAGCGAGCAATTGACAGATACTGATGCCTATCTCAACTATTATCCGGACAGAATGAATCTGATGACAGGAGAGATTGCAGAAGAGTTGCGAAAGTTTGGCAGCAATACAGTTAGGACGTTCTGTCGAAAGGGAGAAGCAGACAGTTACGAGACTATTGTACGACGCGTATGTAAAAGAATGGGGGTTAAGGTAGATGACTGCGATAACACCCTAACAATGGAGCGTGAACTACTGACTACTATCTGTGAACAGACTACAAGCAAACTGTCTGATGAAGAGTTGAGAAGACTGGCCGACAAGGCAGGTATTCCACACAAGAGTTTGAATCATCAGATGCTTGTAACTGCCATTTTGTTCGCTATCCGCAGAAACACTTATTTGCTGACAGAGATGATCTATTATGTTACCTCACGAATTGCCAGTATGCTATTAGGTCGCTGGATTGGTATGATGGGCATGAGCGCTGTCAGTCGATACTTGGGAATGGCTGCAGGTCCTATAGGATGGACTCTCTTGGCTGGATGGACTCTCAGCGACATCGCCTCTCCTGCTTATCGTGTGATGATTCCAGCTGTTATCATGGTAGCCTCGATGCGCTTCCGTCAGACAGCATTGTTACCCCAAAAGATTTAAATATTATGCAAGCAAAGGATATTATGCATCCTGAGGATGCAAAGGCTCTTCAGATGCTGAAGAAATTGAAGGGATTTGATGACCTCATCCGTCTGATGATGGAGAATGGTTATGAAAAACAGGAACGTGGTGACAATCTTGGTGACTATCTGAAGGTTAACGATAACAATTACAAAGATATATATCAGCTTTTCAAAGGGGTTGTCAAGCAAGTGGGTATAAAGATGCCAGAACTCTACATTTACAATGACCCAGAGATGAATGCCTATACCTATGGTGAAACAAATACGTTTGTTGCTATTAGTAGTTCGTTGATAGAAAGATTGTCAACAGACGAACTTCGTTCTGTTATGGCTCATGAGTGTGGGCATATTCTCTGTCATCATACCTTATATAATACGTTACTGCGCACGATAGAGGAACTGGGTATGCTGTTTAAAATCATATCCTATTCCACTTTAGGACCTATCCTGATGGCTATGCAATACTGGAGCCGAAAGAGTGAACTCTCTGCCGATCGTTGTGAAGCAGCTATTGTTGGTCATGAGGTATATCAGAGAACTCTTCTAAAACTGACTTGTGGCTTATCAAAGATTGAAGGAAGTCCTTACCAATTGGTAGATCAGGCTCGTGAGTACCATCAGATGAAGCATGAGTCATGGTGGGATGTCATTCAGCAGAATTGCCGTGTCGCGTTCAATTCTCATCCTCAGATGTGTGAACGCGCTTGGGAGATAGACCGTTGGAAGAACTCCTGGCAATACAGAAAATTGAGAAGTACAGATTGTTGAACAAATCAATGAGTGTTTAATATAAAGATTAAATTATTATGACTAAAGAAGAGATACAGTCCCAAAGGGAAGAAATACTTGCGGAAATACTCTCAATACCGTATTTGAAAGATATTCCATATAAATTGTTACATTCAGGAGAAGTACCAATTACACCCCTTATGCGTAGTTTTGTGTACACATTCGAATTTTGCCGTCGTCGTTATATAGAAGAGTTTAATTTCGATAATCTTGTTGGCTATGATTTTGACAACGACAAATTTCTATTCCTCCTTCGTCACAATTTCGGCATTGAAGTTAAACACGATGCTGATTGGACACTCGAAAGCATGAAGGAGCTGATGCTACGTATTGAGAAAGAAACGAAACTTGAGTACAGGATGATGTTAGCTATCGAAATGGAACGCATCGATAGAATGAAACAGGAACTCTTGGAACTCATCATCTTTTGCAACCAACAGAAGAAATTGCGTTATGACAGTAATCCAGCCTTTACGGACATTGATTTCAACATGTTGAACCAGCATCTTTACAACGATTACCACATCTATCTCTCTGCCGCAGATCGTCGTACGCTGAATACGGTGGGCAGTATGATCAATCACATCATCTACCGCCTGAAGGATGGCAATCGTAGTTTGTAACTGAAACAAAATGCAGTCCGTGGTATGAAAAAAGTGAGTAAATGCTTTGCCGATTCAAAAATAATCCCTATCTTTGCTACAAATAAATGAATAGTAACTAAAAACAAAGAGGTATGTTTTATTCAAGATATTACTGTTGTTTGTCTTGCGGAGAGAAATTCACTCTCTCCGATGGAGTGGTCATACAACCTTCAATAGGCGTTCCTCGCCTTTATTGCGGAAAAAGACAACAGGCATAATTCTTGGCTCTTATCGGAATAATAATCATTTCTCAAAGGAAAAAATAACAAGTAAGTAATTGAAGGAGGTTTATATGAGTATTAATACTATAGAAGCTTTTCTGTCCATGATTAATGGTTTTACAAATCATGAAAATTGCATGTTTTATTTTGAAATCCAAAACATATTAGTTCCAATAAACCATATTTATAGTGACCCCAATAATGATGTCTGTATTACCTATAGTGAAAATCTAGTTAAAAATACTTTAAAACTGAAAGACATCATAATTAAATTGTCAAGATATGATAATCATGATTTATTGTATTATAAGGGACTATTAAATGGAATTGAAATAAAAACCGGATTAGACTTCTATAAAGATGCATGTTATTATAATGCTAAGAAAAAAAGAATAGTCTATAAATTACCTGTTTAATATATCTATTGTGTTTTATTAATAAACTTATTATGGAAGCAAAGAATATTATCGAGAAAAGATATAAGTTTTTCATTTCAAGTCTGAAAAAGGCGGCAAATGAAATAGACAAGATTAAAGGGGTAAATAACCGTTTTACAGAACTTCAATTATCCTTCTACGAGGCTCTTGAACAGCAAATCAAATTGTCCCAACGGCAAATGGAGGAGGCACTAAACGGAACTGTATGGGATAATTTGGTAATTGCATTCTTTGGAGAAACAAATGCAGGAAAAAGCACAATCATTGAGACCTTCAGAATTCTTTTTGACGAGAAAAAAGTGAAAGGGGAAGATGGCTTAATTGTAGGCGATGGCCAAAATGACTTTACCAAAGAATACCATGAATATGAGATGTGTATCAACAACCATCATTTTACTCTTATAGATGTTCCTGGAATAGAAGGTAACGAAACGTCAGAATTTAAAGAAGACATCCAACGTGCTCTTCATCAAGCCCATTGTATATTTTATGTTCAAGGTCATAACAAACAACCTGATACTGCTACTGCTGAAAAGATAAAAAATTATCTTTCTGACTGGGTGAGTGTTTATTCAATTTACAACGTTCGAGGCGGAGTGTTTAACTATGACGAGGAAGAAGAGAGGGTTAAACTTTACACGGAAGAAGTAAAGAAAACAGAAACTCTTATAGAAAACACCTTTAAGGAGATATTAGGCAATAGAACATATAAGGGTAATATATCAATACAAGCTCTGTTAGCACTATGTGCAAAAGCTTCATTCTCGGAACAGCGTCAAGATTTGGTAACAACACAACAAGAGTTAATGGAATGTTTCGAATCTAAAGATTCGCTATTTGACTTTAGTGAAATTTCCAGACTCATATCACTTGTTGAAGAAAAGGCTGATAATTTCCAGAACGAAATAATAGAATCGAACAAACAAAAATTAACTTCACTTGCCAAGCAATCCTTTAATAACATTAACTATGTTATTGAGTCGAATAAGGAGAATGAAAAAGAACTTCAAGATGGACTAAAAGCGTTCAAACAAGAAGTTTCGCAGATTTTTAGTAAAGCAAAGACTCAAATAGAAGGTGACGTAAATGCCAAATACAGAGCATTACAGATGAATATAATAATGGAAATTAATAGTGTTATTGATTCTGACATTAAAGAAAAAGAACAAGCCATTCAGAAAAGAATTTATTTTAGATCTCATTCTGCAGAACAAGAAATAAAGAATAGCATATCCACAAATCTAAATGTCTTGAGCCAAAAACTTGAACAGAAACGCAGGGATTTGGAAGGATTGAGAATAGGTCTTGTTATGATGAATCGTATTAGTTGCATTAATACTAACATAGATATGAAAGACTCTCTGAAAGAAATGGATATTTCTTTTGGAGATGTAGGCGAATTTTTGGCAGCATTGGGTGGAGGAGCCTTAGCAGGTGCACCCTTTGGTGGCTGGATTGGAGGAAGCATCGGCGCATTTTTGTCAGGACTTTCTTATGTCTTAAAAAAATTGTTTTTTGGCGATGGTGGAAAAAGTAAAGCCAAGGAAAAGGCGAGAAAAGAAATAGAAGAGCAATTCAAGAAAGACACAACAAAGTCCGAAATTATTAAAAGCATATTAGGTAATCTTGACAAAGTAAGAAACGAGATTTATGACAAAATTAGAGAAGAAAATAAGAATATTCAGGCTTTGGGAGAAATAATAGATTCCTCCAAGGAACAAATAATAAAATATGTAAAGTCAATAAATAATACAGAATATGGAAAAATATGATTTCAAAAAGAATGCGCATCAACATTTGAGTGCCTTGCGTAAAATTTTGGACGACGGTGTCATAATGGGTATGGATTTGTCACCCATTGTCAGCAAACTTGATAGTGTCATTAAAGCTATTGATGACGGTATTATACGAATCGTATTATTAGGTTCTTTTTCAGATGGTAAAACATCTGCTATTGCAGGGTTATTAGGAAGGCTTGATAATACCATGAAAATAGATCAAGATGAGTCGTCTGATGAATTGACTATCTATAGACCGATGGATTTGAAAGTAGGATTTGAGATAGTTGACACTCCGGGATTATTCGGAACTAAAGAGAAAGAGATAGACGGCCACAACGTAAAGTTTTCTGATATTACAAAAAAATACATATCGGAGGCTCATATCATTTTGTATGTCTGCGATGCTGTAAATCCTCTAAAGGAAAGTCATTCAGAGATTATCCGTAAAGTAATGAGGGATTATAATAAGTTAGATTCTACAGTTTTTGTTATTAACAAAATGGATGACGCTGGTTTTAATCCCAAAAATGAAATTAGTTTCAATAAAGGATCGGCCATTAAAAAACAATTTCTCGTTAACAGATTACGGGATTGTATTGGTTTGACACAAGAAGAAGAAGCTAAATTATGCGTTGTTTGTATAGCTGCTGATCCAAAGCGTAAAGGTATGCCTTATTGGTTTGAAAGAATGGATGATTATCTTGCTCTTTCTAGAATACCCAATCTTAGGAATGCCATTAACAATATCATTGAGCAAAACGATTCAGATAAGCTGAAGGATTCATCAGTACAAGCATCTATAAAGGAGATGGTTTCTTCTGTTTACCAAGTTGTGGGTAGCGTCAATAAACCAGTAGAAAAAGCTTTGGTAAAAGTAGAGGGTTCTATACAAGATATTGAACTTGACTGTAAATCATTGAAGGATGAGTTGTTTCATTCTCGGAAAGAAACAAACCAGAAATTAGATGATTACAAGAAATGTCTAATTTCGGAAATCAATGGTGCTTCTTCAGAGACAATCAGAGATGTCATAGAGGATAAATTGGGTATGGAAGATGGGAAGATCACATTTTATGTATTCAAGAGAGATGTAGATTTGATATTGAAAGAGTGCTTTGAAAACAATAGTAGCAATCTGTCCACAAGAGCAATAAAATTTGAGAACAGTTATAACTGGCAAGAGACAATTTTAAAGGAAGCATTAGGGAAAGGGAGTGAAGCTCTTGGAAAAGTAAAAATAGACGCGTCAAAAGTGAAGGCAATAAGAGACGTTGTTGCTAAAGACTATAAATTTAAACCCTGGCAACCTACAAATATTGGTAAAGGAGCAACCAAATGGCTCGGGCGTTTAGGTGTCGCTATTTCTGTACTTACAGAAGCATGGGATTGCTATTCTGCGTATAGAGATATTAAAAAACTAGAAGAGCTTAAACAAAACATAAAAGATTCTATTAATCATTCATTTAGAGAACTATTTGAGTTGCTAAGTGACGATAAGTATTTAGAAACTTTTGCTCCGTCTTATATTGAATTGTGTAAGCTATTGGAAGAAAGGAACAAGGAAGTGGAAGAACTGCGTAACAAACTATCTGCTTTAACTGACTATAAGAGCCGTATAAGAAATTGGTATGGTGAAGATATTGAGGATGTCGAATTTGAAGAAATATAGTTAAGATGAAAGGTAAGGTAAAACAGATAAAACGCTCAGAATGGTATGTCGGGAATCTGGCATATCAGCATAGTCATGATTTACATGACATTCGTATGACATGCCTTTATGCGGAAACGTATGAGGGGCATCAGGTACTTATAGATGAGAAAGACGTGCTTAACTACTTTGGCAGGCAGAGATTTTCGGATAGTCTCATTTCTAATCTAAATACTCTTCTATACAGAAAAGTGATAGAGTTTGAAAAAAATGAAGAAGGAGATAATTGCCTGAAAGGAAGCATCGGTGATTATATTATTTAAAATTATGAGGGGCGGACACAATTTGTCTGCCCCTTATTGTATTTTTGCAGCCGATTAACAATGAGTATGGCTATGGAGCAGAAGATTGAGTATGCAAAGTATTTGGGCGCAAAGGTGTTTTCGAACAAATGGTACAGCATTCATGTGATGCTGTTCGACCACGGTATGGCTAGAGTTGGGATGCGGTATAAAAAGAGGAAGAACTGGGGGAAACTCTGGTGTAATTTCTTGTGCTTTGATGAATGTAGGCGTGAATCTGTGTACGATACTTGGGATTGTCTGCATTACTTGCAGATGGACAAAACGGCTCGCAAATGGTTCCGAAAGGTGCTGCACCCATGTTTTGAGAAATATCTGTTGCCCAATGGCGTCATCAGTTCTGAAATTGCGGAAGAAGTTGAGGCTAAAGAGCGGCAACAGCAAGAGGTATATAGGTTGCCTCGTATGGAAGAAGAGGTAGATCGGGTAATATGGTGGATGTATAAAAAGTGATGAAGATATGAAGCTACAAGAGTTGTTAAGGAAATGCGACTTCGACAGGATGTTTGAGTACATCGTCAAATTTGATTCCAAATCGGAGGGAAGCAGGTTCGCCTATCTGGTTGCATACGAACTGTTGTGCGATATGGAGGCAGAAGAAGGCAGAGAATATGATGTGGTGCCTAATCCATACGCCAAGGAGTCAGAAGGTCCGGCATCGGAAATAACCGTTTGGTGCTCTGACCTGGAGGGCTGTAACTGGCAGAAGGCATTAGGGGCTGAGATGAACTTTTGCCTAGAGGCAGAGCAGGTGCCATTGGATATGATTGCAGGCATCTGCCTTTGGCATATCACGTTCTATGGTTTCAATCCTGATGAAGAAGAGGAAACTTTCAACAATATGGGAGAAGAGGAATCTTCAGAGGATGGCCCTGCTTATATGGTAGATATATTAAGCGAGGAAACCAAGGCCTTGCGGCCTGACCTTGTGAAACTGGGACATAAGGAATACGAAAAGCAGTTTCGGATTTATAGAAAAGCATATATGAAGGAGCTGACAGACCTCGCCAAGCAAGGAGATGTGTATGGGCAGTTCTTCTTGGCTGAAGAATATAGGAGGGGTGTACATAAAAGATTCATTAACTTGAAGAAGGCTTTTCCTCTTTATCTGGCCTCTGCTAAGCAAGGGCTGTATAGGGCGCAGGTGATGTTGGCTTTCTGCTATGAGTATGGTCTTGGGAGAGAAGTTAACTTGGATAAGGCAAGAGACATGTTCAAGCAGGCAGGACAGTCTGAGAAAGGTCATGGTAAACCAGAGGAACATCTGGCTATGCTGGAGGTGAACGAAGAGAATTACGATGAGGCACTGCGTTGGTTTAAGGAGGCTCAGAGGAAGGACAACCGTACTGTCAAATCGTATATTTGGTATTTGGAAAGGAAAGTCGAACTAAAATAAAGGAGTGCTATGAGCTGTTTAATGGTTGTTGATTTAATCTGCCCTAAATGTGGAGGGCCAGTTACTTGGTGTAATGGTGGAGATGTGATTTACGACTTTTCTTCGCAGTTCAAGGCTACTTGCCCTTCATGTGGTTATGAAGATTGGGAATCCTCATTCCATAAAGCGAAGAAACAAATCGTAAGAAAACTCAAATATAATTTGTTTATTTGATTACTTATTCCTATCTTTGCCTCAAAATTGAATGCTTATGTCGAAACTGAAGAAATGCCTCTATCTGATTAATCTCTTGGAGAGGAAGGGCTCGATGACCCTGAAAGAGATAAATGATTGTTATGAGTACTCATCACTCTATGAAGGTGAGGAGATACTGCCACGTACATTTCTTAGATATAGGGAATACATTGAAGAGACTTTCCCTTGTTACGTCGATTTTAATCAACGAACGGGTAAGTATGAGTTGCATCGTCATCAGGCTCTATATGGCGAGGATGATTCGCTTTACGACTACCTGCTGTCTGCCTATCATATCGAGGGTATGACGGAACTGGCTTTGAAGCATCGTGATAAGATTATGCTGACAGAGGCGCCAACAGGAGTGGAGCACATTCAGATCATATTGGAAGCTATCGATAAAAAGCGTGGCATAGAGTGTGACTACTATTCTTATAATAAGAAATCCGTAAAACAGCAGAAATTAATACCATATTTCCTACGTACTTGGGAGAATCGTTGGTATCTGGTGGCTGAACCAGACAATCATCATCGTGGTCAATCTGTGTTTGCCTTAGAGAGAATGGACAACATTCGTTTAACAGAAGAAAAGATGCTCCCCTCCAAGAAGATTACAGCAGAAGAGTATTTTGACGGCAGTTTTGGCGTGAATCATTCAGATGACCAGAAACCAGAGAGAATCCTTATTAAGGTATATGGTACGCAAGCAGAATATGTAAAAGCTCTACCTATTCATGAATCTCAAAAGGAGATAGAGGAGACAGACGAATGGAGTATCTTTGAATATAGGTTGGTTCCTTGCTTTAATTTCTATCAGCAGTTGCTTTGGCACAGGGAAAGGCTGGAGGTGTTGGAGCCCCTTCATGTCAGGGAGGAAATGAAGAAAACGATAGAGAAGATGCTGGAACATTATAGTACACAAAGGTGATGCCCTACTGTGTAAAGATGAAGAATCTAAGTAAAAAGTATTTGAGGTAAATAATGCTGTACGTAGAAAGCTTTCAATTCCCAAGTGAAACAAAAGGTGTGTATCCATATCGTTTGATTTATGATATGGGACTAGAACATATTGATTTTGCGCCAATCACAATCTTATATGGTAATAACGGTTCAGGCAAGTCCACAATATTAAATATGATAGCTGAACGTCTGGATATCCGATTTAGGACTCTGGGAAATACCAATGAGTATTTTAGCGGATGTGCAAGAAAATGCACATTCACTAAAGGTGATGAGGGAATACCTGAAGACAGTACAATGATTCGCTCTGAAGACATTATGCACCATATTGCTAACATCAGAAAACGTAACGCAGATATTGATAACGTCGTAAAAGGATGGCTCGAAAAAGGTCTTGGCAAAGCACAGCAAGGAACTCTTCGCGGCAGGGCAGCAATACAGGAGGAGTTTGAAAACGTATATGAACATGGGGGTGATTCTTTTCATGGTGTGATGGCCAGTAAGCTAATGGAAAAGACAGAAGAAGAGTCGAATGGAGAGACTGCCATGGCTTATTTTAAAGATAGACTCTATGCAGATAACTTGTATTTGCTCGATGAGCCAGAGAATTCGATGGCACCAGCATTCCAACAAGATCTGGCAAATTATATCTGCCTTTTGGCGTATCGGCTGAATTGTCAGTTTATTATTGCTTCTCACTCCCCATTTCTTTTAGCTATGCAGGGAGCAAGAATTTATGATTTGGATCATAGTCCTGCACATCAATGCGAATGGTTTGAGTTGGAGAATATGAAAGTGTATTATCAATTGTTTGAGAGATTCAGCAAGAAGTTTAATGTTTAAGAATACACAACGTGTATAATGTACTAGGTTCCTGATAAAGAGTATGGAAGGAAGAAGGCTGAGGGCTGAGGGCTGATGTAAGAAGTAAGAGGGAACATGCCCTCCGGCTGATGTCTGATGTAAGAGGGAAGATGTTATAAGTTAAATAGTGATAATATTTTAGTGAAATATTCCCACTTTTGGGAATTTTGCCTTATATTTGCATCGAATTATGCGAAAACAGGCTGCACCTCAGCATAGAGCGAGCTCTCTGCATTCTCTGACCTAAAGGTCTGAGTGTGGCGTTGCAATCGGTTTGCACTGTCTTTGCA
>JAEEGK010015913.1_pt1 | contig 16597 bp, 6 predicted proteins | sample 8958771 | NCBI WGS metagenome assembly JAEEGK01 (sample SAMN16246547, study PRJNA631951) | gut metagenome | biome: gut microbiome; feature: rumen; material: SC-attached | host: Bos | place: Iran: Karaj | collected 2018-10 | reverse complement strand
TAAGTTTATTAATATTAAAAGAAAATTCCAAAATAAAAAATAATCCATAACCTTTTATATCAAACATTCCAAATAATTTAAAAATTAAAGTTTTATCATTAATAGATAGATTAGATTTAGCAAGAAATATTTTATTAAGTAAAAAAGAATATCAACAAAAAAATTTCGAAAATTTAACTAGTTTATTATATATAGAAGAAAATAATAATTCAAATTATGATTGTGAATATTATTTAAGTAAAATTAAATTCAGTGAAGATAATAGATTAAAAGAAGCAAAAAGAATTTTAAATCCAACAAGAATATTAAAAATCGATTCAAGTCAATTAAATAATATTATGGATATTGAACAATTAGAATCCGAAAAATTTTTTTTAGTTTTTAAAAATATTGTTAGTCAATACACATCATGTATTGGAAATGGAGCTTTAAATTTAAACACAATAAAAACTTTCCCAAAAGAAATTCTTGAAATTAAACCTTTAAACATTCAATGTTTATTAACATTAGATGAATCAAATTATAAACTGGATATTAATAAAGAACAATTAAAAGATAAAGAATTTTCAGCTTGGGCAGAATTTAATAATGGCGTTGCTCAAAGTTTAAAATTAAGCACTGAAAATTTTAATAATAAATCTTATATAAGAAATTGGATATTATTTAATAAGCCAGAAATAAGCACATATGAACATGGTGGATTTTTACTTGGCTTAGGTTTATTAAAGCAATTAGATAGTCTTTATGCAACGGATGTTTATCAATATATGAAAACTACTCATGATGGAGTAACAATTGGAATATTATTAGGAAGAAGTGCAAGCAAAATTAGTAGTATGGAAGAAACTTTAAGTAGAACTTTATGTTTGCATATTAGTTTTTTAATTCCGAGCACTTTAGAAATTAATATTCCTATGAATATTCAATGTAGTGCTGTTATGGGAATTGGATTAATTTATATGAAAAGTGGAAATAAATTAATGACTGAAATGCTTATAAATCAAATTGGAAAAGTTAATAATAATACTGATAGAAATATTGATTTAAAACATTTAGATAGTTATAATTTATGTTTGGGTTTTGCAACTGGTTTAATTAATATAGATTTAGTTAAAAATAATAATAGTTATGATATGAATTATGTTAATAAATTATTAACTTTAATTAAAGGAAATAATAATAAATTAGTTGAAAATAATGATGAAAATAAAAATAATTTGATATTAAATTCTTCATTAACTGCTCCTGCTGGTTATGCGTGTTTAACAATTTCTTATATGCAAAGTAAAAATGAAAAAATCGCAAATAAATTAGATATTCCAAAAAATTTAAATCAAATTGAATCATTTAAACCATTTCATTTATATTTAGCGGTTTTAGCTAAAAATTTAATAATTTGGGATAATATTTATCCAAGTGAAAATTGGATTTATTCAAATATTCCAGATTTTATTAAATTTTTATATGAAAATCCTTTATCAAAAATAAATGAAGATATTGCTTATACTTTTAAATTAAATTTAATTGAATTTAGTCAAATAACAACATGTTATTTTTATAGTTTATGTGCTGGAATAATGTCATTAGCTTTTAAATATTGTGGTTCGAATAACAATCAAATTGCGAATATAATAATCGATATTATAAAAAATAAATTATTTAAAATTAATGTTGTAAACGATATTATAATAAAAGAAAATGCAAAATATAATGATTCTAATAAATCAAGTATAAACAAAACAACATTAGATGAATGTTATTGCATATGTTCTTACGCATTGTCAATTATAATGGCAGGAAGTGGCGATTTAGAAACGTTTAAAATTTTAAGAATTTTAAGAAAAAAAGTTGAAAATTCAAACGACTATAAAAATTTCATTACTGGTTACATAATGTCTATTAATCATGCGATAGGAATATTATTTTTAGGAAGTGGTGGACTAACATTTAATGATAATATTAATAGTTTGGCATTTTTATATATAAGCACCTTTCCGATTTTTAATAAAACTTTAAATGACAATGGAAGATATTTACAAGCTTTAAGACATTTATATGTTTTATCGTGTGAAAATAAAATTTTTGAAACTAGAGATGTTCAGACTAATGGAATTGTTAGAACGAAATTATTTATTGAGTATTTGAATGGAAATGTTAATGAAGTTAATACTCCAATTAATATTGATAAATTTACTTATATTAAAAAGATTTATATGAATAATGAAAAAGATTATTATAATTTGGTTATTAATAGAGATGATATTGATTTTAAATTTTGGGATGATAATAGTAATTTAATGAGTACAAAAATTGCGTATATTAAAAAAAAATTTTTATTTGATAATGAATTAGGAATTAATATTAAATTTATTGATACGAATAATAACAATTGTATTAATGTTATTGAAAATATAATAAATAAATTAAAAAATTTTTTGAATGAAAATGAATTAAATAATGAAATTAAAATTTCATCTAATTTAATAATAAATCAAATTGAATATACAATAAAACATTTAAATAGAAATAATAATTTTGATTTAATTTATATGAAAATGTTATTATTAATATTGAATGAATATGTTAATAAAGATAATTTAATAAGTTTATCAATTACAAATGAATTTTTAAATAAAGTTAAAATTGCTATTAATGAAGGAGATTGTACAAAATTTAGTGAATTTAAATTTTTTTTAAAAAATAAATATTTAAATAGTGATGATATTAGTTTTAATTTATGTTTGAAGGAAATTAAACAATTTATAAAAAGAGGATTGTTTGAGAAATATAAAAATAATATTATTTTATATTTTAATAATATTAATCAAATTGAAAATTTTAAAGTTGATTGGGAATTTATTCAATTTTTATGGTTGAATAATTTGAATTTTAATGAATTTATTTTAATTTTAAAATTTATTAAAGAAAATAAAGGAAATGACATTATTGTTAATTTAAGTAAAAATAAAATAGTTAATGAAATTTTAAAAGAAAATAATTTTAATTTTATTTGTTCTTTAAATAATCTAATTAATAATTAATTAATTATTATTGTAAATTTTTATTTAAAAAATTTATTTTTTAATTCAAAAAATTTTTATTGTTAAAAAAAAAATATTTTATTTTTTAATATTATTTATTAAAGAAAAATATTTATAAAATTTAATTAATAAAAATTATAATAAAATGGAAAATAAACAAAATAATAATAAATTATTTGTTTCTCAAGTAATAAACGATGTTAATGACGAAAAAATGAAATTCAAAGTTTTCACACCAAAAACAATTTATCATTTTAATAATAAATTTAATTTTCAAAACAATAAAAATTTAAAAAATAGAAATAATAAAAGTGACACTAATGTTTATAATGAAAATAATAAAAAACCTTTAGATACACATAAAGCTTATTCAACTTCATATAAATTTTTTCAAATTCGAAAACAAAAATGTAAAGAAAAAATGGATGAAATTTTAAAAGAAAAAAACGAAAAATTATTTGGTGAATTAAGAGATCGTCCTAATATTTCTCCTTCAAGTAGAGAAATTGCACAAAGTTTAAGAGATTATTATAAAGATTTAGAAAGTAATAATATTAGTAAAATTAATTATAATAATTATGAAATTATTAATTATGATAATAATAATAAGAATAAAAATAAAAAATTAAAAGGAATGAATTTAATTCAAAATGAAAGATGTAATGAAAATTTTAATAATGATAATAATAATAATAATTATATTAATCTTAATTATAATAATAATAATAATAATAAATTAAATAAAAATAATAGAAATTATAATAATGTTAGAGATAATAATAAATATAATAAAGAAAATAATTTTAATTCTTTTAATAAATTACCTACTTATTATTCTCAATTAGAAAATAAATTAAATAAACACAATTTAAATCAAAATGATAAATTTTATGATAATAATTTAATACCAGAAAAAAATCTTTTACAAAATAATAATAAACCTAAAAATATGAATCAAAATAATATTAATCAATTAAATGAAAATAATAATAATATTGATAATTACATTGATAATAATAATAATGAAAATAATTTTAATAATAATAATGATAATTTAAATAATTATAATGATAATAATAATAATATTAATAATAATAATTTAAATGATAATAATAATAATAATAATTTAAATGATAAAATATATAACAATAATAACTTAAATAATAATAATAATGTAGATTTAAATAATTATAATAATAATAATAATAATATTGATAATTTTAATAATAATCCAAATAATTTAAATAATAATAATAATAATTTTAATAATAATCCAAACAATAATATCAACAATAATAATAATAATAATAATTTTAATGATAATAATAACTTTAATAATATGAAAAATCCCCTTGATGAAAATTTTTTAAACCGAGTTCAAACGAATCAAAACTTAACAAATCAGCTTCAAGAAAAAATATTTCGCGATTCACTAGAAATAAACGATATTATTAGAAACAATCCGAATTATAAATATCGTGAAGAAAATAATAGAAATTTGGAATATTTAAGAAATAGAATTTATTGTCCAAATAATAATTTAAATTATGAAGAATTTATAAATAAATGTAAATATGATGAATTAACAAGAAATGAATTGCGATTAAGAGAAATTGATAATAAATTTAGAGAAAATAATAATAATTTAGAATATTTAAATAGAAGATTAGAAAATAATTTTAATTTAAAAAATAATTTATCAAATCAATTTGAAATAAGAAATTTAAATCAAAATTTATTTACTCAAAGAAACAATTTTAATAATTGTTTGAAATATTTTGATTATAATAATAATTGTCATAATAATTTTGATTATTATTGTTTTAATTCATTTCGACCTTGTTTTAATTTAACATACACTTTAAATTCGAACGATTTATGTTTTGATTTCGAACGAAAATATTAATTATTATTATTTTATTTAAAAATAATATTATTTAAAAGAAATAATTATATTTTTTATTAATTAAAATAAAAAATAAAATATATTTAAAATTTATAAATAGTTATTAATTATAATGGAAGAAAAAAAGAAAAAAGGTGAATTTATAATTGAAGACAAAAATTTTAAAAATAAATCAATGAATGACATTTCTGTTTATGAAAAAAATGAAGAATTTATAAATGATGAACCTTTAAATATTTATAGAAGTCAATTTGTTATGGTTAATAATATTCAAGAAGAATATAAAGGAGAAAAAAAGGAAAAAAATATTATTGATATTAATGGATTGATTGAAGAAATTAATGAACAAAAAAAAATCGAAGATAAAAAAAGAGAAACAAAAGAAGAATTAGAAGCTGTTTTAAAAAAACAAATTGAAATTGAAGAAATAAATAAAAAAAACTCTAATGATAATGTTAATAATGTTGAAAAAAATGAAAATGATGAGAATGATAAAAATAATATTATAAATAATGATGATAATAATAAAGATAATGATAATATTAAAAAAGAAAAAGAAAATGATAGTAATAAAAATAATAATGAAGAAAACGAAAAAGAAAATGATAATAATAAAAATAATAATGAAGAAAAAGAAAATGAAAATGAAAATGATAATAATAAAAGTGATGATGAAGAAAAAGAAAATGAAAATGATAATAATAATAATAATAATAAAAATAATAATGAAGAAAATAATGATAATAATAAAAATAATAATAAAAATAATAATAAAAAAAAAAAAAATAATAATAATAATAATAATAATAATAATAATAATAATAATAATAATAATAATAATAATAATAATAATAATAATAATAATGATAAATCTCAAATTAGTAGTAGTAATGAAGAAGATAATAATGAAGATGATTTAAATAAAAATAAAAATGATTCATTTAATAATAATAGTAATTTAAATAAGAATTTAAATAATAATTCAATTGATAAAAAAGAAAATGAAAATGAAAATAAAAAAAATGATAATAATAATGATGATAATAATAATGAAAAAGAAAATAATGAAAAATTAGAAAATAAAAATTTAAGTAAAGTAGAAATTAATAATGAAAGTAAAAGTAACATTGAAAATAAAAAAGAAGATGAAAATAATGAAAATGAAAATAACAAAGAAAATAATATTAAAAATGATGAAAATAATAAAGAAAATGAAAAAAAATCTTTAATTAAAAATGATGAAAATAATAATGAAAATGAAGAAAAAAATAAAATAAAAGAAAAAGAAAGTAATAATAATTTTATTGAAATTGATAATGATGATTTAAATAAAGAAAATAATAAAAATGAAAATGTAAATAAATCAAAAGATGAAAATAATAATAATTCATATGAAAATTTATCTAAAGAAATTAATTATATTAATATAAATTCATCAATAACTTCATCAACTTTACAAAATAAAACTAATGATATTTCAAAAAAATATTTTGAAGAAGAAAATGAAAAATCAAATAATCAAAATACAATTAATTATCCTTCAATAATGACTGAATCTATTGACAATCAAATTGAAAATAATAATCAAATTAAATATCCTTCTTTTTCTATTGATGAAAAAATCACTAATAATAATGAAATCAATAAAAATGATATTAATAATTTTAATAATCCTATTCAATATAATAATAATTATAACAATAATAATAATAATTATAATAATAATAACAATATTAATAATAACAATAATAATAATTATAATAATAATAACAATAATAATAATTATAATAATTATAACAATAATAATTATAATAATAATAATTATAATAATGTTAATAATTATAATAACAATAATAATAATAATATTTATAATAATAATAAAATAGATGAAAATAATGTTTTTTGTGACATTGAAAAAGAAGAAAATGAAAAAAAAGTGAAAGAATTCGAAACTTCATTTGAAAATATAGAAAACGAAGACAGTTCAAATAATATTAAAAGTAAAAATAGCTTTAATAATAATCTCCAAAATAAAAATAACATTAATGAAAATAATAATAATAAAGAAAATAATAATAATAACAATGAAAATAATTATTTTTTAAATATCAAAAACAATTCCGACGAAGAAAACGAAACAAAAGAAAAAACCACCGAAAACAACAAAAAAGAAGAATCGAGCGAAGAATCAGAAGAAGAAGAAGAAAAATCAAAAGAAAAAGGAATAAAAATATTAAACAACATAATCGACAACAAAAATCCAGACGAATCAAAAATTTTAAATAAAATAAAAGAAAACGAAAAAAATAACATTATTTCAAACAATAGCATTCACATTTACAACAATCCAAATTCTTTTCCTTTAAAATCATTAAATTCTTTAAAAGAAGATTTCGAAGAAATTAACATTTTACCAGAAAATAAAAAAAATTCAAATAACAATAATAAAATAATTATTAACATCATCACATTATTTGAAAAAATCATCATAAACGACGAAAAATATTTAAAAAACAAAAGTTATTTTATAATCGAAGAAAAAGAATTTAAAAAAGATTACTTTAGTTCTCATTTAATTTATTCAGTTATTTACGTAAATAAATTAAATGATAAAAAAGTTTTATGTTTTCGTCGTTACGATAATTTCGATAAATTAAACAACAAATTAAAAAAAAAATTTCCTTATGTAATTATTCCAAATTTGCCTCCAAAAAATTCATTAGTAAAAATTATGTCATACAACAACGAATTTTTTAAAAGCAGAATGATTCTTTTGACATTTTACATTAATTTTTTGAATAATCACATTATTTTACGCGAAACGAAAGAATTTAAAAAATTCATTAACGATGTTGAATTCGATGAAAATTTTTTCAATGTAAATGAAAATAACGAAAATAATGATAATAATAATTATAATATTAAAAATAAAATTTATAATGTTATTAATTTTTTGGGAAGCGGTATTAAAACACGAAAATTAAATGACAGTGAAATTTTAATAAAAAAATTATACACGCATTATAAAAATATTATTGAAAAATATCAAATTTTAAACAAAAACATTTATTTTTATATAAAAAGCATAAAAACAAAAGGAAACGAATATAAAAAAATTTCAGATAATTTATTATTCATTAAAGACGCTTTTAATAACGTAAAAGATTCTAGTAAAAACATAAACGATTTTGCTATTTTCAGCGAAGTTGTTTCAAAATCGTATTTAAATCAAATCGAACTTTCAGAAAAACTAAATTTCAAACTCGAAGCATTAATAAATTTGTTATTAGGAATTTGTAATAGTTTAGATAATTATGTGAAATTCATTAAAAAATTCGAAGATGTGAATGATTATTATTTGCAATGTAAAAAAAGCGGAAATGGAATTGATAAAATAATAATTGAATATGAAAGTTGCGAAAAAATGAAGAGCAAATATGAAAATATTTTAAGCAGAGAATGTAATAATTTCATTGAAATTTTTGATGAAACTACAAATCAATGTTTGGGCGAATTTCGAGAAATAATAAATAATATTAATATACAAAATTTAAATAAATAAATATATTTTATATTTATTTATTTATATGTAATTATATTTTATTTATATATTAATATTTTTATAATTATTTTTCATGAGAGAAAATTCTAATAAAAATATTATTAATTTTTCGCCGGAAGAAATTCAAATTAAAAATTTATCAAATACAATTAAAGAACAAATTAATAATGTAATTTTAATTGAAAATTTAATGAAATCACAAGAAACTATTTCATTAATAAATTACATTGTGTCCAAAACAACAAAAAATTCAAATGATATTTTAATTTTAAACACGTTTTTAAAACAAAAAGAAAATTTCATGAATTTGTTTAAAATTGACAATGAATTTGATATTAATTTATTATTAACAAAAATTAGTAGCAATTTAAAATTAAAAACATTAAATAAAAATTCATTTGTTTTTCATGTTGGCGAAGAAGGAAATTTATTTTACATAATTTTAAAAGGAAAAGTTTCAATTTTAATTCCAAAACAAATAAAAATTCACATGAGTTTCGAACAATACAAATTTCATTTACAATTATTATGTTCTTTAAACGAAAAATTTTTATACGAAGAAACACACAAACTAAACAAAAAAATTTACAATTTAAACGAAAAAGATTTGCACATAATAAAAAACAAAAAAATCCTCAATTTTAATTTTATAACAAACAATTTAACATTAGATGAATATTTAAATTATTCAAATGGTTTAAAATCAACAGACAATTCAAGTGAATTTTACAACGAATTAAAAATAATGGGTTATTTTAAAGTAGTCACATTAAAAGAAGGAAATTCATTTGGCGAAGTCGCTTTAATTAACGAAAATCAAAAACGAACTGCAAGTATTTTCTGCGAAACTAATGCAATTTTTGGAGTTTTATCTTCGAATGAGTACAAAAATAGTATAAAATCAATACAAATAAAAATAAAGAAAAATAACATCGATTTTATTTTAAATACAAATATTTTTAAAGACATTAGTTACAAACATTTTTATCAAAAAATTTGGAATTATTTTATTTATGGTTATTTAAAAAAAGATGAATTTTTATTTAAAGAAAATGACAAAAGAAATTTCATTTACATTATTTTTGAAGGTGAATTGAAATTATCAAGCAAAATGGACATTGCAAAAATAAATGAAATAATAATAAAATTAGGAAAATTTAAAAAACCAGGATTTCATATTTATAAATCAAATTCAATTGAAATTATTTTAAATATTATTAAAAAAGGCGACATTTTAGGTGTAATTACAATAGATGAAAAACATTTTTGCGATTGCGTTTGCACATCGAAATTTTGTTCGTATTTTGCGATTGATTTTAATGTTGTTGAGAATTTGATGAAAAAATATGAAGGAATTAGAAAAAAATTGGATGAGATTAAAATCAATAGAAAAAAAATTATTATTGATAGATTAAAAAATGTGAAAAAAGTTTATAAAAAAACGATTTTTGGGGAATTTAGAGATAATTTTATTAATAAAATTGAAGTTGGTTATAAAAAGAAAATTGATGTGAAAAATTTGTTTTATGATGAAATTGAAAATAAAATTAAAAGAATAAAATCGAATAAAAATTTTTTTTTAAAGAATGTTAATGTAAATATTAATAAATTTAATGAAGTTTTTAATAATAATAAATCAAGAAATGTTAAAAATTTTAATTTTAATACAAATTCTGATATTTTTAAAAGCAAAAATTATTTATCACCATTTTCAACGAATTATTCAATTTTTTCGAATAATTCTAAAAAAATTATTAATAAAAAAACACAAATTTTTTATAATAAAATTTTAACAACTTCAAATGAAAATAACAAATCGAGTTTTGAAAATAAATTTTTCAAAACCGAAAAAAAAATCATTAAAAATTTAAAAAGAAACGCATCAGATTTTAATAATGAAGAAAAACAAAAAAAATATTTAAATAAAATTAATAATTATTTTTATAATAAAAATAATAATAATAATAATAAAATAAATTTTATTGATTTTTTAATATTTGAAAAACAAAAAGAAAAATTAACAAAATCAAACAAAAACATTCAAAAAAAAAGACCATTTTCAAGTGATTTTAATAAAATTCCAATTAATTTTTTAATAAACGCAAAAATGAAAATAAAAAAAAAACACATTCAAAAAAATTAATTATAATTTTTTTTTTTAATATTAATATTAAATTAATAATATTTTATTATTGAAATGTCTTCAATTAAAAAACAATCAGGAAAATCTGCAAATCAAGCGAAAATTTTTAATTTTTTATTTCGAAAACTTCAAAAAATTCGAATAAATTTCGATGAAAAATTTAAAATATCAACTAAAGAATTAGTTTATGAAAATGACACTGATCCTTCAAATTTAGTCACTATTTCAAAAAAATCAATGTCGAAAATATTAAAATTCAACAACAAAAAAATCACAGATTTACAAAATTATTTATTTTTTTTATTCGATTTTTACGAAACAAACAATTTCGAAAACATTTCAAAATTCAATGTGAATTTTAAATTATTAGTTTGTTTAGTTAAATTTTTTTACATTGGAATTAAAAATGATGAAAATAAAATTAAATTTAATAAAGAAGCAATGTTAAAAATATTCAAAATGGCTGAAATTACGCAATACAATGTTTTAGATTATTTAGATATTTATCAAATTAAAATTGAAGAATATTCAGGAAAAACAATTTTTTTATTAGCAGGAAAAAATGTTTTGAAAAAAAAATATTCACATTTTTTTATTAAAAAATTCAATTTTTTATTTGGAATCGCTTTCAAACCAAAAAAATTAAAAACAAATAAAATTTTCAAATCTGATGAAATTTTAAATAATTTGGGAATAAAATTGAAAAAAATTTATGAAGATGAATATCAAAAAACAAACAGTGAAATTATTAAAAAATTCATTGGAAATATTAATGTTTTTAATGATTTAAATGATGAAAATGAAAATTTGCAAAATAGTAAAAGTAAAATTTATAGAAATGTTTTAAAAAGTAATGTTAATAAAAATAAAATTGGAAATGATTTTAATCAAAGTAACATTCCTTTTAGTTTTAAAATTGAAAATTCGGAAAAAGATGTGAAAGAAAAAGAAAATTATGTTCCTGAAAGTGTTGATGTTAAAGAAAATAGTGATAATAAAAGTCTAAGTAAAGAAGAAAGGTTGAAAAGTAGATTGAAAAAAATTAAAAAACCGAAAAAAAATGAGAGTGATGTTAATAATAATGGGGAGAAAATTCAAAAGGAAATTGAAAGTATTGTTATTGAAAATAAAGATAATCAAGGGGATGAAAATAATAATAAAGAAGAAGTAGAAAAGAGATTAAAAGAAGAAGAAGAAAAGAGATTAAAAGAGGAAGAAGAAAAGAGAATTAAAGAAGAAGAAGAGAAAAGAATTAAAGAAGAAGAGGAAAAGAGATTAAAGGAGGAGGAAGAGAAAAGATTAAAAGAGGAAGAAGAAAAGAGATTAAAAGAAGAGGAAGAAAAAAGAATAAAAGAAGAAGAAGAGAAAAGATTAAAAGAAGAGGAAGAGAAAAGAATAAAAGAAGAAGAGGAAAAGAGATTAAAAGAGGAAGAAGAGAAAAGAATTAAAGAAGAAGAAGAAAAGAGATTAAAAGAAGAAGAAGAAAAAAGATTAAAGGAGGAGGAAGAGAAAAGAATTAAAGAAGAAGAAGAAAAAAGATTGAAAGAAGAGGAAGAAAAAAGATTGAAAGAAGAAGAGGAAAAAAGATTGAAAGAAGAGGAAGAAAAAAGATTAAAAGAGGAAGAAGAGAAAAGATTAAAAGAGGAAGAAGAAAAAAGAATCAAAGAGGAAGAAGAAAAAAGAATTAAAGAAGAGGAAGAAAAGAGAATAAAAGAAGAAGAAGAGAAAAGAATTAAAGAAGAGGAAAAGAGATTAAAAGAAGAAGAGGAAAAGAGATTAAAAGAAGAAGAGGAAAAAAGAATAAAAGAAGAAGAGGAAAAGAGATTGAAAGAAGAGGAAGAAAAAAGAATAAAAGAAGAGGAAGAAAAAAGAATAAAGGAGGAGGATGAAAAAAGAATTAAAGAAGAAGAAGAAAAAAGATTAAAAGATGAAGAAGAGAAAAGGTTAAAAGATGAAGAAGAAAAGAGATTAAAAGATGAGGAAGAAAAAAGAATAAAAGAAGAAGAAGAAAAAAGATTAAAAGATGAAGAAGAAAAGAGATTAAAAGATGAGGAAGAAAAAAGAATTAAAGAAGAAGAAGAAAAAAGATTGAAAGAAGAAGAAAATAAAATAAATGAAAAATTCAACGAAACAGAAACACAAAAAGAACCCGAAAAAAATCCCCAAAATGAAAACAATAATAATCCCAATCAAAACACAGAATTATCCCAAAATCTTTCCAACCAACAAAACCCAAATAACAATTCAAATCAATTAACCTTCAAAAACCAACAAAATCTCAAAAATTCAACCAATCAAAAATCCTCAAACAAAGATTCATATTTAATTTTCCCTTTTTTATTATGCACTCCACCAGAATTATCATCATATGAATTCTACGTTTGTGGTTCAATTCCACAAATAGGTTCATGGAACATAAACAATTCATTAAAATTAAATTTCACTCCAATAAATTCTCGTCCTTATTTCACAAATCAAATTAAAATAAAAAAAAGTGACATTCCATTTGAATATAAATATTTTTACAAAATCAAAAACCAAAATCAATTCATTTGGTACGGAAAACCATTCGAAAACTATCAAATAAACGAAATAATTTTACCTTTAATAATAAATCAAAAACAAAAAGATAAAAACTTTTCAATATTCGATCTTAACATTCGTTATTTTAATTTAAACGATGGTGAAAATATTTGGGAAAATCGTAAAAAAAATCTAATTAATTTATTAATAAAATATCAACCGGATATTTTTTTTTTCCAAGAAATCACACACATTCAATTTAATTACCTTCAAAATAAATTAGAATTTTTATATGAATTTTTAGGAAAATTCAGAGATGATTCAAAGGAATCTGAAATGTGTTCAATTGCTTATAACAAAAGAATATTTTCTCTAAATCAATCTGGAACTTTTTGGTTAAGTAGCACACCAAATGTTCCTTATAGCAATGATTTTGAAAATTTTTTTCCAAGAATTTGCACATGGGCGAATTTACAAAAAGATTTTAAACAATTTTTGTTTTTTAATTTACATTTAGATCACATTAATTTAAATGCTCATAAAAAATGTATTAATATTGTGCTAAATCAAATAAAAAATATTAGTAACAATGAAATTAAATTTATTTTGATTGGTGGATGTTTTTATTGTGATGAAAATGATGAAATTATTGAAATGATTAAAAATGATGGATTTAAAGAAATTATGTTTGAAAATAGTTTTCATGATTTTACTGGAATTGGAAAAAAACATTGGGATTATTTATTTTATAAAGAAAATGAAGAAATTAAAGAAAAAAATGTTAAAATTCTTAAAGATGAAAGTGTGATTGATAAAAATAAAAATATTTATATTAGTGATCATTTTCCGATTTTTGTTGAATTTAATGAAGAATAAATTATTATTAATAATTCAAATTTTATTATTTTAAAATGTTAATATAAAAATATTATTTAATATTATAATTTTATTTATATTTTTTTTTAATTATTTATAATTTAAATTTTGAAGAAAATTAATAATTACTAATATTAAAAATATTATTATTTAAGTTATTATTATAAAATGAATTATATTTTTCAGAATCATTTTTATTTTTATTTATATTAATTTTTTCATTATAAATAGTTAAATAATTTTTATCAATAAATAAATTTTTACTTTTTATAATATTGTTTTTATTTAAAAAATTAAACATTTTTTTTTCTTTTTTTTTACTTTTATCTTCATTTTTATTTACTTTATTATTATCAAAAATTGAATCAAAATTAAATTTTTCATTATCAAAAATAATTTTTCTTAAATTAGTTTTATTATTATTATTTTGTAAAGAATTTTCATTCATAATATTTTTAATAATAGAATTTGACAATGATTTTTCATTATTAATATTTAAAATTGTACTTTTTTTTAATTTAACTCTTTGTGTTTTATTTATTAAATTATTTGATAAAGAAGAATTATTCGATTTATTTTTATTATCAACTGAAAAATTATTAATAAAATTATTATATTTTGAAAAAACAGAAGTTACTTTATAAATTTTTTGTTTATCTTCATTTAAAAAATCATTAAATTTTTTGATACTAATTTGATTAATTTGATTTTTTCTCATTAAAATTTTATCTTTTAATTTATTATAAAAATTAATTTGTTTATTTTCTAAAGAATTATTTTTTATTCTTTCAATTATAATATTTGAATTTTTATTATTATTTTGAATTTTTTTGTTTCTTTCTGTAAAAAAATTATTATTTTCATAATTTAATTTTAATTTTAATTTATCTTTTATTTTATTTGTAAAATAATTTTGTTTATATTCAACACCTTTTTTTAATTGTTCATAAAAAAATATTTTTTTATCAGTCAATAATTTTAAAAACATAGTTTGAAAATTATTATTTGAATTCATATTCATTACTTTAAAAAAATTAAATAAAGAAATTTTTTCAACTTCTCCTTCATCACTCACACATTTTACAAAACAAAATCTTTTTTTATATTCTAAACTATCTTCTAATCCAACTATTTCTTTTTTATCTATTTTTGTTATTAATATTTTATTTAATTTAAAATCATCTTTAATATCATTTTGACTTTTAATAATATCTAAATAATTTTCCTTTTTGTGCATTTGAATATTATCATTAAAAATGTTACTTTCTTTAAATTTACATGGCGAAGGAAGAGAATTTTTTTTAAATTTTTCGAATATTTCTTCGATTGTTTTGCCTATTGAAATTTCATCATATTTCATACTAATTTTCATTAAATTATTTTCCGAATTTAAAATATAATCTAAAAATTTATTGTACCAACCTAAACTAACTAAAGAATATAATTCAAAAACTCCTGATTTTATTAAATATATATAATCACTATTATCATTTTGTCTATAAATATATTCACCTCTTAAATATTTTTTATTATTAAAACCATAAAACAATTTAATAATTTGAAAATTTCCCCAATTATAAAAAAATTTATATTCTTCTTTGAATTTTTTTGCTTTTAATAATAACATTTTTTGTTCCATATCATTCATAACATTTTGATAATCAAATTTACTTAAAGAAATACATTGCGAAGTTCCAACAGAACGAATTGTAGTGTCACTTATATTATTTTCATTTAAAGAAGTTTCCCCAAAAGAAGAACCATTTGAAAGTTCTTTTATAATTTCATCTTTTTCAATGTAAAAATTAAAATATTTTTGAAGTTTAATGTCATTTTCTTTTAATTGATTATAAAAATTAAAATTAAAAAATTTATTTTTTTCTAATAATCTTTTATATTTTATTCTTTGTTCATATGTATTAAAATTTGAAAGATATTCTAAAAAATTTTTTACACTCATATCTTCTTTAATAAATTTAGGTCGAATTACTTGAACAGTTCCATCTAAAATTAAAAATAATTTATTTTCATATTCTCCACATTTTATTATTTCTTGATTATCTAAAAATTTTTCTAATATTAAAACACCTGATGTTACAAATAATTCATTCACTAAATGTTTTTTCTTTTTAAAAAAATCAAATTTATTTATTAAAAATTTAATTAATAAACGTTTTTCTGATATTGTTCGTTGTTTATTTTCTTTTAATAAAATGTTTTTAATTTTAATTATGTCTATTTCTTTTTTAAATTGATCTATTTCATCATTTTCCATATGTTTTTGTAATTCTTTGAAATTTATAATATTAATAATACTTAAACTTTTATCGCTTTGGTGTATATCTTTTGAATTCTTTTTTGATTGTATTGATAGAGACTTAAAAAACATTTTAGAAAATTTATTATTAAAAGAGAAAAAAATAAAATTAAAAAATAAAATTTATAATTATTAATTTTTTATTAATTTTTAATACAAATATTTATTAAATTAAATATTTTAAAAAATTTGGGGATTGGGGATTGGGGATTGGGGATTGGGGATTGGG
>JAEEGK010015908.1_pt1 | contig 16602 bp, 10 predicted proteins | sample 8958771 | NCBI WGS metagenome assembly JAEEGK01 (sample SAMN16246547, study PRJNA631951) | gut metagenome | biome: gut microbiome; feature: rumen; material: SC-attached | host: Bos | place: Iran: Karaj | collected 2018-10 | reverse complement strand
CGACACCTACACCCGCAAGTTCAACCTCAACTCCTTCGGCCGCCGCGGAATCCTGAACATCCGCCAGAACCTCCAGGGCCGCATCATGGACATAGAGAAGGCCAATGTCTATAAGAAATACTCCGAGAAGGTAGGCGAGATCTTCGTGGGCGAGGTCTATCAGACCTGGAGCAAGGAGGTTCTCATCCTCGACGAGGACGGCAACGAACTCCACATTCCCAAGGCGGAGCAGATTCCCGGCGAGCACTTCAAGAAGAGCGAGTCGGTACGCGCCATCATCAAGAGCGTGGAGATGCGCAACAATACCACTCCTTATATCACCCTGAGCCGTACCAGCGACGAATTCCTGGAGCGCCTCTTCGAGCAGGAAGTGCCTGAGATCGCCGACGGCCTCATCACCGTCAAGAAGGTGGTCCGCGTACCCGGCGACCGCGCCAAGGTGGCCGTTGAGTCTTACGACGACCGTGTGGATCCTATCGGCGCCTGCATCGGTGTCAAGGGAAGCAGGATCCTGGGTATCGTCCGCGAGCTCCGCAACGAGAACATCGACGTTATTCCCTGGTCGTCCAACCCCACCCTGCTTATCCAGAGGGCCCTTTCGCCCGGTATGGTGTCCAACATCGACATGGGCAAGAGCCCCGAAGACAAAGTCAAGGTGTACATGCTTCCCGACGAGGTCAAGAAGGGTATCGGCCGCGGCGGTGTGAACGTGCTGCTTGCCGGCAAGCTCATCGGCCGCGAGATCGAGGTCTGGCGTGAGCTTTCCAAGGCAGAAGCTGAAGACGGAGAGGAAGACGTGCTGCTGGACGAGTTCGACAACGAAATCGACGGCTGGGTCATAGACAAGCTCAAGAGCATTGGCTGCGACACTGCCAAGAGCGTTCTGGCTATCGATCCCGAGGATATCGCCAAGCGTGCGGACCTCGACGACGAGACTGTGGAAGATGTACTCCGGATACTTAAAGCTGAATTTGAAGACTAATGGCAGAAATCAGAATAAACAAACTTTTAAAGCAGTTCAACATCGGTCTGTCCGATCTCGTTGAGTTCCTTCATAAGAAGGGCTTCGAGGTGGAAGAGAATCCGAATGCCAAGGTGTCGGACGAGTGTCTGCCCGATCTCCATAAGCAGTTCGGCAAAGATAAAGAAGCCTTGGAGCAAGCCCAGCAGGTGGATATCAAGGTTAAGGAAATCCTGGAAAAGACCAACCGCCGCATCTCCCGTCAGGAAGAAGAGGAGGAAGAGCAGGAACTTACCATCAAGTCCACCACATTCGAGCGCAAGGCGAAGCCCGCTCCTGCACCGGAGCCCGAGCCCGTAAAGCCGGAGCCCGTAAAGCCCGAGCCCGAACCGGAGCCGGTTAAACCCGAGCCGGAGCCGGAACCTGAGCCGGTAAAGCCCGCCCCGGAGCCCGAGCCCGTGAAGGTGGAACCTGAGCCGGAGCCTGTAAAGCCGGAACCCGAACCGGAGCCTGTGAAGCCCGAGCCTGTTACTCCAGAGCCCGAGCCGGAGCCTGTGAAGCCCGAGCCTGCACCGGAACCCGAGCCCGTGAAGGCGGAACCCGCCAAGCCGGAACCCGTCAATCCCGAGGCCCAGAAGGATGGCGATGCCGCATCGCCTTTCAAGGTGGTCGGCAAGGTTGACCTCAGCCAGTTCGACCGCAAGCCCGCCAAGCGCGAGCGCATCGGCAAGGGCGCCCAGAAAGTGGACGTCGCCAAGGCCGGAGCCAATATCGACCGCAACGCCGGCAAGAAAGACAAGCCCAAGAATGCTCCCGCCCAGCCCGCTCCGGGCCAGGGCAAGCGCAAGCGTGACCGCGACCGCGACCGTCTCAAGCCCGCCCTCACCGAGGCCCAGCAGGAAGAGATGCAGAAGGAGATTCAGAAGCAGGTCAAGGAGACTTACGCCCGTATGAACGAGGGCAAGAAGAATAACTTCGGAGCCAAATACCGTAAGGAGAAGCGTGAGGCCGCAGCAGCCCGCAGCCAGGAGGAGCAGATGGAACTTGCCGCCGAGCAGAAGGTGCTCAAAGTCACCGAGTTCGTAACGGTAAACGACCTTGCCACCCTTATGAACAATACCCCTGTGGTTAAAGTTATCGGCGCCTGCATGAGCCTTGGCCTGATGGTGTCCATCAACCAGAGGCTCGATGCCGAGACGCTGGTGCTGGTGGCCGAGGAGTTCGGCTACAAGGTGGAGTTCGTTACCGCCGGCCTTACCGACGAAATCAACTCCAACGAGCAGCCCGACCGTCCCGAGGACCTCAAGCCGCGCGAGCCTATCATTACCGTCATGGGTCACGTTGACCATGGTAAGACTTCGCTCCTCGACTACATCCGCAAGACCAATGTCATTGCCGGTGAGGCCGGTGGTATCACCCAGCACATCGGTGCTTACAGCGTCAAGCTGGAAGACGGCCGCAAGATTACCTTCCTGGATACTCCTGGTCACGAAGCGTTTACCGCTATGCGTGCCCGTGGCGCCCAGATGACCGACCTTGCCATCATCATAGTGGCCGCCGACGACGCGGTGATGCCCCAGACCATTGAGGCTATCAACCACGCCCAGGCCGCCAACGTTCCTATGGTGTTTGCTATCAACAAGATAGATAAGCCCGGCGCTGATCCCGAAAAGATTCGCCGCCAGCTCTCCGAGATGAATATTCTGGTGGAAGACTGGGGCGGTAAGTACCAGTGCCAGGAAATCTCCGCCAAGAAGGGAATCAACGTTGATAAGCTTCTCGAGAAGGTGCTCCTCGAGACCGACCTTCTGGAGCTTAAGGCCAATCCCAACAAGCTTGCAAGCGGCGCCGTCATCGAGTCGAGTCTCGACAAGGGCCGCGGCTACCTGGCCACCGTGCTGGTGCAGGACGGAACCCTGCATCAGGGTGACGTAGTGCTGTGCGGAAGCTTCTACGGCCGTATCAAGAGCATGTTCAACGAGCGCGGACAGAAGGTGCAGGAGGCTGGTCCTTCTACGCCGGTGTCGGTGCTCGGCCTTAACGGCGCTCCCGCAGCAGGCGAGAAGTTCAATGTGATGACCGACGAGAGGGAGGCCAAGAATATTGCGGCCAAGCGCGAGCAGCTCATACGTATCCAGGGCATCAAGACCCAGAAGCATATGACTCTCGAAGAGATCGGCCGCCGTATCGCTATCGGCAACTTCAAGGAACTCAATGTCATCGTCAAGGGTGACGTGGACGGCTCCGTGGAGGCTCTGTCCGACTCTCTCATCAAGCTCAGCACCGAGGAAGTGCGCGTAAATGTCATTCACAAGGCTGTGGGCGCCATTTCCGAGTCCGACGTGCTGCTTGCCGAGGCGTCCGACGCCGTTATCATCGGCTTCCAGGTGCGTCCTTCCGTTGAGGCACGCAAGAGCGCCGACCGCGAGGGCATCGAAATCCGTCTCTACTCCGTTATTTACGACTGTATCAACGACGTCAAGGACGGTATCGAGGGTATGCTCGAGCCGGAGAAGAAAGAAGAGGTCATCTCTACCGCCGAGGTCAAGCAGACCTTCAGGATTTCCAAGGTCGGTACCATCGCCGGATGTATTGTCCGCGACGGCAAGATGATCCAAAAGTCAAAGGTGCGCCTCATCCGCGACGGTATAGTCATCTACACCGGCGAGCTTGGCTCACTCCAGATAGGCAAAGATTCCGTCAAGGAAGTCCTGGCCGGCAAAGAGTGTGGTATGAGCATCGCAGGCTACAACGACATCAAGGAGGGAGATATGATAGAAGCCTTCCAGATTGTAGAAATCAAGCGTACGCTATAGAAGGAGCGTAACAACAGCGAAGGGCGGCCCTGACGGACCGCCCTTCTTTTTGAGCCACTCATCAGGCTCGAACTGACGACCTGCGCGTTACGAATGCGCTGCTCTACCGACTGAGCTAAAGTGGCTTTGGGACTGCAAATATAAATCTTTTTCAGAGATTCTGCAAAAATACTTCTTTGAGCTTGCGCATGCCTGCGGTGGCTACATCGTTGATGAAAGTCACTCCGGGGATATGACCTCCCAGGTGGCTGTCGGGGTCGATCAGGTAGATGGGGCAGCCTTGGGGAGCGTAGTGGTAGAGGCTTGCCGCGGGATATACCTGGAGCGATGTGCCTACTATAACCAATATGTCGGCTACGCTCACCAGGCGGGCTGCAGTCTCCAGATTGGGAACGGCCTCTCCGAACCATACGATGTGGGGGCGCAGCTGCCGGCCTCTCGGGCCTCCCGTCTCGCCCATGGCCACGGGACGGTAGCCTACATCTTGTACGTATTTGGTGGAATAACCGTCGCTCTCGGTGTAGCAGTCTTCGGGGCGGACCTTTGTGAGCTCCCCGTGCAGATGTACCACGCGGGTGCTGCCGGCCCTCTCGTGCAGATTGTCTACATTCTGGGTAACGACGCACACGTTGTAGTCTTTTTCCAGCTCCGCCACAATCTTGTGAGCCTCGTTGGGGAAGCGCTCGCCCAGCTGGGCGCGCAACTTGTTGTAAAAGCCCTGGACTTTGGCAGGATTGCGTATCCAGCCCTGAGGGGTGCAGATTTCTTCGACGGGGACATTGTCCCACAGGCCGTTACCTCCACGGAAGGTGGCTATGCCGCTCTCGGCGCTGATGCCCGAGCCGCTGAGTACTACAAGATTTTTTTTACTCATAATGCTCAAAGATAGAAACAATATTTGTTTGATTAAAATATTTGCCTTAATATTGCACTGGATTAAGCCACAGATAGGAAATGAACGCAGACAGCAAGCACAGACACGTCATCAGCCAGGAGAATCTTCCGGCTGAAATAGCCGCCATTTTCAATGATAAGTATCCCAAGGGTTTCAGTGATTTCCTGCCGGATCTTGTCAAGTATTCTCCGGGAGTCAACCCCCGCACCGGCAAGACCATCGATCCTTTCTACGCCGTTACCATCGAGACGGACACCGATATCTATCTGGTTAAGATCAAAGTAGATATCGACAACCCCGAAGATGTGGAGCGTTGGCTCGAGGGCGAGGAGGAGGCTGAGACCGAGGAGGTGGCCGGAACCAGCGGTGCGCCCGACGGAGATACGCCTCTGCCCGACGACAACATTTCCCAGTACGGTGGGGATGACGACTCCTCAGACGCATAAATCAGGCAGGTTTCACATATCCGAGCGGAGCCTTCTGCTGCTGCTCAGTCTGCTTGTGGGCTTGTGCTCGGGGCTGGCGGCAGTGCTTCTCACAGCAGCCATCGACGGCATCAAGCATTTGCTTGACAATACTTTAAGCCTTAGCTACAACATTCAGTACCTGATTCTTCCGGGTGCCGGTATGTTGATCAGCCTGCTGCTCCTCCGATATCTTATCAAAGACAACATCGGCCACGGGGTTACCAAGGTGCTGCTTGCCGTAAGCCGCGGCGAGAGCAAAATCAAGCCGCACAATATGTGGTCTTCTATGCTCACTTCCTCCATCACCATAGGCTTCGGAGGCTCGGTGGGAGCGGAGGCGCCGATAGTCTATACGGGAGCGGCAATCGGCAGCAACCTGGGCCGCTGGTCCGGATTGTCGTATCGTAATATCACGGTTCTTCTTGGCTGCGGGGCGGCAGGAGCCATAGCGGGCATTTTCAAGGCACCTCTGGCCGGGGTGCTGTTTACGATGGAGATTCTGCTTTTCAATATCTCCCTGTCGTCGATGCTGCCGCTGTTGATTTCCACCATCTCTGCTACGGTGGTGGCTTATATCTTCCGCGGACAGACTCCTATGTTCGCCTGTACCCTCACGCCGTTCTCGATGGGTAACATTCCCTTCTATTTGATTATGGGCGTGGTGCTTGGCTTTGGGTCGCTGTATTTTACAGGCACCACACTGTGGTTGGAGGACAAGATGGCCAAGATAGGCAATGCGTATGTTAAGTGGATTCTGTGCTCTGTGGCGCTCGGCCTGACCATTTTCCTGTTCCCCCAGCTTTACGGCGAGGGATACGGTGTGCTGTCCGACCTGCTTAACGGGCGGGAGATCGAAGTGGAGGGTAATTCAGTTCTCTCTTTTATGATGCGGAGCGGGTGGGGGATAGTGCTGTTCTTTGCCTTGGTGTTCTTCATTAAGGTCTTTGCCATGACTGCCACCAACGTGGGCGGAGGCAACGGCGGAACCTTCGGTCCTACGCTGTTCTGCGGAGCCATTGCTGGCTTCGTGCTGGCGCGCTTCTTTAACCAGCTGGGTGCAGATGTGCCCGAGCAGAACTTTGTGCTGGTGGGTATGGCTGCCTTGATGGCCGGCGTGATGCAGGCGCCTATGACAGCTATCTTCCTTATTGCCGAGATTTCCGGAGGCTACGAGTTGCTGATCCCTTTGATCCTTACCTCTACGGTGTCGTACGGAACGGTTCGGCTGTTCGAGAAATACTCCATCTACACCAAACGTATCGCCCAGAGCGGCGATCTTCTCACGCACGACAACGACCAGGCGGTGCTGACGCTCCTTCGCACGCGCGACCTCATACGCGACAAGTATCCCCGCTTAAGCATGAATGATAAGTTGCGGGATGTTGTGGCGGCGGTGAAGGACAGCACTGCGGCGGTGATAGCCGTGCTCGATGAGGACGGGCGCTTCCAGGGGCTGATAGATATCGGCAATGTACGTAAGTATTTGCTGCGTACCGATTTGTACGACAAGCTCAAGGTTACCGGCATTATGGAGAACGCTCCCGCGCTGCTGCATCAGGGCGAGAAGATGGACAGCGTTATGCAGAAGTTCGATTCTACCGGGGCGTGGAGGCTGCCGGTGGTTGACGAAGACGGAAAGTATCTTGGGTTCATCTCCCGTTCCCGCCTTCTTATGGCTTACCGTAGCGAACTCGTCGAGATTTCCAATTCTGATTAGCTGCCGGATTTAAATCATTCCGAGGCTGATGCGGCGGCGGTCAAGATCGACGTCCAGCACGCGGACGGTGATATGCTGATGAAGCTTTACAACCTTTGAAGGGTCGGTCCCGCGGGGCCCCATCTGCGACACGTGCAGAAGCCCGTTGTCGTGGAGGCCTATATCGACGAATGCGCCGAAAGCAGTAATGTTGGTAACGATTCCCGGAAGCTCCATCCCGACTTTCAGATCCTCCAGCTCGTGAATATCGTCCGCAAAGGCAAACTCCGACGCTTGCTCGCGCGGATCGAGCCCCGGCTTGGCAAGCTCCTTGACAATATCGGTAACGGTAGGAAGACCGGCGTCGCCGCTTACAAAATCCTCGGGCTTGATACGGGAGCACAGCTCCTCATTGCCCACCAGTTCGCTGGCTTTCACTCCCAGCGAGGCTGCCATTGAATCTACTATATGATACGACTCGGGATGCACTGCAGAGCCGTCCAGAGGATTGGCGGCGCCGCGAATCCTTAAGAATCCGGCGCACTGCTGGAATGCCTTCGGCCCCAGGCGCGGCACCTTGAGCAACTGTGAACGGCTCTCGAAAGGACCGTTCTGCGCGCGCCATGCTACTATGTTCGACGCCAGCACCGGGCCTATGCCCGACACGTACGAGAGCAGGTATGGCGAAGCAGTATTGAGATTCACTCCCACGCTGTTGACGCAGGACTCCACTGTATTGTCGAGCGTCTCCTTGAGCAGGGCCTGGTCCACATCGTGCTGGTACTGGCCGATGCCGAGGTTCTTTGGATCTATCTTTACAAGCTCCGACAGAGGGTCCATCAGGCGTCGGCCTATGCTTACCGCACCGCGCACTGTCACATCTTCGTCGGGGAATTCTTCGCGGGCGATTTCGGAGGCGCTGTAGATAGACGCTCCGTCTTCGCTGACAGTCCAGAGTTTGCAGCCCTCGGGAAGCTGGACCTTGCGGAAGAACTCTTCCGTCTCGCGGGATGCTGTGCCGTTGCCTATTGCAACTGCCTGTATATCATACTTTTGCAGCATGTTCTGCACCGCCATCAGTGCCTTCACTTTGTCGTTTTGCGGCGGGTGGGGGAATATGATGGTGTGATATAGCAGGCCGCCTTGCTCGTCGAGGCAGGCTATTTTGCATCCGTTACGGAAACCGGGGTCCACGGCCATAGTACGCTTCTCGCCCACAGGGGCCTGGAGCAGCAGCTGCCGGAGGTTCTCGCCGAACACGCGTATCGATTCGATATCAGCCTTCTCTTTGGCCTCGCGTATAACTTCGGAACTTATTGATGGCTCGAGCAGGCGTTTGAATGCGTCGGCTACGGCCTCTTTTATCTGCTCCGAAAGTGCTCCTCCGGGGTAACCCTGGGCCTGGCAGAAATCGTAATAAATCTTGTTGCCGCACTTCTCGGCGTCGGTATCAAGGCCGACCGACAGGAAGCCTTCGTTCTCGGCCCGCAGTATGGCGAGCAGATTGTGCGAGGGCATTCGGTCGAGGGGCATGGTAAAGTCGAAGTAGCTGCGGTATTTGCCGCTCTCGGGATTCTCTTTGGCGGCCTTGGTGGCCTTCGAGTGGAGCCTGCGCGTGCGGAAGAGGGAGCGAAGGTCCTGGCGGATGAGCGCGGTCTCGCTGAGCCTTTCGGCAATAATGTCACGGGCGCCGGCAAGAGCCTCTTCGGGGGTCTCTGCGCCTGGCTTTCCGCCAAGTGCGGGCGAGCCTTTGACATAGGCGCGGGCGCTTTGGTGCGGATCTCTGGTCCGCAGATTCCACATAATGTCGGCAAGCGGTTCGAGGCCCAGTTCCTTGGCAGCAGTGGCCTTGGTGCGGCGTTTGGGACGCCAGGGAAAATAGATGTCTTCCAACTCGGTGGAGTTTACGCACTCTTCGATGCGCGCCTTAAGCTCGGGGGTAAGGGCCCCTGCCTGCTCGATGGTGGCAAGGATGGTTCCCTTGCGCTTTTCCATCTCGTCGTACACATCTATCCAGTGCTTGACTTCCGCCACGGTGGCGTCGTCCATCCCGCCGGTTTTCTCTTTGCGGTAGCGGCTGATGAAGGGGATGGTGTCGCCGTCAGCGAACATATCGGCGCAATTCTCTATCTGCCAGACCTTTGCGCCTACCGTCGCGGCTATTTGCGTAAGGTATAGTTCTTTCATTTCTTGAATTTACGGCAGCGGAGCTTGAGAACGCCCCAGAAAGCTTCTCCGAAAATGCCGCCGGACATCTTGGAAGTCCCTTCTTTGCGGTTGACGAAGATAACGGGGACCTCGGCAATGTGGAACCCGAGTTTGTAGGCCGTGTACTTCATTTCAATCTGGAAGCCGTAGCCTTTCATCTGAACGCTGTCAAGGTCGATGGTCTCGAGCACGCGGCGGCTGTAACACACAAAGCCGGCGGTGCTGTCGTAGATCTTGAAACCCAGTACGGTTCGGACATATACCGATGCGAAGTAGGAAATGAGAATACGGCCTATGGGCCAGTTGACCACGCTCACTCCGTTGCAGTAGCGCGAACCGATGGCCATATCAGCACCGCCCTCGCAGGCCGCCAGAAGACGGGGCAGGTCGGAAGGGGCGTGCGAGAAGTCGGCGTCCATCTCGAAAATATAGTCATATCCGCGCTCGAGCGCCCAGCGGAACCCGGTGAGGTATGCCGTGCCAAGTCCGAGCTTGCCGTTACGCTCTATGAGGTGCAGCCTGTCTGAGAATTCCTGTTGGAGTCCCTTCACTACCGAGGCGGTACCGTCGGGTGAACCGTCGTCGATAATGAGTATTTCGAACCCTTGCGAGAGGCCAAGTACCGCACGTATGATCTTTTCTGCATTCTCGACCTCGTTGTAGGTCGGTATAATCACCAGATTCTTCATAAGAATACAAATATAGAAAGAATCCGGGATAATGCAACCTTAGCCCTCGGTACATTTGCCGGACCCTTGGCACCAGCAGAAATGCGATTTTTGAAAATAAATGTCTATCTTTGAAAACATCCAATAAAACTAACCATGGCCGACGAAAAGATTATATTCTCGATGAACGGGGTGAGCAAGATTCTCCCTCACAACAACAAAGCAATTCTTAAAGACATCTACCTGGGTTTCTTTTACGGTGCTAAAATCGGCATCATCGGCCTTAACGGGGCCGGCAAGTCCACCGTCCTCAAGATTATAGCCGGAGTAGAAAAACCCACGCGCGGCGAGGTCGTATGGGCTCCTGGCTACAGCGTCGGCTATTTGGAGCAGGAACCTCAGATGGACCCCGGCAAGACAGTTCTTGAAGTGGTTCAGGAGGGTGTGCAGGAGGTGATGGACATGCTCGCCGAGTACAACGAGATAGGCATGAAGTTCTGCGGGCCTCTTAACGACGATCAGATGAACGCCCTTATCGAGCGTCAGGGAGAGCTGACCGAACTCATTGAGCATCACGACGGCTGGGAGATTGACGCCAAACTGGAGCGCGCTATGGACGCCCTCCAGTGCCCTCCGCCGGACGCTAGTATAGCCACATTGTCTGGAGGCGAGAGGCGCCGGGTGGCACTTTGCCGTCTGCTGCTTCGCGAGCCCGATGTGCTACTGCTCGATGAGCCCACCAACCATCTCGACACCGAAAGTATCCAGTGGCTGGAAGCCCACCTCCAGAAGTACAAGGGCACTGTTATTGCGGTCACTCACGACCGTTATTTCCTCGACAACGTGGCCGGGTGGATCCTCGAACTCGACCGCGGCGAGGGTATCCCCTGGAAGGGCAATTACTCCGGCTGGCTGGAGCAGAAGAGCAAGCGCCTGGCCCAGGAAGAGAAGCAGGAAAGCAAGCGCCGCAAGACTCTCGAGCGCGAGCTCGAGTGGGTACGGATGGCGCCCCGCGCCCGTCAGGCCAAGCAGAAAGCCCGTCTTGGCGCCTACGAAAAGCTGGCTTCGGCCGACACCAAGGAGAAGGAGGCCAATCTGGAGATTTACATTCCCAACGGTCCGCACCTCGGGAACAAAGTCATCGAGTTCCACGACGTCAGCAAGGGCTATGGCGACAAGTTGCTGTTCGAGCATCTGAGCTTTGTGCTCCCTCCCGCGGGTATAGTGGGCGTGATCGGCCCCAACGGCGCCGGCAAGACAACACTCTTCCGCCTCATCATGGGTATCGAGAAGCCCGACAGCGGCAGCATCGAGATAGGCGACACGGTAAAACTCGCCTACGTGGACCAGCAGCACAAGAGCATCGATCCCGATCTTACCGTGTATGAAACCATAGCCGGCAATTCGGAGTGGATACGCCTGGGCAGCCGCGAGATCAACGCCCGCAGCTGGGTGAGCCGCTTCAACTTCTCGGGCGCCGACCAGGAAAAGCTCTGCGGCGTGCTGTCGGGAGGCGAGCGCAACCGCCTGCATCTTGCCCTGACGCTGAAGGACGAAGGCAATGTGCTGCTGCTTGACGAACCTACCAACGACGTGGACGTCAATACTATACGTGCGCTCGAGGAGGGTCTTGACGGATTTGCGGGGTGTGCCGTAGTGGTCAGCCACGACCGTTGGTTCCTCGACCGTATCGCCACTCATATCCTGGCATTCGAAGGGGATTCGCAGGTGTATTTCTTCGAGGGCAGCTACTCGGAGTACGAGGAGAATAAGAGAATGCGCCTGGGCTCCGAAGAACCCAAGCGCTTCAAGTACAAGAAACTGATGGAATAAAAGACAGGCGTTTATTCGCCTGTCTTATTATGCTGCAGTTTGTGCGTCAGACTTATCAAGGCTGCTCCGAGCAGTCCGGCGCATACCGATCCCATAAGCACGGCTATCTTGCCGGCACTTCTTAAATGCTCCATCTCCTCTGGTGCCTGGTCGGCAAACGAAAGTGTATCTACGAATATGCTCATGGTGAAGCCTATGCCTCCTAGGCAGGCCACGGCCATGAACATCTTCCAGTTCGCTCCCTGAGGCATCTCGCCTGCCTTGAGCTTGATGGCGAGCCAGCTGAACAGGGTGATTCCCAAGGGCTTTCCGAGCAGCAGCCCGAGGAAGATACCCATAGATACGCTACCCAGCGCTGGATCTGTCGCGAACACGTTGAACATCGTGGGATTCTCAATTTCTACACCTGCATTGGCCAGTGCGAATATCGGCATGATGATGAAGCTGACCCAGGGGCTCAGGGCGTGCTCGACCCTGTAACTCATATCCATGGTGCCGTGTGCGATAGTCTCTAGCTTGCGGAGGCAATGCTTCTGCGGTCCGTTGGGGAAGGGCTCATCGTCTATGCCGTCGTACTGTTCGAGTTTGGCGAGGTAGCGGTTACGCTTGTGTATGTACTGCGCCTTGTTGTAGCGCGACTGTGCCGGTATCAGGAATGCCATCACCACTCCGGACATTGTGGCGTGGATGCCGCTGTAGTAGAACAGCGCCCACACTACCACCGAGAAGAAAACATAGGGGAAGAGATGCTTCTCGCCCAGTTTGCGGAGCAGCAGGGTGAATGCTATTACGCCCAGGGCAATAAGCAGCAGCGGCAGCTTGATGGCGCCTCCGTAGAACAGGGCAACGACCAGGATGGCTATGAGGTCGTCGGCAATTGCGAGGGCAGTCAGGAACACCTTGAGAGAGGTGGGAACCTTGTCTGACAGAACCGACAGTATGCACACCGCAAAGGCAATGTCGGTGGCGGTAGGGATGCCCCAGCCGCTCGCGGCCGCAGTGCCGTGATTGATAAGGGTATAGATGATTGCGGGAGCGATGACGCCTCCGAATGCCGCTATCACTGGAAGCAGCGCTTTCTTGACCGATGAGAGCTCGCCGTGCGCTACCTCGCGCCTGATTTCAAGGCCCACCGAGAAGAAGAATATCACCATGAGGATATCGTTGATGAAGCCTTCTACGGTGAGGTCACGCGGGAACAGGACGTTTACGGCCCCGTCGGGACTGGCCAGGCGCAACTGAATGTCAGTGTCCAGGATGGAATGGTATAAGTCTTTGGTAAAGGGTAAGTTGGCAAGAAGCATAGCCACCACCACGCAGGCAAGCAGCAGTGCTCCTTGGAACCAGGGCTTCCTGGACAGCTTGTTGCTGCGCTTGTTGAAAGCAAGGAGGCCTTTGTTCCAGGTGTATATCGGAATAAGTTTAGCCATTATCTACGGTTGAATTTCTGCTGCAGCTTCTCCAGTCGGAATTGCTCTTCCAGTTTTTCGAATTGCCTTTTGGTATCCAGAGTGAAGCTGCCCTGCTGGATCCAGGCAAAATAGGACGGCTCGGTCATGTACACCAGTTTTGCCGTCTTGCCTTTGTGCTTGCCGAAGTTTATGACCGCCTCGCCTTTGTCGTTGTAGATCAGGTGAGAAGAGAAGTCCACAGCCTTGCGGCTCACGAAGCTCGAAAGCTGCTCCACGTCGTTCTTGAGCTGGTCGGGGTAGCGGTCCAGCTGTGCCTTGAGCACCTCGAGGGTAGCCAGGGTGTCGGCCTCGGCGGAGTGGGCGTTTTCGAAGTCTTTCCCCCCGCAGTAAAAACGGTAGGCGGCCTTGAGGTTGCGGGGCTCCATTACGTGGAAGATATTCTGCACGTCCACCATTCGCGGCGCGTGCAGATCTACGCCCAGCTTCTTGCCGGCGAGGGCGGCTCTCTCAAACTCCTCGGCCAGCATGGGCAGGTCGAATTTGAACGAGTTGAAGCCTGCCAGGTCGCTGCCCTCAAGCCAGCCGGCTATCTCTTCTGCGAGCTCGTAGAAGGTAGGGCAGTCGGTGAGCATGTCGTCGGTGAACCCGTTTACCGCAGATGCACCGGGCTCAATCGGGCGCTGACATTTGCCGATGTAGTCCCAAGGCTTTATCCTCCAGGTTTTTATGCGCTGTTCGCCACCCGGGAAAACCTTGACGAAGCTAAGTTCTATGATGGAATTTACAGGAATATCCAAGCCCGTACTCTCAATGTCGAAGAAGAGGAGGGGCTTCTGAAGGTTCAGATCCATTGTGTTAGGATATCATTATAGGCATCAGGATGCCGCAGATCTTTTCGCTTGATTCTTCTTCCTCGGAGGGGATGATGAGGGCTGCCCTGCGGGCGTCCATGAATTTGATTACCAGATTCTCGCAGCTCATGTTGCTGAGAATGTCCACCAGGAACGAAGACTTGAATCCTATGGCCAGGTCTTCTCCGGCATAGTCGCACTCGAGCTTTTCGTATGCTGCCAGGGCGAAGCCGAGGTCCTGCGCGGTGATTTCAAGCGAACCGGGCGAGAGGGTGAATTTGACGTGGTTGGACGCCTTGTTGGCGCATACCGATACGCGGCGCACGGTGTTGAGGAGCTGTGCGCGGTCGATCCTCAGGATGTTGGAGTTGTTCTGGGGGATGACGTCACGGTATTTGGGGTACTTGCCCACAATGAGGCGGCACACCATGGTGGTGGGGCCGTATGTGAACAGCACGTTGGCGGCGTCGAACTTGATTTCTACGTCTTCCTCGCCTTTCTCAAGCAGTGAGCGGAGCACTGCAGCGGGCTTCTTGTGCAGGATGAACGATGATTTCTGCACCGCTTTGACGTCTGCCGTGGTGTAGCAGATGAGTTTGTGGGAGTCCGAAGCCACGAGGGTGGTGCTCTCGGTGTCGATATCGAAGTAGATACCGTTCATGGCGGGCCTCATTTCGTCGTCGGCGGTGGCGTAGATGGTGCCGCTGATGCCGTCGGCAAGTGATTTGGCGGGGAATATTACTGTTTCTGCGTCTTCTCCTACGCCTTTGATTTCGGGATAGTCCGATGCGGGGAAGAAGGGCAGGGTGGAGTTACCGTTGTTCCAGATGCACTCGAAGGAACCCTCGGATTTGACTTTGATGGTGAGGGGCTGGTCGGGGAGTGCTTTGAGCAGGTCCGTGAGCTGGCGGGCGGGGACGGCCATGCGGCCGGGGGCCTTGACTTCTACGGGCACCGAGGTGCGCAGGGTGAGCTCTTGGTCGGATGCGGTGAGGTCGAGGCGGCCGTCGCCGAGGACGAAGAGGAAGTTTTCCAGTATGGGGAGGGATGTCTTGGCGGGGATGGCCTTGGAGACATTGAGGACTCCCTTGAGTAGTTCTGCGCTTGATACTATGAATTCCATATTCTTTGTTTTATAGTTATTTGTGCAAAAATAGTAAATATTCGTGACATTTGGCACAGGTTTTGACTTTTTATAGAAGGCTTCGGCTGGCACTGTGCTGACGGGGCCCATAAAATTTGGGGAAAGGGCCCCGTCAGCACAGTGCCAGCCGAAGCGAAAGAACGTAAAAACTTGGAAATGAATGGTTATGGCAGTATGGTGCCAGCTGAGGCTGACAGCCGGGGCGCTTGAAATTGAAAATAGTTTAGATTATATATGGCAAAAGGATTTTTTACAGTTGTAGCGTCGGTCTTGCTTAGCGGACTGACTGCTTTTGGTATTGTCAAGGCTGCTACTCCGCAGCAGAATGGCATTGTTTATTCGAAAGAAGATGGCGAGTCACCTCGTACTGTCAATTTGTCAGTGTCGGATTATCCCGATTTTACATATGCTGCCGAGCACGCCGTTGAGGCCGTGGTTTACGTCAAGGTTACCATCAAGTATCAGCAGCAGTATCAGATGATCGATCCGTTCTTCCGTTTCTTCTTCGGCGACGAGGGACAGCCCCAGACACGTGAGCAGGAGAGGCAGGGAAGCGGCAGCGGTGTTATCATCCGTCCCGACGGTTATATTGTCACCAACAATCACGTGGTGCAGAACGCTACCAGTATCGAGGTTACTCTGAATAACAATAAAACCTATCCCGCAACGGTCATAGGCACCGATCCCGCCACCGACGTGGCTCTTATCAAGATCGACGCCGCCGGCCTTCCGACCCTCAAGTTCGCCGACTCCGACAAGCTGCGTCTGGGCGAGTGGGTGCTGGCCATTGGTTCACCTCTGGGTGAGGAACTCCGTTCCACCATTACCGCCGGAATCGTGAGCGCCAAGGGACGTTCGATGCCTAATTACAATGGCGAGTTCAAAATCGAGTCTTTCATCCAGACCGATGCTGCCGTCAATCCCGGCAACTCGGGCGGCGCTCTTGTGAACAAGGCAGGTGAGCTGGTGGGCATCAACACCGCCATCATCTCCACCACCGGATCTTACACCGGATACTCGTTCGCGGTGCCTTCCAATATCGTGAGCAAGATTGTCAGCGACCTTATCGATTTCGGCTCCGTCAAGAGGGCCCGCCTGGGTGTGACGATGTCGCCTGTCACCGACAAGATCGCCAAGGATATGAATCTTCCTTCACTCGACGGCGTGTATGTCAACGAAGTCGCTCAGGGCAGTGCCGCCGACCAGGCTGGCATCAAGAAGGAAGATGTGATTATCAAGGTCGATTCTACCCTCATCAAGAGTCCTTCCGACCTGCAGGTGGTAGTCAACAACTTCCATCCCGGTGACAAAGCTCTGGTGACTGTCATCCGTGACGGCAAAGCCAAGCAGGTCGAAGTCCAGTTCCAGGGTACTTCCGAGATCACCGGTACCGTGGGCGCCGATGGAAGCGTAGCATTCTATGGAGCACGTATCGGCATGGGCGACAAGGGCGTGACCATCCTTTCCGCCGGCAGCGGCAAGCTTGCACAGGCGGGTGGCGAAGACGGATTCGTGATCCAGTTCGTCAACGACCAGAGGGTGAACAAACCCCAGGATGTTATCGACATTGCCAAGAAGGCACGCCGCAGCATCGTCATCGAGGGCGTGACCGCTACCGGACGCCAGGGTTATTTCGCCTTCGGCAAGGAGG
>JAEEGK010015903.1_pt1 | contig 16604 bp, 7 predicted proteins | sample 8958771 | NCBI WGS metagenome assembly JAEEGK01 (sample SAMN16246547, study PRJNA631951) | gut metagenome | biome: gut microbiome; feature: rumen; material: SC-attached | host: Bos | place: Iran: Karaj | collected 2018-10 | reverse complement strand
TGCCTGATATAATCCACGCGCTGGAATGATTCGCCCTTGTAATTATCGTCGGAGACTTCCTCGTGTCCTGTTGAATAAGTGATGCCGCCTTTTATGTCGAGATGATGTTTTTGGTTTATATCCTTGAACACGCCAATCAACTGATAGCCGTGCAATTTGATTTTTGCATTGGATTCGTTGCGGTAAGTGCGGGTGGTAGGCGGCATGTCTGACGGCACTACGTTGCTGCCCGTGCCGTGGTACTTGCTGGTGTCAAGCGTAGCCCATACACGCAATATCGGGTCGGTGACACGGTTGGAGTACGCAACAAACTCGGCGTAGTTGGTATTGTTGAAATAATAACGCAAACCAATTTCCGTAGAACCAATCTTTTCGGGGTCGAGGTCATTGGGCGGCATAAGCGGGAACGATACCATGATGGAATCGGCGTCAGACACAATAGGTCTGCCTAATTTGGAATTGACGGCGTTGTAAACCGGATTGCCATGCACCGCATTAGCCGAATATAACTGCTGCGGAGCCGGTGCCCTGTAAGCGTATGCACGCGATGCCCTGAGAGTAAGTCGGTCGGTGATTTTGATAAGGCCGGCAATACGCGGATTTACCGAAACGCCCCATTTGGAGTTGTTGTCGTAGCGGATGCCGCCCGTTATGGAAAGACGTTTCCAATCCCAAACCGCCTGACCGTATGCGCCATACGTGGAATATGTGCAGGGCGCAATGCCAACGTCGCCAAAAATTGGGTCCAAATAATCAACCTTGGAGGAAAACGCTTTGTAAGAATCAAAGTCAAACTTGTATTCAGATTCGTTGGTCATCGGCAACGCGCCCGAATACACATACGAGACACCTGCCGAAAGGTTGAAATTGTCGGCGGCGCGGAAGTTGATATTCTCCTCCACTCCGATGTCGTCGCCCGCTCCGTACATATACAGCGGGCTGCTGTCGTATGTGGTGCGCCTCTGCGAATTGCGATCCATACGGTAACGGACGTACCGCAGCACCGTGTTAGTAGTAAACCGTCCAAACTTCCAATCGCCGGACACAGCACCACGCATAATCTTTTCGCCCATCATACTGTTGTCGTCATAATAGGAGTACATCATTGGCGACACGCCGCTATTGGAAAAATCCATCCTGTAAAAATAATTGTAGGAGAATGTGAGGCCACGGTACTTGACCTCTACGCCGGTCTGCGCCGCCTCCTGTCCAAGACGTCCAAAATCGGGATGTTGAAAGTCGCCGTGCCAAAATGTCGTATAGCCCAGAAGTTCACGGAACTGACTGAATTGAGATATATTGCGCATATTGCCAAAAACCTCTTCCGTCAATTCAAAAGGGGTGATGTCGTGGTCGCCGTCGGCATCTTTATAGAAGAAATGGTCGCCACGCTGCTCGAAGAAGTTCCAACGGTTGTAAACGTCGTCATTGTCAAAGTCGGTGAAGTTCATATTCTTGTAGCGCAGATTGCTGCCATATACCGAAAACTGCGCCACGTGCTTGCCGCGTCCAAACTTGCCGCCCGCCACAAAATTGATGTAACGGTATTCGCCGCTGCCCACCAAGATGTCGCCCTCGGCAAACGGCTTGATTTCGCTGTCCATCGTAACAATGTTGATGACGCCGCTACAAGCGTCGTTGCCATATGCCGCAGCAGCGGGACCATAGAGGATTTCTATGCGCTCCGCCTGACGGATGGGGATGTTGGCTCCGAGAGGCATACCAGTAATGGACGTTGGCTTGATGTCGGTGCCATTGAGGAGTATCTTGGTGTAAGTATTGCCCACCAAGCCGCGCTGTATGAACGCCTCGCCAAACTGCCCCGTGTGCGGCTGCGAAACCCTGAACCCAGGGACACCCCTGAGCACGTCACAAAGCGTCACCCAGCCATTGCGGACTATCTCTTCGTGCCTGATAACGAAAGACGTTACAGGCAACTCGTCCACAGTCTTGGTGCTTCGTCCGACGGCAATCACAAGTTTTTCCTCATCCTCGACATTATAGTTGATGTTTTTCTTGTCGAGCATTTCTCGGCCTTTGCCGGGCAGTCTCTTGTTGATATTGTCGCCGTTGATGGGGGCTATGGTATCGCTCCTATTATCAGTCTGTGCGCACAGTGTGCCAGCACCACACGCCAGAGCCATCATCATTGCTATGATTCTCTTTTTCATCTACGCTTTTTGACTGAAATTATTCCGCTGCAAAGTTAAAAAAAATTTTTGATTACCGCACACGAAACTTCCATTCCCACTCCGTCAAATTCCCGCAAGCATCCTCAATCTTTGCGACAAGGGTATGTGCGCCGGATTTGATGCCGAGTTTCTTCACCGGCGAAATCAGGCGGGCGTTCTTGTAGTCGTATTCAAAAATCTTCCATTCGCCGTCTATATAGACATTGTACTTTTCGATACCGCTCAGATTGTCGGAAATGCCAACCATCACATTATTATTTTGAGAGAGAAGCGTGACCGAGTTTTTGGTGACAACACGGGGCGGCACGGTGTCCACAGCAACCAAAAAATCGCCCAAAATCCTCGGCTTAACAGTAATTCGGTCGCCGTCGAGTGTGCCACCGACATAACCGATGGAATTTTTCTTGCCGGTGCGTGCCACAAATATTTGCTTGTCCCTAAGCTCCGACGCCGCCAACATTTTCAGATAGTCGTCAGGCACGGGCAAAGTAAGCGTAATATTGTTATGCACAGGGATTTGACGGTTGCCGACAGTGTAGAGCGGACGGTTGAAGGCGTTGGAATCCGACTTTGCAAATTCAAGATATTCGTCCTTGTAAAAATTGCCGGCGGGGATAATCACCTCCATCCCGCAATTATCATAAAAATAATCCAACGCCCACGAAATCCTCTCGCCACGGCAGATGCGCGGCTCAAAACTATTGGCGGCTACACCCCTTACATAGAAACTAACTTTCTTGGTATTGCCCACAAAATCAGTAAGTTCATAACGGATGCGGTGCAATGAACCGGGCTTTACAATTATCGGCTTGCATACCTTATAAATATCAAGCGCGTTGTTGGGATCGACAAAGGATTTCTGGATGTAACGGTTGTCGCTCTGCTCCTCGGCAAAATCCACAAAACTATTGATATACCGCGTCTTGTCAAACGGCATACGATCCAATCGGGATTGGAATACAAGCATATCGTTGTCATAAAGCGACACCTCCACAACGCCGCAGGGACGACCGCCCACATCAAAAAAATCCACCGCGTTGATGCCGAAGCCAATATGCCCGTAAGCTTCCACGGTCTTGTTTTCGATGTTTTTGAGTTCGTAGTATTTTTCGTTGACGGCGGAAGTATCGTCGAGGGCATAGACCTTGATGCCATATACAGTGGGCGCACGGTGGTCGGCAACAGGCTTTTCGAGAAATTCCAACGGGTTGAGCGGGTCTTCGGTCTTGGTGTCGCGCACTTCGAGGTGCAAGTGAGGACCAAACGAGCCGCCCGTATTGCCAGAATAAGCCACTATTTCGCCTTGTTTTACAGGCAATTGAGTAGAATCAGGGAAATAATCGACATCAAAGGATTGCAGCCTATACTGCTCCTTTCTAATTACAGAATCAATCTTGGGCGCATACTCTGAAAGATGACCGTAAACCGTTGTATGTCCGTCATAATGAGTGATATACAATCCGTAACCGTATCCGTATGGCGACACCTTGATGCGCGAGACATATCCGTCAGCCACCGACTTGACCGGGACACCAATGTGCGGCGTGGAAATGTCGAGACCGCCGTGAAAATGGTTGGCACGCAATTCGGCAAACGACGCGCTCAGCACCACCGGAATGTCCATCGGATTGATGTAATTCTGGGCTTTTGCACCAAAAGCGCAGAGGAAAACAAGCAGGTAAAAAAGGTTCAGTTTCATTTTAATTCAATTTTTCAAGCACAAAAGTAAAGATTTTTATACTGAGATGAAAATTTTTTCGCAAAAACGTTTGGACAATTCAAAAATTAGCAAGATATTTGTGAAATGAAATTAAAAATAATATCTCAAAACGATATAGGAAATGGGAATGTTTAGTAATTGGTCATTAAGACAGAAGATAAGCGGCGGCCTTGGCGCGCTCCTTGTCCTCATAGTAATTGCATATTGTCTGCCCCTCTTCGCCACAAGCAAGACAGGGAAAAACATCGCTGAACTCAAGAGCGTGGAGATGCCGCAGACAGTTTACAGCCATCAATTTAGCGAAAAAATACTTCTGTCGCTGATGTACGGCGTCAAGGTCTCGTCCGACAAGGCATACGTGGATTCGGTGAGGATAAGTTTCCAGGAAGCAAAGGCTCTGTATGCAGAGCTGTTGAAGCTCAAGAACGAAAGCAACTCCGAAACCATCGATCTCCTTACCAAAGCCCTCGCCGACTACGAGACTAAATATGGTAAAATAATCGAGTTTAGCAACCAGTTGACGAGCATTTACGACCAGCTCGAAGAATACAAGCACACGTACTGCGAGACGATGGAAAAGCTCCGCTCTCGTCTTGGACGCAGCAGCACGGCAGCACAAGCCACCGAAAGGTCTATATTAATCTCCGAAAACATCCGCGCCGTAGAAAACGCCAAGGGCACAATGAGAAATCAGGAAGCTGTAAAATCGGTGATTGCCAAGGTGTTGGCAAACCAAAGGAAGATAAGCGGCTTTGCCGGACAATACGACATGGCGGCAGAAGTGGAAAAGGCAGGACAGCTTGTCCAGGATTTCATTGCCGGCTCCACCAACTACTATGGCATTCTCGCCCAATACAACACCATTTTCCAGTCGATTCAGAACGACGCCAACGCAATCAAAGACCTTGGACTTCGCCTTGCTGACGAATCCACCGAGCGCTCCGTTGCCATCCTCGACAGCGCACACGGCGGAATGTCCAAAATAGCAGTAGTAGCAATTACAACACTTATTATATTAATTGTATTGTCGGTGCTGCTCATACGCTGGTACATCGGCATGACCATAAAGCCAATCTCAAAGGTGGACGAGATGATCAACCATCTTAGCAACGGCGACCTTACGCACCACATCGACATAAATTCCAAAGACGAAATCGGCAACATGGCTGAAAACCTCAACCGCATGACCGACAAGGTGAAGAAAGTAATCAACACCATTATAATTGGTTCACAGGAAGTTTATAACGGTAGCAACGAAATGGCAAGCATCTCGCATCACATGAGCGACGGCGCAAGCCAACAGTCGTCATCCACAGAGGAGGTTTCTGCGGCAATAGAGCAGATGAGCGCGACAATCAGTCAAAACAACGACAACGCCCAGGCCACCGAAAAGATTGCCCAAAACGCCCTCAAAAACATCCGCCTTACCGACGAGGCAAGCCACCAGAGCATGGAGGCGATGAAGGACATCGCACACAAGATTTCGATAATTGACGAAATTGCCTTCCAGACCAACATCCTCGCACTCAACGCCGCTGTGGAGGCGGCACGTGCCGGAGAACAGGGCAAGGGTTTCGCCGTGGTTGCAGCCGAAGTGCGCAAACTCGCCGAGCGCAGCTCCAAGGCTGCGGCAGAAATCGACAGTGTGAGCCACAGCGCGGTGGCAACAAGCGAAAATGCCGCCCAGCTACTCCAAAACATCATTCCAGACATCGAGAAGACCAGCGAACTCGTCCGCGAAATTGCCGTTTCATGCAACGAGCAGACCTCAGGAATCGAACAGATAAACCAGTCGATGCAGATACTCAATGATGTCACGCAGGAATACGCCGCTTCCGCCGAGGAAATGGCGTCCACAAGTCAAAACCTTGCCACACAAGGCATTACGCTCAAAGAATCTGTGGAATACTTCAAGACAGGAATCAGGCAGACGGATCAGTTTAAGGCAAAGACCAAGAAAACAGCCACCCGCCCCTCATCCACAAAACAGAGCACCACTCCCCCATCGTCCAAGGCTACTGGCGTGACAATCACCGGCGGCAATACTGGCAAGAACACATCTGCCAAGCAGCCCCAGCACAACGAAGAATTTGTGATGCCCACCAACAAGCCCGCACGTAAGACCACAATGACTCCGCCGCGCCAAAACGCAATCGAGAAAAAAACCGGCGGCACAGTCATCGATATGACTTCAAGCGACGACAGGGACACCGAATTCGAATCGTTTTAAACTGATAATGAAGACATAATTTTGTGGCAAGCATTTTGCTTAATACAATTATGTTGTTAACCAAATAAACTTGCCAACCATGAACTTCAAGTCAATTAAAACCAAGATAACGGGTCAGTTTGGACTCATCATGCTGCTCACCGGCTGCGTGGTATTGGCAGCAATACTGCTGCTCGGCCGCATCGATGAAAATATGTCCAATATGGACAAGAAGACCCCGGCGTTTATGACGAGCATGCAGCTCAACCAAAACATGCTCGCCGCCCTCTACCACCTTCAAGCATATATGGCGTCAGACGACAACGGCGAGGCGGAAGCATCGTTGAAGAGTTTTGATGGCGTGAAGCAAAACCTCAGCACCCTCGTCGAAATGAACACCGGCAGCCGCATTGTTGACAGCCTTGTGTCCGTTATACAGATACTTGAAGGCTGCGCCGCCGAGAGCGAAAGGCTACGCGCACTCATCGCCGAAAAACATATTGTACTCGAAAAAAACCAAAAAGCCATCCTTGCCGAAGTGCGCAACATTCGTCAGGGTGTCAAGAATCACATGGACAAGTACAATTATGCAAGATACGCCAACAGGATGTTGATTTGTTCGGAGTTTTTGATGGTGGAGGACAAAAACCAACTTTATAAAGACGACGCCGAAAAACTCGACTTCTACACCAAGCAGGCGCAGGCACAAATGGAGCAGATAATGAAATTTGCGCCCGAGGTAGGACAAAAGGCGGCACTTGACAGAATCGCCGCGCCAATGGAGACATACCTCAAAGTATCAGCAGAATATTATCCGATGCTCGCCGCCTTCAAGGAAAACGCCGCACGGCTCAAATCATACGGCGACCAGGTGGCGGATATGTCCAACCGCCTTACAATCGAAAATTCAAAATCTACTTTTAGCGTAATCGACGAGACAGACAAGATTGTTGACGATGGCAAGCTCATAATGATAATTTCGATTGCCGTGGTCATAATAGTCTGCATCATCCTCATCCGCATAATGGCTCGCAGCACCACAAAGCCCATCGAAAAAGCCGTAGAAAGCATCAACCGCATCAGCGAGGGCGACCTCACGCACAAGATTCAGGTGGACAGGCAAGACGAACTTGGGCAAATGTCTGAGAAACTCAACGTGATGATTGACAATCTCAAACAGGTAGTTGACAACATCGAGGAAGGCGCAAACACCATCTACAACAGCAGCCAGGAAATGGCTCGCACATCGCAGATGATGAGCGACGGCGCGGGTCAGCAGGCGGCGTCGGCGGAGCAAGTGTCGAGCTCGGTGGAGCAGATGAACGCCCAAATAAACCAAAACAGCGAAAACGCACAGGAAACCGAACGCATCGCCACCAAGGCACTCGAAAATATTTTGAAAAGCAACGAGGCAAGCCAAAAGAATATGAACGCAATGAAGACAATCGCGCAGAAAATCAGCATCATCGACGAGATTGCCTTCCAGACCAACATCCTCGCGCTCAATGCCGCCGTAGAGGCAGCCCGCGCAGGAGAGCAGGGCAAAGGTTTTGCAGTAGTTGCCGCCGAGGTGAGGAAACTCGCCGAGCGCAGCGCAACCGCCGCCGCCGAAATCGACAAGGTGTCGAAGGTGGGTCTCAACATCAGCCGAGAATCCGGCGACCTCCTCGAAAACGTAATTCCCGAAATCGAAAAGACCACGCAGCTCGTCCGCGAAATTGCATCGTCGAGCCAGGAGCAAAATTCCGGCATCACCCAGATTACCAACGCGGTACAGGCTCTCAACGACGTCATCCAGCAGTACGCCGCATCAGCCGAGGAAATGGCTTCTACAAGTCAAAACCTCGCCGTGCAGAGCAACGACCTCAAAGAGTCGGTGTCGTACTTCAAGACAGACGAACAATCGACACAAACGACCAAAAAGCCGCAGACCCAGCAGCGCAAACCGCAGCAGCAGAAACCCGCGACAGCCAATCCGCGACCTGCCGCCACTACTTCTACTGCCGTGACACGTCCCGCTGCAACTCCCCGTCCTGCCGCAGCTTCCAATGCCGCATCACGCCCTGCCACACGTCCTGCCGCCGCAACAAAACCGGCTCTCAACGCGCACGTCCCCAGCAAAGATATGTTTACGATGCCAACGTCAGCCGCCAAGCGTCCCGCCACACAGCCCCGTCAAAATTCGTTCAACAACAAGACGACAGACAACACCGCCGGCGGTTTCAACATCAACCTCAAAAACGACGACAGGGATCGTGAGTTTGAATCGTTCTAATGCGGCAATTATCAGACTGCTAACGCTTTGAAGCTAACAACACAGACACACGTATTTCTTTGTCAAGCGCGACGTCTGTGTTGTTTCCCCAGAGAATGTCGCTCTTGGGAAACTTCGTTTGCAAATAGTCATTAAGTTTTGTAAGCTCGCCGATTGTGAAAGCATATTCATTAGAAGAAGAGACAACAACAATGATATTATCCGGCTTTATATTCACACCATCGACAGCCGCCTGAGTAGCAGCAATACACCTATCATTGCCCTCCGCTGTACCAATTCCGAAGTAGAACAATCCTGAATTCTTCAAAACGGCACGCACATCCACGATGTCAATATTAATATGTCCAGGCAAGTATGCCATCTGATGCATCATAACAGCAATCGACTCGACATCCGCGACACTATTGACTACCATAGCAGAATCGGCACAGTCCAAAAATTGTTTAGCGGCATCGGCATCGGGCAACAGTCCGAGCGTCAGAATACCCAACGACTTGCAGTATTGAGCAATTTTTGCACTGTATGCAGAACAATTATTAGCTACAACAAAAGCCAAATCAATGTCTTTCAATTCCGTAGCGAGAGCCGACTCGTCAAAAGAACCGTTGCCATTGTCATCCATATTTACACAATTGATGAAGCGGAATCCACGACCGCCCAATTCTTGAAGCATAGCCTTGCCGTATGCATCAACGCCAATTATTGATAATTTCTTTTCCATTGTAGTACGTTTAGATTTGTAATGATTGGCTCAAAATTATCAATTAATTACATATTGAACAAAATTTTTTTCGTTGTTACAAAAAATAATTATAAATTTGTGCGAAAATCATTTATCCAATTACTTTTACATTCAATAATTAAAAAACAAAATATATTATGAGATTTTATCATCCTCTAATTGCGTTGACATTCCTCCTTGCGGCGTGTGGCGGCGGCGAATCCGGCTACGTCAAAAACGAGAAAGGCGTGGAAGTCAACGTGAAAGCCACCGGCGAGAAGGTTCGCCTTCAAGTAGTTGGCGACCGAATCATCCGCGTATCCGCTACCAAGGACAACGCTTTCAAAGACCCGCAGTCATTGGCTGTGGTGGCTCAGAAATGCCAACCCGAATTCCGCGTCGAGCAGAGCGGCGACACCGTCAAGGTAATCACCAACGCGCTCAGAGCCAACGTCTTGACTTCCACTGGCAAGGTGTTCTTCACTGACCTCAGCGGCAACATTCTCCTCTCCGAAGCCGACGGCGGACGCACTTTTGAGCCGTACCAAGTAACGCAGACCCACGCCGACGGCAAGCCCGAAACCTACAAGGGTTGGAGTTACCGTCAGGTGTTCGATTCGCCCGACGACGAGGCCATCTACGGTCTCGGTCAGCATCAGGCGGACGATTGGAACTACAAGGGCAAAAACGAGGAACTTTTCCAATACAACACCAAGGTCTCTGTGCCGTTTGTGGTTTCGTCGAGAAACTACGGCCTGATGTTCGACTCGTACTCGCTGATGAGGTTTGGCAATCCAAATCCGTACTCGTTCTTGAAGGATGTTTTCACGCTTTATAATAAGGACGGAAAACAAGGCGCACTCACCGGCACTTACAACATCAAGGGTCAAGCACCGATTGTAAGGGACGAGGATTCGCTTTATTATGAGGACTTTAAGACAGTTGGACGACTGCTGCCCAAAGGCCTCGGCGATGCTACCGTTGTCATCGAAGGTCAGATAGAACCCAAAGAATCAGGCGAATACCGTTTCCTGCACTACTATTCGGGCTATCAGACAATTACGATAGACGGCAAGTCGGTTTACAGCGACGACTATCTCGGTTCTGATTCCAAAATCTGGCGCACGGCGTGGAATCCCAACGCCCGCAAGTTCAACGTCAATATGGAAAAAGGCAAGAAATACTCCATCCGCATCGAATGGACTCCCGACGGCGGCGAGGCTTATTGCGGTCTACGTGCATTGAAGCCTGTTAACGCTAAGGAACAAAACCAACTTTCTTTCTGGTCTGAAATGACCCAACAACTTGATTATTACTTCATTGCGGGCAACAACTCTGACGAAGTAATTTCAGGTTACAGAACCCTCACCGGCAAGGCTCAGATTGCTCCCGAATGGCTTTTGGGCTATTGGCAGAGCCGCGAGCGTTACAAAACTCAGGACGAAATTGTGGATGCTCTCAAAGGTTTCCGCAAACGTCATCTGCCCATCGACAACATCGTGATGGACTGGAATTATTGGGTTATCAATCAATGGGGCAGTTACGATTTTGACCCCGCACGATTCTCCAATCCGCAAAAAATGATTGACGACATTCACGCAATGAACGCCAAAATTATGATTTCGTGTTGGCCGAAATTCTATCCTAACGTAGAGCATTTCAAGGAGTTGAACGACAAAGGTTTCATCTATCAGCAATCATTGAAAGACAGCCTCCGCGATTGGCTCGCCGACCCGCTCAACGATTACAAGGGCTTCACCTACGCCTTCTACGACGCTTATTCGCCCGAGGCTCGCAAGATTTTCTGGCGTCAACTTTACGACAAACTCGGTTCTATCGGTATGGACGCTTGGTGGATGGACGCTTCCGAACCCAACGTCCGCGACTGTACGCCGATGGAATACCGCAAATTGCTCTGCGGGCCTACCGAACTTGGCTCGTCCGACGAATATTTCAATGCTTATTCAATCGTTAACGCCGAGGCAATCTACGACGGTCAGCGCGGCTACGAAACCGCAATCGAGAAAAAAGGCATCGACAAAAAAGACGCTAAGGCTTTGCAATCTGCCGCCACTTGGAATCAAAACGGTTTTGGCAACGAGCTGAATTTCTCGCCCGAAAACAACCGTGTATTCTTGCTCACCCGTTCAGGATTTTTGGGCGAACAACGCTATTCCACAGCCACTTGGAGCGGCGACATCGGCACACGTTGGGAAGATTTGAAGGCGCAGATTACAGCCGGTTTGAACTTCTCGATTTCGGGTATTCCGTATTGGAGTCAGGACATCGGCGGATTCTCAGTTGAAACACGTTTCCAAGCCGCACAGCAGGAGTTCGACAAGACCAAAAAGGAAACCGAGGATTTGAAAGAATGGCGCGAACTCAACGTGCGCTGGCATCAGGTGGGCGCGTTTGCCCCGATGTACCGCAGCCACGGTCAGTTCCCCTTCCGCGAGCCTTGGAACATCGCCCCCGAAAATTCCGACACCTACAAGTCAATCAAGTATTATCTTGATTTGCGTTACAAGTTGATGCCCTACATTTATTCGTTGGCGGCTAAGGTACATTTCGACGATTACACCATTATGCGTCCGTTGGTGATGGATTTTGGCAATGACAAACAGGTGCTCAACATTGCATACCAATTTATGTTTGGACCTTCGATAATGGTAAATCCAGTGTACACCTACAAGACCCGCGAGCGTGAGGTTTACTTCCCGAAAGGCGAAGTTTGGTACGATTTTTACACTGGCGAAGTGGCATCGCAAGGCGGTGAATCTAAGACAGTTGCCGCACCTTACGAAAGGATTCCGCTCTTTGTTCGCGGAGGTTCAATCATTCCCTTTGGCCCCGAAATCGAGTACACTCGTCAAAAATCCGCCGACAACATCCGTCTCTACGTTTATACAGGCAAAGACGGCGAGTTCACCCTCTACGAAGACGAAGGCGTCAACTACGGCTACGAGGCAGGACGTTTTGCGCGTATTAAGTTTACGTATGATGATTCGTCAAAGACACTTACGATTTCCGACCGTCAAGGCGACTTTCCCGGAATGTTGAAGGAAAGGACATTCACGGTAATTGCAATTTCAGCCGAGAATCCCAAAGGCAAAGAGATTGCGGTGAAGTATGACGGCAAGAAGCAGGAAGTGAAGATGTAACAAGCGACAATTTTACAATATAAAAAAGGGTGTTGAAAAACACCCTTTTTTATTGTTTATATGATTCTGTTTTGCGTTTTTTTCTTATTTTTGCAGCGCAATAAATCAATTGGCTATGAAACTTACAAACCGCATCATATCCCCCATTGCCTTCCTCCTATTCCTTCCGCTTGCTATCTTTGCCCAAGCGCCGCAGGAAACAGAAGAAGCAGCGGACGACGAAATTTACATTGAGGACAATCAAAGGGAAATTGACAGCATCCGTGCCCTGATTGCGCCGTCAACTCCTGACAACCTCCTGATAGAATATTACGGCGGGATAGCGCAATTCTCGCACATTGCGGACACCGTCATCAAATATGCCAACCTTTCTAACAATCTCTGCAAGGAATCGGACATTGTTTGGCTCGCAAAAAACAATTTTATCTTGGCGAAGGCGCACCACATCGACGGCGACAACAAGACCGCATTGCCGTATTTGGAAAAGGCTTTCGTATATTTTGAAAAAATCAACGACACGGAAAATGTCATAAAATCATATCAATTACAGTCGTACATTTATGAGGAAATGAACGACCTCGACAGCGCGGTGCATTATATGACCAAGGTTTTGGAATTTGGCAACAGGCTCAATGATACATCGTTAGTGGCAAGTTGTTATCAAGATTTGGGGGTGATGTACGGTGAAAGGCAGATGAACAAAGAGTCTGAAAAATATTTGAGCAAAGCCCTTGAATTGGATTCGCTGACCAACAATTTGTCGGAATGTGCCTTGGACTTGTTTTATCTTGCACAATTGATACTACATAAAGAGACCGACTCTCTGCAAGACATCTACACCGCGCGCAACTATATCACGAAGTCCGTAAAAATATTTGAATCGCTCAATTCGTACAAAAAATACCTCGCATACAGCACGTCCGCAGCCGTATATATCAGCCTTGCGCACAAAACCAACATTGACAAATATGCCGACAGCAGCCTTTATTATTACAAAATGGCTGAGCCGACTTTCAAAATTTCGAGCGGCCCAGGCAATTACAGATTGTTGAGGTTGTGTTATGTCGATTATCTATTGTATTACAAAAAATATGACGACGCACTCCGAGTGATGCGCGAATTGGAAGACACTTTTGACGACGACACGCCGCAAGACCAACGTATTGGGTTCCATTTGAAATACCAGGAAATCTACCTATCGCTCGGCGACTACAAGAACGCCTACCTACATTCGGAACAGAGGCACAAGTGCGAAATGGCGTCACTCAACGACAGCACTTTGGCTGCGCTGTCCGACGTCAAGGCATTGCAAATCAGCATAAAAGACAAATTGGAGCGCGAAAAAGACGAGGAAGTGCACGCCGCCGACAAACGCCGCCTCCAAACACTCATAATTGCGCTCATAGCGGGTTTAGTGTTGGTTTTCATCATCTTTTGGAACAAGCACAACGCCAACAGAATCCTTTCTGAAAAGAACCTGATGCTCAATTCACAAAAGGCGGAAATCGAGGCGCAGCGAGACGAAATTGCCGTCCAAAAAGACATTATCACCAGACAATGTCAGGACGTTGAAAACGTCAACAACCAGCTTTTTGCAAGCCTCAATTATGCCGAGAGGATTCAGCTCGCCGCAGTGTCCAAGCCTGAGGAAGTCAAGGCGTTGTTCCCAGAAAGTTTTGTTTTTTACAAGCCAAGGGACATCGTAAGCGGCGATTTTTACCGCTGCGGCAGATGCGGAAGATATTCCGTAATGGTGACCGCCGACTGTACGGGGCACGGCATCCCAGGCGCGTTTTTGTCGATGCTCGGACTCTCGGCGTTGAAGGAATTTGCCGTTACGGAGTACGACGCCGAAAACCCTGGCACAATCCTCGACCGCATCCGCGATTTCATCAAGACCACCCTGATTGCCCCTCAAAAAGACCGCACAGTCAATGAAGGTATGGATATGACAATCTGTTGTTATGACTTCGACAAAATGGTGATGCACTACGCCATCGCGCAACAATTGGCGGTGATAGTCAGGAAAGGCGAGGTCATCAAATTGCAGGGCGACTCAATGCCCGTGGGGCGTTATATGACCGAGAAGGATCATTTCACGACGTTGACCACAACAATCGAAAAAGGCGATATGGTTTACAGTTTTTCGGACGGAGTGCACGACCAGCTTGGAGGCAAATTCAACCGCAAATTTCTGCGCAAAAATCTTGTGTCGCTCCTTGCGTCTTTTGCGGACAAGCCTGCGGAGGAGCAATGCCAAATCCTTGAAGAAAAAATCCGCAGTTGGCAGGGCGAGACTCCGCAAATTGACGATATGACAATGATTGGCATCAGGGTATAAAAAATCCGCCTTCCAAGCACAATGACTTTTGGAAGGCGGATTATTATTTTTAATGTGGAATGTGATTATTTTTCAGGCTTCAATGGCTCGCCGAGCGAAGAGGCCTCGGCATCTTTTTCGTCCAACTTGAAACGCATAAACTGTTGATTGTCTGATGTGTAAGGTTTCCAATCGCCGCCGTTTGCGCCGTTGGGATCGGCGTACTTTGCGAAATTAGACCAGGCGGTGAGCATCTTTTCCGACAACTCCCAGTCGCCCTTGGTCCACGGACGCCAACAATGTTTCAGCGACTTGAACACGTACCACAAATCAGACGAGTGGAACGCGCCTTTGAGATTGTCTTCGGGATGACTGCCGTCGTCGGGCAACGGCCTTGCAAACTGGTACGCCCACGCCTTGCCGCCGTTTTCCTGACGGTTGAGACAGAAATCAGCAATCTGTGCGCCCATCATTCCGGGGTCGTTGAGGGTAAAACCAATCATATAAGGCACATCGGCGATTTCGTTGGCGAGGCAGGCGTCGTCGAATGCCTTGGGCAACACATAACCATCCACGTAGGGCGCAATGGGTCCGGCATTGAGGCAACTGCGCTTGCCCGTTGCACGTGTGTAGAGTGCGCCGAGGGCGTAAATTTCCTCTGTTGACGCCGAGCGGAGGTCTTTGAGGGTTTTGAGGTTTGCCCAGTCGCAAACTTCCTTGATTTGTTTTTCAGCCTCGGCAAGGGTCAATTGGCTCTGACGGAAAAACGCCGGCACTTTGTCGGCCTCTTCTTTGGGCAACGGTTTCTGCAAACCGCTGGCACTCATTACGATAGCCTTGTTGAACAGACCTTTGGTGAGCGGTGACGACGAGAGGAATTTGGTGCTGCGTCCGCCTGCGCTCTGTCCGAAAATCATCACGTTGTCGGGGTCGCCGCCAAACTGTGCGATGTTTTTCTTGACCCATTTCATCACTTCTATTTGGTCGAGTGTGCCCCAGTTACCGGTGGCGTGTGCAGGGTCTTCCGCCGAAATTTCGGGATGCGCAAAGAATCCGAAAGGTCCTACGCGGTAATTGAAGGTTACAAGGACGACATCTTTTGCCGCCCATTCCTGACCGTCGAACTCAGGCTCAGAGCCCCAGCCTTCGCGCAATCCGCCGCCAAAAATCCAGATGGCAACGGGCAATTTCTTTTCAGGCTGCGCCGACGCCTTGGTATAGACGTTGAGGTAAAGACAATCCTCGCTGTATGCCTTCTCCTCGCCGTAGCCCCATTCGGTAGTGTAGCCGCCGTTGTAGTGCGCGCCCTGGAACGCGGGATGCCCAAACTGGTCGCAAACCTTGACGCCTTTCCACGGAATCACCGGCTGAGGCGCACGCCAACGGTTTTCGCCAGTGGGAGGCGCGGCGTATGGGATGCCTTTGTAAACAATCACACCTTCGATGTCGGTGTTAACGCCCTGAACCTGACCGCCTTCAATGGTCAGCACGGGATTTTCAGGGGTTTTGTCCTGTTGCTTAGTCTGCGTGCCACACGCCGCAAACATCGCAACAGCCAATGCAAATAATATCAATCTTTTCATAAGTATTAGTAGTTATAATGTTTGGTACGGCAAAATTACAACATTTTTCGGAAATACTCATAGATGTGAAAAGATTTATTTTCCCGACTTGCGGCGGTTGCAATCGCGGCAGAGCATTTGGCAATTTTCCTTGACGGTGTGTCCGCCAAGATGCCACGGAGTGATGTGGTCGGCTTCCATTTGTTCTATCTCGAAATGTTTGCCGCAATTCTTGCAGACACCCTCCTGAATTTCATACACTTCCCGTTTTGTGTTGTCGTCGAAGGCACGGATGTTCAAATGCCGCTCGTCGCCGTCAAGAACGTATGGATAGATGCCCGGCTTCTTCTGAACATCAGAGTCTTTCATTAGTTTGGCAATGCGGTTTTCAAGTTCGACGGCATCAAGTTTCGCATCTTTGAATTGATTGTAAAGAAAGCCCCA
>JAEEGK010015902.1_pt1 | contig 16604 bp, 21 predicted proteins | sample 8958771 | NCBI WGS metagenome assembly JAEEGK01 (sample SAMN16246547, study PRJNA631951) | gut metagenome | biome: gut microbiome; feature: rumen; material: SC-attached | host: Bos | place: Iran: Karaj | collected 2018-10 | reverse complement strand
TCACGCAGAACTTCGTGACGGCCCTCACCGAGAATCCCGCCATCACCTACCGCGACCTCTACCTCTACTGCGCCCAGCACACCCTCGGCTCCCACGCCCGCGTGGTCAATGCCGCACACTTCGGCAACCTCTACCATACCGGCCCCGCAGAGTTCGTGAGGAAGTAGGAGGGAGTGCCCCTAAAGAAACAATATAATATAATAAATAATGTATAACAATTAAAACAACGCGATTATGCGAAAGATTTTTCAATGGGCGATGGCCGCAGCCCTGATTTGCGGCGCAAGTGTATTCACGGCATGTTCCGGCAACGACGACAACCCCGCTGAGGGCGGGGCCAAGGGCATCGCCATGATAGTGAAGAACGGCGACATCGACTATTTCCGTCAGATAGAGACGTCGTTCCGCAGTGTATGTAAGGAGAAGGGCCTCGAGGCCTACTATTACTCCACAACGTCAGAGACAGCCTACGAGGAGCAGCAGGCCGCCGTCAAGGAGTTGCGCAAGCTGGGCAGCAAGGCGCTGAAGGGCATCGTCTTCGCGCCAAGTTTCGGCCCCAACGGCGAGAGCGCCGAGGCCGAGGTGGCAGCACTGGCCAAGGAGCGCGGCATACCCGTGGTCATCATCGACTCGCCGGTCAAGGCCTCGAGTCCGCTGGCGTCGTGCCCCTACTTCGGCACCGACAACACGGCTGCGGGCCGTGCGATGGCCGACGTGGTGACTGCCGATAAGGTGGCCGTCTTCGCCATGCTGGGCAGCCCTGCCATCGAGCGCGCCGAGGCATTCAAGGCGCTCAAGCCCGAGGCCGTGGTCTATCAGGTGGCCGAAAAGTGCAACGACGAGGTGCAGGCCGTGCTTGCTGACTTCGACGACTTCGTGTTCTTCAACGGCAACAACCTGGTCGATGCCCTGCCCATGCTCAAGGCCGCCGGCAAGCGCGTCTATACCTTCGATGCCTACGGCGAGTTCCTCGACGAGCTCATTACGGGCAGCGGATCCATCAAGGGCATTATGGCGCAGAACACGTTCGGCATGGCCCGCAAGGCCGTCGATGCCGTACTGGCCAATGCCAAGCAGGGCGAGATGGTGCCCACGTTCTACATCACCGAGGATAACCTGGACGATACGAACGTGAAGCCCTTCCTCGAGTTCTACAACATTCCCGCCGCCATTGACAACCTCGGCGAGAAGATTCTCGGCAAGTGGATTGAGACAGAGGTAGAAGGACGCCCAGCACTGACCAACGAAAAGGCGGTCACCACCTTCGTCTCGGCCACCAAGGCGCTCTTCAGTTCGTCTTTACCCGACTACACGGAGAAACAAGCCAAATGGAGTGACCGCCGTGAGTATGCTGTCAAGATTACCGGCAATAAGGTGAGCTTGACCGGCCATCCCGAGTCCGATCCGACAATTACGCTGATAGAGGATTTCTTCATCTCGTCGGTCACCGCCACCGAGATCGTTTGCAGGCACAGGCACACAACCATCCGTGGCGGTCAGGGCGACGTAAGCTTCAACGAGCAGAACGTCCGACTGACGAAGGCCGACATCGACTACCGCCAGGACGTCATTGGCACCTGGGAGGGTAAGAACTCCGATGGGTGGAATGAGCGCTGGCAGATCAAGGCCGACGGCACCTATGTTTACTCACGCAAGGTGGGCGACGCTGACTGGGTGCAGATGGTTGATGACTTTAATCAGTACGTCGTTGACGGCTACATGTTCTACGCCCGCTGGAAGAACGACGCCGAAGGCGAACAGCGCCAGTGGTGGGAGATCGAATCCATCCAAAACGGTGTGATGAAGTGGAAGTCGCTGCGCCAGAACGCCGACGGCTCAACCTACACCGCCACGGTAGAAATGGAAAAGATTCAGTAAACTAAAAAAATAACGTGTAACAATTAAACCAACGCGATTATGAGAAAGATTTTGCGAAAGAAAGTTTTTAAGCGGGTGCTGACCATCGCAATCATCCTATTATGCGGCGTAGCGGTAACACTGTATTATGTGTACGTAGATGATACGCCCAACGATGGATGGGCTGTGGGCATGGAATACGTGGGCAATGATAAAGAAAACGCTCAGAACGCCAACGAAGGGCTGCGCGACTCCGTCGCCACGAATGAGGCCAATTCCACTACGCATACCAAATATCACGAAACCCACGGACTAGACTAAACAGGAACAATAAAACAAATGTGTAATATGAAAAAGCTATTTCAATGGGCATTGGCCGCAGCCCTGATTTGTGGCGCAAGTGTGTTCACATCGTGTTCAAAAGAGGATAATCCCACTCAGAAGGGACAGCTGCTCGAAATCTACGACGTGCAGGGCAGTGCGGGCAAGGCCCGCTTGACGGTTGATGGTAAGGTGCTCTTCACTACCGACGTATATGTGGGCAAGAACGGCCTGGGCAAGACGGGCGAGGGCGACGGCAAAACACCCCTCGGCACGCTGCGCCCGCTGTCGGCTTTCGGCATTAAGCCTAATCCCGGCACCACGATGCCTTACATCGATGTGAAGCCCTCGACGTATGCCTGCGACGAGGACTGTGAGTACTATAACAAGATTATCGATACCGCCGAGACCCATCACCAGTGCACGGGCGAGGAGATGTACTCCTATCAGCCGCAGTACAACTATGGCATCGCCACCGACTTCAACAAGGCCTGCGTCTATCCCAAGGGCAGTGCCATCTTCATCCACGTGAAGGGCACGAAAACCTACACCGGTGGCTGCATCGCCTTCGACGAGGACCGCATGGTAGAGATTCTGAAGAACTGCGACATGTCGCTGGTCATCACCGTCACGGAATAAAAAAACTATACGATTATGCGAAAGCTATTTCAATGGACGATGGCCGCAGCCCTGATTTGCGGCATCAACTTCGCCGCCGCCTCAAGCTGTCAAGGGACAGGTACCTGACATCACGCCAGATGATCTATCACGGGGATAATGGTTGGAAATTAGAATTATAACAGAATTATGACACAAGAACAATTAAAAGAATTACTACGTAGTCAGCAGGGCGAACTTAATGCCGTACTGATGTATCAGCGTCTGGCCAAGGTGGTCAAGACGGATAAGGAACGTGAGGCGTTCCTGCAGTTAGCAAAGGAAGAAGGCAGGCACGCAAGCGTGTTCCATGCCTATACAAAGCAGGTATTGAAACCAAAGAAGACGATGGCCCGCATCATGCCCATACTCTATTATCTGTTGGGCAAGAAGCGTCTATACAAGATCATCGCTAAAGGGGAATACGACGCAGCCGTAGCCTATGAGCATCTGATTGCCGACTTCCCCGAGGTTGAAAGCGTAAAGAATGACGAGCATCGTCATGGTGATATCGTATCAGGACTGCTATGACACTCCGCGAACTCATCAACTCCGTAGATTCTGAACAGTATGACGGCAATCCGCTATACCAGAAGCTCTGTAACACGATACCCGAATATGGCACTTCCCGCCATATTCTGGTAAACGTAGCAAACGGTGACATTGCTGTTACTAACTGCCACGTCGGCTCGCTGGGTGACATCCTCACTTACCCCATTGACGTTGCTCCTGACTTGAACATCTCCAAGACGCAGTTGCTGGATGCCATCTTGAAGGAAATAGAGAACGATGGATTCACAGACGATGAACAGGAGGACTTCTGGGATGACTTCGACAACCTTCAAAAAGCCAAAATAATACGATAGATATGACTGAGAAAGAAAAGATGCTTGCAGGTGAGATTTATTCTGCAGTTGACCAAGACTTGTTGGAAGAATTAACCACCACAAGGGATAAGATCTTTGAGTATAACTCGCTCCGGCCATCTGAGACCAAAAGGATGAAGGAAATCATCAAAGAGTTGTTCGGCCACGTGGCTGATGACGAATTCAATCTTAATCAGCCATTCCGTTGCGACTATGGCAAGCAGATAAGTATAGGAAAGCGGTTCTTTGCCAATTTCAACTTCACCGTTCTCGATGAAGCACGCGTCACCATTGGCGACGACTGTTTCATCGGTCCCAATGTCAGCATCTATACTGCATGCCATAGTACTGACCCTGTGGAGCGAAATAGCCGTCAGGAATGGGCAAAGCCCGTCACTATAGGAAACAACGTATGGATTGGCGGCAGCGTCACCATCCTCCCTGGAGTGGAAATCGGTGATAATGTAAGCATTGGCGCAGGCTCAGTTGTAGTAAAGGATATACCTTCAAACTCTGTCGCTGTAGGTAATCCATGCAAGGTCATCAAAAAGATATGACTGTCAAGGGACAGATACCTGACATCATGTACATCATGGCCCAGATGGACGAACTCCGCCGCCGCATGGGCGTAGTCTATCCGATGGATTAAAGCTCGCGCTTCTCCCGTTCGCTTACGCATTTACACATATATAAATCCGCTCCCAGGCACGCTTGCCTGAGAGCGGAATCTATATGAAAGAAAATTATGTAAATGGAAAACAAACAACTACTTTTACAGCCTGTTGCAGTATGCGTGGCGGACCACGCACGTGCAGGTCTTTGGCTATGTCACAGCAGGGCTTCGCAGTCCCGATAGCTACGTGGCCTGTTCTCATGCGCCTACACACGATGTGGCCCCGAGGGCCGTTACTATGGCCGTAGCAACAGATGCTATGATCTGTACAATAAACTTAATCGTCTCTTTCTTTGTCATGGTTAATTAGGTTATTAGGTTAATTACTCGTTTTAGGAGAGAGGGGTGGGGCGCTGAGGCCCCATGCCCCTAGTGGTCTAATTGACCTATGGTCTAGTTGACCTTTGGTCGACTTCTGTCGCGACTCGACAGAGCTCATGCGAGCATGGCTCTGTGCTCGCTGCTCCATCAGTTCTGGTCCATGCCACTGTCGTCACCGCCTCCACCGGTATTACCGCTCTGGTTTGAACCAGATCCTGAACCTGAGCCACCGGTCGACTCCTTCTTCTCGCCGCCCATAGCGTCGACATTGATAAACTCAGCCTTCTTGATGAACTCGCGAGAGCTGATATTCATCTCCTGCTCCTGCTCGGGCATAAATCGGATATGCAGAGCCTTCAGGTTCTTGGCCACATTGAAATCCTCCTTCTTATCAGCGCCACCGGGCTCATTCTCGATGGTGGTAAAGAAGGTGCCCAGACCGTCGATCTTCACACGCTTCGACTCCAGCAGCATCTCCACCAGACAGCTGCGGAACTTCTCCAGCACTCCAAACACCACGTCGGTGGTATACACACTACCATGCTCGCTGATGTGCTTGGCCAGCTTGCGGGTATTCATGGTCTCTACACTCTTACTGTGGGCAAACCACTTGCCCTTGATGCTCGACTTCGCATTCTTGTTCTGTCGCACTTCATAAAAAATCTTCGCCATACTCTTAAAATGTGTTTTAAATGGTTAATTACTAAAAGTTACTTACTCTCGTGTGTGTCTCAATCCACTTGTGCACTTTGTTTCTTGATTACGGGTGCAAAGGTACGAAAAATAATGATGCAAACCAAACTTTTTAACAGTTATTTTTCGAGTTTTCTTGAAGTGTTAAAATGTAAAGAAATATTTTGTGCAAAATATGCCCCTATATAACAAATCCGAAAGATACTGCCGCGCAATCTATGAGAAAGTTCGGCTTTTTTTATAAAATTCTCGTAAACTATCTACCAGATTCTGCCGTACCACTCAAATCGCCCTGCTATACACTAAGATTAATACATTAATACATTAATACATTTTGTAAAATCAATTGTGCCGTGCAGGTTGTTATGATTTTATATATATTATATATATATATTATAATATATATATATAATATATATAAAATATAAATAAGATAATCATCTAATACTATCAGCGCACACTCTCCCCATCCTCTACTTTCGAATTTCGGAAATGTATTAATGTATTAATGTCTTAGCGTGCAAATACTATGTTACCCTAGAAAAAGTTGAATGGTTTTTAACTTAACCCTGCCATAGGTTGAATGCTCTTTTGGTACCTTAATCCTTATCCCTGACAGAAGTTGAATAATTCTCTTTTAACCCTTGTTTTTGTTGAATAGGCTCCGCGGAAAGCCGTTCAATCATATTCAGGGTTTGCGGTGCAAAGGTACTAATCCATCTGCGAATAGTTAGACTATTTACATGAAAATCTGCACTCAATTGTGAAATTGAAACATGATTTAACAAATGAGCCTTCACAATCATAAGTTTTTCATCCAAAGTTTTTTGCTTTTTGGATTCTTTGTGTCTCAATGCAAGTTCTTGCAACTCCAATAAATCTGAATCTTCGTTTTTCTCCATTTTAAAACGTTTTTTGATTCAACGTTTTTCAGGGTAAGACAGTCAGGTTAGGTTGGGATTGCTTAGAATACACAAGCCCAACCAAACTTACGAACTATCTCTTTCAAAAGATTGCGATCGCGCACAGGAATTGTAACAGTAACGTTTTCGTGCTGATTGTCTCGTTCTGCAATGTTGGCAGTATCGAGGTCGTACTGCGTCTGCATGTTCATCCAAATATCAGCGGAAATCCCAAAGGCTTTTTCTAAAGCAACTGCAACACTGAGTGATACGCTACGCTTGCCATTAATGGTCTCGCTGAGCACAGAAGTTTTGATGCCTGTTTCATCAGCCAACTGCTTCTGGGTCATGCCACGCTCTTTGAGCTCATCCTTAATCATTTCGCCAGGATGTGTGGCAACGAATGGGGTTAACACTTTCTTACTCATAATGCTTCGAAATTTCAAATAACAATGCGTTTACTATGATATCTGTTTCATCAGGCGAACTGTAGAAGAAAAGGCGATACTGAGCGTTTATCCATACTGCATCTACACCGTTTAGGTCGCCTTTCTTTTTCTCGTAGTGGAGCGACTTTATTTGGAAGAGGTCCTCCAGCCTATTGACAGACTTGATGTAGTTAACCACCTTGATGTATTGTTTCACGACGTCCTTAGATAGCCGTTTATATCGGTGGTCTTGGGTCTTGCCAGTGGTGTATAATTCCTCTAAAGCCGTATTCTCAAATTCTATATTCATTATCTAAATTCATATCTTACAGGTGCAAAGATAAGAAATAATTTGCGAATAATTATCGTTTTTGCGAATTTTTTATTATTATTAGGTTATTTTTTTGATTCTACGTAGAAATGGATATTGAAATCCCATTTATTCACATTTTGCCTATTTGCACAGTTCTTTTTTGTTGCACGACGATTTTTCTTGCGATCTTAGTATTCTGACGCTGGTACGCTGGTACTCAGGGTCAAATTGAAAATGTAAAATTTAAAGATTCAGAAATTAAAAAATTGAAGTATGGAACAGATAGTACAATTAAACAGTCAAGCAAACCTCTCTGAGCACTTGGCTTCGCCGAGTGAGGCTACGCTCGGCCATTCGAACAAGCTCGATGGCTCTCACTTATCGCCTCACTTTGAACTCGGGGAGTTTACAAAGAGCAATAGTCATCCTGAAGTGTATAACATCCCTAGCCATGAGGCTATTGCAAACCTTAAGCGAGTTTGCGAGTGGCTGGAGGTATTGCGCAAGCGATATAACGATAAGTATGGAGTAGGCGAGGAGCCTATACGTATAAACTCTGGCTATCGCAGTCCGCAGCTGAATAGAAAGATAGGTGGTGTGGCGGGAAGTAATCACCTGACGGGCTGCGCGGTGGATATCCGCGTGCTGGGTATGGAGCAGCTGATTCGCTATGCGACAATCCTGCTGGATTACGCAGATGAATCGAAACAAGACTTTGATGAGCTGCTAATCGAGCGAAATCGCTATGGGGCGATATGGCTGCACTTCGCGGTGCGCCCGTTCTCTAATCGCCGCAAGGTCGCGTTTATACGAGCGTAGACAAGCTTGCTTGATCTACCGAGTGGTAGCGAGCTAGAGCGTAGCTCAAGGTGAACATAATCAACGCTTAAAAGAAAAAGTGCAGAGGTGTTGAAGCCTCTGCACTTTATAATATTTAGTAATTGAATTCGCCGAACTCTGACTTAATTGTCAAAGATTTTGGTCCCTCTTCGATATGACCTACTACCTGGGCATCGATGTTGAATGTGCTGGCCAGAGCGATGACCTTCGGGGCAATCTCTGGGCGCACGTAGATTTCCATGCGATGACCCATGTTGAACACCTGATACATCTCCTTCCAGTCGGTGCCTGAGCACTCGTGGATGGCGCGGAACAGTGGTGGAACTGAGAACATGTTGTCCTTGATGACGCGGCAGTTGTCGTTGACAAAATGCAGCACCTTGGTCTGGGCGCCACCGGTGCAGTGTACCATACCGTGAATCTCGGGACGGAGCTCGTCGAGCAGCTTCTTGATTACGGGTGCGTAGGTGCGGGTGGGCGAGAGAACCAGCTGACCAGCATCGATGGGCGAACCCTCTACGGCATCGGTAAGGCGGTACTTTCCGCTGTAAACCAGCTCGTCGGGCACGGCGTGATCGTAGCTCTCGGGATAGTTCTCGGCCAGATACTTGGCGAACACATCATGGCGGGCTGAGGTGAGTCCGTTAGATCCCATACCGCCGTTGTAACGCTTCTCGTAAGTGGCCTGACCAGTTGACGACAGACCAACGATAACGTCGCCCGGACGGATGTTGGCATTGTCGATAACGTCGGAGCGCTTCATGCGGCAGGTAACGGTGCTATCCACGATGATGGTGCGAACCAGGTCGCCTACATCGGCAGTCTCGCCGCCAGTGGGATAGATGCCGATGCCCATTTCGCGGAGCTCGGCCAGCAGCTCATCGGTGCCATTGATGATGGCTGAGATGACCTCGCCGGGGATGAGCATCTTGTTGCGGCCGATGGTGGAGCTTACCAGGATGTTGTCGACGGCACCCACGCAGAGCAGGTCGTCGGTGTTCATCACGATGGCGTCCTGAGCGATACCCTTCCAAACAGAAAGGTCGCCAGTCTCCTTCCAATACATGTATGCGAGAGCCGACTTGGTGCCGGCGCCATCGGCATGCATGATGTTACAATACTCAGGGTCGCCCCCCAGAATGTCGGGGATAATCTTGCAGAAGGCCTGCGGAAAGATTCCCTTGTCAATGTTTTTGATAGCAGCGTGAACGTCTTCCTTTGCGGCCGAAACGCCACGCATCATATATCTATTATCCATATCAATTAAGTTGATAGTTGACAGTTGATAGTTGACAGTTATATGTCATTATCCGACTTCAACTTCTTTATTATTGATGTTAATATTTTAATTAATTCTGCATTATCTTTATATATAGAATTGAATTCTTTTTCTTCCAGATAATCAGTACGATAGAGTAACTCTAACCAGTATTCTGTTTCATCAGCTTCTTTGAGTGCAATGTTTAGCTTACTGATAAAGTCGTTTTTACTTTGGGCATTTTTGCTTTCTCTTGTATTTGCGCCGATGCTTGTTCCACTACGTAATAGTTGTTTTGAGATGACATATTCTCTTTTCTCTTCTGATAGATATTGATAAAGCTTTACTATCCTTATGGCAAAAGCCATGCTCTATTCTCCGATGATGCTTTCTCTCATAACTATCAACTATCAACTGTCAACTATCAACTATCTACTTCTCGTGCCAGAACTCCCATGAGGCAAAGGCTTGGAGCAGAAGCATTTCGAGACCGTTCTTAACCTCGGCACCGTGCTTTGCACCCATGCGCATAAACAGAGTCTGGTCGGGGTTGTAGATGAGGTCGTAGAGAATGGTGTGAGAGTCCATAGCCTCGTAGGGCAGCAGTGGGCACTCGTCGGTGTGCGGATACATGCCCACGGGTGTGCAGTTTACTATCACATTGTACTCCTTGATGACATCGGGCGTGATGCTGCTATACTGGATAGTGTCGGGGCGCTCGTAGCGACTTACAAAGACCGTCTCGAGTCCGAGCGACTTCAGTCCGTAGTTGATGGCCTTTGACGCACCGCCTGTGCCCAGGATGAGCGCCTTCTTGTGCCACTTGGGGTCGAGCATCGACTCGATACTCTTGGTGAAACCGATTACGTCGCTGTTGTAGCCCTTGAGCAGGGTCTTGTTCTTCTGATGAACCACGCGGATGACGTTGACGGCGCCTATAGCGCGAGCCTCGGGCGAGATGCTGTCGAGGAACGGGATGACCTTCTCCTTATAAGGAATAGTGACGTTAAGACCGCGCAACTCGGGGTTGCGGGCAATGATCTCGGGCAACTCGTCGATGGTAGGAATCTCGAAGTTCTCATACGTGGCATCGATGCCTTCATCGGCAAACCTCTGATTGAAGTAGCTGATGGAGAATGAGTGGCCCAAAGGGTAGCCGATAAGTCCGTACTTGTCCATTTTTACTTAATACCTATTTAGTTGCGAAATACATCGTGCAGATGCCGAACGTGAGTCGGCGGAACGAGGCTTCGGCAAAGCCTGCCTTCATCAGTATGTCGACCATACGCTCGCCCTGAGGGAAAGCTTCGATGGTCTTGGTGAGATAAGAGTAGGCGCTGGTGTCGCGCGAGATGAGTCGGCCGTAGACGGGCAGCACCGTGTGAGAATAGATGCGGAACAGCTGCTTCATGGGGAACTTGACCGGTGTGGTAAGTTCTACGATGCTGAGATGACCACCGGGCTTGAGCACTCGGTACATCTCGCGCAGACCTGAATCGAGATCGGCAAAGTTGCGAATGCCGAAGGCGGCAGTTACGGCGTCGAAGGTGTCGCTATTATAAGATAGGTGGCAACAGTCTTCCTTCTCGAAGGTTACAATGTCGCTTAGTCCCAGTGAGGCTACCTTCTCGCGGCCTATCTGCATCATGCCCTCGCTGATGTCGGCGCCAACCAGGCGCTTGGGCTTGAGCATCTGTGCGGCCAGTATGGCAAAGTCGCCCGTGCCGGTAGCAATGTCGAGCAGCGACTGAGGGCTATATGGTGCCAGAGCCTTGATGGCCTTGCGGCGCCAACCGCGGTCGATATCCCACGAGAGGCGATGGTTGAGCTTGTCGTAGGTAGGGGCGATGTTGTCGAACATCTGCTCTACCTGCGAGGCCTTTTCGCCGTCGTGATACGGAGTGATTTTTTCCTGCTCGTACATACTACATTAAACATTAAATTTCAGAAACATTAAATTTCAGAAACATTAGCGAGACTTGAAGGCTGACAGCCAGGCGCTTACGTTCTTCTCGATGCGCTCGGCGATGTCGCCATTGCTGGTTTCGCGCTCAAACTTCTCGCCTACGATGTGCTCGTAGAGCTCGATATAGCGATCGCTTACGCTCTCGGCATACTCGTCGGTAATCTCGGGCATGGTCTGTCCGGGCTCGTTCATGAAGTCGTGCTCGATGAGCCACTGACGAACAAACTCCTTTGACAGCTGGCGCTGGGGCTCGCCCTTAGCAAACTTCTCCTCGTAGCCGTCGGCATAGAAGTAGCGGCTAGAGTCGGGGGTGTGGATCTCGTCGATGAGGTAAACCTTACCATCGCGCTTACCAAACTCGTACTTGGTGTCGACGAGGATCAATCCGCGCTTGGCGGCAATCTCCTGACCACGGGCAAAGATTTTGCGGGTGTAGTCCTCCATGATGGCATAGTCCTCGGCCGAAACGATACCCTGAGCGATGATTTCCTCCTTAGAGATGTTCATGTCGTGACCCTCATCGGCCTTAGTGGTTGGGGTGATGATGGGCTCGGGGAAACGCTCGTTCTCGCGCATGCCGTCGGGCAGCTTTACGCCGCAGATTTCGCGACAGCCATTCTTGTACTCGCGCCAAGCAGAACCGGTAAGGATGCTGCGGATGATCATCTCAACGCGGAAACCCTCGCACTTCAGGCCTACGGTTACCATAGGATCGGGAGTGGCCAGCTTCCAGTTGGGGCAGATGTCGGTAGTGGCATCGAGGAACTTGGCTGCAATCTGATTGAGCACCTGACCCTTGAAGGGGATACCCTTTGGCAGCACTACGTCGAATGCTGAAATACGGTCGGTGGCTACCATTACCATCAGATTGTCGTTGATGTTGTAAACGTCACGAACCTTGCCGTGATAAACGCTCTTCTGTCCTTCGAACTTAAAGTCCGTCTTAGTTAATGCTTTCATCTTTATATCAAATTTTCTATTCCTTCATCTCTTTGTCGAACTGCTCGTAGGCATTTACGATGCGGGTTACGAGTTTGTGGCGCACGATGTCGCCGCGGTCCAGATTTACGATACCTATGCCCTCTACATTATTTAATATATGCAGGGCCTCGATGAGTCCGCTCTTCTGCGAGTGGGGCAGGTCTATCTGGGTCATATCGCCCGTGATGATCATCTTGGTGTTCCATCCCATACGGGTGAGGAACATGCGTATCTGGGCGGGTGTGGTGTTCTGAGCCTCGTCGAGGATTACTACAGCATCGCTGAGTGTGCGACCGCGCATGAATGCCAGCGGGGCTATCTGGATGATGTGTTTCTCCATCATGTCCTGCAACTTGACCTGTGGCAGCATGTCCTCGAGTGCATCGTAGAGCGGTTGCAGATAGGGATCGATCTTCTCCTTCATATCGCCTGGCAGGAATCCCAGTTTCTCGCCAGCCTCAACGGCAGGGCGCGAGAGGATAATCTTCTTAGCGGTCTTATCCTTCAGGGCCTTTACGGCGAGGGCTATAGAGAGGTAGGTCTTACCAGTACCGGCAGGACCAACGGCAAACACCATGTCGTTGTGGTTATAAGCCTCGATGAGTCGCTGCTGATTAGGTGTGCGCGCCTTGATGGGGCGACCCGACATGGAGTAGACCACTACGCCATCGGGCACGTCGTCGCGCGTGCGCTTACCTTTAATAATATCCAGGATATCCTCGTCGCCGAGAGAATTGAAACGGAGTACGTGGGCGCGGAGTTTCTCTACACTTTCTTCGAAGGCAGCCATCTGCTCCTCGTCGCCAAGTACGCGGACAACATTGTCGCGGGCCATGATGCGCAGTTTTGGATAAAGCGAGCGTATCATCTGTAAGTGCCCGTTGCCAACCCCATAGAAAATGACGGGGTCAATGTCTTCTAATACGATATGTTTCTCTATCAAATGCTGAAGTTTTTTAATTTTGGGCACAAAGTTACAAAAATTATTTGTATCTTTGCAACGCAAAAGAAAATTTTTAGATGAAACTGACAAAAAAACGATATTTGATAGGTTTTACAGGGGCGGTTTTGGTCCTTGCGGGGGTGCGCGCGGCATTTCCGCAGGTGGCTGAGAGCAATGCTAACGTATCGAGCGAGGTGAGTGCTCCTGGCAATGGCGACGCAGAGATGGATGCTCCAACTGGCGGCCCAGCCGAAGTGAAGCCCATCGGCCATATTTCGAAAAAACATCGCATACTATCTGTACCCAATTTCAAGGCTTGTTTCCCTGATACTCAGGCAGTTCAGCTGTCGGCAGCGATGAAATACGGTGTGAAGCGCGTTAAAAATCGCGAGGACGCCGAGAAACGTAAGAACGAACTGGTGTATGTGGGCGCAAACCCGTATTATCACATCGATCCGCTATACTCAAGCATCCCATATCTGGTGCCTCGTGCGGCTGTGCTGCTACAAGATATCGGTCAGGCATTCTTTGATAGTCTGTATGTGAAGGGCATACCCTTGCATCGACCGATAGTGACCAGTGTGCTACGTTCGGAGGCCGATGTGGTGAAGCTGCGCCGACACAACGGTAATGCTACCGAGAACTCGTGCCACCTGTATGGCACCACATTTGATATATGCTACAACCGCTATGAAACGGTGGAGAATCCTAACGGACCAGCCCGACGAGCCGTGCGTAACGACTCGTTGAAGTATGTGCTGAGCGAGGTGCTTCGCGATATGCGCGAACAAGGCCGATGCTACATAAAATATGAGGTGAAGCAGGGCTGTTTCCACATGACGGTACGATGACGTTAAACATTAAATAATAAAACCTAAAAGACTATGAGATTAGATGGACGAAGAGAAAGCTCGAATGTAGAGGATCGACGCGGACTTAGCGGTGGTGCTAAAGTGGGAATCGGAGGTATCGGCGGTATCATCATTGCCGCCCTGTTTGCCTGGATGAGTGGTGGTGACCCGCTACAGGCCGGACTACAGGCTGCACAACAGATGCAGGCGCCAACCGAGACCGTGGGCGAAGAAAACTTTACCGAGGAGGAACAGGAACTGGCATCGGACTGCAAGAAGATTCTGGCTAGTACCGAGGAGGTGTGGACCAAGATTTTCCAGGATCAAGGCTGGGGCGAGTATCAGTTCCCAACGCTGGTGCTGTTTACCAATCAGGTGAACTCTGCGTGCGGATCGGCTACTGCTGCCGTGGGACCGTTCTATTGCTCGGGCGACCAGAAGCTATATGTTGACTTGTCGTTCTTTACACAGATGAAACGCCAACTGGGTGTGGAGGGTAACACCTTTGCCTATGCCTACGTGATAGCCCACGAGATAGGACATCATATCGAATACCTGACGGGTACGCTCAACAAGGCGCATTCGGCTATGAATCAGACAGATAAAGTGACGGCCAACCAGATAAGTGTGCGACTGGAGTTGCTGGCCGACTACTATGCCGGAGTGTGGGCTCACTACGAGGACGCTATGAACCACTCGATGGAGTATGGCGACCTGGAGAAGGGTCTGGAGCTTGCTAAGGCTATCGGCGACGACTGGCTACAGAAGAAGGCGCAGGGTAGGGCAACTCCCGAATCGTTTACCCACGGCACCAGCGACCAGCGCAAGCGTTGGCTGAAGCGTGGATTCGACACGGGCGATATGCAAACCACCACGTTTAGTGTGCAGAATTACAATGACCTATAATTATTCGTGATGATACGGTTCGCCTTTGATTATGGTGCAGGCACGATAGATCTGCTCGGTGAAGACGAGGCGAATCATCTGATGAGAAAACGTCATTTTAGAAAGCGATAGCTGCTCGTTGGCACGAGAATATACAGCTTGCGAAAATCCATACGGTCCGCCGATGACAAATACCAGTCGGCGGGCTGTATTTCGTTTCTGCTCAAGCCACTTGGCAAACTCTATGCTACGAAACTCCTTGCCGTGCTCATCGAGCAGCACAACGGTGTCGCTGGTCTGAATCTGTTTCAGAATGAGTTCGCCCTCGGCTTGTTTCTGCTGGTCCTCGCTCAGACTCTTGGTGTTCTTGAGTTCGGGGATAGTAATGAGTTCGAACGGCATATAGTGGCCTATGCGGTCGCAATAGTCGTTGATGCCCGCCTGAAAGTGCTTGTCGGTGGTCTTGCCAACCAATATCAGTATCGTCTTCATAATTATTATTTTATACTCTTGGTGGCCACGAACTCCTGGAACTGGCTCTTGTAGCCATTAAACACATTGATGTCGACCTCGCCCTGAATGCCCTTTACACGGCCATCGGGACAAAGTTGCCAGAAGGCCAGGCGCACATCGGGCTTGTATTCGCCGTAGCGGGCTATCCACACGTCGTAGTCGCGCTTGATGTCGGGAGCCAACCCTAAGTACTTGTTGATGAACATCTGGTTTATATATAAGATAGGTGAAACTCCGCAACGGCGCTTGACCATCTGGAGCCACACACGTATCTGCTGGAACATCTTTTCGGGGCCGCCAGCCGCCATGATTTGTGCGTCGCTAGGTTCTACGTCGAGCACTGGTGGCAGGTCGCCGTGCTTAAAGAGCGTATTGTTGATGAAATGCTGAGCCTGAGCCGCACCCGAAGTCTTGAGCGAGAAGAAGTGATATGCGCCGATGGGGATGCCCTGTTTGCGGGCGGCGGCATAGTCGGACACGTAGAATTTGTTGCGTATGCTGGTGCCTTCGGTGCTCTTGATGAATATGAACGATACGGGGTAATCGGCCGTGCCGTGAACATTCTTATGCGACTTGCGTCCCAAGTAGCTGATACTTAGCTGTTTCCAATTGATGGGGAGGGGGCGGCGACCCTTGCCGTGCTGGTATCGGGCAATGTCGATGCCATAGATACGCTCGGAGGTGTACTTCATGCGTTCGCCCCAGAATCGGTTCTTCTTCCATTCGCCCACCTGCAGTCGTGGATCGTCGTCGGCAGGAGTAAACAGCTGTATGCCGAATCCGTCGCGCATATTATCGGTCCAGTGGCCCTCGAAATACGCGTCGCTGGTAACATAAGCTCCGTGGCCACAGGCCTCAGTGCCCTTGAAGTCGCCCAGATATGTACCCAGGGTGTCAACGCGCAATCCCGTCTTGATGGTATCGGCATCGTAGGTGGCAATGATGGTGAAACCGGCCGAATCGAGGGTTAGAACGGTGCCCTCGTGGATGCGATTACGCCACGAACCGACATTCCATACGGAGAGTCGGCGTGCGGGGTCGATGGTGAGACGCTTGCCGTTGGCAAAGGCTGCCACCATCTCATAACCCTCGTCCATCACGTTATGACGGTCGAAGTAATACTTGAATTCGTCGCCCAGAGCGGGTATAGTATCGCGATGTGCGCTATCGGCGGGGTGTGCGGGAATCGTGTTTCTCAGTTCTGCGCTAAGCTGCATGCCGCGATGGGCAGGACGGGGCATCACAAAGGTAGATGCCGACAGAAGTAGAACGGGTGATATAATAGATATTAATACCTTTTTCATTTATTTACAACTTTTCGGATGCAAAGTTACAA
>JAEEGK010015901.1_pt1 | contig 16605 bp, 13 predicted proteins | sample 8958771 | NCBI WGS metagenome assembly JAEEGK01 (sample SAMN16246547, study PRJNA631951) | gut metagenome | biome: gut microbiome; feature: rumen; material: SC-attached | host: Bos | place: Iran: Karaj | collected 2018-10 | reverse complement strand
TTTAATCCTCCCGACTAAAATTATTTAACAAAACCTTTCTTTTCGGCATCCTTAAGCGCAGCCTTGAGTCCCTTCTTTGCAATGGTTCTCATTGCCGAAGTGGTAAGTCTCATTTCAACCCACTGTCCCGATTCTTCGTCGAAGATTCTCTTGGACTTCATGTTGATATCAAATATCCTCTTTGTTCTGCGTCTTGAGTGAGATACATTGTTTCCCACCATAGCCGTTTTTCCTGTAATTTGACAAACTCGTGCCATAACTCTTTTATATTATTTCTCTTTTAAATTTCGGACTGCAAAAGTCGCACTTTTTTGACAAAGCAACAAATTTTTTCCAATCTTTTTGCATATTTTTATTAACAAACAGGTCAAATTATTGATAATCAATATTTTATATTGCTCATTAACATTTTTTTTTGCAAACTACAACAAAATTTGGCACGATTTTTCTTGGTACATTAAGTTAATTAAAGTTATTTTGCAAACTAAAAACGTAAACGAAAATGAAAAAAACTATTTCTACCATTGCATTGGTTCTTGTAGTATTGCTTGGATTTGCACAAAGCAACACTAAGACTATACCTCTTCCTCCCAGCTTCACTCACAAAGCAACGAGCGAGGAGATTGATCACATTTACGTAAATCCACCATCAGCAGAGTTTATTGCTGAAGAGATTGCAGAAACCGAGAAAAACGGTACATTCTATAAGATTGCCACTCTTATTCCAGTAAACACAACCGTAAAAAATTCTGGAACATGGGAAACTCTCGACAATGGACAACTTATTTGGAGACTTCGATTCTCTAGCGAAGGAGCAAAAGCCGCAGCTTTATATTTCGACAAGTTTGACATTCCATCAGGCGCATCGGTATATGTTTACACAAGCGACAGAAAAATTGTTGACGGGCCATACTACCACAGCGACAATCCCGATGGAGAAGCATATATGATCGGTAATATTATTGGAGAAGACATTACAATAGAATATGACGCCCCAATGAGCAAATCTAATGACGGCATCGTTTCGTACAACAAAACTGCACCTATTATTAATATAGGAGAATTTGGCTATGTATATCGTGACGAAGGCGGTTTTGAAAGTGGTACACGTGCGCTAGGCTTCGGCTCATCGCAAAGTTGCGAAGTAAATGTCAACTGCTCGGTAGGTGCCGACTGGAGAATACAGCAGCGAGGTGTAGCTAGAATATATGTCGTTGAAGGAAGTAGTGCCGGATATTGTACTGGTACACTTATAAATAACACGAGCAACGATGGAACACCATACTTCCTCACGGCAAACCATTGCGGTCCATCAGCATCAACAGTCAATTTTAACCAGTGGAAATTCCGTTTCAACTACGAGGCATCGGGATGCACAAATCCATCGTCAGAATCAGCAATAAACTATAGGGACTTTACAGGCTGCACAAAAGTAGCAGAAGGGGCAAACAATGGAGGTTCTGACTTCTACCTCTTAAAACTCAAGAATTTTACAACACAAAATGCAATTGAAATAAACGCAATATATAACGGCTGGGATAGAAGCACATCAGCTAAATCGGGCGGTGGAGCTGGAATACACCATCCATCTGGCGACATAAAGAAGATATCATTCTTCTCTTCCACCCCAACCACAGCCACCTATGGCGGCGGCGACATGACCTGTGCCTCAAATGCTCACTGGAAAATCAACTGGGTAAACAGCGGCAGCAAAACAGGTGTTACCGAAGGTGGTTCATCAGGTTCTCCTATATTCAATTCCGACGGTAGAGTATTCGGCACATTGAGCGGCGGCGCTTCTTCTTGTTCTGCATCATCATATGCAAGATACGACCTTTACGGAAAATTCTCGTTCCACTGGGACAATTCAGCCAACGGCAGCACCAATGCTTACAAGCTAAAGCCATGGCTCGACCCGAACAACACAGGCGCAACAACTTGCGACTACTACGACCCTGCAAATCCAGGCGGTGTCACACCAACAAGTTTCACATACGACTTTGAATCTTGCACTGCTTGGTCAGTTGACAATTTCTCGCCATGCTCTACATATGATGGTGACGGTTTGTCAACATACGAAATAACCAATGTAAGTTTCACAAACTCAGGTTATACTGGTTCTTACATAGCATTCCAGAATGGCACGGCAAACGGATTCACTGCTCACGGTGGAACAAAGTTCGGTTGCTGCATGGCGGCTATGAACGGTCAGAACAAAGACTGGTTCATTACTCCTGCCTTAAGCATTACAAACGGAATAAAATTCTCGTTCTGGGCCCGCTCGGCTAACAACGAATATGGTCTTGAACAATTCCGCGTTGCAGTTTCGACCGACGACCAAAACTACACATACATTGCCGGCTCTACAACGTCAAGCATCTCTGCTCCCGTTGAGTGGACTCAGTTTACCTACGACCTGTCGAGCTATGCCGGACAGACTCTATACATTGCAATTATATGTGTATCTAATGATGTTTTTGCATTTTTCATCGACGACATTGACGTCGGCATAAATGCTAGCACAGAAACTTTTGAAAATAACAACATTAACATATACCCCAACCCTGCAAAGGATATTGTAAACATAACACTACCAGAAGACAATGCACGTATCGACATAGTAAACGTCCTTGGACAAGTTGTAAAGTCGGTAAATGCAACTTCGGCAAACGAAACTATATCGCTCGAAGGAATGGAAAGAGGTATGTACTTCTTCAGCATAAAGATGCATGACAAGACCATAACAAAGAAGGTAATTGTAGAATAACATCTGCGATATAAAACAAAAAATCCTCGTGTCGGTTTCGATGCGAGGATTTTTTTGTTTTCAAGGTTTTGAAAATTTATCATTTATTTGTAGCGGCGCAATGCATTGCGCCGCTACAAATTATTAATTATACATTGCCAATTATCCATTGTCAATTGTCCATTGTCAATTATATTTGCAAAAAACAACATTGCCATGCACGAGGACTTTCTACATTTCATATACAAGAACCGACTTTGGCTCAAAGGTACCGAGCTGCTTACCGACAATACTCCATTTGAAATTCTGGAAACAGGACTTCACAACCACGATTCCGGTCCCGATTTCTTCAACGCAAAGATACGTATTGGCAACATCACGCATGTCGGAAATGTAGAAATCCACGTCAACGCCTCCGACTGGCACAAGCATCACCACGATGGCGACCACGCCTACGACAATGTAATCCTACACATCGTATATAATCACGACTGCGACATAACCCTGCAAAATGGGCGCACTTTGCCCACATGGGAAATATCGTTTCCGCAGACAATTTTCAACCGCTACTCCGATTTCAAACTCAACGAAAAGCCAATCGCTTGCGCCGACTATATCGACCTTGTCGATGATTTTCACATAACCATGTGGATGGAGAAGATGGCCATAGAAAGGCTTGAGCACAAGTCGGAACATATCGGCGAAATACTACAGCACACTAATGGCAACTGGAACGAAACGCTGTACATAGTCCTCGCCCGCAACTTCGGATTCGGCACGAATGCAATGCCATTCGAACAACTTGCAATGCAAACCCCACTGAATGTGATGCTCCACAATGCCGACAATCCGTTTACACTCGAAGCAATAATTTTCGGTCAGGCAGGAATGCTAAACGGTCAACCAAACGACGAATACACAAGAAAACTTGCCGACGAATACTCTTTCCAAAAAGCGAAATACGAATTGTCACCAATTGCCGAATCGATGTGGAAACGCTCCAAGATGCACCCGACAAATTTCCCCGAAACTCGCCTCGCGCAATTCGCTGCCACAATGCAAAATTTCCAAACCCTCATCGACGACATACTAAATGGCAAGTTCAATCCAAAGTTTTTCGACAACATAAAAACCTCCGAATATTGGGAAACCCACTTCTCTCTCGGCGAAACTGCAGCGAAAAGCAAAGCGACAGGACTTGGACAACAAGCAATCGATACTATATTGATAAACACTGTGATTCCGTTCTCGTACATCTACGGCAAGACCACAAATCCCAACTTCGACACCGAAAAAATCATCGACATGATGCGCACAATAAAGGCCGAAAACAACAGGGAAACTCGTGCCTTTGCCGGGATATGCAAAATTGAATGCAAAAACGCTCTCGATTCGCAGGCAATGCTAAACCTAAAAAAGAACTACTGCGACCACAAGCGCTGCCTGAATTGCAATATCGGATTCCAGATAATGAAGGAAATAAATAGAATTTAAATGTCTTGCAGAAGAGCAGTGTTGTAGTCTTGCAGAAAGCCGGTCTTATTCTGACCGTCAGCCTGCAAGTCTGTTAGCCTGTCAGACATTAAAACCCCCTACTCCAACTCCTCAGCATACGAATAGATATACTTGTTGTCGGGCGTGAGCCTGATCCTTGCGCTCAGTGGTCGTACCGACTTCACATGGTCGATATTCCATAGGAAAGATTTAATAGAATAGCCAGAGAGATTGCGCGAATCCTTGAAAATCAGTTCATATCTCAATGGTATCAAAATACTGCGCACGCTATCGTTAATAGGAACCGAGAAATTCTTAACCCGCGCCTCACGCCAATCGTATGACTCGCCATTAGCGTCAAACGCTTGCAAGGCTATGAGAAAATCATCGGCAGTATCCTTTTGCATATAAGTCATTTCGACATCCATTCTCACAAAACGAGAACTTGAAAGAGCCACGAACGGCGTATCTAGCAAAGTCATCCATTCGTTATCAACATTGTAGCCTGTCAAATCATAGGTACGGTCAAATATTGGCTTAGGCATTTCAAATTCGCTATGCTCCGTTTTGGACAAAACATAGATTTCTGCACCTACATATTCCGAATAATCCAGCACGTATGGATAATACCGCTTTACTGCATACATGTCAAAGTCGTCGAGATTGGCAGCAACCAAATATTCAGCCTTTTCGCTTTCAAGTTGCCTGCACAATGCCGACGGGTCGTAACCAGAATACTTATTTTCTACTTTCTTTCCGTACTTATTTTCGTAATATTCAATATGTTTGTCATTCAAGTTCAAAAACCCGCATACATTCTCCTTACCATATTTCTCTTCACAATCGATAAGGGTCTTCACTGCCGGTTCGAAAATTGACTTGTCGATAACCTTATAATGTTCGCGTACGAAAATAAGACTCAACACCATTGCTATGCAATACACCGACAAGGAAACTATCCTCAACGGATTGAAGTTTTCACCTACGAGCGAACAAGCTGTCAACACCAGGAACGGGAACGAAAATATCAGACACGACTGCTGCAACACAGGATCAACAAGCACCGAATACCAATATCCTGCAGCAAAAGGAACCACAAAAAGCAGAACTGCTGTTATAATTTTCTTATAAATGGCAGAAAAATGTTCACGTGTATATTCGCCAGAAATTATTATGCACAGCACCGCCAAAATCAGCACAATATACGAGAAATGAGTGAGATAGCGGAAATACTGGGTTACAAAATCAAATGTTGGAGCACCAAGCCACCCACCTACCCCTTTGAGTTCGGTAAGCTGGTAAATTGTTATTGGAATATGCGGAATATAAAGCACTACGGCAATCAAGGCTGCAAGCAGATACCTAACAATCGACTTGCGCGACTGGAAAAACAAGCCTGCAATACCAATTATGAACGCAACCATCATCGAAAACTGGTGAGTGTAGGCGCAACACGAGGCAAAAACGCCAAACAGAATCACATTTTTCCACGAGTAGTCCTTGTTGTACACCATCTTGGACCAATACAGCAACGCCAGCAATACGAAGAACAATCCAAAAATGTATGGTCGAGCAAGAATCGAATAGTAAATGGTATATTGGCTAACAGCAATTATAGAAGCTGCAAAAATACCAGCCGTACGATTGAACCAAATCTTTGTTACAAAATACATTAGCGGAATGCAAGCTATACCCATCAGCACGAATGGCAGACGAATTGCAATCTCCGATGTTCCGAAAATCTTCGACCAGAACCACAAAAATGTTTGTACACCGGCAGGATGTCCATCAATCATTATTCCACCACGAATCAAATCCATGAAACTGTCAAATTGCAAACGTCCAATGGCACTTAACTCGTCGTGGGTAAACGGGCAATCGAAGAACCCGACCAAACGCAACACCGCGCCCAACACCACTATCACAAGCAGCGCAATCGCATGAGGAGAGCTATATTTTTCTTTGTCGAAAAGCATATTTGTAATTTTTTGGCAAAATTAAAACAAAATATCGTACAGCCGCAAAATTTTGCGTCTCAGCAATTTTAGGACATTGCACGCAACACCGCAATAGAATATACGGTCGCGGCACGCCACGACTCAACAATATTCAAACACAGGAATCACCAAATCTTTCAAATTTTCAAATCTTTCAAATCTTTCAATTATTTTCTTTTGGTATTGGAATAAATATTAAATTTGCAGTCAAACTAAAAAACATAGAGATGAGAAAATTATTCGCACTATTGACTATCGCGCTTATGTTCAGCGCAAGTGCAAGTTTCGCTTGCACAAACTTCATTGTTACCAAGGGCGCATCGAACGACGGTTCGGCTTTCCTCAGCTACGCTGCCGACAGCCACGTTCTCTACGGTGAACTCTACTACCGTCCTGCTGCCGACTATCAGCCAGGCACAATGATGAAGATATACAACTGGGATACAGGACAGTACCTCGGCGACATCCCGCAGGTACTCCATACCTATAATGTAGTTGGAAACGTTAACGAACACCAGCTTGCAATCGGTGAAACCACTTACGGTGGCCGCGAGGAACTCTGGGAAGGCGATGGCATCATCGACTACGGAAGCCTCATTTACCTTGCTTTGCAGCGCGCTAAGAACGCCCGCGAAGCCATAAAGGTTATGACCGAACTTATGAGCAAGTACGGATATGTCAGCGAAGGCGAATCGTTCTCAATCGTTGACAAGGACGAGGCTTGGATTCTCGAAGTTATCGGCAAGGGCAAAGGTCAGAAAGGCGCAGTTTGGGTTGCAAGAATGATTCCCGACGGATATGTTTCGGCTCACGCCAACCAGGCAAGAATCACCACTTTCCCGCAGGCAACAAAGAAGAGCAAGGATGTCGTTACTTTCAAGAACATCGACAAGCTCCTCACCGACAAGAACATCACCTGCGTTTACTCCGACGATGTTATCACTTTTGCTCGCGAAAAGGGTTACTTCAAGGGCAACGATGCCGATTTCAGTTTCTCCGACACTTACGCACCAGTTGATTTCAGCGGCGCTCGCTTCTGCGAAATCCGCGTTTGGGCTTTCTTCAACGATGTTGCCGAAGGTATGGACCAGTACTGGGAATACGCAAAGGGCACCAAGATTGAATACGATGCCAACGGCTATGCAACCAACAGAATGCCTCTGTGGGTAAAGCCTGCTAAGCCTGTAACACTCGAAACAGTAATGCACAATATGGGCAACCACCTCGAAGGTACCGAACTCGATATGAGCAAGGGAATGGGCGCAGGTCCTTTCAACTGCCCTTATCGCTGGAGACCAATGACTTGGGAATACAACGGAAAGAACTACATCCACGAAAGAGCAACTGGAACACAGCAGACCGGTTTCTCGTTTGTAGCACAGTTGCGTGGCAATTTGCCCGATGTACTTGGTGCTATCAACTGGTTTGGCGTTGACGACTGCGCAACAACGGTTTATGTTCCTATGTACGCATCAATCACCGAAATTCCTTACGCTTACCGCGAAGGCAACGGCTCGATGATGAAATTCAAACCGGATGCAGCTTTCTGGATTTTCAACCTCGTATCAAACTTCGCTTACACACGCTACTGCGACATCTATCCTGAAATCGAGACCGTCAGAAGAGATTTGCACAGAAGTTTCAAGGACGAGACCGCAAAGATTGAAGGCGACCTTCGCGAAGAAGCAGCCAACAATCCGCAGAACGTAGCAAAGAAACTTACCGAATATTCGGCTAAGGCTTCGGAAAACACAATGCAAACATGGCAGAACCTCTTTGCAAGCTTGTTCGTAAAGTATGTTGACGGCAACATCAAGACCGAACGCGAAGTTCCCGAAGGTTACAAGTACTACTCACCGGAAGTTAAGCAGCCAAAATATGGCAACGACTGGTACAAGCACATTGTCGAGGACGACACAAAACACCTATTGGAAGCAAAATAAACTTATTAACATAATCAAAATTAAAAACAAATTAGTAAAATGAAGACTTCAAAAGATTACATCGAACTGGAAGCAAAGTACGGAGCACACAACTATCATCCGCTACCAGTAGTTTTTGCAAAGGCTAAAGGCGCAAAGGTTTGGGACGTTGAAGGAAAGGAATATTATGATTTTCTTTCTGCATATTCAGCAGTTAACCAGGGTCACTGCCACCCGAAAATCGTAAAGGCTCTCACCGACCAGGCTCAGAAGCTCACATTGAGTTCAAGAGCATTCTACAACGACTGCCTTGGCGAATGGGAAGAATATGTAACCAAATATTTCGGATATGACAAGGTTCTCCCGATGAACTCAGGTGCAGAAGCAGACGAAACAGCTCTTAAGCTCGCTCGCCGCTGGGGTACTGTTGTAAAGGGTATTCCAAACGATGAAACTTTGATCGTATGCTGCGAAGGCAACTTCCACGGACGTACAATCACTATCATCACCATGTCGAACGACCCCGATTCATACGCAAACTACGGTCCTTTGACTCCTGGTTTCATCCGCATACCTTACAACGATCCTGCTGCTTTGGAAAAGGTACTCGCAGAAAAGGGTGACAAGGTTGCTGGTTTCCTTCTTGAACCTATCCAGGGCGAAGCTGGCGTTTATGTTCCAGACGAAGGCTACCTCAAGAAATGCTACGATATCTGCAAGAAGTACAACGTATTGTTCATGGCAGACGAAGTACAGTGCGGTATCGCTCGTACAGGTAAGATGCTTGCTTGCGACCACGAAGGCGTTCGTCCCGACATCCTTATCCTCGGTAAGGCTCTCGGCGGTGGCGTATTCCCGATTTCGGCAGCATTGGCAGACGATGAAATCATGTTGACAATAAAGCCAGGTGAACACGGTTCAACATTCGGTGGCAACCCATTGGCAACCCGCGTAAGTATCGCAGCTTTGGAAGTTATCAAGGAAGAAAAGCTCACCGAAAGAGCAGAATACCTCGGCAAGATTTTCCGCGAAGAAATCATGAAGATTAAATCTCCGATGATTGAAAAGGTTCGTGGTAAAGGTTTGTTGAACGCAGTTATCATTAAGCCTATGAACGGCAAGGAAGCATGGGATGTTTGCTTGAAGATGGCTGAAAACGGCGTTCTTGCAAAGCCGACACACCAGCACATCATCCGCTTCGCTCCTCCTCTGGTAATCAGCGAAGAAGAATTGCGCGATGCTATCGAAAGAATCAAGAAATCGATACTTTCGTTCTGCTAAGATTTTTCAAATCAAAATAAAAAGGTCGTTCCGTTTGGGACGACCTTTTTTTGTAACAGAGCTCAAAAAAAGAGGAAACTCCATCGGAATTTCCTCTTTCATATTCAAGTAATAACAATTAAATCTTGTGGATTGCCAAGCCTGAACGAAGTTTCGGTTCGAACCAAGTGGTCTTCGGAGGCATGATGTTGCCAGAGTCGGCGATGTTGATGAGCTGCTGCATCGAAACTGGATACAAAGCGAATGCAACAACCATTTCGCCAGAGTCAACACGGCGCTTCAGTTCGCCAAGACCACGAATACCGCCTACAAAGTCGATGCGGTTGCTGGTGCGGAGATCTGCAATACCAAGGATGTCATTGAGAACGTGCTTCGAGAGGATGTTTACGTCCAATACACCAAGTGGAGTGTTGTCGTAAGTTCCCTGCTTTGCGTTCATCTTGTACCAGTGACCGTCGAGATACATGCTGAACTCGTGCAACGAAGCCGGCTTGTAGATTTCGGTACCCATATCCTGAACCACGAAATTCTCAACTACCTTGTTCAAGAAATCTTCCTTGCTCAATCCGTTCAAGTCCTTTACTACGCGGTTGTAGTCGATAATCTTGAGCTGGTTGTCCGGGAAGTGAACTGCCATGAAGAAGTTGTATTCTTCCTTGCCAGTGTGGTTAGGATTCTTGCTTGCATATTCCTTACCAATGCGGCTAGCAGCTGCTGTACGATGGTGACCATCGGCAACGTAGGTATAAGGAACCTTGGTTGCAAAGAGTTCTTCGATGCGCTTGTTGGTAGCGTCGTCGTTGATAACCCAGAAATGATGACCGAAGCCGTCTTCTGCTACGAAATCGTATTCAGCAGGCTGGTTCTTTACGATATTTTCAACGATAGCGTCGATTTCGGGAACTGCCTTGTATGAGAAGAATACTGGTTCGAGGTTAGCGTTGACGTAACGGGTGAGAACCATACGGTCTTCTTCCTTTTCGATACGGGTAAGCTCGTGCTTCTTGATAACGCCGTTGAAGTAGTCTTCAGACGAAGCGCAACCAACGATACCATACTGTGTACGACCGTCCATTGTCTGGGCGTAGATGTAGAATTTTGGCTTTTCGTCTTCAACGAGCCATCCTTCCTTCTGCATCTTTGCAAAATTCTCGACAGCCTTGTTGTAAACTATTTCGCTATGAAGATCGGTACCCTTTGGCAGGTCGATTTCTGCGCGTGTAACGTGAAGAAGAGATTCCTTCTTGCCTTCAGCCATCTGAGCGGCTTCTTCCGAGTTCATAACATCGTATGGAAGGCACGATACCTTCTCTACCAAATTCTTTGGAGGACGTAGGCCTCTGAAAGGTTTTACTATTGCCATTTCTTATGTTTTTTAATTAGTTATACTTTTGAAAAATAATTCCGCAAAGATAACTTTTTTATCAGTCGGAAAAATTTTAATCAAATATTTATTTCAACACAAAAAAATCTTAAAATTCACAATGCACAATTTTCGCATCAGATAAAGTTATTACCTTTGCGTTAAAATAAAAAACATATAAGAATGAACATCACAAGGACATCGAACCCCACTTTGGGCAAAAACGCCTTCACAAGCGAAGCAAGCAACCATAATATGGGCGCAGGCACTGCCTTTGGCACAAACATCACAACCGACGATAATGTAATGACATTGAAAGGTGCAATAAACAAGACCATAATACTTTTTGCAATATTGCTGGTTACTGGAATAATTTCCTGGAAAATGACATGGTCGGGACAGATTGCAACTCCTATATTATTAATAGGTGGAACAATAGGCGGATTAATATTAGGTCTTGTGACAAGCTTCGCCAAGAAAGCCGCCCCCATAACAGCACCAATCTACGCAGCATTCGAAGGCGTTGTACTAGGTTCTATATCATCGATGTTCGAAGCTGCATACAGCGGAATAGTATTCCAGGCAGTAGCGCTCACATTGCTTGTTTTCGGACTGATGCTTTTCATGTACAAAACAGGCATACTCAAGGCTTCTGGGAAATTTATGAAGGGCGTATTCATCGCAACTGCCGCAATAGGCATTTTCTACCTTGTAAGTTTCATAGTTGGGTTATTCACGCCAGCATTCAGCGAATTTCTTTTCGCGAATCCGCTAATCGGAATCGTAATCAGCGTAGTCATAGTTGCAGTTGCTGCGCTCAACCTTATCCTCGACTTCAGCACAATCGAGAATGGAGCCAATTCGGGTGCGCCAAAATACATGGAATGGTACGCAGGATTCGGACTTATGGTAACATTGGTATGGCTATACATCGAAATACTGAGACTATTGTCGTACCTTAGAAGAGATTAAAAAGTTTTTCATAATACGGACGGCTTGCATTTTGCAAGCCGTTTTTTATGCCCTTGCCAGCACAGCAATACTCAGCCGCAACCCATCCACCGACAGCAATGTTGTTCCGCACGATTCTGTGGTTGCTCCAGTAGTCAACACATCGTCGACAAGAAGCACATGCTTATCCTTCAGCACTTCGCTATCCGTCAGCACAAACTTTCCCGACACATTCTGCCATCGCTCATCCTTGTTCATCTTGGTCTGCGTCTTAGTATCGGTATTCCTTACAAGCACACCTGTCAGTACTGGTATTTTTGTTACAGCCGAAATGCCCGATGCAATACGTTCGCTCTGATTGTAGCCACGTTTCTTTTCTCGGTTAGGATGCAAGGGCACCGGAATTATATAGTCGATGTCGGAAAAATTTCCCGACGAAAGCATTTCGGCTCCAAGTTCCTTGCCAAGCAGCACTCCGATTTCGGGTTTATGACGATATTTTAACAAATGAAGCAATTTCCTGAACTTGCTACCTTTCTGGAACGAAAACAAAGCAGTCGCCTTCTCAACCCTTATACGACCATCGAACAACTGCAATATTGGATTGTCAAGTTCCTTGCAGTAATGAGTCCGCGGGAGTTCGTACAGGCAGTCGAAACACAGCACCTCCTCGCCTCGCGATAAAGCACGACCACAGGCTTCACAATTCTTGGGGAACAGCAAAAACCAGAAATCTGACAAATATTCTAGAAACTTGTTCATACAAGGTGCAAATGTAATCATTTTTAATGGATTGTCACAAAGACTGACATGAATAAAAAAACATGACAAAATTTCAGAAAAATGTCTTACCTTTGTAAACTTATTTTCGTAACGAAATGGAACTGAGTTTAGAAGACATTCAGAAAATAAAGACTAGCAGCGGAATAATAGGCAATTCGGCGGGACTAAACCGTGCAATAAACGTTGCGGTTCAGGTTGCAGTAACCGACTTGTCGGTACTTGTACTTGGTGAAAGTGGTGCCGGAAAGGAAAAAATTCCGCAAATAATACATCGCAACAGTCGCCGTGCCGGCAAGACATACATAGCCGTCAACTGCGGAGCAATTCCCGAAGGCACAATCGATTCCGAACTTTTTGGTCACGTAAAAGGCGCTTTTACCAATGCAATAACCGAACGCAAAGGCTACTTCGAAGAAGCCAATGGCGGCACAATATTCCTCGACGAAGTTGCCGAACTGCCAATGCCCACACAGGCACGACTGCTCAGAGTTCTCGAATCGGGAGAATTCATGAAGGTCGGCTCATCGAAAGTGGAAAAGACCGATGTAAGAATCATTGCTGCCACAAACGTGAACCTGCAAGAGCGCATCAACGACGGCAAGTTCCGCGAAGACCTTTTCTACCGTCTCAACACCGTACCTATTATTATACCCCCACTGCGCGAACGCAAGGAAGACATACACCTGCTGTTCAGAAAATTTTCGCGCGACTTTGCCGACAAGTACAATATGCCAGCAATATCGCTTACACCAGAGGCAACCGCTCTACTCGAAAACTACAGATGGCCAGGTAATGTCCGCGAACTAAAGCACGTAGCCGACCAGATTTCAATAATCGAGAAGGAACGCACAATATCCGCCGACACACTTAAGCGATACCTTATAGATATACATTCGACATCGCTGCCAGCAATAATCAATGCAGGAAGCCAGCCTAACGACTTCTCCACCGAACGTGAAATTCTATATAAGGTGTTGTTCGACCTGAAAAAGGAGATGGACGAAATGAAAATCCTTCTCAACGACATAATCGACCAGAACCCAAACATCAGGTACTCGCTCAACAACAACGACAACCAAATAATTACCGACCTTTCGAACACGCTGAAAATAAACACACAAGTTACACCAGTGTACAACGATCAAATGCAATATCACCCGCAAGGTCAACCGTCTGGCGATGAAATTGTCGAAGAAGTGCTATCTCTTGCAGACCAAGAAAAAGACCTGATTCTAAAGGCATTGGCAAAAAACAATAACAAAAGGAAACTTGCTGCCGAAGAACTTGGCATTTCGGAAAGAACTCTATATAGGAAAATAAAAGAATACGGAATAGCGAAATAAAGTTGAATGTTCAAAATTGAAAGTCGAAAGTTGAGAATTAGAAGAATACATATTATATTAATAATCGCATCGTGCATAGCATTTGCGTCATGCAAGGGCGGATACTCGTTCACCGGAGCCGACATAAGCCCCGACACCAAGACTTTCACCGTCGAACTTTTCCCTAACCATGCAAGCCTTGTACAACCTACGCTTAGTAATGTGTTCACCGAGACGCTCAAGGACAAGTTCCTGTCAGCCACAAGCCTGCATCTTGTCAACGACAACGGCGACCTTTATTTCGAAGGCGAAATTACAAATTACAATGTGACGGCACAGGCATATCAAGGCAACGAAACCTCGGCGCTTACCCGACTTACAATAAGCGTAAAGGTGAAATTTACAAACAATATCGAGCCGTCGAAAAGCTTCGAATCATCATTCTCAAGATACGCCGACTTCGAAAGCTCGCAGAACCTTTCTGCTGTAGAAGGCGAACTTATGCAGCAAATCTGCGACGAACTGGTAGATGATATTTTTAATAAATCCGTAGCTAACTGGTAATATGAACAAGGAAACATTTGCAAAATACATCAGCGACCTATCGCTACTCGACAACGACACATTGCCCGAAATAAAAGCAATGCTCGACGAATTCCCGTATTTCCAATCGGCATGGGTATTGTACATTAAAAATTTACACACCATAAAGGACATCCGTTACGAAAGCAAGCTGAAAACAGCCTGCGCGTTCGTATCCGACCGCAAACATCTACACGACCTTCTGAAAGGGACATATATTCCTACAATCGCACCCGTACAGACGCAATTCATTGCGTCTCCACAAGAGCCCGATCAGCCACAATCTGACGCAACAAATCTAGACATCGTAGAGCCACAAAACCTTGTGGCTCAATCCGAATCACAACAGGAAAATTGCACACCCGTACAGACGCAATTCATTGCGTCTCCACAAGAAACCGAACAGCCACAATCCAACGATACAAATACAGATACCGTAGAGCCACAAAACCTTGTGGCTCAATCCGAATCACAAGAGGAAAATTGCACACCCGTACAGTCGCAATTCATTGCGCCTCAGCAAGAAATCCAAGATACGGAAATAAACGAATCTTCTGATCCTCAAATCACCGAACTTTCAAATATTGAAACTTCGCACACAGAACCTAAAGAATTAGTACCAGAGGAACCTGAAATCGTAAACACAGAAACATTAAGTTTAGCTGACAGAATATTGCTTCAAGCAGCGGAAATGCGCAGAGCCAAAGCGGCAGCTGCTGCAGCCGAAGCACAAAAAACAGAGCAAGAAGAAAATACCGTTCAAAATCAAAGCATTGAAACTCAACAGGAGATTCTGGAAGAAGAAAAGCCTGCTCTGCATGAAGATTTTGCGGTTCAGTCGGTAGAAGACTACAACACCATAGAACAGGAACAATCCATTGAAGCACAAGAAGAATCGCAAGAAAACGAAACAAACTTCCCACAGGAAGAATTTACAGTTCAGTCAATAGAAGACAATATCATTCTGAAACAGACACAAAATACTGAAAGTCAAGAAGTAGCAAACACTAATTCGGTAGATTTTGTAGTTAAACCAGAAGAAAGCCTCGAAGAAACCGCTAACGCAATTGAAGAGACGCAAGACATTGCATCTCAAACAGAAGAAGCATCTCAAGGGATTTCTCCTGAACAAATAAAGGCACTTCTTGAAAAACAGCTACACGATATTGGCATAAACGCCAACATAACATTCACTGGCAACAGTGCGAGCATTAAATTCGAGAATTTTGATGTAAATGCAGAAAAAGATGTCGCATCGAAAGAAGAAAATGTCGTTGAACCAATCGTAGAAACATCGAAAACTGCAGAAAAAGCTCCAGAAGAAAAGCCTGCAAACGCATCTAGCAAACGTAAAAAGATGGAACTTATCGACCAGTTCCTAGTATCGGAAGCCAAGATAGTACCTATAAAGAACTACCACAGCGACAACACTTTATCAACAGAATCACTGATAGAAGACGAGGAACTTTTCAGCGAAAAACTTGCAAAGATATACATCAAACAGGGCCACCTAGAAAAGGCGTTGACAACTTATGAAAAATTATATTTGAAATATCCCGAAAAAAGTATTTACTTTGCGACCCAAATTGAATATGTTAAACGTTTAATAAATAAATAAAAAGTTATGTATAGTTTTTTCTCTGTAATGATTCTAATATGCGCAGTATTGCTGATATTAGTAGTGTTAATACAGAACAGCAAAGGCGGCGGTCTGGCATCCAATTTCAGCCAGGGCAATCAGGTAATGGGCGTTAAGAAGACCACCGATTTTCTGGAAAAAGCAACTTGGACTTTGGCTATAAGCCTCGCAGTTTTCTGCCTTGCAGCTAGCTTCACTATTCCTCACGAGAAAAAGGACGTTCCTAAGACAGAACAGACTCAGGAAGCAGAAGCAGAAGATGCAGCTTCAGAAAACGCAGCTAATGCAGAAGCAGAAGCCACTGCCGAATAATTGCGACCAAAGAGACACATTTCTTAAAAATGCCTGCTTCCGACCAATTTGTTGGGGGTAGGCTCTTTTTGTTAATGTAAATTTATCTGATTATGAAACCGATAGTTAGCATCATCATGGGATCGGCATCCGACTGGAAAGTTATGGAAAAGGCCGCCAACCAACTCAACGAATTCAAGATTCCGTGTGAGATAAACGCATGGTCGGCTCACC
>JAEEGK010015899.1_pt1 | contig 16606 bp, 8 predicted proteins | sample 8958771 | NCBI WGS metagenome assembly JAEEGK01 (sample SAMN16246547, study PRJNA631951) | gut metagenome | biome: gut microbiome; feature: rumen; material: SC-attached | host: Bos | place: Iran: Karaj | collected 2018-10 | reverse complement strand
GATAAAGAAATTAGAGGACCTGGGAGTTATGAACATTATAATTATAATGATTGGAATAAAAAAAGTTTTAATGTATTGTTTGTGTAATTTTTTCTTATTTTTTTTTCTTTTGTTGATTTTTAAATTGTTTTTTTATTAAATGTTTTTTATAATTTATAAAAGTTTGTTAACTTAATTATAATATTATATATTAAACAAAACTATATATTCATTTATTAACATTTTATTTAAATAAAATTACATAAAAGATACCACTATATCATTAATTTTTAATATTATTAAACAAAATTAAATTATATAAATTAATATGAAAGATAACCCCATATTTTATACATGATTAATATTTTTATTATTATTAAATTTTAGAACAATTGATATTAATTTGGCCATTATTAATAATATTTAAAGGAAAATTTCCAGAAACAAATTTTAAATTTAATTTATTATTAAAATTATTCCCTTGAATATTATTATTATCAATCAAAAATGAATTTTGATTAAAATTATTAATATTATTTTTATTAATACTTTCAATAATATTTCTTGGAATTTGACATCTATTACAAATTTTCCTAAAACCAAAATTTAAATTATTGCACTTTGGACAAATCCAATCTCCTTTTTGTTCTTTTTTTTTCCTTTCTTTTTCTTCTTTTTCTTCTTTTTTCTTTTTTATTTCTGATATTTTTTTTGGTTGTTTTATGACTCCACATCTATTGCATTTATTTCTAGTTTCATAATTAAAATTATTACATTGATTACAAATCCATCCAATTCGACCAAACATTTCTAATAAATATTCATTTTTATCTTTTTTTTCTGAAGATTTATTTTCTGAATTATTATTAATATTATCATTGTTTTTGATAGAATTATTATTTGTATTTTTGTTATTATTTTTATTTTCATTATTATTATTATTATTATTATTTTTATTATTGTTTGTTTTATTATTTGTGGTATTATTTTTATCGTTTGGATTTTGAGAATAGATTATATCTTTGTTTATATTTTGATAATTAAAATTTATCTTTGTTTTATTGAAAGTTTGATTTTCTTCATTTTGTTTTTTTTTATTTTTATTTATTTCATCGAATAATTTTTTATTGTTATTTATATTAATATTATTTTCATTTTCAATTTGATTGTTTTGAAAGAAATTTGGATAATAATTATTATTATAATTATGTTTAATATTATTTAAATAAATTTGATTATTCATATTAAAATTGACTTCATTTAAATTTTCATTATCATTTAAATTACAAAAATTATTTTGAAAATCTTGAATATTATCATAATAATTATTATTATTTCCTTTAATTTGTATATTTAAATTATTAAAATTACCAAAATTAAAATTATTTATTTCTTCATTTCTTTGAATTTTTGGTTGCATTATATTATTATTATATAAATTAAAATATTGATTTGTCATAAACATATTCATTCCATTATTATTTTGTTTTAAATATTGGTTATTATCAATTTGATATTCTTGAAAATTATTATTATTTAAATTACTTTGTAAAATATTTTCGTTTGGATATTTCAAATTATTACTATAACTTAGTTGTTTATTATTATTATATAAATTTATATTTCTAAAATCAAAATTATTACTATTACTATTATTAATCATACTATTATTTCCATTTATTAAATTTTTTGGCCAAAAATTATGTGAATTATTTAAACTTTCTGATAATTTATTATCTTCATCTTCCCTTAAAGTATGACTTAAATATTCTCTTGTACTATCATAATATGAAATAAGTTGGCTTATATTTTGTTCAATATTCATACTTTTACTAAAAGTACCTCCTTCTTTTTCAATATATATTTCTTTATTAAATGTTTTATTTAATATTTTTTCTTTTTGATTTTTTCTATGATTAATATTAACTTCAAATTTAACTTTATTGTTTTTTTTCTCGATTAAATTCTTTTCACTTAAATTATTCTCAATACTATTATCAATTAAATTATTTTCACTAATATTATTTTCATTATTATTATTCTCATTAAAACTCTTTAAAAGACTATCTCCAGAAATTTTTCTATTAATAATTTGACTATTATCTTTAATTTCAATAACACTTGAAGAAGAATCAGATGAAAATTTATCATTTTCAATATTAATATTAACATTTTCATTTTCTTTATTCCCATCATCACGATTAATTAAACAAATATAACTCATTTTTTTTTCAATATTATTTGAACGAATTGGACTTAATTGATCTATATTATTAATTAATTCTTCTGATAATAAATCATTTAAAATTGAATCTCCCTGAATTGCACTTGAACTATTATTTAAACGTTGATTTTCTATATCATTATCTAATAATGAACCTTGAAAAAAAGACATATTAAATAATAATACTGTGCTAAATCCTTTTTCATTTTTTGATGTTTTATGAAATGATTTTTCTTTTTGTTTAAAAGACATTTTTTCTTTTTTTTTTGTCTTATTTTATAATTTAGAAAATAATACAAAAATAATATAAAAATAACATATTTGTTAATTTAAAAAAAAAAGATATTAATAGATAATAAAATGAACATTATTATTATTTATTTAATAGAAAAAAATAACATGAATAAAAAATTATAAAAAAATAAAAAAAATTTAAAAAAAAATTTAAAAAAAATTTAAAAAAAAATATACACATTCATTTTTTTCTATAATATTAACCGCTTTTACAAAAAAAAATTTATAAAAAAACAAAAAACAAAAATGTCAACTAACTACATTCCAAAAATTAGAAAAACAATATTTCACATGGATAAAAATAGAATATATTCATTTGATGTAAATGAAGAAATAACAATTCATACATTAAAAAAAATGTTATCCTCAGCAGCAAATTTAGGAAAAGTTTCCTTAAGAATATTTCATAATGGAAAAGAATATACAAATTCAAATAATGAAACAATACAAAATCTTTTTCCAAATTTACAAGAAATTGAATTTACTTTACAAATTCAATATAATCAAATTGATGATTTAGATTCTTTAATTAAATTAAAATTAAATACTCATTATTGTCCTTTACATAATTTTAAATATCCTTATTTTTATTGTTTTACTTGTAAAAAAAGTGTTTGCTCAAATTGTATTTTATCAAATGAACATAATGGACATGATTATAAAGAAAAATATGATTATTTACAAAATTCAAAAATTTTAGTTGAACAAATTTTTAATGATTTAAAATTTGAATTTCCTGAAATTGATTCTGATTTAATGAAAAGTTTAGTTAATAAAATTTCATATAAATTATTTCCTAATTTAGTACAATTAGTAAAAAATATTGAAAAAAAATTAATTGATTTAGTTAAAAATTATATTACTAAAGAAAAAGATAATATTAAAATTATTCAAGATGATTTAAAAAATTTAAAACAAAATTGTGCAGATGGTTTAGATGAATTAAAAGAACAAATTTCAATTGAAGATATGATGTTAAATGAAGAAATTTTTCTTACTTTTGATAGTAAATTTAAAGATATTTGTAAAGAAAAAGATAAAATTAAAAACAATTGTTTTGAAATGAATGTTATTAATGATATTATTGATAAAGTTTATAATGAAATATATAATTTTTTAATACAGTATATTAATAAAGAAATTAGTGTTGATTATAATAAAAATATTAATTTCAATCTTGTTAATAATTTTGGAAGAAAAGAAATTTTTCATAAATTATTATCTGATATTCATTTCAAACCAAAAATTTATAGAGTTTCTAATAAGAATAATCATAATAAATATTATGATAATATTGATATAATTGAAGAAAATGAAAATGAAGAATATTCTTTTAATAATGATAATAAAAATAATTATTTTAATAATGATAATAATAATTTGAAAAATGTTAGATTGATTATTAATCATGATAATAGTAATTTTGAAATGAATAATAATAATCAAAATGATAATTATAATAATTTACCAAATTATAATAATATTGGAAGTTCTAATAGAATTAATGATGGTTTAAATGATGGAAATAAATATAATAAAAATAATACAAATTATGATGAACATTTTTTAACATCAAATCATTATAAAATAATTGATAGGAATTTTAATGATTTTGATACCTCAAATAAAAATAATAATAATAATTTTAATAATAATAATTTTCAAAATCAAAATCAAAATCAAAATTATAAAATGGAGAATACAAATTATTCATTTCAAAATGATTTTAATTCATTTGATAACAATAATAATAATAATATGAATAATGCTAATAATAATAATTATAATAATTCTAATTATAAAACTGAAACTATTAATATTCAATCAAATCAAAATAATTTTCAAGAAAATAATAATTTAAATAATCAAGAAAATACTCAAAATTATGAAGAACATTTTACAAAAAAGAAATATACAATAAATCCAATAGTTGATAATAAAAATAATACAATTACTTTTAAACTGAATCAAGATAATGATAATTTTAATAATAATAACTTGAAAAATGAAAATTCAAATTACACTTATACATTAAAAGAATATGCAACAAATTTAATTCCAAATCAACAAAATATAAATTTTAATACAAATTTAAATCAAAACACAACACAAAATTTAAATTTTCCTATTCAACAAACAATATATAAAACAACTACAACATCATTTTCAAATAACAATATAAATAATAATAATCTTTATAACAATATAAATCAAAATAATACAAACAATATAAATATAAATACATCAACAAATAATATTTCTTCAAATAATATACCTCAAATAATTCATTTTAACACAACAAAAATAAATACAGGAAACATAAACTCAAATTATAAAAAAAATAATTTAGATAATTCAAATAACGAGAATTTAAATATAAATCAAAATAATGAAAATAAAAGACAACAATTTAAAATGAAATCAACAGCAATAAATAAAACAGAGAAAAAAAAACATAGAATAGCAAATCCAAATACATCAAGTGAAGAATCAGAAACTTTTTCTCAAAATTCAAAAAATGATTATACAACTGCACATACTCGTTCAGGTGCAATTTATAGAAATGGTCATATGAAATCATATGATAATTATATTTGTCAACCTATTGAAAATACAAATCAAGTTTTGATATATGATTCAATAAATGATACTATTACTAAAAATGAAATTAATTCTTCTATTTTTACTATAGAAAAATTTCCTATTAATTGTTCTTGGTTTAACAAAGATAATGTTTTATATATTTCAGGAGGAATTATTAAAAATAAAATTTGTAAAATTTTTTTAAAATATGATCCAATTAAAAAAAGTATTGAAAGATTAATTGATTTACCTGAAGAAAAAATTAATCATACTATGATTTTTGATAATAATAATAATTTATATATTATAGGAGGAAATAGTAATTCTGTTTTAAAATATAATTTAGATAATCAAAAATGGATAACTTTAAATTTAAAATTAAAAAATGAAAGAAATAATCCAATGTGTTTTATTAAAGATAATTTTATTTATGTTTTTTGGGGAATGAATAATTATAATAATTATATTACTAGTATTGAAAAAATAGATTTAAATTCAAAAAATTCATTTATTATTAATGAAGATAATATTCATTTAATTTTTTCTGGTATTATTCAAAAAAATGAAAATTTATATTTCATTGGAGGAAAAAATAAAAATGGATTCATTCATAATGCAATAAAATATAATTTCCAAAAAAATGAAATTGAATTTAATTCTTTTAGTCTAGGTGAAGGAATTATTTTTAAACAATGTATTTTACCAAGATTAAATAAAAATACTTATGGTAATTTTAATTTAGATTTTCCAATGAATTTTAAACAATTTAATTTTTAATTTATTATTTAGAATATTTTGTTTATTTAATTTTAATTTTTTTTAATTTTTAAAAAAGATATCTTTAAAAAGTTTATTTTATTAATTTAATATTTTTTTATTTTTAATTTTTATTATAATACAATATTTTTTTATTTATTATTATAAATTAAGATTTATTTTTTTAAACTTATCATTTGTTCGTTTTTTAAAATTTCTAATAGGGATTTTTTATTAATTAAAATTTTAGTTGGAATTAATAAAATTAAAAATTTAGTTTTCTCATTTTTTTTATATAGAAAATTATTAAGTGGAATTCCTATTCCAATAGTTAAAATAATAAAACAAATTAAAAAAAGAGTAAAAGAAATAAGAATAATTTGCTTATTATGATTACAAGTTTTAATTCCATCAATAAAAAGAGAATCAAAAATTAATTTAAAATAAGGAATAATTATTCTATCTTTAATTAAATCAGCACAATTTAAATAATAATTTTCAATAATATTTTCATTATGATTTTGATAATAATTCCATAATTCATTTAAATTAACATAATATTCAGAAATAGCATAATTTAAACTATATTCAGTTAAATTTTTACATAAATTATTATTTCCAGTATCAGAAATTAATATATCTATAATTGGAAGATTATATAACATTATATATTTATTATAATAATTTGTAAAATTTGAAGAATATTTTTGTCTTGTTTCTAAATAATATGTCATATTATCTTGCATTGTTAAATAATAATTAAATCTTTGATTTATTGTTGTATTCATTGTTGAATTTAATAAAGGAAATAAATTATTTGAAAGGAATTCTAATTTTAAAGCAATGTTTATTAAATTTAAATTAGAATAAAAAATTTGAATTGAATAAAACACATTAATATAATTATTTATATTCTTTTCATACTTATGCATTTGAAAATAATTTATTATATAAAATATTTCAAATACTATTAATACTCCTAATAAAACAAAAAATGATTGTAATGCTATTTTTTTTTTTATTATTTTCATTTTTTCTTCTACAAATTCTTTATTAGTTTTTTTATCATCATTTAATTTTTTTTTCTTTTCTTTTAATTTATTATCATCTTCTTCATTCATTTCAAATTCAAAATTAGAATCTTTTTTCACTTTTTTAATAAAATCACTACATATTTTTAAAATAAATTGAAATTCTATATTTTTTATGGATAAAAATTCCAAAATAATTTGATTAAATTTAATAATAATATTTTTTGATTTTATAAAATATACAATGAATAATACTAAATTTAAACTTAAATAGGTAAAACATAAAATGGCAAAAATTTTTTTTTGTAAGATATCATTCATAATATCAATAATTTCTAAAATTAAATCAAATACTTTAATATAAAAATTATTAATAGAATTATAACATAAGAAAAAAGCTTTAGTTTCATTTAAATTCTCATTTTCAATATCTTGATTAATATTAGTTGATATTGAATTAATAGAAGACATAAATTCATTATTTGCTTCAATGAAACTGAAATTTCTAGTTTCATAAATTGGATTATCATTAGAATAATATAATAAATATTGTAATAACATTAAATTTGGATTTTCATTTTTATCAATATTTCTTTCATCAATCATATCTAAAATTTCAGTTAAGATTACACCATTATTTATTAAAATATCATATATATAATATGAATTATTAAATAAAATCATTGATAAATTTTGAAATAAAGATTCTTTTGTTTCATTATTTATATTTGTTGATTTTAAATAAATTTGTTCATTTATAAAATAATTTGTTGAAGAAAGAGTATAATTAAATAATTGAGAAATATAATATAATGCTTTAATATTTTTTTTTGATTTTAAAAATACTAAATTTGAATATTTATAAACAATTGAAGAAAAAGTAATACATATTATAATTCCTATAAAAATTAATTTATTTAATAGATTAAATATAAAAATTTGTTTCCATTTTTTTTTTTTTTGAAATATTTTCAATTTATTAATTTCACATTTTGTAATATCATTTAATTCGACATTTTCTTTATTATCTAAACTACTATTTTCATCATCATTTTTATGTAAATCATCTTCTAAAAAATTATTTTTTTCATTTTCACTTTCATTTTTATTTGATTTACTTGGTGAATTATTTGAATTATTTTGAGGAGAAATATTAATAGAATCTTTTAAATTATTAATAGGAGAATTAATAGAATCTCTATTTGATGTTTTTGCAGAATCTTTATTTGAATTAATTTGAGAGTCTTTATTTACATTTTTATGAAAAGTTAAATTAAAATCATGAAAATTAGAAACTTTTGGTAAATTTAAATAAGAAAATGATTTTATTTTTTCTGTTTCTTTCTTTTCTTTTTTTTTTAAATATTCAGAAAAAGAATATTTAAAAATATTATTTTTATTTTCAATAATAAAACCAGTATTATGATCAAATACAATAACTTGTCCATTATAATATTTAAATTTATTAGTATTATTATTAAATTTTAAATTAGTTTTTTTAATTCCCATACTAGGAGTTTTTAAAATATTATTTCTAAAAGAATATTCACAAGTAACAAGATAATAATTAATAGAAATATTTTTTAATAATATTTCACTAATATTAATTAAAACAGGAATAGTATGAATATTAATATTATTATTATTATTATTTCCTTTAATATTATTTTGATAAGAAGAAGATTTTTTAGTATCAACTCTTATAATTTTCCCAGAAGAAATAGAAATAGAACCTCTTCCAGATTTATTATTAATATTACTTTTATCATTATTTTCTATATTTAAATTATTATTTTTATCATTATTACTTTTATCATTATTTTTTTGAGTTCTATCAGTGTTATCAGAATAAATATCATTTAATACATTTACTATTTGTTCATAATTATATAAATGAACTAAATTATCTGGTTCATCAATATATTTTTTAATTAAATGAATTTCATTATGACGAGATGATAATTCATTTGTATTTTTTTCATTAATATTATTATTTGTAATATTATTTTTTTCATTATTATATCTTTGAGTTAATTGTCTTGATGATTTACCTAAAATTGAAGAAATAATTTGAGGTGAAAGTTCTTGAATACAATTTTTTAAATTAACTCTTTCACTTTTTGCTTTTTTTGGATTTTTAATATGATAAAATATTCTACTTGAGAAGTTAAATAATTTTAAACATTGAGAACTTATATTAATAATATCTAATTTTTGATTTATAAATGCATACCCTTGATAATTATATTCTCTTTCTGATTCATTTTTAAATTTTACTGCATATAAAAAATTATGAATTAAAGTAGGTAATAATATAAATTGTATTCTAACTGGAAAAATATATCCCATTCTATGTAAAGCAAAAGAATTTATTTTTCTACTTTTTATTTTTTTATAATCTAAATTTGAATTAATATAATTTTTTACTATTTCAGAATGTGTTTTTCTAAAAATTTTAGGAAGTAAAATATTAATATCATGATTTATTATATCATTTTTAACATAACCAAAAACCCTTAAAATTGAATTTGTTAATTGTACTATTCTTAAATTTTCAAAATTTTGGCTTGCTTTTGCAATTATTACTGGAGAACCATCAAATGATATACTATTAATATCATTTTTAAATAATTGATAAGAATGATTATGAAAATTTAAACTTATCTTTTTACTTTCATCAATTAATTCTTGTCCTAAAATTTCATCTGACATAATATCAATTATAAATTTACCATATAACTTTTTTGCTTCTATTGGATTTTGAATTAATTTTTTTATTTTTTTCCAAAGAAAAAATATCTGTTCTATATTATTCAAAACTTTAAATCCATTTTCTTCTATTTTTGAAATACTTAAATTATGTATATCTTCAATTGCAAAAATTTTCCAAAATTCTTGATAATTATGTGCTAAAATTTCTATTTCTGTTTGAAATTGATTTAAATATTTATCATATATTAATTGATTTGTTATTTCTATTGTAAAAACGTCGTCTGAGAAATTTGTATTTTTGGAATCTATTTTTTTTTGTATTTGAAATATTATGAATTCTTGATATAATTTTGGTTTGTTTTCTAATACTGATTGAAGATAGTATTTTGTTATATTTAATTTGTTTCTTTTTTCTAAGGAAAATATACAAAAAAATAATTTTAATGTGTTATTATTTGGGAATTTATTTAAAAAATATTGAAATATATAATCAAGATATTTAAATAATATTTGATTATCATCATTTGAATTATTATTATTTTTAATATGATTATTAACTTTTAAATGCTTATTTTTTTTATTTATTTTTTTCATATCTAACACTTCTTTTTTATATAATTTCAAATAACAAAAATCTTCATTGCAAATTAACAAATGTTTTTTAATAAAATGTTTAAACATTTTAATATTTTCTTTTTTGTCATTATGAATAAAAAATTTAAGCATAGTTAAAATATATTCTAAACTGTCTCTGGGATTAAATATATCTTTAGGTAATTTATTCATAATTTTTTCTTTGTTATTTGGATAAAAACCTTGAAAAATAATAATAAATAATAAAATAATTATCCATAATTGAAAAAATCCATCAAAACTAGTAAATTTAAATTTAATTAATACAGTTCTAAAAAATAAGCAAATACTTGTATAAAATAAAACAATAGTTATTATATCATAAACTTTTCTTGTAATATCTAAATAAAAATTAGCACATAATTTATTAACAATATAAAAAAAGAAAAACAAAATTAAATAAAAACCAGAAAGTAATAATTGATTATTAATATTTGATTGATCTATTTCATAAATGAAAATTTCACCTAAAATAGTAACACAAATTTTAACAAAAGTAGCATAAATATTAAAACTCGGATTTATTCTTCCTAAATAATTGTTATATTGGATAGATATATTATAAAATAAAGTAGCAAAAATAAAAGAATAAATTACACTTAATGAAAATCCAATTATTGCTAAGCACATAAAAAATTTTTCTTTTCCTTGATTACAAAAAGAAGTATCCATATTTAAAGTAGCTTTTCTATATTCTATAAAACTTTTACAATGAAAAAGTGGTAAAAAAATTACTAAAAGAGGAATTAATAAAATAGAATTGTAAATATTTATTAAATTTGATAAAGATTTTATTAATGCAGAAGGGATTTTTATTCTTTTTTTTAAAAGACATCCTATTAATATAAATAAAAATAAAATTCCAATATTAAAAAAAAACCCTAAAAATAAACAAATAATAAAAAGAGAATAATTTGAGTCTCTAAAATCAGGAAAAATTAATAAACATCTTAATATTTTATGAATATTTAAATATAATTTATTTGAAGTTTGAATTTTCCATTCATCAGAAAATACTTTTAAAAATAAAAAATATAAAAATTGAAATGATTCAAATGTTGCAACAACAATTAATTCTATTCCAGAATAATTACTATAATTTAAACATAAATTTAGTATATTAAATAAATCTAATTTTATTCTTTCTATTATTTTTTTTGGTTCATTAGAATTTTTTTTATCATTTTTATTATTATTATCTAAAAAACTTTTTTCATCTGCATTTTTCATTTTTTAAAATTTTGAAAAAATAATAATTTAATATTAAAAAAATTTTATCTTTTTGATTTGATATATATATTAATAAATTTATTTTATTTTATTATTAGAAAGTAAATATATAAACAAAAAAATATATAAATAAAAATCCTATAATAAAATTTATACAAATAAATTTCAAATCAATTTTTCCTTTTTTAGTTTTGAAATTTGATATTTAATAATAACAAAAAAAGAATAAAAAAAACTTTTTTTTATTCAAAATTTTTATAAAAAGGATTAATTGGTCTTTTAATTTCTTTTTCAACAATTTCAATTTCATAATTTTCACTTTCAACTGAATTTGGTCTTGTAGAACCATTTAAATAAGTATTTTTTTGTTTATTTTTTTTTATTTGTTCTCTTCTTTCTTTAATTAAACAAAAATCTTTTTCAATTTCTTCAAAAGAATATGAATCTAAAGTTGAAGAATTTTTTTTAATATTTAATTCATTATCAATAGTTTCATTTTCAATAAATGAAATATCAAAATTGAAAAAATTCTTTGATAAATTTTTTCTATTCATTTTTATTGGTTTTGGAGTATAAATTTTTGGTATTTCGGCAATTACTAAAGTTGAGTTTTCAGTATTCATTTTTTTATTTGTTTTTATTTTTTTGATTACATTTTATATTTATTATAATATTAAGAGAAAATTTTTATTTGTGTTAATTTACTAATTTTTATTTTGCATTAACTTTATTGACTATAATTTCAATATTTATATCTGGAAATTTTAATTTTAAAAAAAGAAAAAAAACAAAACTTAGAAAAAAATGTAAAACGATTTTTTTTATATAATAAATTTTAATAAATAAATATTAAATAATAAAAAAATAAAAAATTTTAATAAAATAAAAAATATAAAATTTAATCATCAAAACCATCAGGAAACATATCATCTTCATCTTCAAGAGGTGCATCTTTACAATCAATTTTTTTCCAATCTTTATCAATTCTCATTTTTAAAGCTTTATAAAACTTATTAAATTCATACATATTATTTTTACCTTTATATTTAGTATTTCTTAAAGGAAAATTAGAAATAATATTTCCATTAAATAAAATTTGAACAAAATAATTATTTTCAATTTTATGTAATTCAAAAATAACATTTGAAGCAAAAGGAGGAACAAAAAATTGAAAATATTTTTCATTATTTAAACATTTATTAATCATATTTCTTAAATATTTTTCATCAAAAATATTACCAAATAAATTAGCCATTATTGAATTATGAGCAGAATAAATTGTTAATTTAGGATAAATATTATTATTATTAATCCCAGAAGAAAAAATATCAATTAATTTTTCAATAAATGCACTTGAACTTAATCTTAACATTTTTGAATCTTTTAATCTTGGATTATACCATTTATTTACTATTGAACTTTTAATAACTTTTACTATTTTATTAGGAAAAATTTTTTCCATTTTTATATTAAATAAATAAAAATATCCAGTTATGTATTTATTAACTTTCTTAATAAATTTTCTTGCTTTTTTAACTTTTTTAATTTTATCAATTTTATTTTCTAATTTTAAATAAGCTCTTAAAAAATTTGCAGTATTAATTAAATCATCATCACTAATAAAAATAACATCAGGATATAAATTTAAATCTTTAGAATCTTCTTTAATTAATTTATTATTTAATTTACATTTCCAAGAATTAAAAAGAACATTTTCTTGATATGATAAAACTTCAATGTTAATTTCTTTAAAATTAATATCAAAATCACTATTTGGAATAATATCATTATTAAAATAATTTAATTCTTCTTCATGAAAATTAACTTTTGTTACATAATCAGGAAAAATTCCAGAAATAAAAGCAGAAGCACTAAAAATTGTTCTTTGAAATGGAGTTGAAAAAATTGCAAAATCATTTTTATTATAAATTGAAGAAATAAATCCTGTATCTATATATTTTTTTTTTATATATTTTCCTAATAATTGATGTTGTCTATAACCATTTATTGTTAATTTTTCATTTATTCCCCAAAATTGTTGATTTAAATATTTAGGAAATGTTTCTGCTGAACGTGCGCCGTGACGATTTATTTGTATTACTTTTATTAGTTCTGGTGATGTCTTTAATATTAAAGATATTAAAATTAAGAATATAAGATTTTTTGACATTTTTTTTATTTTTAATTATAGTTTTTTATTGTTTATTTAATTTATTTTTATTTTTTAGTTTTTCTTATTCTTTTTTTTTTCAGTTTTTTTATGTTAGATTGTCCGTCGGGAATATTGGAATAATTTTCAATATTCCAGAAAACAATTATAAGTTATTTTACATTGTGGTTGTCTTTATTATAATCATTTAAAATAAAGGTTCATCTGCAATGTTAAATTATATTCAAATAAAAACAATATAAAACATTATTTTATATTTTTTTTTGGTTTAAAATAAATTGATATTAATATAATTCTTAATATTAATTAATATATTTGTTTAAACAATATAAAATAATATAATAACAATTCTAAATATATTTGTCAACAAAAAAACAATTTCACATTATTAATATTAATAATTGATAAATAATTAATATCAATATGATTATATATTATTTAATTTTCATTATTATCATCACTTTCACTAATAGTTTTATTTTTTTTAAAATCACTAATAATACCATCAACTTTATTATTAAAATCTTGAAATAGTTGATTTTCATTTAAAATTTTTAACTTTTTTTTTTTTTCTTTTATTAAATTATTATATTTCTCTAAAAAATCATTTTCTTTTATAGCTTGTTTTTTTAAACTTTGATTCAATTCTTGAACACCATAATATTTATTTGAATATATTGTATTTTTGAATTTTTCTTTATTAAATGTTAATAATTGATATGAAATATTAGTGTTTATATTTGCTCCATTTATTTCTGAATCAATTAATGAATTTCCAATATTTAAAGATTCTATTCCAAAATCATCTTTTTGTTTTTTACCATTATTATCCATTTTATTTTTGTCTACTTCAATTTTAAATATCTTTTTTTTTTCTTCTTCTTTTTGATTTTCAGATAAACATAAACAATATAAAATATTTTCAAACATTTTTTATCTATAATATGATTTTTAAGATTTATTTTTTTTATCTACACTAATTTTCTTAATTAATAATATGATTTAAAATATATATTTCATATCTTTTATTTATTCTAATGAATAATATAAATTGGAAATTATAATTTATAATTAATTTATTATATATTTAAGATTACTTTTATTTAAATCATATATATTATTTATTTAATAAAATATTATTTTGTTTAATATTATACTTCTTATAATTTTATAATAAATCATTTTATTTATTTCTTAAAATATAAATAATGATGATAAAATAAAAATATAGGTTTCATAAAAAGAAAAAGAAAAAACTTTTTTTTAGTTTTATATTAATATTTATATGAAATATAAATAATTAATTAAATTCATTAAAAATAAAAAGAAAATTAATCAATCCTTTGATAAATTATTATATGATGATTGAATAATTTCCATTTATTTAGTTCTACACTATGTAACAAATAATTTTAAATATATAAAATAATTACAAATATTCAATTAATTGAATCTTTACTATCATCACTTTCACTAAAATCTTCTTTAATAATGCATTCATTAATTAATTCATTGATTTTGGAAGAAATATTATTTAATTTTTTATTTTGTTTAATTTCATTTTTAGACTTTTCTTTCATATAATGGCATTTTTCCATTAAAATATTAAAATCTTCTACATTTGGAGTAATTTTATTTGATTTTAAAGAATTTTTTAATTTATCTTTTCTTTCTATTGATGCAGTAACATAAATTTCATGAATTTTTTCTTTATCAGTTTGTCTTAATGCTTCTTTTATTTTCAAAGTAAATGTTTCTGTTTCTTGTGTTGAATTATTTGAATCAGCTATTTTTTCGTCTAAAATATTTATTGTATTTTTTTTGTCTAAATGATGTGAACATAAGCATAATGATTGGAACATTTTATTTATCATTGAAATTTTTATAAATTTTTAGATATATTTTTATTTTGTTATTTTTATTAAATTATTTTATTATGATTTTATTATTAATTCCAAAATAAATTATTTCAAAAGAAATGTAAATTTAAATAAAAAAAATGAATATGATTATATTTAAAAAAATTGAAATTTAAAACAATATTTAAAATATTAGATTTTAATAAATCTCAAATGACTTAAATTTCCCTATTAAGTAATTATAATATTATATATATTAATTAACATTTATACATATAACAAATATATTTAACTTAAACAGCAAATACATATTATTCTATATCTTTCAAAAAAAATATTATATATATATATAAAAATAAAATAAATAAAACTGAATCAATTTTTAATATCATCACTTTCACTAATTGAATCTTTTTTTAAGTATGCATAAATTAAATCATCAACTTTATTTAAAAAATTTATAAAAATTTTATTTTCGTTAATACAATCTAATCTTAATTTTAATCTTTGTTTTAATTTCTCACTTTTAATCATATCATTATATTTCATTAATGAATTTTGGCTTGCTACTTTCTTTTTTTCATATTTTGAAATATGAGAAATATTTTGTTGATTGTGATGATTATTATTCAATCTATTATTATGGGAAGGAGAAAGATATCCTCTTTTATTATTTCTTTTTGTTAAATTTGAATTGTTTATATGATTATTTAATGATTTTCCTATTTTTATTTTTAATATCTCAAAATCATTTATTTTATTATTATTTAAATCTTCAATTATTATTATTTTTTCCTTAATATTTTTTTTAGGTTCTGAACATAAACATAAAGATGAGAATAATTTTACAAACATTTTATATTTTATATTTTTTAGATATTTTTTCAATAATACATATTTCTCAATTTATTTATATACCAAAAATATTAATGAATTAAATTAATTAGAAAAAGTAGCAAAAATACATTTAAATTTATTTATATATATAATTATAATTATTAATGTTAAAAATAATATTTTTATTAATTTATGTATTTAACTGGAATAAAATTAGAATTTTTATATTTAAATTGGGGATTGGGGATTGGGGATTGGGGATTGGGGATTGGGCCCAATCCCCAATCCCCAATCCCCA
>JAEEGK010015897.1_pt1 | contig 16607 bp, 19 predicted proteins | sample 8958771 | NCBI WGS metagenome assembly JAEEGK01 (sample SAMN16246547, study PRJNA631951) | gut metagenome | biome: gut microbiome; feature: rumen; material: SC-attached | host: Bos | place: Iran: Karaj | collected 2018-10 | reverse complement strand
TATTGAAAATCTTAATTTATTCTTTGTTGTAATTAGACTTGTATATGGGGAAAATAGCTTTATATTTTGTGCAGATGCTGAAATTGAAAATGAAAATGATATGTTAAATTCAAAATATGAATTAAAATCTAATGTTATAAAATTAGGTCACCATGGTTCTTCTACCTCTTCATCTGAGAAGTTTCTAAAAGCTGTTGATCCAGACCTTGCAATTATATCTGTTGGTAAAGATAATGACTATTGGCATCCTCATTCAAAGATTATAAAGCGGCTTAATAGACTTGGAATAAAAACTTATAGAACTGATTTAAATGGAACTATAATACTTTCCTCAGATGGAGAAAACATAAATATAAAACTGCAAAAGGGGGAATAATATTATGAAACTGATTATAGATAGAGCCGAAGGCGAATATGTTGTTTGTGAACAATATAATTCGAACGAAATTATAAATTTAGATCGAACCCTCTTCCCGCCTGAAATTCACTCTGGCGACCTGATTGAATTCGTAGATGGTATTGTTACAATACTCCCAAATGATGAAATAAAAGAAAGAATTGAAAAAAAGATGAATGATCTTTGGAAATAAAAAAATAGGGAATCTAATTCCCTATTTTTTATATATTTCTTATTCCTTGTATTTCTTTAGCATTTAAACTGACTCCAGCCTCAGTAACCCCTACTCTAAATTCAATATTTTTTAAGCTATCTGATATCTCATTTAGTTTGTTATATGTAGTTACTTGAGTATCCGCCAAAGCAGCGAAATTTTTGAACATAATTTCTTTCATTCCTTTTAATTCCACTTTTGTTTCATTTAGTTCTTCTTTTACTCCATTTATTTCTCCTTTTAATTCTTCTCTTACCCCACTTATCTCTCCTTTTAATTCTTCTCTTACTCCATTTATTTCTCTTTTTAATTCTACTTCCAAACTATTAAGTTTATTATTAACTTCACCCAACATACTAAGAATTTTTACTTCATTTGATGTTTCCATAATAGTATCCCTCTCTTTCTAATTATAATCAATTCTTCAAACTTTTAATCAATGTTATTTCACTTTTCTCAAATTATCATACTGTCCATACATCTTTTGGACTGAATTTTCCAAGAAATAATAATGAAAAATATAAGGGATTAAAAGAACTGTAAATAAAATTACAAGTATATTAATAATTATATTAGGGCAAAAAAATGACACCGAAATCGTAATCATATCTAATAATGCAAACAACACTGTAACTATTAAATGCACTAATCTTTCATGTTGAAAAAACTGTATCTTTATTAAATGATCCTTTGTAACTTCAGCAACCTCTTCTTGAGTATGAGTCTCATTTAAATATTCATCCATTTTTTTAACATATTTTACAGCATAATTGGCCATATCTATCACCTACCAAAACAACATTATTAAATATCCAACAATAATACCATAAATGGCCCCAACAAAAACTTGTATAGGAGTATGTCCCAAAAGTTCCTTTAATTTTTCGTTCGTATCAACTTTAACTTGGTTGGAATTAATAAGCTGATTCAAAATTTTTGCCTGTTTTCCAGCAGCAAGCCTTACTCCAGCTGCATCATACATAACAATAAAAGAAAAAACAAATGCTACTGCAAATATAGGTGAATCAAAACCTTCAGATAAGCCAACAGCTGTCATTAAAGAAGTAACAACTGCTGAATGTGAACTAGGCATCCCACCTGTTTCAACAAATCTCTTAAAGTTTATTTTTCTATTAACAACCGCATCAGATACAAGTTTAAATACTTGTACTGAAAACCATACCACTGTAGGAATTATTAGAAATCTGTAATCCATATAAACCGCTCCTTAATTATTTCTCTCTTTAATAAAAATTGCAAGCTCTTTCAAGAACTCAATATCTTTATCGGAAATATCGTTTAAAACGCTTACTGATTCGGCTGTCAACTCATCTAATCTTTTATTTGCCTCTTCTACTCCTAGCATTGTAACAAACGTCCTTTTTCCATTAATACTATCATGTCCTACTGGCTTACCAAGAATCTTTTCGTCGCCGGTCTCCGACAAAATATCATCTTTAATTTGAAAAGTAAGCCCAATAATATCTGCATATTTTTTAAGTACTTGAAGCGAAACATCATCTGCTCCAGCTAAAGTTGCCCCTATAAGTAGCGACGCTTTTATCAAAGCTCCCGTTTTATTATTATGCATATACATAAGTTGGTCCATAGAAATATCTTTACCCTCTAAATCAGTATCTACGAACTCTCCCTTTATCATATCAAAAACACCATTAGAAAAAATATCAAAAGCCTTTACTTTATTAGGTAAATTCTCCCCGTCTTTCATATCATTTGAAATAACTTTATAAGCATAATCTAACAGTCCGTCCCCTGCTAAAATTGCTGTACATTCACCAAAGACTTTGTGATTTGTAGGCTTACCACGTCTAAAATCATCATTATCTATCGCAGGCAAATCATCATGTATCAATGAAAAAGTATGTATCATCTCCATCGCACAGGCAAACGGAAGTGCTTTTTCATAATCAGGCTTAAAAATCCTATATCCCTCTAAAATAAGTGCCGGTCTAAGTCTTTTCCCTCCTGCAGTAATACTATATTTCATAGCTTCTTTTAATTTTTTTTCTGGTGCTTCATCAACCACAAGCAAATCATCAAAAGCTTTATTAACTAAAGTACTATATTCACTTAATCTTTCTTTTAACATTCGATTCGCCTCTCTTTAAATACTAAATCAACTACATATCTTCCTCTACAATTTCGCCATTTTTTTCTAAAACTACAGAAATTTTTTTCTCAGCTTTTTCTAAAAGCTCATTACAATTCTTAGCCAATTTCATACCTTCTTCAAACTTCTTCATACTCTCGTCTAAAGTATTATCTCCACTCTCTAAATCTGCAACAATTTTTTCTAATTCTGTAATTGATTCTTCAAAATTCTTTTCCATGTCTAGCCCTCCTTAACTGCATTAATTTCCCCATCACTCAGTTTAACTTTAAATTTATCTTTATCTTTTAATTGTGAAACACTCTTAATTGTTACCCCATCCTTAATCGCAACAGCATACCCACGAGATAACGTTTTTAATGGACTTAATGCATCTAATTTATTTGTTAGTTTTACAAAACTGTTTTTCTTCTCAGTAATAATTTTTTCTTCAATATTAGCCAAATCTTTTTGACTATTATCTAGTCTAATTTTTAACTTATTAACCAACTCTTGAGGTCTTTTAAAATAATATGACTCATATATTCTTTGTAACTGTTTTTTCTTGTTCTTTAAATTCTCAGTAAGAGCGAACTTCATTCTCTTTTCAAAATTTGACAACTTATAATTAAGCTCCTCCAACACTGGGAAAACCACCTCTGCCGCCGCAGATGGGGTAGGAGCTCTCAAATCTGAAACAAAATCACAAATTGTAAAATCTGTCTCATGCCCTACCGCAGAAACCACTGGGATTTTAGAATTAGCAATCGCATAAGCTAACTCTTCACTATTAAAATTCCACAAATCTTCAATACTTCCGCCACCACGACCAATAATAATAACGTCAGCCATATTGTTTTCATTTACAAAATTAACTTGATGAACAAGCTCATTAAAAGCCCCTTCCCCCTGAACAGCAGCCGGAAATAACTTTATATTAGCCTTAGGAAAACGTCTTAACGACACATTTAAAATATCTTTTATAACAGCACCTGTCGGAGAAGTAATTACTGCAACCGTTTTAGGTAAAAGAGGTAATTTCTTTTTTCTACTCTCATCAAAAAGTCCTTCTTTTTGAAGTTTCTCTTTTAACTTCTCATACTTAGCATACAAATCGCCCATTCCATCTAATTGAATAGAATCACAATATAGTTGATATTGCCCATCTCTTTCATACGCAGAAATATATCCAGAAATAAGTACCTTCATCCCGTCCTCAGGTTTAAACTTAAGTCCAAGAGTTTGGCCCTTAAACATAACACATTTAATTGTCGCGTTCTCATCCTTTAGAGAAAAATACAAATGACCAGAAGAATGATTTTTAAAATTAGAAATTTCACCCTTAACCACAATATTAGAAAGGATGAAATCATTGTCTAAAATCTTTTTAATATACTTGTTCACCTGTGCAACTGTATATGTATTATTTATCTTACTCACCCACTTTTAATCAATCTGCCCTAAAAGTCCATTAATAAACTTAGCCGAATCCTTACTTCCATACTTCTTTGCAATCTCAACAGCCTCGTTTATACTAACTCCAACCGGAATATCTTCTCTATGCTTTATCTCATATATTGCGACCCTTAAAATAGGCAAATCCATTTTTGCAATTCTACTTAATTCCCAACCTTTAGTATTTTTTTCAATCAACTCATCAATTTCTTTTTGTGAATTTAAAACACCATTTATTATCTCTAAAAAATAATCTTTATCATAATTTGCATCGCCATAAGAATCCAAAAAATCTTCAACTTGCTCTTTAATATTTTCTTTTTGAAACTCTACTTGAAACAAAAAACAAACTGCCATTTCTCTTGCTAATTTTCTACTCACTAAAAAAACCTCCAACTAAGCATTCTTCTTTTTAAAATTAATACCTTGAATATGGACATTAACTGCAGAAACTTGCATTCCAACCATATCTTCTACTTCTTTTTTTACCTTATCTTGAACATCCCACGCAATATCTGGAATTTTAACACCATATTCAACAATTAAATATATATCAATAAAAATAGCTTTTTCAGTTATATCTACTTTTATTCCTTTAACACGCTTTGAGGCGAGCATATTAGTAATTCCATCAATAATTCCGCCATTTATATCATAAATACCAGGAATCGCTTTTACAGTTTTTTCAACAATCACTGCAACCACTTCTTCAGAAACAGTTAAATTCACATTATTCTCCATAGCTCTCCTCCCTCTTAAATACGATTTATTTTACCATATTTTGTGCTACATTTCAATAAAATCTTTTAGAGTGCTACAAATAAATTAAGCAATAAAAAATAAAACTTATAAATATATGTTTTCCCGCTCAAACAGGTCCTTAAACATATATTTATAAGTTTATTATAACTTAAGAAAATTTAACTCTCTCATTACATCATTTTTGAAATCTCTTTTTTAAGTCTCTTAATAATCTTTTTTTCTAGCCTTGAAATATATGACTGAGAAATACCAAGCATATCTGCAACTTCCTTTTGCGTTTTTTCTTTCCCACTTTTTAACCCAAATCGTAATTCCATAATATTCTTCTCTCTCCCAGTAAGTTTATTTATAGCGTTATTAAGAAGTTTCATATCCACCTCATTCTCTATATCTTTATTAACCGCCTCTGGATCCCCGCCCAAAATATCTGAAAGAAGTAACTCATTTCCGTCATAGTCAACGTTTAATGGTTCATCAATAGAAACCTCATTCCTAATTTTAGCCATCTTCCTAAGGTGCATCAAAATCTCATTTTCAATACACCTTGAAGAATATGTTGCAAGTTTAATGTTCTTATTAGCATCAAACGTATTAATAGACTTAATAAGCCCAATAGTACCAATAGAAATCAAATCCTCTAATCCGACTCCTGTATTTTCAAACTTCTTAGCAATATATACAACCAAGCGTAAATTATGTTCAATTAAAATAGGTCTAACGTCTTCGCCACACCTCAATAACCTCAAATAACGTTCTTCTTCGCTAGGTTCTAATGGTGGAGGCAAAGTATCACTTCCACCTATATAGTAAGCAGTATTTTCCTCATCGTTTCTTAATATTGGTTCAATTATCTTCAATAAAAAACTTTTAATATTCATATACTTCTCCTCCCAAAACATATAATGCAATATTCAAATTAAGTATATAAATATTAAACCGTAAAACATGTCATTTAATGCATTAAAAAAGGCAAAAAATATTTCATTTTTCGCCCTTTAATTTATCTATTTCATTTTGCTCTCAAACTTTGCTCTTTGTTCCTTATTTAAGATTCTCTTTCTAAGTCTTATATTCTTTGGTGTAACTTCAACCAACTCATCATCTGCAATAAACTCTAAAGCCTGTTCCAAAGATAATTGTCTAGGTGGAGATAATCTTAAAGCTTCGTCTGAACCAGATGCTCTCATATTTGTAACATGCTTTTTCTTGCAAACATTAACTACAACATCCTCGTTCTTTGCGTTAACTCCAACAATCATGCCTTCATAAACCATAGTGCCAGGAGTAATAAATAACTCTCCTCTCTCTTCAGCATTATATAAGCCGTATGTTACAGCTTCTCCGGCCTCAAAAGCAACTAAAACGCCCCTTAATCTTGAATGGATTTCACCTTTTGATGGTTGATACCCATCAAATAAATGGTTCATAATACCTGTACCCTTGGTATCTGTCAAGAACTCAGAACGATATCCAATAAGACCACGAGAAGGGATCTTAAATTCTAATCTTGTATACCCTTGGTTACCTGGTGCCATATTAATCATCTCGGCTTTACGAAGTCCAAGCTTTTCCATAACAACACCCATATATTCTTCTGGAACATCTATAACAAGATGCTCAACTGGTTCACACATAACACCATTAATTTCTTTATAAATAACACTAGGACGAGAAACAACCATTTCAAATCCTTGTCTTCTCATATTCTCAATAAGTACAGACAAATGTAACTCTCCACGTCCAGAAACTTTAAAAGTATCTGCAGAATCAGTTTCTTCAACTCTTAAACTTAGGTTAGTCTGAACTTCCTTGAATAACCTATCTCTAATATGTCTTGATGTAACAAACTCTCCTTCTTGTCCAGCAAAAGGTCCGTTATTAACACCTATTGTCATAGACAAAGTAGGTTCGTCAATATTAACAAAAGGTAAAGGTTCAATACACTCAGGATCACAAATAGTATCTCCAATATTTACTTCAGCAATACCAGAAAATGCAACAATATCTCCAATTTTAGCTTCTGCAGTTTCAACTCTTTTTAATCCCGAATAAGTAAATAATTTCCCGATTCTAGCATTTTTATTTACATTATTACTTCCGCCACACAGAGTAACGTTTTGACCGTTTTTAATAATTCCACGTTCTATTCTTCCAACAGCAATTCTACCTATATAATCATCATAATCAACATTAGAAACTAATATCTGCAAAGGTGCATTTTCCTCGCCGCTTGGCGCTGGAATATTCTCTAAAATAACGTCAAACAAAGGCTTTAAATCCGTTGCTTCAGCATGTATATCTGTTTTAGCAACACCAGTTTTACCTGAAACATAAACAACAGGAAACTCTAATTGTTCATCCGTAGCTTCAAGTTCTATAAACAAATCCAATACTTTATCTAAAACTTCTAAAGGCCTAGCATTAGGCTTATCTATTTTATTAATAACAACAATAGGCTTCAAATTAAGTTTTAAAGCCTTACTCAAAACGAACTTAGTTTGAGGCATAGGGCCTTCAAACGCATCAACTAAAAGTAAAACCCCATCAACCATCTTTAAAACCCGCTCAACTTCTCCACCGAAATCAGCATGGCCAGGAGTATCTACAATATTTATTTTAATTCCGTTATAATGAATTGAAGTATTTTTAGAAAGTATTGTAATACCTCTTTCTCTCTCTAAATCATTCGAATCCATCATACGTTCGGTAGTTTGTTCATTCTCACGAAACGTACCACTTTGTTTAAGCATACCATCAACCAAAGTTGTCTTTCCATGGTCGACGTGCGCAATTATCGCAATATTTCTAATATCTTCTCTTTTACCCATTTTTAACACCTCTAAAAAATGTAGGAATGAGTAACTCATTCCTACACTTGCTTTTATTAATCAATGTAAAACTACTCTTTAATAGTGTTTGATCTCATCTTCATCAGCATCAGTAGAAACATTTTCCTCGACTTCTTCAGTAGGCTCTTCAGTCTTAACTTCTTCAACAGCTTTTTCTTCGGTAGGAGTTTCAGCCTTAACTTCTTCAACAACCTTTTCTTCAGCAGAAGCTTCAGCCTTAACTTCTTCAACAGCCTTCTCTTCAACAGGAGCTTCAGTCTTAACCTCTTCGGTAGCCTTTTCAGCAATAGCCTCTTCCTTCTCCTTCAAATCAATTTCAGGTTCTTCAAGCTCCTTCATACTAAGCTCAATTTTCTTCTTTTCAGTATCAATCTCCATGATTTTGGCATTAACATATTGACCAACTTTTAATACTTCAGCAGGAGTTCCAACTCTCTTATGAGAAATTTGAGAAATATGAATTAACCCTTCTAAACCAACTTCAAGTTGAGCAAATGCACCAAAAGGAACAAGTCTTTCAATCTTAACTTCAACAACATCCCCAACATGATATTTATCTTCAATATTATTCCAAGGATTATCTTCAGCCTTTTTATATCCTAAAGCAATCTTTCTGTTTTCTTTGTCAACAGATAAAACATAAACTGTAACAGGTTGACCAACAGATAAAACCTCGCTAGGAGACTTAATTCTTCCCCAAGATAACTCAGAAATATGAATTAAACCATCTACACCGCCAAGATCAACAAAAGCACCAAATTTCTCAAGTTGCTTAACAGTACCTGTTAATTGTTCTCCTTCTTTAATCTTAGCCCATACAGCTGCTTCTTGTTCAGCTCTAGCTTCTCGAGCCAAAACTCTTTCAGAAGCAACAACTCTTTTTCTATCTTTATTAACTTCCAAAAATCTAACTTTTAAGTTTCTTCCAACATAATCTTCAAGTCTTGCATCCTTTTCTGCAAGTTGAGAAGCAGGAATAAATACTTGAATTCCATTTTTATTAGCAATTAGCCCAGCTCCAACGTCTTTTATAACTTTAACGTCAACTGGCTTTTTACTCTCTATCCAATTATCTATTTCTTCCCACATTTTCATTCCTTCGATTTTACGACGAGATAATAAAACCGTACCGTCCATATCGTTAACTCTTACAACGTAAGCTTCTATCTCTTGACCTACTTTTAGCTCATTCTCAGGATTATGCTCAGCTTCATCAGAATACTCTGAATATGGCATAATACCATCATACTTTAAGCCCAAATCTATAATAATATTTCCATTTGCGACATTAGCTACTACTCCTTTTGTAATACTACCAGAGCGAATCTCTTTTAATGATTCCTCCAACAATTTTTCAAATTCCGTTACTTCATTACCCACGTTTTATCCATCCCTTCATACTTCTTTTTGCTCTAATTTATCGACAACTTCGTCAATAAGGCATTTTGGCGTGGACGCACCAGCCATAACACATATTTTACACGATTCTGTCAAAAAATTCAAGTCTAATTCATCAATATTTTCAATAAATTGAGAATTGCATATACCCTTTGCAATTTCATACAACCTATTAGAATTAGCACTCGTCTTGTCTCCGATGACTATTACATAGTCGGCATCTTTCGCTAAAGTCTTTAGCTCTTTTTGCCTCTCCTCCGTAGCATGACAAATTGTATCAAAAACTACACAATCTTTAGCATTTTTCTTAATCTCATTTACAATCAGTTCATTTTTTTCAACATTCATAGTCGTTTGAGAAACAACACAAACTTTATCTAGATTGCATGAATCAATGCCTTGTATATCATTTATAACCTTAAAATTCCCATTAGTCCAACCCGAAATTCCCACAACTTCAGGATGCTGTTCATCTCCAATTATTATAATAAAGTACCCTTTATCCGAATGTTCTTTTACAATATCATGAATACGTTTAACATGCGGACAAGTAGTATCTATAACATTCAAATTTCGTTTTTGGCAATCCTCTAATTCCTTTGCAGTAATCCCATGAGCACGAATAATAACATTGCTACCAACTGGCACTTTATCTATTCCATCAACAAAAACTAAACCTTTTTCACTAAGCCCATTATTAACAAACTTATTATGAACAATACTACCTACACTATACACATTATCATACTTTTCTAAAGCCTCTTCAGTAATACTAATAGCTCGTTTTACACCAAAACAAAAACCAGCCGTTTTTGCAACCGTTAGCTCCAAACCTATTCCCCCTTAACAGAATCTATTCCCTTTTGAACAGCCTTTTCTATTTGTTCAGTAAGTTTATTCATTACTTCTTTACTTAGTCTTGTATCATAATAATCATAAAAATAAATAGGTTCTCCATAAACAATATGTACTTTTGATCTAAATTTAAAATCATTTTCCGGTACGACACTAACAGGAATAACAGGTACTTTTGCCTTATATGCAACCATAGTAGCTCCAGGCTTAAATGCTAATTTTGCGCCAAACTTTTTCCTAGTTCCTTGAGGGAAAACACAAACAGCATTGCCATTTGAAGCCAAAGTAGCAGCTTTTTTTATAGACATAAAATCCTTTTTCCCCCTAGCAATAGGAAATACTTTTAGAGCATTTAAAAAGAATGCGCCAACCTTATTCTTAAAAAGTTCTTCCTTACCCATCATCCACATAACACGCTTAGTTTTAGCCGGAATAATAACCGTTTCCCAAGCCGAAATATGATTAGGCGCAACAATGCACCCACTCTTTATTTTTTCAAATCTATCACAATTAACAACATCTATCTTAAAATATATATCTAAGAATATCCTAACAAAAAAAATAACAAACTTTCTAAACATAAATTTATCTCCCGTTTATAATATCTATAACCTTATCTACAACCTCTTCCAAAGTTAATCCGGTTGTATCTAACTCAATAGCATCATCAGCCTTTTTAAGAGGTGAAACTGCCCTAGACATATCATTAGTATCTCTTTTTACAATATCCGCCTTAACATCTTCAAAAGTAACATCTTGCCCTTTTTTAATAAGCTCTTTATATCTTCTATCTGCTCTTTCATCCAACTCCGCATTTAAATAAATTTTAGTAGTCGCATTAGGCAAAACAACAGTTCCAATATCTCTTCCGTCCATAATAACACTCTTTGTCTCAGCCAACTTTCTTTGCATATCCACTAGCTTTACTCTAACCTCGGGTATAGCCGAAACATTAGAAGCAGCCATAGAAATTTCAGGTGTTCTAATAAGTTTTGTAACATCTTCTCCATTTAAAAATATCATCTGACCCTCATTAGAAAGTTTAACATCTAAATTAATCTCATTTAAAACACTATTAACATCCTCTGATTTTTTAGTATCTAAGCCCTTTCTAGTAACGTATAAACCTACCGCTCTATACATAGCCCCAGTATCTACATAAATAATATTAAGTTTCTTAGCTGTAATCTTAGCAACTGTACTTTTTCCAGCACCTACCGGGCCATCTATTGCAATTAAATATTGTTTTTCCAAAGCCAACACCCCTTATACTTTTTTCATGTAAATTATACATAAAGTTCTATAATACGTCAAGAAAAAAGGACGAGTAAAAACTCGTCCTAAAATTTAAATTCAAAACTATTTCCCAGAAATATAAATAATCATAGCATCAAAAGCAGTTTCAGAAGTAACTTTATCTCCATCAATGTCTGCAGTAATATACATACCCTCAGCTAAATCATCTTTTGTCCTGTCTCTGCCATCAGCTCCATAAATACAAGTATCTTTGTTTATATATATTGTAATATCTTCATCTCCTGGTCCACTTATAACAACGCCATTTCGATTAATTTTCTTTATTGTTCCAGCTCTATTTATAATATTTTGTAGAGGCGCACCAACATAATCATTATCTGCTTCTATTATTACTGTACCATCATCACTAGGCAACGCATCTCCTTCATTACTAACAGGCTCATCCTTATAGAACCAGCCATTTAAAATACCCGCTAAAACAATGGCAAAAATCAAAACTCCTATACCAATACCTATACCTATTTTTACCTTCTTGTCCATAAAAACCACTCCTTTTAATTAAATTTTTCTAAAAACTTCAATCCATTATATTTTTTCATGGTCTCCTCTAACTGAGAAGGCTCCTGATTTCCATTAACAGTAAAACGTTTTAACTTAGAAAACATCTCTACTCCTTTATTAACTCCCGGTCTTACAAGAATTTGAATATTATAATCAAACTCTCTAGCAATCTCATCCATCAAGTCAAATGGCGGAACCCCATAAGGATAAGTCATTATATTCACTTTTTTACCTGTAACCTCACTAATCATATCATCTGCCATTTTTAAATCAGTAAAAATTCTTTTTCTCCTATCTTCAGCCGTTTCTCCCGAAAGCAGTGCCATTAAAACAGGTTTGCTTATTCCATCACTTGCAGTTGTATAATAATGAGAGTCATACGTATGTGAACCAATTGCAATAAGTCCAGAATAAGACATCTCCCTCACCTGGTCCCAAGTAAGATAACCCGGTCTATTTTCATCAGTATATTTTGCAATAACACTTATAGTTGCTTTTATTCCATATTCTTTTAGTATCGGATACGCCAATGTATAATTATTATCATACCCATCATCAAAAGTAAAAACAAGTAAATTAGGGTTGTCCACTTTTTTATTATTTGAAATAATATCATATGCCTCATCTAAACTCACAATTGTATACCTATCTTTAAAGTACTCACAATATTTTCGAAGCATATCTGCAGTAATATATAACGTATCCAAACTACTATCTTCAGGCATCTCCTCAGTAACCATATGCATCATAAGCACATTTAGAATTGGCTCATCAGTATTTTTACATAAAGTTGTTGCGGTTGATATACTTACAATCGCAATGAAAAAACATAAAATTACAATTAATCTATTTTTTAACATCTTACTACCCTTTCAATAAATCTTTTACAACTTCACTCGCAATAACAAGTCCCATTACCGACGGCACAAAGGAAATACTACCAGGGACATTCTTATTATTTTCAAAAGAATTTTCAACTTTAATAGGCTCTTCTTTTGAATATACTACTTTCAATTTCTTTATATTTCGTGCCTTTAGCTCTTTTCTCATAACTTTTGCTAATGGACAAACACTCGTCTTAAAAATATCTGAAACTTCAAATTTTGTAGGGTCTAATTTATTTCCCGCCCCCATAGCAGAAATAATAGGTACTTTTAATTCATTTGCACGAACAACCAAATCTATTTTAGCAGTAACTGTATCTACCGCATCAACTATATAAGAATAACTTTTATCCATCATTTTTTCAGCATTATCCGGTAAATAAAATTCATTAAAAATTTTTACATTTGCATTAGGATTTATATCTAAAATTCTTTCTTTCATAATTTCAACTTTAGGTAACCCTATAGTTTTTAAAGTAGCATGAATTTGGCGATTAATATTAGTTATAGAAACCACATCTTTATCTACCAAAACGAAGTTGCCTACTCCAGTTCTCGCCAAAGCCTCAGCAACATATGAACCCACTCCACCAATACCAAAAACTGCTACCGTGGATGCGTTTAATTTTTTTAATCCATCTTCACCAATAATTAGTCTTGTGCGTGAAAATTGATCTTCCATAACTAAACCTCTCCTCTTTTCTTATATATTGTACTATATTTTTAAAAAAAATGAAAGAGAGTTTTTAACATAAGTTTATTATCCTTAGAAAGGTTAATATATGTAGCGTTGCTCAGATTTTGCACCCTATTACATATATTAACCTTTCCCCATATTATAGAGTATTAATCCTTACCTCCCTACCTTTGCCCAAATATCAACTAATTTTTTATAAATAGTAATTAACTTTATACCTGCCACATCGTCTTTTGCAATAATATCTCCTCTGGCAATCTCTACACCATCTTTAAAATAAATAATATCCCCTATTTTTTCACCCTTACTAACAGGTGCTGTCAACCTATAAAACTCCACTTTGCGTTCCACATTTTTTGACATACCCTTTTCCCCTAGCAAACTAATATTATCCTCTATAACTCCCTCAACTGTTGAAACTTCTCCTCTACTAACCTCAGTTTGCCCCACTAATGTACTAGCTTTATCTAAAACATTAACTGCAAAATTGGCAAATCCATAATCCAGAAGTTTTTTAGCATCTTCAAATCTTTCTGCACCTGTTGGAGAACACATAACTACTCCTATAAGTTGCATATCATCTCTTTTTGCTGCTGCAGACAAATTATATTTAGCTATAGAAGTAGAACCAGTCTTTAGTCCATTTGCGCCATCATAAAATCGTATAAGTTTATTTGTATTAACAAGTTCCGACTTCCCATCCCTTAAAGTATCCATCCAAATAGTCGTATAATCTAATATCTTCTTATGTTTTATTAACTCTCTAGACATAACAGAAATATCATAAGCTGAAGTTAAATGCCCATCCTCATCAATTCCATGGCAATTAACAAAATGCGTATCATTCATGCCTAACTCGCTAGCTCTTTTGTTCATCATATCTACAAATAATTCTTCACTACCTGCAATAAACTCCGCCATAGCAACTGAGCAATCATTTGCAGAGACAACACAAATAGCCTTTAGCATATCATTAACACTAAGTTTTTCAGTTTCATTAAGCCAAATTTGAGAGCCTCCCATTTTTCTAGCTCGCTCACTACAGCCAACCATATCATCTAATGAAATTTTTCCAGAATCAATTGACTCCATAATAAGTAAAAGTGTCATAACCTTAGTAACACTTGCCGGACGTAATTTTTCATGTGAATTTTTTTCATAAAGAATTGTACCAGTATCTGCTTCAACTAAAATTGCAGATTTACACTTTAAGTCAAGCTCTGTTTTATTAGCAATAACTGTACTTGCAAAACCACGACAAAATATATTGGAAATTATGATTAAAAAACAAACTATTTTTTTCATTAAAAATCCCTCCTACAACATATATATGTTCTAGAAGGGATGATATTCAAAAATTATATACCTCTAACATCGATTATATAAATATGCGGCTCTTCATCGCCAGGAGTTTCATATACAAGATTCCCTAAAGTTAACAATGTATCCAAATTCGCACCGGTTTCATAATAAACATACGAAATATTATACTTCTCAACTATCGATTTTAATAACTCTTTATAATAGGTATCATAAATTACACAACCTTTCATCCACCTTTCATTTACTTCTCGTGGCATTTCATAATCATTACCCGTTCTCCATAGCCACTCATGCCCGTACCAACCCATTACATTAGGATTACCTGTAAATACAGATACTTTGCCATAATGACTATAACTTCCATCAGTTTTTTCCAAAATAACATCTTTTCTATCAATGTTATCCTTAATCCACTGTATTGCCAAATAATCAGAATGATGATAAGTTTCTATATAAGATTCTGTATCTGCAAGGCTTCTTGATTCACCTTGATTGTCAAAAGTTAATACTTGGGCTATCGCATTTAGTCCATACCCAAATGTACAAAAAACCCCAATCATTGCAACTACACTAAGGCCTATAAACCATTTATTCACCTTTTTATAAAGCAAATAAACAAGAATATAACTAACTGCAATATCAAATAAAATATCCGCTTGATAGCATAATTTAAAAACCGTATTAGTTCTCGCAAATTCATGCCCATAAATATCTTTCACATAAATTAATTCTGGAATCAAAATAAGTCCTATTCCACAACATCCCGCTATAAAAGCAAACAATTTTGTTGAATCTAACTTATCTACATAAGCAAAACCTTCTTTAAAAAACTTTCCTTTTCCTTTATTTTTCATAAAATCTAAAATTAAATAAACTATGTACATCAATACACAAAATACTGGCAGTCCCCATAATACAAGCATTTTATGTAACGGAGAATGCAATTCAGCAATACAAATTTTGGTTAAACTTGTTTCAAAATTTAATGTAAATGGTAGCGATGCCAAAAACTGTATTAAAAATATCTCTGCTAATTCCATCAATGTAATAAAAATATTTTTCACACTAAATTTATATCTCCTAAAATTGGCAAATACTAATGTAATACCTACAAATACGTAGTATATAGGAAAATCCCAATAATTAGTCATCTTTTGTATTGCAATAATAAATCCTATTAACAGCAAATTAGGAGACAATAACCTACCTTTTAAGCTTTTTTTCTCATCATCAACTAACAATTCCAATGCCAAAGCAATCATTAAAAATACAAAAATCGTATTCATATGATGAGCATGCATATCTGCAACCATATTAGATGTCGGAATAATTTCATTAATAGCTTTATCATCAGTATCCGGTCTATACCCTATATATCTAGCAGCTTCAATCCAATGATATGTAGTGTCTTCTCCTTCAGGAAACAATTTAGTCCTATCCACAAAGAAATTATATATAGGAAAATATAATGTTCCACCTATACATACTGCCAAACCAGTTAAGGTCGCAACTATACTTGGAATAAACTTTGCTATCCTCCTCTTATCATCCTTCACCAAAAACTTTCCTAAATTATACCCTATAGAAAGTGGCAAAATAAAAGTACACGAATTTATTAAAACTATATACAAATTAAAAGCTTCATTAACCTTGGAAAATGACAATTTTGCCATAAAACTTGCAACATAATGACCAAAATAATAATAATTAATAAGCCCCCCTGAATACCACATATCTTGAGCAGGCAAATATTCAGTAAGAAGAAATTGATTCAAAAATCCATAATTCATAAATTTTTCTGTACTCTCATCTACTCCTGGCGAAAAACTTCTTATGTATGCCCAG
>JAEEGK010015896.1_pt1 | contig 16607 bp, 12 predicted proteins | sample 8958771 | NCBI WGS metagenome assembly JAEEGK01 (sample SAMN16246547, study PRJNA631951) | gut metagenome | biome: gut microbiome; feature: rumen; material: SC-attached | host: Bos | place: Iran: Karaj | collected 2018-10 | reverse complement strand
TTCGCGACCGCCCCAGAATACGTAGTTTTCTGCGCCGAGTTCGATGCCTGCGTCGATAGCGTTCTTAATCTGAACGATGGCACGTGCAACAACGTCGAAGTCGGGGTTGGTAGATGCGCCGTTCATGTAGCGACCGTTGCCGAATACGTTGGCGGTGCTCCAGAGCAACTTGATGCCGGTCTTCTTCATCTTGGTCTTGAGGTATGCCACGATTTCCTTCATGTTGGCTTCGTATTCTTCAACAGATGCGCCTTCGCTTACGAGGTCAACGTCGTGGAAGCAGAAGTAAGGAATGCCGAGCTTCTCCATGATTTCGAAGCCAGCGTCAGCTTTCTGCTTAGCGATTGTGACAGCGTCCTTGCCTTCGTTCCAGGGGAACTTCTTTGTGCCGCCGCCAAACTGGTCGCCGCCTTCTGCACAGAGGGTGTGCCACCATGCCATTGCGAAACGGAGCCACTCTTTCATGGTCTTGCCCATTACGACCTTGTTCTCGTCATAGTAGTGGAAAGCCATAGGATTGGTAGAATCCTTGCCTTCAAATTTGATTTTGTCAATTTTAGCGAAATACTGTTTTGCCATTTTCTTGATGTGTAATTTGTTGTTTTTATTTATGTTTTTGCTAATTATTTCTTAGCGATGATAGCCTCGAGGTACTCCTTCCAAGCGCCGTATGCGTCGTCGTACTTCTGCTGGTTTTTGGTGTCAGGCTCGGTGACTTCCACCTTCTTGAGAGTAGCGAATGCTTCGGTGGCGTCCTTGTAGATGCCTGCGCCAAGACCTGCGCCGCGTGCTGCGCCCACAGAGCCGTCGGTGTTGAAGAGTTCGATAGCTGCGCCCGTCGTGGTGGCGAGTGTCTCGCGGAATACCGACGAGAAAAACATGTTGGCCTTGCCAGCGCGGATTACCTTGCAATCGATGCCGATGGATTTCATGATGTCCATGCCGTACTTGAAGGCAAATGCGATGCCTTCCTGACCTGCGCGGTAGAGGTGAGCAGCCTTGTGGATGTTGAAATTGAGGTTCATGACAGCCGCACCCGGGTTTTGGTTTTCGAGTACGCGCTCCGCACCGTTGCCAAACGGCATGATGCTGAGGCCTTCCGAACCGATTGGCACGTCGGCTGCAATCCTGTCCATTTCGGAGTATTTGACGAGGCCGCCGCCCACTTGCTTATTGAGCCACGAATTGAGGATGCCCGTGCCGTTGATGCAGAGCAGGATGCCGAGGCGGTTGAGCTCGTTGGTGTGGTTGACGTGTGCGAAAGTATTGACCCTTGAAAGCGGATCGTATTTAACTTCTTCGGAGATGCCATATACTACGCCCGATGTGCCGCCGGTGGCAGCGATTTCGCCCGGATTGAGGACGTTGAGCGAGAGGGCGTTGTTGGGCTGGTCGCCTGCGCGGTAGCTGATAGGAATACCGGCTACGAGACCGAGTTCCTTGGCTGCTTCCGTGCTGAGTTCGCCTTGGACGGAGAATGTGGGAACGATTTCCGGCAGGAGGCTCTCGTCGAATCCGTAGTAGTCGAGCAGGAATTTAGCCACCTTCTTTTCCTTGAAATCCCAGAACATGCCTTCCGAGAGGCCGCTCATTGTGGTATTGATTTTTCCCGTAAGTTTCATGGCGATGTAGTCGCCCGGGAGCATTATCTTGTAGATTTTGTTGTAGATGTCAGGTTCATTTTCCTTCACCCATTTGAGCTTGGAAGCGGTAAAGTTGCCCGGCGAATTGAGGAGGTGTCCGAGGCATTTTTCGTTGCCGATTTCTTGGAGAGCCTTGGCACCTATGCCAGTAGCGCGCGAGTCGCACCAAATGATGGCTGGGCGCAGGGGCTTTTGGTTTTTGTCGACGGCAACAAGGCCGTGCATCTGGTACGAAATGCCGATGCCTTTGATTTCGGATGCGGGAACCATCGACGCGGTCATAACTTCCGCGAGGGCCATTTTGGCGTTTTTCCACCATTCTTCGGGCTCTTGCTCAGCGAGCCCCGGCTTCAAGGCGATGATCTTCATCTCCTGTTTCGGGTAGAAAACGGATGCTTCACACTTTCCCGAGTTGGTGTTGATCAGCGATACTTTCACTGACGAGCTTCCGATGTCAAATCCTAATAAGTACATAATTATGTCTTGATTAAATAGTGATTAGTAGCGTAGTTGCGTCGAGCAGACCGTCGCTCTTACAAACCGCAAATTTAAGACGTTTTTTTTATTTTGCAAGATATTGAATGTTAATTTTTTTGAATTATTATGTATGTGATTGATGGATAGAGGTATAAGAAAATTTTACATAATCAACAATTATCATAAAAAAGAAGTGTCTGTCTAAAAAATAGAATTCCTACTTCTTAGACAGACACATATTTTCAGGCAGGCTGGCAGCCTGCAATCCATTTATTCAGCCCTCTTGCGGAGCTTCCAGTTTCTGATTTCGTTGGAAGTCTTGACGGCTTCGTTGAGTTCGGCGACGTAGGTTTCGAGCTCCTTCATCGACTTGGAGACTGCCACGCGGCCAGAGCGGGCGAATTCCAGGATGCCGTAGGGGCGGAGCTGTTCGCAGAGGCGTTGAGTCTCGTTGTAGTAGCCGGTCTTTTCCAATACCACATAATCCTTCTCGATGTAGATGATGCGGGCGTTGGATTCGTGGATGATTTCCTCCATCGTGGTCGCGCTGTTGACGATATTGGCGGTGGAAACCTTGTAGATGGCAATTTCCTGAGCCACAACGTCCTTGTCCTCGTAGGCAAAGGCGCGGAGCACTTCGGTGAGCTTCTCTATCTGGTCCACAACCTTCTTCATGAGCGGCGGCTCACATTCGGTGGTTATCGTGAACCTGAATATGCCATCCACCTCCGACGGCGACGTGGTGAGCGAGTCGATGTTGAGGTGTCGGCGTGTGAATACGATTGCAATCCTATTGAGCAAACCGATTTTATCTTCCGTAAATACGATTACAGTATAACGGAGTTTGTTGTTGGTTGTATTGTCCATGTCTGATTGTTTTTATAGTCCACAATGCTTATTCGAGTACGATGTCTTCCACTGCCTTGCCGGGCTTGATGAAAGGCATTACCTTCATATCCTTATCAACGTCGATGGTGAGGAGGTAGGGGCCGTTGTGAGCGAGCATCTCGTCGATGGCGGGCTCAAGGTCGGCGCGGCTCTCCACGTGGCGTGCCTTGATGGAGTATGCCTCGGCGAGCTTCACGAAGTCGGGGTTGACGAGGTCGGTGGCTGAATAGCGTTTGTTTTGCAGCATTGTCTGCCACTGGCGCACCATTCCGAGGACGCTATTGTCGAGGATGACAATCTTGACGGGAATCTGTTCCTGCATGATTGTGCCGAGTTCCTGTTCGTTCATCTGGAATCCTCCATCGCCCGTGAAGAGGATTACGGGACGCTCCTTCTGTGCGATAGCCGCACCCACAGCCGCCGGAAGTCCGAAGCCCATTGTGCCGAGACCGCCCGACGTGAGGAACGTGTTGGGGTACTTGAACTTGTAGTAACGTGCCGCAATCATCTGATTCTGACCTACGTCGGTCACAACGATGGCATTGCCGTCGGTCTTCTGCGAAATCATTGCCACGGGTTCGCCCATCTGTATCAACGGTTCTACGGGACGGGTGTCGCGCTCGATTACCTGACGCAATTCCTGGTTGTAATACGTATTGAACTCCTTGCGCCAATTGTTGTAGGTCTTCTTCTCGATGCGAGGGATGATGTAGTCCAACGCCGATTTGAGGTCGCCGTGGATGGCGAGGTCGGCGTGTACGTTCTTGTCGATTTCCGACTTGTCTATCTCGATGTGGATGATTTTGGTCTTCTTGGCGTAGGTGTCGAGGCGTCCAGTAACCCTGTCGGAGAACCTCATGCCGATAGCAATGATGAGGTCTGCCTTGTTGGTGAGCTTATTGACGGCGTAGCTGCCGTGCATGCCCAACATTCCCACGTTGAGGGGATGGTTGGAGGGAAGTGCGGTGAGACCCATCAGCGTGGAGCCGAATGGGATGCCCGACTTGTCGATAAACTCTGTCAACTTCTTTTCTGCGTGGGCGATGAGCACGCCGTGTCCTACGAGCAGGAGCGGACGCTCTGCCTCGTTGATCATATTGACAGCCTCGTCGATGGCTTCGTCCTTAATCTTCGGGTAAGGAGCGTAGCTGCGGATGACGGGTGCCGACTTGTATTCAAAATCTGTTGAGGTCTGGGTAACGAGCGCATTTTTGGTGATTTCCAAGACGACGACGCCCGGACGACCCGTGACGGCGATGTAGAACGCCTTGGCGATGGTCGCGGCGATGTCGTCGGCACTTGTAATCTGTGCGCTCCACTTGGCGATAGGCATCGAGAGGCCGAGGACGTCGGTCTCCTGGAAAGCGTCGGTGCCAAGGAATCCGCTGCCCACCTGTCCTGTGATGACGACCATCGGCACTGAGTCCATATTGGCATTGGCGATGCCGGTGATGGTGTTGGTGGCACCAGGTCCCGAGGTAACGATGCAGACGCCCACCTTGTTGGAAATCTGCGAGTAAGCCTGCGCCTCATGGGCGGCGGCTTGTTCGTGGCGAGCGAGCACGTGCCTAATCTGTCCTTGGTTGATGTAGTCGTAGAGGCTGTCGTAAAGCGGTATTACCGCGCCTCCCGGATAGCCGAATATGGTGTCAACTCCTTCAGCAAGGAGCGACTTAACAACGGCTTCCGATCCTAAAATTTTTCCCATTATGATGATGTTTAAAAAAATTTTTGCGAAGATACGAATAATTATTTGATTTGGGAATTTTTTGGATGGATTTTTTTTGCCCGCAAAAAAATCAACGGCTCAAAAACCTATTTTCAGATTTTGAGCCGTTGATTTTTTATTAAGACAATTGGCGAATCCTTATGCCAATCCAGCGAATCCCATGAATGCCATTGCCAGGATGCCGGCGGTGATGAAGGCGATTGGAACGCCCTTCATGCCTTCGGGAACTTCGGCGAGTTCGAGTTGCTCGCGGAGACCGGCAAAGATTGTCAAGGCGAGACCGTAGCCGATGGCGTTTGCAAGGGCGTAAACGGCGGCTTCGGCGGGGCCGTAGGTCGCTTTGCCCGCTACCTCGATGGCAACACCAAGAACGGTACAGTTGGTTGTAATTAACGGCAAGAAAATGCCTAACGCCTGATACAACGACGGCGAAACCTTCTTCAAGACGAGTTCAACAATCTGCACCAACGACGCAATCACAAGGATGAAAGCGATGGTCTGCATGAAGTCGATGCCAAGGGAGACGAGGAGTTTCTGGATGTAGAATGTAACGAGCGTTGCAATCACCATCACAAACGCCACCGCGCCCGACATGCCCACAGCCGTGCTTACCTTGTTGCTGACTCCGAGAAACGGACAGATGCCGAGAAACTTGCTCAGCACCACGTTGTTGACGAATATCGCCGAGATAATTATCAAAATGTAATCCATGGCTTATTCCTCCTTTTTGTAAATGTTGTTAGACAAACGTTTTGCGCCGGCGATGAGGTAGCCGAGTACGAGGAACGCGCCCGGAGCAAGCACAAAGCCGATGATGCCGTCGCCTTCCATAAATTTCCAGCCAAACACTGCGCCCGCACCCAATATCTCGCGGATTGCTCCCAATACCGTGAGTGCCAGCGTGAAGCCAAAGCCCATTCCCAAGCCGTCCAACGCCGAATCTACGATGCCGTTTTTGCTTGCGAACGCCTCAGCGCGACCGAGAACGATACAGTTGACCACAATCAACGGTATGAACAATCCGAGGCTCTCGTTCAGTGCGGGAAGGAAAGCCGCAAGGATTTGTTGCAAGATTGTTACCAACGACGCGATTACCACGATGTAGGCGGGGATATGCACGTTGTCGGGGATGAAATTTTTGATGGCGGAGATGATGACGTTTGACAGCAAAATCACAAACGTCGTGGCAAGGCCCATGCCCAAGCCGTTGATTGCCGATGTGGTAACGCCCAACGTGGGGCACATACCCAATATCAGCACCAACGCCGGGTTCTCCTTCAAAAGGCCTTTGGTCAATATCGATAATTTGCTCATTTCATTTAATGATTTAGTGATTTGTTGATTTGTTTCCTCAACAAATCGTTCCTTATTTGTCTTTATCAATTTCGCTTTCGTTGGCGTTGGAATTGGACGTTGCGCCGGAGTGAGCCTCAACGGGCTTGCCGAGGTGCGTCATCAATGCGTCGTAGGCGGTCTGCACGGCGTGTGCGTATGCCCGCGAGGTGATTGTTGCTGCCGAGATTGCGTCCACATCGCCGCCGTCCTTCTTCACTGTGAGGCGGAAGGCCGACGGATTTTTGCCGTTGAACTGGTCGTGGTACTTAGGCTCGATTGCCTTCTGACCAAGACCGGGAGTCTCCGCCAAAACTGTTGCCTGCGAGTTGATGATGATGCCGTCGGGTGTGAATCCTGTCAAGACCTCCACATGACCGTTGTAACCGTTCATATTGCCAGCCTTGACAGCATAGCCAACAGGCTGACCGCCCTTCTTGGCGACGTAGCATTGGTATTCCTCACCGTTCAGTTTGATTGTCACGGCATCCTTCACCGGGTCGTTGTCATGCTCCGGGAGGACGAGTTTGAGCGACGCCTGCTCCTTCTCCGCCTTTTGCTGCGCGATGGTGTCCTTGGTGGCATCGTAGATGGCTGCCACACCGGCGGAACATATCACGGCTATCAGCAACAGCACTACTACCATCTGCACGATGGTCGGGTTTTTCTTGTCTATCATAGTGTTATTTGGTTTTATTCTCGCCGAAACGGGTGGGTTTAAACTTCTTGTTAATTAACGGTGTAACGGCGTTCATCAGCAATATTGCGAAACTCATGCCTTCGGGGTAACTGCCCCAAAGCCTGATAATTACCGTCAACAAGCCAATGCCGATGCCGTAGATTAATTTGCCTTGTGTGCTCATGGGCGATGTTACATAGTCGGTAGCCATGAAGATTGCGCCGAGCAACAATCCGCCGCCGAGCAAATGGTACACCGGATTGACGCACACGGTCGGGTCTATCAGCCATACAAGCGATGTGAATACTGCCACGGTAGCAAGTATCGAAACCGGAATGTGCCATGTGATTATCTTTTTGACAATCATATAGATGCCGCCGATAATGAGTGCGATTGCAGCCATTTCGCCGAGTGAGCCGCCAGTGGCGCCGAGGAGCATATCTACTGTGTCGGTCTTGCCGAGAAGGTCGTGGCTCATCGGGGTTGCGCCCGTTACAGCGTCGAGGTAGTTGAGACGGTTTTCGATGGGCTTGGGCCAGGTGGTCATCTGCTGCGGGAAAGAGATGAGGAGGAACACACGACCCACGAGAGCCGGGTTGAAGAGGTTTTGACCAAGACCTCCAAACGACATTTTTGCAACGCCGATTGCCACCAACGCGCCTATCATCACGATGACGGGGTTGATGTTGCTTGGGAGGTTGAAGGCGAGGAGTACGCCGGTGAGGATTGCGCTGCCGTCGCAGATTTGCGGCGTGGTTTTGAGGATTAATTTGGCTATCAGCCACTCAAACAATACGCAGAATCCCACCGAAACAAGCGTTGTGATTAGCGCGCCTATTCCGAAGAAGTACAGCGAAAACAGGAACGCCGGAACAAGTGCCGTCAATACGCCAAACATCAGGCTCTTGACAGATTCCTTGCCTTTGGCGTGGGGCGACGGCGATATGGTTAAAAGATTGCTCATTTTGTTCGTTGATTATTTTATGTTATTTTTTGTTGCGGCCTCTCATGATTGCCATTACTTTCTGTTTGCCAAAACGCACGAAGTCCAATATCGGCCTGTTTGCCGGGCAACTAAACACGCAGCATCCACATTCGATGCAGTCATAGACGTGGTTTTCTTCGAGCGAGTCAAAATCCTTGCGCTTGGCGTATGCGGCGAGCAAGTAGGGTTCGAGACCCATCGGACAGGCGTCCACGCATTTGCCGCAACGGATGCAGGCTTCGGGTTCGCCACGGTGGGCAAGCGATTCGGGCAGCATCAGTACGCCCGACGTGCCTTTTGCTACGGGGATGTCGAGGGTGGTGATGGCCTTGCCCATCATGGGACCGCCACTGATAATCTTGCCGGTGTCTTCGGGCAATCCGCCCACAGCCTCCACAAGCGCACTTATCGGCGTGCCGATGCGCACGAGGAAGTTGCCGGGGTTCTTAACGCTGTCGCCCGTAACGGTAACAACGCGCTCGATGAGGGGTTTGTTTTTCATAACTGCCTCATACACAGCCACAGCCGTTCCCGCATTGTCCACTACCGCGCCAACGTCTATCGGCAGACGACCCGACGGCACTTGACGGCCTGTAATGGCTGCAATCAAGTGTTTCTCAGAGCCTTGCGGATATTTAAGTTTCAAGGGGACTACCTTGATTCCGGGATAGTTGGCGGAGAGTTTGGTGAGGTATTCGATGGCGTCGGGCTTGTTTTGCTCGATGCCGATGTAGGCGTTTTCGCAGCGGACGGCTTTCATCAGGAGTTGAGTGCCAATCATCAGTTCCTCGCCGCGTTCGAGCATCACGCGATGGTCGGCGGTGAGGTACGGTTCGCACTCTACGGCGTTGATAATCACCGCGTCAGCCTTTTTTTCGAGGGGGATTGAGAGTTTCACTTTTGTGGGGAAGGTGGCGCCGCCCATGCCCACAACACCCGCGTCGTGCACCTTGGCAACGATGTCTTCGGGTTTGAGGTCGTCGATGTTGCGTTTCAAATCGGGCGAGCGGTCGATGGTGTCCTCCCATTCGTCGCCTTCCACCTGGATGGTAACAGCCTGTTTGGTGTATCCCGACGCATCAGCCACAGGGCCGATGTTTTTCACCGTGCCACTCACCGACGAGTGGATATTGGCGGATACAAAGCCGGTAGCCTTGGCGATGAGAGTGCCTACCTTCACCTTGTCGCCTTTTTGGACGACAATCTCGGCAGGCGCGCCAATGTGCTGTGCGCATGGAATCGTTACCGTCTGCGGCACAGGAAGCGGCGTAATCGGCTTGGCGGCGGTGATTTTCTTGTCGGCGGGATGCACGCCACCTATTTTGAATGTCTTTAATTCCATGTCTATTGATTTGAGGTATTTTCAGAAGGTTTTTCTACTTTAACTTTTTCGGGATCTACGGCAGCAACGCCCTCGGCCTTTGGTTTGCGCGGCGGGAAGTTTTCTTCCATGATTGCGCCGGTGGGACACTGCTCCACGCATTTGCGGCACATCTTGCACTTGTTGAAGTCGATGTAGGCGACATTGTTTTCCACCGTGATAGCCTCGAAGGGGCAGGTCTTGGCGCACTTGCCGCAACCGATACAAGCCGACGAACAGGCTTTCTTTGCCACCGCGCCTTTGTCCTTGTTGATGCACGAAACGTACACCTTGCGGAACTTGGGTGCTTTTTTGCGGAGTTCGATTACAACCTTTGGACAAGCCTTGACGCAAGCACCGCAGCCGGTACATTTTTCGTCGTTGACCTCCGGCAGACCGGTCTCTTTGTTGATTTTGATTGCGCCAAACTGGCACACATTCTCGCAGTCGCCGAGTCCGATGCAGCCAAACGAACAGCCTGTCTCGCCGCCGTATGTCGCGCTCACGATTGCGCAGGTGGGTGCGCCTTCGTATTTGTTGGTGCGCGGGCGACATTCCTTGCTGCCACGGCATCTAACGACGGCAACCTTTGCGTCAGCCGCCACAGCCTCCACGCCCAGCACTTCGGCAACTTTTTTCATCACGTCGTTGCCGCCGGCGGTGCAGACCTTGCCGTTGAAGTCCTTGACGCACGCCTCGGCAAAATTGCGGCAACCGGCATATCCACAGCCGCCACAGTTGGCACCGGGCAGACATTCCGCCACTTGGTCGATGCGCGGGTCTTCCTCGACCTTGAATTTTCTTGCTATCACATACAATATCACGGCGGCAAGTATCGCTATGCCGCCCAATACAAGTATGGATACCACAATTACACTATCCATTTTTCGTTTTTGATTGTTGTTTAATTAATTAATATTTTTCGGACGTTGACAAGCGACGCCCATATTTTTCGGACGTAGACAAGCAACGCCCCTACATTATGCTAAATTTGAATTTTCTACGCAATTTGTGCCGCAGCATATATAATATAGTGTAATACACCGGCAGCACCGCCAATCCGCAGAGGCAACCGACATCCTGGCTGCCCGTAATTGCAATTAGCGTAAACATCACCGCAAACATCAGCACCAATGGCAATACGTATGCAAGCAAAACGCTGCTCATGGCAAGCGTGGGCGTAAAGGCAACTTTTACCTTCTGCCCTACCTGGAACTCCTGCCCCGGCTTCGCTTCCGCCTCCACGCGGACACGCTTGCCGTTGGTATGACACAGGCCTTTGGCTTGGCATGTGCCGCACGCCTCGCTCACAAAAATTTCGGCAACTACTTTGTTGTCAGATATTTCCACCACTTGTCCGTCGTGGTTGATGCTGTTGTGGTTCATACGATGATGTGTATCATTACAAACTACAAAATTAATTAAATGTTATGAATAACGAAATTTTTTTGACGAAATGGGTGATTTTTTTGATAGGAACAAGCGTTAATTTGCGGATTGTTAGTTAGTTAACATAAAATTAATATTTGCATTTTTTTTCACGACAACGCCATTGTTATTATAAATAAAGTGTATCTTTGCAGCCGAAAATAAAAATTATATCATAGTTTATGAACACACTTTATAATATAAGGCGTAATGCAATGTGGATGGCGGCTCTGCTGCCTCTTGCGTTGCAATCATGTGGCGGCAGCGGCACTTCTGGCGGCAATGCCACCTCTCAGAGCAACACCGCAGCGCAGCAACAGCCTGTAAAACAACATTTTGAGATTAAGATTCTCAACGACAACCCCGAATCCACTGGCAAGGTGGGCGACAATTACAGCCTCAGTATCACAAGCGACGGCACTGTGGAAGCGGATTCCACAATCGTAAAGGTGGACGACCAAAAGGTGGCTACGCTCCCGAAGGGCGAAACGTCTTTCACAATCGCGACATCCGCGCTCAGGTGCGGCCGCGTGCCAGTGAGCGTTCAATTCTGCCTGCCCGACGGCAAGAGCGAGTATGCATCGCAATCGTTGATGCTGTTTTCCGACATTGTGCCAAAGAAAAAGAGCTACAAGGTAGTGGCAACGTATCCGCACGACGTGGGCGCATACACGCAGGGACTGGTTTATGAAAACGGTCATCTCTACGAATCCACGGGTCTCAACGGCAAATCGACTCTGCGCAAGGTGAAGATTGACAACGGCGACATCATACAGAGCGTCTCCCTCGAAAGCGACTATTTTGGCGAGGGTCTTGCAATGATAGGCGACCGCCTGATGCAGCTCACCTGGACATCGCACAAGGGTTTTGTCTACGACAAAAACACGTTCCAAAGGCTCTCTGAATTTGGCGTGGCTACCGAAGGCTGGGGATTGTCAGCAATCAACAAAGACACCCTGATACTCACCTCCGGCAGCGAAAATCTCTATTTCTTGGAGCCAAACGGCTTCTCCACGACGAAGACATTGCAGGTCTGCGACAATCTCGGCGTGGTGCAGCGGCTCAATGAGACCGAGATTGTAAGCGGACGCCTTCTCGCCAACATCTACCAGACCGACCAAATAGCCGAAATTGACTACAACACCGGCAAAGTGTTGAGCTACATCGACTTAACAGGACTTCTGCCCGACAATCTGCGCACATCAAGCACCGACGTGCTCAATGGAATAGCCTACGATGAGGCGGGCGACAGGCTGTTTGTAACCGGAAAAAACTGGCCAAAACTGTACATCATAAAAATTATTGACACAAAATAAAAAAACTTTTGTGTGATTGAAAAAAATATAATACCTTTGCAACCGCTAAAAATATAAATGTTTGCAAATTATTATAAAAATATAAACAAAAACAAATGTCAAATAAAGGATTAATTAGGGTTTTAGCAATTGCATTGGCTTTGGCTTGCCTGTTCCACCTGTCATTCTCGGTGGTTACGTCGCACCAAAAGTCCAAAGCTGCGGAATACGCCGCAGGAAATCCTGAGAAAGAGGCCAGGTATTTGGACTCTATCGGTAACCAAAAGGTGTATTTCGGATACACTTACAAGGAATGTCTTGAAAACGAGCTCAACTTTGGCCTCGACCTCAAGGGCGGTATGAACGTCATTTTGGAAGTGTCGGTGGCAGATGTAATCAACGCTCTTTCGGGTCATAGTCAGGATCCAAATTACATTCAGGCTCTCAATCTTGCAAAAGAAAGCCAGAAAAACAGTCAGGACGACTTCATTACGCTTTTCGGAAAGGCTTTTGAGAAGGTGGCTCCCAACGGTCAGTTGGCTTCTATCTTCAACAATTACAACCTCAAAGGCAAAGTTAATTTCAACTCCACCAACGACGAGGTGCTCAAGGTGCTCAGGGACGAGAGCGAGGCTGCTATCGCCAACTCTTTCAACGTTTTGCGCACTCGTATCGACCGTTTTGGCGTAACACAGCCCAACATCCAGCAGCTTTCTGGCCAGACTGGACGCATCCTCGTGGAGCTTCCGGGCGTCAAGGATCCCGAGCGTGTAAAGAACCTCCTCAAAGGTACTGCTAACCTCGAATTCTGGGAGACTTACGACAACACCGAAATCGCCAACAACATTATCGCTGCCAACCAGCGCATCAAGACGTTGAAGGATGCAGGTTACAATTTCGACACCAATACAACCGCAGCTGTCAGCGAGCAGGAAACTACCGACTCCACAAAATCGCTTCTCGGCGGCGACGACAATCTTATTTCCAATACAGATTCTACCTCGCTCGTTCAGAACGACGAGCAGTATGCTAAACAATATCCCCTCTTCGCGGTGCTTCACCCAATGATTGACCAGGAGGGACGTTGGTTTGGTGGTGCAGCAGTAGGTTATTCGCATTATAACGATACTGCCACAGTAAACAAATACCTCGCATCTCCGCAGGTGAAAGAAATGCTCCCCCGCGACCTCAAATTCTTCTGGTGCGTAAAACCGATGGAGCAGGACGAAAGCTGCTTTGAACTCATTGCCATCAAGGTGACCAACCGCGACGGTACAGCTCGCCTGAACGGCGACGTTATCACCGACGCCCGCGAGGAGTTTGACGAAAGGAAAGGCGGCGCAGCAATGGTATCTATGACCATGAACGGCGAAGGCGCACGTACATGGGCGCGTGTCACCAAGGACAACATCAAACGTCAGGTGGCTATCGTACTCGACAATTATGTATACTCCTACCCGACCGTACAGGCAGAAATCACCGGCGGCAATTCGCAAATCACTGGCAACTTCACCGTAGCCGAAGCAAAAGACTTGGCCAACATCTTGAAATCTGGTAAGCTCCCCGCACCCGCAAAGGTAATCGAGGAAGAAATCGTAGGTCCTTCGCTCGGTCAGGCTACCATCAACCAGGGCTTGTGGTCGTTTGTAGGCGCATTTGTGATTGTAATTCTCTACATGATATTGTTCTACAGCACGGCAGGCATTGGCGCAGCTATCGCATTGATATGCAACGTATTCTTCTTGATGGGTGTGCTCTCGTCTCTCGGCGCAGTGCTCACGCTTCCTGGTATCGCCGGTATCGTGCTCACGATGGGTATGGCTGTGGACGCCAACGTCATCATATTCGAGCGTATCCGCGAGGAACTCCACAACGGCAAGGGCATGAAGCTCGCCATCCAGGAGGGTTACAACAACTCTTACTCCGCAATCCTCGACGGTAACACCACCACACTCTTGACCGGTATCATCCTCTACATCTTCGGTCACGGTCCCATCCAGGGTTTTGCCACCACGTTGGTAATCGGTATCATCACCACCCTCGTTACGGCAATCTTCATCACAAGGTTGTTCCTCGAATTTTTGCTCGAGCGCGGCAAGAACATCAAATTCTGGCAAAACTGGAACGAATTCTTCCTCAAGAATACCAAGATCAACTTCATCGACAAGAAGAAGACATTCTATATGGTATCTGGCGCGTTGATTGTCATCAGCATCGCATCTATGGCAATCAAGGGCTTCGACCAGGGCGTTGACTTCGTGGGCGGTCGTACATACGTAGTGAAATTCGACGACAAGGTAAACACCGGCGACGTTAGGTCTTTGCTCTCCGAGAGCTTTGGCAGCGAGCCGCAGGTGAAGACCTTCGGTGCCGACAATCAGGTGAAAATCATCACCAAGTACAAGATTGACGACGAGGGCGACGGCATTGATTCCGAGGTACAGACCATCCTCTACGACAAGCTCAAATCGCTCTACAAGACCCAGAACATCTCCCGCGAAATGTTCTTGCAGGGCTTTGTAATCAACAACGGCACTCCCGTAATCTCCACAGACGACAACGTAGAAAACTTCGGCTTCCAGTCGTCGTCCAAGGTAGGTCCTACCATTGCAGACGACATCAAGCAGTCGGCTACAATCGCCATCATCATCTCGCTTGTCGTGATGTTCTTGTACATCTTGATAAGGTTCAAAAACTGGCAGTATGGTCTTGGCGCAACGACGGCGTTGATTCACGATACCATCATCGTGCTTGGCGTATTCTCGCTCTTCAGCACGCTGATGCCGTTCTCCATGGAAATCGACCAATCCTTCATCGCAGCCATCCTGACGATTGTGGGTTACTCCATCAACGATACCGTGGTTGTATTCGACCGTGTGCGTGAGTTCATCGGTCTGCGTCCGAGCAACCCACTCAAGCAGAATATGAACGAGGCTATCAACTCCACGCTCTCCCGTACCGTCAATACATCACTCACCACATTCTTCGTATTGTTGGTAATCTTCATCTTCGGCGGCGAGGTAATCCGTGGATTCGTGTTCGCGTTGATGCTCGGTACTATCGTTGGTACTTACTCTTCGGTATTCGTGGCATCCCCGATTGCCTACGACTTCCTCAAAAAGGACGCAGCGGCTGCCGCAGAGGAAGGCAAGACAAAGAAGGACGCTTACACTAAGAGATAGTAAATTGTTTTATTGAATTATGCATTTTTAGTGATTAGTAAATTAGTGAATTGTTAATTATTATAACCGCCGGAAATAAGACAGATTTCCGGCGGTTTTTTTTAGGTTTAAATCTGAAAAAAATAATTTGTTACTAACGATGATTTTTTGTTACTTTGCGGAAAATTTCAAATAACACATGTAAACCATAAGATATGAAAAGACTTATTACAGCAGCGGCATTGTTGTTGATGACGTACACTGCTGATGCTCAGATTGTTATCAACGAATTCTGTACTGCCTCCGACACGCTTGCTTATAAGGGATATGTAAGTGATTGGGTGGAACTTTACAATGCTGGCTCTGAGATTGTTAACCTAAAAGATTACGGATTGTCTGACAATCCAAAGAAACCGCGTAAATTTGTTATTGATTGCGATGCCTGGGTAAGTCCAGGACGCACTAAAATTGTACTTTGCAACGGCATTGGCGAAGGTCTCAATGCAAGTTTCAAACTCTCTGGCGATGGCGGCGAGACCATTTTGCTCACCGACCCATCGAGCGAAATAATAGACCAAGTAACAACTCCAAAATTGCGCGACGACTATTCATACGGTCGCCTTACCGATGGCGGCGATGTGTGGGGCGTGTTTGGAGTGGCTACGCCTGGCAGGAAAAATGGCAATTCCATGGCTTTCACCGAGACGCCAGTAATGTCGCTTGAAGCAGGATTTTACAGCGGTACGCAGAAGGTAACAATCACCTTTGCCGACCCTTCGGCTAAGATATATTACACCACAGATGGTACTGTGCCCACAAAATGGTCGTCTAAATACTCCGCCGCACTTAGTATAAGCAAAAACACCGTTTTGCGCGCCATTGCCATAAGCAGTGGACGCAAGGAGAGCGCGACGGCTACCGCCACGTATTTTGTTAACGAGCGCAAGATGACACTTCCTGTGGTATCGCTCGTTACCGACAGCAAAAATTTTTACGACGATTACATCGGCATATATGTGGAAGGCAAAAACGGCGTGGCTGGCATGTGTCAGGATCATCCCGTCAACTGGAATCAGAATTGGGAGCGTCCGGTGCATTTTGAATATTTCGACAAGGACCTGAAACTTCAAGTGTCGCAGGATGCCGGTGTCAAGATAACCGGCACTTGCAGCCGTGGCAACGCGATGAAGTCGCTCCGCATCATCGCCCGCAAGCAATACGGCGACAACAGGCTGAGGTACAAGTTTTTTGACAAGAAAGACATTTCCGCTTTCAAGTCGATTGTGCTCCGCAACGGTGGCAACGATTTCCAGGGCACGATGCTCCGCGACGCGTTGATTACGGGGCTTGCAGCAAGCGGCAGCATGGATGTGGACGTGCAGGCGTTGCAACCTGCCGCCGTGTTCCTCAACGGCGAATACCTCGGTATGCACAACATCCGTGAAAAAGTTTCCGACCATTTTGCCGAGGAGAATTACGGAGTGGAGAGCGACCTCGTGGACCTCCTCGAATACAAGGGCGAAAACAAAATGTATGAGGACAATATTGCGATTATTGATGGCGACAACACGGATTTTGTTGCTCTGATGAAATTTGTAAAGAACAATAGTCTTGCCGTCCAAGCCAACTA
>JAEEGK010015895.1_pt1 | contig 16607 bp, 12 predicted proteins | sample 8958771 | NCBI WGS metagenome assembly JAEEGK01 (sample SAMN16246547, study PRJNA631951) | gut metagenome | biome: gut microbiome; feature: rumen; material: SC-attached | host: Bos | place: Iran: Karaj | collected 2018-10 | reverse complement strand
AGACGATCAAAGCCAACGATTACTCGCACGACGGAGAGCTATTGGAAACCTGCGTCTGCCAGCATTGCGGCGAGACACTCACCAAGACGGTGGTGATACCCAAGTTGGTGCATTACAGCGATAGCAGCGGCAGCTATTCCGGCAGTGGAAAGAGTTATTCGAGCCATTCCTCCAGCCATCACTCATCGGGTGGCTCCTTCGGCGGCGGCCATAGTGGCGGCGGCGGATATTCGGGGAAGTGGTGAGTTTGGTTTAGAGTTTAGAGTTTAGAGAATGGAATTGTGGTAGCTTAGGAAAAGATGGTTTCTATTATGTCTTTTCTTCGTTGTTCCTTCGCTCTTCCTTCGCTTTTCTCACGCTCTAGGCATACTGTTGGCATAGTCAAGCAAGCTGTTTGAGTATGCCAACACCTTGCCAACACCTTGCCAAGTGCTTGCCAACACCTTGCCAAAAGGCTTTGAAAAAATTATTCTATAGTTTCTCGTCAGTTTTGACTTATTGTATTTTTTTTATTCCTATGTTATGTTTTTTGCTTATTTTCTTGCATACTTGGATAATATAGTGTATTTTTGCATCGTCATTTACCACGGAGTATTTCAGTGGTATTAAAATGGCAATTTTGTGTTATTGAAAATGTAAATTATTGAAATTTAGTTACATAACTATGAAATTCAAAGGTCGAATATAGAATATAGGCGATTAAAAAGACTATGATTTTGTAATGAAATTGACTATGAAACATAGTCTTTTGAGCCTAAACTATATTCGATTGTGTACAATAAATGCAAAAATGGATTTATTCCAGAAAGCCTTAAAATCAATAAGGCTGCTGTCGATGAAATCATCGATCGGTTGAAGGCGGATCCGAAATTCTGCCAAGAGTTCTTTTATGGAACCTCAAAGCAAAATTGCTACATTAGTCAGTTGCGCTACGGCGAGTTAAGCTATCTGGCTCAGAACTACAATGTAGTGATTTCTGAAGACTTCTTCAGTACCATCCTTTATCAAACCCTTTGGTCGGAAGGGACCTGGTCAAAACTTGACGCCTACAATCATCGTAACTCGTTTTTTGCCTGGTTAAAGGTAGTGGCCAGGAATGCCGTATTGGAAAGATTGGCTAAAGACTGTATCATCCCATCGATTCGTACGCGAACCCCTGGCAACACGAGGCTTGCCTTGCTTTCCAAGTCTGTGGAAATGTGTCAGTTGGTCATCGATGAGCAACTGAAAGGAAGCAAGTATCACGATTTAATGGTTTCCATCTATGTCAGCCGGCTCGCAAAAGAGCAAATCATGGAAAAATATGGCATGACGGATCAGGAGTATCAACATGCCAAATATGAAGGTGAATATGCCTTGAAAGACGCTTTGCTCCGTTCAACTAGCGGCTATGAGGAGGAAGTGCTTCGGAACAAGACCTGCGACTATCAGAGTGAGTCGTTGGAATTTGGAGCCGACATGGAAGAATGGATAAGAACCAAGATGGGTGAAAACTCATTGGCAGATGTGTTTGGACTCAATCTCACAGATGAGGAAGTCCATGAAAAGGTCATAGACCTTTTGTATAGCTTGTCCGTGAAGATGGACTGGAATGAGCGTGACAGATTCCTTTGGCGTCAGCGCTTTATCCATAACACTTCTCCCGTGAAGTTGGCAACGACATTAGGGCGTACTCGCGCATGGGTGGATACACGCTTTTCACAACTTAACGACAGAATAGAGCCAACCCTCAAAAGATGGTGGACTGCTTATGCGGCGTAATTTTTTTTCATCGGATTGATAGATGTCTTAAAAACGCCCATATATATCTATATACAACGTATAATTATTGCCAATGAACATGTTTCTTGCATTTACTATCGTCTTCGCAACCATCATGTTATGGATTGCCGTTAGGTGCAAACGTAACAACCGCCGTCTGCTTGGCGAATTGAAACACCTGAAAGCATCGCTGGTCGAAGCTGAAAACGAAAAGAATCTCCTCGAAGAAAGGATGACACATGTTGCTGACGCTGGGGGCATTGGCGAAAGCACCGTCTTGGCCATTGCGGGTGAGATTGCTCGTATGGAGAACAACCTTTACCGCATGGAAGATGTGCCTGGCCGCAAGCAAGTATCGAAGTCGCTTGAGCGAATGAAAGTTGCCTTGCTAGCAGAAGGCTATGCCGTGGTTCCTCTTTTGGGAATCCCTTACAAAGAAGGGATGCTGATGTCTGCCGTGTTCGTTCTTGACGAAAGTCTTCCCTTTGGAAGCTCGATTATCACCTCTGTACAAAAACCTCAGGTGAACCGAAACGGCAAAATGATTCAAGCAGCATGCGTAACCGTGGGACAAAATAACTAACCTCATACATTACTTAATATGGACAACAATGGAAAGATCAACAGGGGCATTGACCTCGGCACGACCAACTCGGCCATCGCCGTCATGGAGAATGGTGTCCCTGTTATCAAGAAAAGCAGCACGCAGAAGGATACGACGCCTTCTATCGTGTCTATCAACCGCAAAGGTGTCATTCACATTGGCGATACGGCCGCCAACGAACTGGCTAGTCAGATGCTCCGTGCCACCAAGACATGGGATGGATGTTCTTCCTCGACTGACGTTTTCAAGGAGTTTAAGCGCACCATGGGGACTATTGAAGTGTACATCAGCAAGAACCTCAAGCAGGACTTCTCTTCTCAGCAGCTCTCTGCCGAAATCATCAAGGCTCTTGCTGCCAACGCTGGTATCAACGATGGGGGATGCATTGTCATCTCCGTGCCAGCCAAATTCGATGCCACACAGAAGACCGCTACGGTGGAAGCTGCACGTCTGGCAGGTTTCCAGTACGTGGAACTGATTCAGGAACCCATCGCTGCTGCCATTGCTTTCGGCGTGGCAACGGGACAGACCGATGGCTTCTGGTTGGTGTTTGACCTTGGCGGTGGAACCTTTGACGCTGCCCTGCTTCGTGTTGACGGCGGTGTTCAGCAGGTTGTTGACACTGAGGGCGACAGCTATCTTGGTGGCAAGGACATCGATTATGCATTGGTGGACAGCATACTCATCCCCTTCGTCAAGAAGAACTACAAGGTCGACATGATCTTGGCCTCGGAGAAGAAAGTCGCCATCTTTCGTGAAGCCTTAAAGGTCTATGCTGAAGCTGCTAAGGTGGCTCTTTCCACCGCACCCAGTGTTGATGTGCTCTCCGACCTTGGCGAGTTTGGCTGTGACGACAACGGTACTGAGATTGAACTCGACCTGACCATTACCCGTGAGATGGCTTATCCCGTCATGAAGCCATTCTTCAAGAAGGCCGTTGCCATTTGCCAGAAGATTTTGGAGCGTAACCACCTTGATGGGAGTCAGCTTACCAAGCTCATTCTTGTTGGTGGCCCCACTTATTCTCCCTATCTCCGCCAGATGCTGAAGGATGAGGTTTCTCCCAACATTGACGCATCGGTTGACCCGATGACAGCTGTCGCTAAAGGAGCAACCCTCTACGCTGCCACCCGCGATATCCCAGCGGAGTTTAAGGCTGCTCCCGATGCCGGTGCTCTGGAGCTGGAACTCCACTACGACACCATGGCAGTGGGTTTGACTACCTATATCGCTATCATGGTCAAGAGCCGTGAAGTCATGACCGAGGGTATGACTGTGGAGGTGGTTCGCAATGATGGTGCTTGGAGGAGCGGCCTTGTGCCCTACGAGGATAATGGTATCGTCGTAGAGCTTGCTTTGGTGGAACATGCTGCCAACAACTTCACTGTTCGCTTCTACAACGATTTTGGCCATAATGTGAAGGTATCACCCGACAACCTGACCATACTCCAAGGCACACTTGCATCGGCTGCACCACTGCCTTACCATATCGGTTTCGGGGTGTGGGACAACGAAACAGAGCGTCAGGCTTTTGTGCCATTCATTGGCCTCGAAAAGGGCAAGCCGCTTCCCACCATTGGCGTAGCGCATGGGAGGAAGACTACTATGAAACTCGTTCCTGGCAATAAGAAAACGGTTCTGAAGATTCCAGTCTATCAGGCAGGAAGCTACACGGTTAACTCGCCAGCCTCTCTTTATGAATATGTCGGGGATGTCCTCATCACTGGCAAGGATGTGAAGCATGAAGTGCCAGCGGGTACTGAGGTGGAGATACTGGTCGCTTCCGACAGTAGCGAGATGATGGCTTTCACGGTTTCCATTCCCAGCGTTGATGAGGATGTGGTCAAGCAACTTGACACATCACCTCGTTTCAATGCATGGGATGCCAACAAACTCATTGCAGAATATATCGACAATGCCCGTCGTTCGCTCCGCGCTTTGGAGTCGGAGAATGTGGCCGTCGATGTCCTAAGGAACCGTCTCTTTGCTTTGAAGCACAATTGCCATCACACGGAGAAGAAAGCTGTTGTGGAGCAGTACAAGGAACTGCTTCGCGACATCTACCGTTTGGAGTGTGATACCGCATGGGAACGCATCATCCGCAAGGTTAACAAGGAGATGGCTCTTCTCCAGCTTAATGATCTGGCCAACGGTGATGAAAGGAGCCACTATGCATTCAGATACTTGGAAGCCTACGTCGAGAGTGCCAAGGCCAACCGTGATGTGGCAGCCGCTAAGAACATTCTTGAGGAGATCTCATTTCTCAACTACGATTTGAAGTGGAAGACCCGCATTCCCGAAAGCATCAGATGGTATGACCACAACTTCGACAATGTGGAATGGGATGACAAGGAACATGCTCGCCGTTGTGTCAACCAAGCACTAGATATCATTAAGAAGATGTTCACAAAGGAACAGGTGAAAGATGCCCTTCGTAATATTCTCAGCGCTCGGAAAAGCACCGAAGAAATCCGTGAGGCAGAGGGCTTACTTGGATAACAAACAAAGAAAACGAAATATGAAGTTCAAAGATTTCATTCAGAATAACCCGTTTCGGGTGATGGGAGTCTTCACCAACGACTCCTCCGACATCATTTCGACCAACAACAGTCGGATGAAGGCTTTTGCAGTCATCGGCAAAGTCGTGTCCTTTTGGCAAGATATGATAAGCGTCTTTGGCACTGAACCCAACCGGCAGGTGGAAACACTTGCTTCCGGTGTCGCTGCCTTGAGTTCGTCCGAAGGACGACTGCGCAGCGGCTTATTCTGGTTCATGAATCTTAACGCCACCGACGCCAGGGCTCTTGCAGCCTTGGCTCGGGGCGGCGATTTGTTGGAAGCAAGGAAGATTTGGAAGGATGGAGAGCAGAACATGTCCTCACTCCAAAACCAGTTGATGTGTTGTCTGCTGAAGGATCCTCGTTCGTATTCCAAGGCACTTCAGTTAGCCTCGACACTCTATAGAAAATATGGCCATGATTTTGTCGTTACCGTATGTAACGGTTTCGAAGTCGTTAGTCCCGATCAGCTGATGTCCGTGTTCTTAACCGAAATCGTCAAGGCAACTGATGTCGACTGCTGGTGGTGGGACAAAGCGGTCAAGCGTCAGGGGAGCAAGGCCATTGACCTTCAGTGGACGGAAGCCAAGGCCTCGCTGCACATTGGCCAGCTTCAGGATGCACTTAATGTCGCCAAGACCACGGAGATTCACTCCACACAGGATAACTATGACATAGCTGTAGCTTTGATGAAGCAAGCAGAGCCGCACTTGAAGGCGTTGAAGGCACTTAATGACGGTCACCCTGCTCTGCTTTCCCGTTATGCGACCATCGCCGATGCAGTGTGCGAAGAAATTCTCAACCGTGAGATCGAATACTATAACCATATCGGGTGGTTCTCGGGTAAGGTTGACCGTGTGCTTGTCCTCAAGCGTTTTTGTTATCGCTATGCGGCCACAGTTCGTTTCAAGGACCGCTGTCGACTCAATATTAACATCGTTATGGGACGTTCGAGCAATGCCCCGGTCTTCCCTAATGGTATGCCCGACAAACTATTTTTTGAGAGCGACCGCAAGAAACGGAATGCGGGGATTTGTGCTATACTTGATGCTGTTAGAGAGAAAAAAATAGAAAATATTGGAGTGGGAAACTAAGTCGTAGAAGGTCTATAGAGAAGTGAAAGTGGTGAAATCCTAATAGTTTGCTTTTCTAATTATTGATAAATTGATTTGAATATCAATCAATTATCATATTGATATTTTGATTGATAAAAAAATGATATTTTTATTGTATATATGTTACGAGACTTTCGTATTTTTGCGCAACCAAAAACCGAAACTACCATGACTTAATACCAAAACATCCAGAATAGAGTTTCATAAGACCTTTTGGGCGAAGAAACGGACTTTTTGTCGTTTGTAACTGCGTAATGACTTCTGCATTGGACAGATAGTTCGTTGATAACGACCGATGAGGGCTAAGAAATAGACATTTTGTCGTATGCAACGACCTTTTACCCCATTCGATGGGGTCTGATGAAGTTGGCAACGGTGATTTGTCGAACGCGGCGGCGTATTCCGCTAATAACATCCAAAAACCAAATGTTTATGTATTATTCACATTTGCTTGTGGTACTGAACACGAATCAGTTCCACGCGGCTCTCAGTGAGATCCGCAGCCACTTCGAAGGCAAACGTTCGGACGAATATCTGAACGTGCTTCTTAAGGGGGTGAAAAACTCCAACCAAGTGCTTTTCGAAGCGATGCATGTCGCTTCTGTGAAGCACCATGTGCAACAGGAGACGAATTTGCTCAAAGAGCGTATCGTGTCTGCTATCCGTTGCATCGAATCGTACCGTTGTGCGCCTGATGCCAAATTGAAGGCCAGTGCTGAGGTGCTTAAGGCTTTGTTCAGGTCGTTTGGCAAGCCTCTCACGCGCATGAGTGTCAACACCTTGTTGGGAGCTGTGTCCGTTTTGCTTCGTGAGTTGTCCAAGCCTGAGATGCAGGCCCATGTGGACAAACTCGCCGAGCTTCCTGAACGCATCGAGGGTATCCGAGAGGCTTTGGAAGTCTTGGCAGCCAAGCAACTCGAGGTGGACCAGGCCAACAGCCGGTTGGTGAAGTCCGTGCCTCTCATCAATTTGAAGCGCGAGGCAGCAAGTAAACTCGAAATGCTGGTGGATTACTTGAAGGCCATGTCGTCCAAGGACGTCCACACCTACGGCGATGATTACGCTGTGGTGACGGAAATCATCAGTCGGCACAACGCCACTTACAGGGGTGGTGCGCCTAAGGTTTCTTCGATGCAACCTGAATCTTCTGAGCCATAAAAAGGCTCTCAATGCCTGAAACGGCATTGACGTTTCATGAAAACGGTATGATGGATTGCAAAGGAAATCATTCCGTTGATTTCCCCATGAGCTTTGACTTGTGGGGAAATTTTTTTTGACATTTGTTTTTTGAAAGAATTATTTACTATATTTGCAGCTCTATTAAAGAAATCATGTCGCAATAAAAACACTAACAAAAAGAGCAATAGAGTTTACACCTTAGTTAATTAGAAATTTGCACGGAGAAGAAATAATGAAAAAGACTACAATTGAAATATGGCTGTTAGTTGGAATCGTGATGATACTGTTGTTTACTTCATGTCAATCAAAACCATTAGGTTATGTTGATAGCTTTGAAAGGTTTGTGGAACGTGTTGAAAAGAATGCTTCATCCTATTCTCAAGAACAATGGGAAAAGAACGATGAGAGATTACAGAACTTTATAGAGAGGTATGACAAGGAAAAGAAAAAACTATCATCAGATGATAAGAAAAAGGTAGGAGAGTTGACTGTCCGGTATTATAAAGCAAGAGTGAAATCAATGGGATTTGGTATTCTTGATGAAATAGGGGGATGGCTAGATTACCTTGAAGGTTTTGCCAATGAGATAATGAAAGATGTTGAAAACTATCAAAATCAATAAAATATGAAGAGATTTATACTATGTACAATTATGGCTTTATGCTTGATTAGTTCAAGTTGTGATGCCCAAACAAGAAGAAGTGGCCAAAGAGGAAAAGAAGAAATTCCCCAACAAACGGACACGATTAAAACAGTGAAAGTTAATCCAAAGGTCAACGTTTACATAGAAAATTCAGGTAGCATGGATGGCTTTGTTAAAGGTATTACCGAATTCAAAGATGCAATCGGTAAGTTATTGGCAAAGTTAAAGTATTATTACGATGAAGAAAATGTGCAAATCTACTTCATTCGAAACGATAGAGCCAAATCGAAGAAAGATTTGGAAACTATCAATGTGATAAAGGCATGTGAAACTGATATTATCGATTTTGCAAAGGCAATTGACTTGAGTTGGAAGGAAGACATGAAACGTCGCGGTCATAATACTAACTTGAATAATATTTTCAAGGAGATTCTGAACCGGACAGATGATAAAACAATCTCAGTTTTGTTTTCTGATTGTATTTATTCGATAGGAAGTGGTGGAGTGGAGGCTTTGCTTAGCCATGAGAAGTGGACGACATACGATGCTTTTCTAACTCATTCGAAGAAGAACAAAGGATGTCTTGCTACAACAATTATAAAAATGAAATCTGATTTTGATGGCAAATACTATCCTTATACTGGTGACGGTAATGCATTTCTATATAAAGGTGAATTACCTTATTATATATGTGTATTGGCTAACCAGGCTATTATGGCTGATTTCAATAAAAATATAAAACTAGGCAAAGGTGAGATTGATGGATATGATAACAAGTATATTCTTGCTCATAGTGAGAGTGCCAATCTTTATTATTCAATACTTATGGCAACTGAGAATAAAGGACGGTTTAAACCCCAACGTCAATGTAGTTCCTTGAGTTATGTGCATGGTATTGAGGACATTGACTTGAAACCTAACAAACGTACTGGTGCTCCGTTTTCTTTTGCTGTCGCATTAGACATGAAAAAAATTGATGTGGAAGAAGACTATTTATTGGATACTCGGAATTATGTTTTGACAGAAGATAATTTCAAAGTGGTCAGGGTAGAAGAGATTGATAAGAATTCTATTAATGCTAATGATTGGCAAAGAATTAAGGATGGGAATCCCACCCATTATATAGTTTTGGAAGCGAAAGATATGCATTGGACAAATGTTGAGTTAGGAATAGCTTTAAAGAAACAAGAGCCAGGATGGATTGAGGATTGTAATATACTTGATGACACACAGGCCTCAAAACTTGAAGGTGGCAAATCCTTTGGTTTAAAGTTTTGGATTCATGGTATTTCGGAAGCATACGAAGAAATCTATCCAGAAGACAAGAATTATTATCAAGTAAGTATAAACATTAAAAAATAACTAATCTTTAAGGAAATGAATGATTTTTTTGCAAATTGGTATGAATTGATTTCATACTTTGAGGGATTCTCAGATTCCATGTATCAAAACAGCCTTTATGTAGCTATAGGCTTTTGCATGTTATTGATTCCCATTGTGGTTCTAACAATTTACTATTATGTAGTGAATTCGCGAAGGTTCAATAGGTGGTGGCACTGGCTATTGCTGGTTGTTATCATATGCGCCATTAATTTTGGAATTGCATTTGGCATTTCGTACAACGGTATCATAGACATTCATGGTACCGCCGAAGTGGGCTATCCCCTTGTGGCCAGTTGTGTTGGCTTCTCTTTCATCAATGTTTTGTGGACCGCCCTGATTTGTTTTGCGTGGTCAATGATAATCAAATGGGGAAGCAGCCAATGCCGTAGGACACCTTTTTAATCAATTTAATGAAAAACTATAAAATCTGATAATATGAAAGTATATGTATTTGGAATAGGAGGAACCGGAGCGCGTGTGTTGCGTGCCATGACCATGCTTTTGGCTGCTGGCGTGGAATGTAAGGCCGACGCTATTGTCCCGATTATTATTGATCCTGATGCCGCTGGTGGTGATGTTGAGCGTGCTGCTACCTTGATGCGAAAATATGGTGAAGTAAGAAGCAAGTTGGATTTTTCATCCAAAAAGCAAAACAGGTTTTTCCGTACGGAAATTATGGATACCATGACCAATTTCCGTTTACCGTTAAACAATACGGAAGATTGCCGTTTCGATGAGTACATGAATTTGAATGGAATGTCGAAAGTGAACAAGGCTTTAGCGAAGTTGCTGTTTTCTCAGAAAAACCTTGACTCTGATATGAAGATTGGCTTCAAAGGCAATCCCAATGTGGGAAGCGTGGTTTTGAACCAATTTGAGGATTCCATCCAGTTCCAGAATTTTGCGAATGACTTTACCGCACAGGATAAGATATTCATCATTTCTTCCATATTTGGTGGCACAGGAGCCAGTGGTTTCCCGCTTCTCTTAAAGACTTTGCGTACTAGCAACAATATTGCCAATCCTAACTTGGTGAACAATGCCCATATTGGAGCGGTAACAGTGCTGCCATATTTCCAGGTGAAACAAGAGGATGAGTCATCTATCGATTCAGCCACATTTGTTTCAAAAGCGAAATCAGCATTAGCCTACTACTTGCGTGCCATTAGTCGTAATAACGCCATTGATAATCTCTATTATGTTGGGGATGATACACGCACCACTTATGAGAATGTTGAAGGAGGAGCAGAGCAAAAGAACAATGCCCATTTTGTGGAATTGATTTCGGCTTTGGCTTTGATAGATTTTGCCAATTTACAAAATCCGAATCCTGATAGAGCCCATGCTGAGACCTTACAAACTGTGCATAAAGAATTTGGCATCGAAACAGATTCCAACGAAATAACTTTTGATGTTCTTGGCCAAAGAACTAGGAACTTACTTCGCAAACCCATGACCCAATTCAACTTGTTCACAAAATATTTGGATGAGAACAACAATTATTTGAGCCAACCATGGGCAATTGACCGTAACCTTGAAAAAACGTTCTTTGAAAATGATTTTGTCAGTACTCTGAGAAAAATACAAAAGGAATATCTGAATTGGCTTTATGAGATGACCCAACAGCAGAGAGCATTTACTCCATTTAATCTTCATCGTGATTCAAACCGTGTATTTGACTTGGTGAAGGGCATTACACCACGAAAACTGATAACTTTCGATTCAAATTATTTGTTGTTCGACAATCGTTTGAACAAAGTTGGTGGAGAAAGCAAGTCCGGTGAAAAGGAACAACAGTTTACCGAACTATTCTATTTGGCTACGGAAAAATTGGTAAAGGACAAATTTAATATTGACTAATCATGGCAAAAGTATTTAGATTATATAATATCCAAGGCAACAATAATATAGTTGATTGGCAGGAGTCGCAAGTCTATGGCACACAGGCTATCAGCGAAATTGCTGACCCAGACGGGGCTACAGCAAGAAAGGAAATCACCTCCATTCCTTCTCCTTTTGCAAGGATTGACTTGGTGAAGACTGCTTTTAGAGAAGTGACAAACATTGCCAGAGACAAAAGAGATAAGAAAGCTGCTTTGAAAGGAGAAACCATCTATCATAAGATGGTATCCGAAATGTTTGATGTGGCGCAATTGTTCTTTAACATTGACCGTTTTAGGGACAAGTTTGAAATTCTGGTTTGGGATAGGACAATAGACCTTGACTTGAATAATATTCTCGACAACACACTTAATCTATATCTTGAATCGGATGCAGTTGGAAGCGACCCATACAATTTTGGGAGAATGCAAAGAGTTTACATGTTGAACTATGTTGGTCCAGACCGTCCCTCAGATTTGAATATTGTTGGAGGCACATCGCCTGCCACCCTCTTCTTTTCATCATCAAATAATCTTAGTTATGTTTCCAGGAATATTCTGTTTGATAATGACAGACCTTTTGATGAGAATTTCACACCCCTTTATCAACGCAGTTTTGATTTCCAAAAGTATATGTTTGCTCTTCGGAAATCTAACAGAAATTTTGCAAGCGAGTTTCCTGAGGTTAGCGACTATTTAGAATTGACCTATGGATGCCTTTCAAATGAAGAAAAAAGAGAAATAGACCAACTAAAAGAAGATAGTATCAATGACTATGAGCCTATTGGTGTGGGTGACAGAGGACAAGATTTCCTTGAAATTTTGGGAACACCTTTCCATAAAAAGCTTAAGGTATCTAATTGGAAGAGCGATTTCGCTATTCGTTCAACTGTTTGTCAAGAAGTGAAGATGCCCTTGGTCTTACCCGTGGAAAAAGGAAACAAGTACACAAATCTTATTTATACTACTGGGCCCTGGGAACAAGATTTCAGAGCACCTTATTATGATAATACACCATGGAAAAACCGATTGTTGCCTGAATTGCATGAAGAATATCCATATTTGACAATAAGTGATTTTCTTGAGGATACCATCGTCAGAATGCCCTATGGTATGAATAGCAAGAGTTTTTATGATGGTGGTTTGATTTGTAAGAACGAGGATGATGAATGCAGCTATCTGTTGCCTCTGAAGTCAACCTTTTTCCAATTCTTCACAGTAAAGGAATTACAGGAAAATGTTCCTGGAACTAATAAACCAATGTTTGAGTTTGTGGAGAATGCAAGTGGAATAAAAGTGGTATTGCGTGTTCCTGTCCAAAAAGGATACATTGAATATAGCCGTATTTATTTTGAAGGGATGTCCCCGAATTTAGATTCCAATGACGGTGGATTGATAGAAACTAAGTTGGGTATGGGTATCATGCCGCTTATCCGTTTCCCGAAAAACATTAAGAAACACTATCGTGTTGCCATGTTTGACAGGGGGAAGAGTAATACCACTCTTGCTTTCTATGATGGAACTGAGGTTGTTGGTAATAGAAGAACGGTTCGTGCAGAAAAAGATCTTGCTGGTCGTGGTTGTAGCCATGAGGCATACGTTTTGGAAGACAATTTTGATCGCATTTTAGTAAAAGTTGGCGATGTGGAAGGCTACGTTGTTCCAAAGTTTAAACCAGCCAATGACAAAGCAGCTTCTGTATTCACATTTGCTATCGATTTCGGTACAACCAATACACACATTGAGTACAGTACTGACTCAAATAAGACACCTACCCCCTTCGATGTTAAGGCTGACGAGAGGCAGTTGCATCAGTTGCACAAACGTTACACTGACCAAGATATTCGTATGGCTTTTGAACAGGATTTCATTCCTGATACGATTGGTGACAGGCATAGTTTCCCAATGCGAACGGTTTTTGCCAATCATATTGGTATGGATCTAAAAAATAATCCTAAGCCACTGGGTGATGGTAATATTCCTTTCCTTTATGAAAAAGACTTTACACCTACATGGAATAAGATCAGTACGGAGTTAAAATGGGGAGGTGTTCCAGATCGCCTGTTGGAGTTGCATCTGGAGACTTTGTTCATTTTAATGAGGAATAAAGTAGCACTTAATAATGGTAATCTATCTGCTACAAAATTGATTTGGTTTTATCCCGCGAGCATGACTATTGGCAAAATCAATAAGTTCAAGCAAATATGGAAGGATGCATACGAAAACTATTTTGGCCCTGATTCGGCTCAAAATGTCATTAGCATTTCAGAGTCTAAAGCTCCTTATTTGCATTTTATCAAGACTCAGGGTGCTGCTGATGAAGTTGTTACTATCGACATTGGCGGTGGTACAACTGATGTTTTTATTGTTGAAAACCAAGAAGACAAAATGCTTCTTTCGTTCCGTTTTGCCTCGAATGCCATATTTGGTGATGCCTATAACTATAACCCGAGTAAGAATGGTTTTGTATATAAATACAAAGAACCATTTAAAAAGATGTTGGAAAGCAATCAATTGTCGGAGTTGTTGAGGGCATTAACTCAAATAGAAGGACAAGGTAAGTCTACTGATATTATAACTTTCCTGTTTTCACTTGTTGGCAATAGGGTTGACAATAACAAAGAATTAGATTTTTTGCGTAAATTATCGAATGATGATCGTATGCGATATGTTTTCATCATTTTCTATGGGTCAATATTATACTTCATTGCTAAAGCAATGAAAGCCAAAGGCTTAAAGAAACCCAAAACTATTGCTTTTAGTGGGAATGGATCCAGAACTTTACATATTTTGTCCGACGAAGATACTATGGTCGCAAAATTTGCCAAACTTATATTCGATAATATTTATGGCGATAACAAAGGTACGATACAGGTGATGATGGAAGCCAATCCAAAAATAGCAACATGTAAAGGCGGTATAGAAAGTCCTGAGCCTCAGCCTTATGAAGCTATTGGCAATATTAAGACTGTATTTGTTGGAAATGACTTTAGCAATAATAACAACCAACTTACTTATGCTAATATTAGTGACCAGACAAAGGAAGAGGTAGTCCAATCAGTAGAACAGTTTTTCAAGTTCTTATTTGACTTACATAAAAGCAATCAAGAATTTCTTGTCAATAGTCTATCTGCCGACCCGACAATCTTCAACGAGGTTAAAGAGTTCTGTTTGGGTGAAGAAGGTAGACAGTTACTTCAGGTTTCTATGTCGAAAGGCATCTCCAACAAACGCCAAAGCGATGGGGTCAACGACGACACTCCGCTTGAGGAAACGCTTTTCTTCTATCCTCTCGTTGGCTTGCTACACGATTTGGCATATAAAATCGGTCAAATGAAGTGATTTGTGTGTAATTTGGGCTAACGGTTAACCGTTAGCCCAATACAAAAGAGAAGATGAATTAAATGAAGTAAACTAATCGGTATGAAAAAGATAGAACTGATATTGCTGTTGTTTTTTTGCGTATTTGGTGTGTACGCGGCAAAACAAAACAACACCGTACCAAAAAAATATTTGGTATTGGAACTTAACAAGGCAGACAGGGACACAATTAATCGTAATGTAATAAATATGGATACCCTTCAGATTGCCGCTTTTAATTATCTCATAAATGATCCTGTACCGTATTATAAAAGAGATACCATATTGCAGGAATCATTAGAGTCATTACGAAATGATATTAATGGTTTTCGTGACGAGGTGAAAAATGGAGAATATAATGCAACCGAACAATGGGTTCGCATATTATTATTCTCGTTGGCCTTCTTGTTGGTTGTAATTGTACTTTATCTTGTTTTGCGTTTACGAGGATTACGAGATGAAATCGTTGATGTAGTGACAGATAGTGGCAGAATAAAAGAATGGCTTAAAAGCAATGGCGAAAGGCCATCGGTATCGGTTACTCCAGTTTCGAAATCATACGACGGCGATATCCGAAGTCTTCAAAACGAGAACCGTGATTTGAGGAATAGAGTTGCAACATTGGAGGATATGCTGAAAGAAAGAAACACCTTATCTGGTATGGAATCCTCTAGCACCCCTAATCAACAGCCATCTTCAAAATCTGTTGAAACTCAAAAACTACTCTATGCAGATTCCATTATTGACGGCGTGTTTTCCCATGTGAAGGAACAGGAAAATGAAGACACTGTGTTCGTCTTGAGACTAAAGAGCGAAACTGATGCTTCCATTACGCTTTACAAGGGAGCTTATAATAAAGTGCTTGCCAATGCTTCATATTTGGAGGGATGCGACAAGCAACTCATTGGTAATGATTCCGTTGAAATTGTCCGTGAGGGAAAAGCCGAAAAAGGGTTTAACGGAAAATGGAAAGTTGTATCTCCCTTAAAGGTTGAAATAAGATAAGGCTATGGTAGATAGATTAGCAGTTTTACTTTTGTTTTTATTCTTGTTTTTGCCATTTGTGATAAAAGCACAAGGAAATAGAGTGGCTATTTATCATACGGTACAACAAGATGAATGGAATAGTAAAATTGCTCATCAATACCAAACCAAAGTGGATTCATTGGAAAAATGGAATCCCAATGTCAACTCAAATAGCCTTAAAGTAGGTCAGAGAATAATAGTTGGTTGGCAAGAGGCGGAAATTTATCATATAGTACAGAGTGGTGACACGTATAGTAAAATTGCTCGTCAATACCAAACTAATGTGGATTCACTATTAAAATGGAATCCCGATGTCAATCCAACTCGTCTTATGGTGGGCAGGAAAATTATTGTTGGTTGGCAAGGAACGCAATCCGTTGTCGATAAGCCTCAACCCAATGAGCGACCATCCGATGAAGAAGTAGTAAACCTAGTGCCCCCAAAAGAAGATTTAGACATGGATTCCCCTAAGGGATGGCTTTGGCTTTCAATCGGTACTTTGATTGGACTTGTTTTGGGAGTATTATTTTATAAGCTAATGATAGAAAAAAAGAAAAAGAATCAAAATAAGTAAGATAAATGCCATGATGAACAGATTAGCATTTTTATTTGTATTATTGTTTTTGCCATTTGTAATAGAAGCACAAGAGAATAAAGTACCTATTACTTACACTATAAAAAGTGGTGACACGTATGGTACAATTGCTCCTCAATGCAATACGAAAGTGGATTCATTATTAAAATGGAATCCCAATGTCAGCCAAACCCGTCTTCAGGTGGGGCAGGAAATTATTGTTGGTTGGGAGGAAGAAGTGGTTAACGAGCAAAAGCTAGGCTCGGAAAATTTAAATCAAGGTTCAGTAAATGGCGGCATAGAAAGTGGCGGTTCAGTAAATGGCGGTTCAGTAAATGGCGGCATAGAAAGTGGCGGTTCGGGAAATGGTGGTTCGGGAAATGGTGGTTCAGGAAGTGGTGATACAGGAAGTGGTGATACAGGAAGTGGTGATACAGGAAGTGGTGATACAGGAAGTGGTGATACAGGAAGTGGTGATACAGGAAGTGGTGATACAGGAAGTGGTGATACAGGACGTGGTGATA
>JAEEGK010015894.1_pt1 | contig 16608 bp, 11 predicted proteins | sample 8958771 | NCBI WGS metagenome assembly JAEEGK01 (sample SAMN16246547, study PRJNA631951) | gut metagenome | biome: gut microbiome; feature: rumen; material: SC-attached | host: Bos | place: Iran: Karaj | collected 2018-10 | reverse complement strand
TATTCAAGATTTCTTTTGCCTTTACTTCAGCTTCCTCTTCACTAAGCCTGCCATGCTCTCTTAAGAACCGTGCAAGCTTCTGCGTTGAAGCCACGAGGGTTTCTTCTCTTCCCTCTTCTCTTCCCTCTTCTCTTCCCTCTTCTCTTCCTTCTTCTCTTACATCATCAAGAATAGTTACTGATTTCATATACGCAGACCCCCATTCTTTATTTTTCCTTGCAATGTCCACTGCAATGTCGATTTCATCTGTGAGAGTATCTCTTGGTTTACCGTCGTTTATGTATTCAAACAGTAGTTTAATATCATTCGGTATGTCCAAAGCTTCGGATGTTGTATTATAAAAAATCTTGCTCGTACCATCGTTAAGGCTCAGGCTTTCATCTTCAATACAGTTTTCCTCAAAGCTGTATTTGTATAACCCTCTTCCAAAAGGATCAAAGGTACAGATAAAAATTACCTTGCTGTCCTTAAGCTTGCGATAAGAGGTTCCTTTTAAAAGCTGATCCATATCTATCATAGCCTGATATTCTCTGGATCTTTTGGGGAGAGAATAGTATTCTATCCTCTTCTTGTTAAGGTTTTGCATTTCTGCATCATAAATCGTATTACTCTCAACGTCCTCAGTGTATATATCAAGTCTTATTGATTTTCCGTCCTGAGTAAACTTCACCTCATGCTCGCGCATCGGAGTTACAAGTTCTCCTATGTCGTACTGCATCAGCCTTTCTAGTACCTTCCGGCACAAATTTACATCTTCCATGACCTTTCCAAACATAAAATCGTCACGGAACATCAATTCTTCATATTGCTTCATAATGCTCCTATTCCGGGAGCATTTCCTGATGCTCCCTTTATTTGTTTTTTCTTAGGGATTTCATCAGGAACCAGACTTGGTTGCCGTCATTGGCTGAACGCCACGTGAAATAACCTATGTATAAATGCTAACATATGGCATGTGTGAATTCAAGTTATGTCCTTTATTTTATAAAGATTTAATAATTCAAATGACGCTTATGAGTTGATAAAGAATTATAAAACGGATTTGAAATTATAAAAGAGTATAAAGAGCACCAGAATTCTACGCCAATTACATGCTGCTAAACACGCGAAACAAACGTATCTATAGTGACAAAATTAAGCTTTCTGTGTTAGACTTGAATCGGGTAGACTTGGCTACCGAGGAAGATAAAGCTAACGAATTAGACTTCTGGGCTAAGTTGTTTAAATCAAAAACATGGGAGGAATTGCGGATGCTTGCGGAAAAAGAACCTATTTTCAAGACAATAGCTACTGAAGTTAGAAATATTTCATCTGAAGAACGAATCCGGATGCAGTGCGAGGCTCGCGAAGACTATAACCGTTCTCAAGCAAGCTTCCATGGTTTTTACCAAGATCAGATAAATGAGTTGAAGGACACCATCCAAGAAAAAGATGAAGCCTTGGCCGAGAAAGATGAAGCCCTGGCCAAGAAAGACGAATTAATAGAGCAGCTCAAGTCTCAATTAGCTGAAAAGCAGTTACCATAGCCAAAAGTATAGGGCGCCCGTGATTAATCCCGGACGCCCTTTAAATCGCTTCTACTGACTCTTTATTGTCGGCCTATAGTCCGTATCTGCTTTCTTACAAGTAGCTTGTTGAAAGAATACTAACTTGTGTTAGATTAGCCAAGTAAGCTAAGAACACCCTGGTTGGACTGGTTGGCCTGGGCGAGCATTGCCTGACCTGCCTGAGCAAGGATATTATTGTTGGAGTAAGCAACCATCTGAGTAGCCATATCTGTATCACGGATTGCAGATTCAGCGGACTGAGTATTCTCAACGATGTTGTCAAGGTTGGCAATCGTGTGCTCAAGTCTGTTTTGAACTGCACCGAGTGCAGATCTTTGCTCGGATACTTTCTGGATTGCCGCTTTGATGGTGTCAATTGAATTTGTCGCATTGTCGGCCGTATCCCCATCAACTCTCAAGCCATTGATTCCAAGGCCGCGAGCTGACATCATATCAATCGTAAGGCCAATCTTGTTATCTTTTGTGGAATCGGCACCAACGTGAAGGCTAATGTTAAGGCCCTTGTTAAGATCGGCAAAGGCAGTTACCTTTACAGAGAATTTTCCATCATCCGAAAGTGTTGCATCTACTTTTTTGAAATTTCCAGCGTTGTCATTCTTAATAGCCCTCTCCAGGTCCTCAATATTTCCGAAATACTTTATCCACTCATCACCATATGCCTTATTGTGGGCATTAACAATATCATCAATAGTTGTACTATAGTTTACACCAGCGGTATCATGGCCAACGACGAAGTTTGTTATCAATGTATATTTTGAGTCCCCCACTAAAGCGAAGGCTGTACTAAATGTGCTCTCTTCTTTTATCCCAAGACCTGTTCCATCAGGTTCAGCAGGTACGTACATTCGAATGTCAGGAGTAAGTCCCGAAATATCACAATTCGCCAGTGTATCCTCAAATACTACTTTTTCACCATTAGCATCAAAAACATCCGTTGTATTTGAAGAATTCACAGCTTTGGAAGCCTCAAAAAATCTTAATGTTCCCGTTCCATCACCGTGATCACCTTTTAAAAGATATGTCTCGTTAAACTTTGTGGTTGTGGATACACGATCAATCTCTGTAACAAGCTGGTCAACCTCAGCCTGAATATAGTCTCTGTCGTCTTTGGAGTTTGTTCCGTTTGCCGCTTTTACCGCAAGTTCGTTCATTCTCTGGAGCATATCATGAACTTCTGTTAATGCGCCTTCTGCTGTCTGCACTGCTGAGATACCGTCCTGCGCGTTTGAAGAAGCCTGAGTAAGGCCTCTGATCTGCTTACGCATCTTCTCACTTATTGATAATCCTGCTGCATCATCTGCTGCACGGTTAATCTTGTAACCGGATGAAAGCTTCTCAGTTGCTTTTGCCTGACTCTTTGTTGTTACGCCAAGCATTCTGTTCGAATTCATTGCAGTTAGGTTGTGCTGTACTACCATGTAATTTCCTCCAAAGTTTCCACCGTTTTATAAATTTTATCCTAAATAAAATATCGGCAAAAAGCCAAAAATCTTAACTGTACAATAAAAATAAGGGCGCCTGAGATGTAAATCCCGGCGCCCTATTCAAACTTAGGAAGATATTGTGTGACGATTGGGGTCTGCTGCCCCGGATAGTCACATTACTGGAGGAGTGACATAACTCCCTGGTTGGACTGGTTAGCCTGTGCCAACATTGCCTGGCCTGCCTGAGCAAGGATGTTATTGTTGGAGTACTGAACCATCTGAGTAGCCATGTCTGTATCACGGATAGCAGATTCAGCAGACTGGGTGTTCTCAACGATGTTATCAAGGTTGGCAATTGTATGCTCAAGTCTGTTCTGAACTGCACCGAGTGCAGATCTCTGCTCGGATACTTTCTGGATTGCTGCCTTGATTACGTCGATTGATGCTGTAGCATCCTTATCTGTCGCACCATCAACCTTAATTCCGTTGATTCCAAGGCCGCGAGCTGACATCATTTCGATTGTAAGTCCAATCTTGTTATCCTTTGTTGAATCAGCACCAACGTGAAGGCTAATATCAAGGCCCTTATTAAGGTCTGCGAAAGCAGCAATATCGGCTGTAAGGTTGCCATCATTGCCCTTAGTAATCTTTAAGGACTTAAATTCGCCCTTCATATCTGCTTTAATAGCTGCTTCAAGTTCGTCTACGCTTCCAAAATATTTATTTGTTGCTGTAGTATCTTTTGTATCTAGTCCATCTACAACATTCTGAAGAGTTGTTGAATAAGCTTTTCCATTAGTATCATTACCAACCTTAAAGTCCGACACTAAATAATATGTATTGGCGCCAACTTTAACTCCAGCAAGGTCATAAGTACTTTCATGCGCGGTTCCGCTTCCTGAACCGGGAGTTTCTGTTATTCCGGTTGTTCCGACAGCAACGGCATTATCATCAGTTGCTCCAGTTCCTGTAATAGTTTTTAATCCATCTCTATCGAACGCCAAATCGTCAGTTGCAGTGCTATCCAAAGCTTTTGCTGCACTCATATAGCTAAGGGTACCTGTTCCATCACCATGGTCGCCCTTTAAGAGATATGTCTCGTTGAACTTTGTGGTTGTTGACACACGGTCAATCTCTGTTACGAGCTGATCAACTTCAGCCTGGATGTATGCTCTGTCGTCTTCGGAGTTTGTTCCGTTTGCTGCTTTAACTGCAAGCTCGTTCATTCTCTGAAGCATATCATGTACTTCTGTCAAAGCACCTTCTGCTGTCTGTACTGCTGAAATACCATCCTGTGCATTGGATGAAGCCTGTGTAAGTCCTCTAATCTGCTTACGCATCTTCTCACTTATTGATAATCCTGCTGCGTCATCTGCTGCACGGTTAATCTTGTAACCGGATGAAAGCTTCTCAGTTGCTTTTGCCTGAGACTTTGTTGTAATGCCGAGCATTCTGTTTGAGTTCATTGCTGTTAAGTTGTGCTGTACTACCATGTGATTTCCTCCTTAAATTTAAAAGCGGCTTCCGTGCCGATTGGCATCCTGCCCGTTTAATTTTTCTTGTAAGCATTCGAGTTATTTAACTCATCTGATACATATATCGGACAGAATTGTAGAAACTTAACCCCCAATTTAAACTATTTTTATGTTTATATTTTACCACAGAATAAGGGCGCCTGGGATGTTAATCCCGGCGCCCTATAAATGCTTAGGAAGGTATTATGTGACAGTTGGGGTCTGTCCCTGATTGTCACATTACTGAAGGAGTGACATAACTCCCTGGTTGGACTGGTTAGCCTGTGCCAACATTGCCTGACCTGCCTGAGCAAGGATGTTGTTGTTGGAGTAGGCAACCATCTGGGTAGCCATATCTGTATCACGGATAGCGGATTCAGCAGACTGGGTGTTCTCAACGATGTTGTCGAGGTTGGCAATTGTATGCTCAAGTCTGTTCTGAACAGCACCGAGTGCAGATCTCTGCTCTGATACTTTTTGGATTGCGGCTTTTATTACGTCGATTGATGCTGTAGCATTTGCATCTGTTGCTCCGTCAACCTTAATTCCGTTGATTCCAAGGCCACGAGCTGACATCATCTCGATTGTAAGACCAATCTTGTTATCCTTTGTGGAGTCAGCACCAACGTGAAGGCTGATATCAAGGCCCTTGTTAAGGTCTGAGAATGCGGTAATCGTTAATGTTGTACCATCAATCTTAACATCTTTCACATCACCGGCTCCAGCGGCATTAGCACCTGCCTTAATTGCCTTAAGGAAGGACTCTTTGCTGGTGAAAATCTTGTCAGTTGCTGTTGCAGGAGTGCCATTTGCGTCAAGAACGCCATTTGCTTTCAGAGCTTCGTCTGTAGCACCTTCGTATAATTTATAAGTTGTAACAGTGTTATCTGCTGCGGTAATTGCAATTGTATTAGCTGAAACAAGGTCAAATCGAGAATTTGTCGATGTTGTCGTACCACCTGCATTCGATGTATAAGTAGGAACTGATGCATTTGCACTGGTTGAAGCAACTGTAGCAATAGCAGCTGTTGCTACGCCATCTGCATCAAACTCTAAATCTGTTCCACCAATCTTTGAAGCAAGGTTTGTATCTGCGGTTGTGAAAGAAAGTGTACCTGTTCCATCACCATGGTCACCCTTTAAGAGATATGTCTCGTTGAACTTTGTAGTTGTGGATACACGGTCAATCTCTGTAACAAGCTGATCTACCTCAGCCTGGATGTATGCTCTATCATCTTCAGAGTTTGTTCCGTTTGCTGCTTTAACTGCAAGCTCGTTCATTCTCTGAAGCATATCGTGTACTTCTGTCAAAGCACCTTCAGCAGTCTGTACTGCTGAGATACCGTCCTGTGCGTTGGATGAAGCCTGTGTAAGACCTCTGATCTGCTTACGCATCTTCTCACTTATTGATAATCCTGCTGCGTCATCTGCTGCACGGTTAATCTTGTAACCGGATGAAAGCTTCTCAGTTGCTTTTGCCTGAGACTTTGTTGTAATGCCGAGCATTCTGTTTGAGTTCATTGCTGTTAAGTTATGCTGTACTACCATGTGATTTCCTCCTTAAATGTGAAATGGCGTCCATGCCCTTTGGCATCCTGCCGGTTTGCTTGTCATGTTTACTTTTACATGTGTTACAAGTTATGTAACTTAACTTTCTATAACCTATATCGGATGTTTTTTTTAATACTTTACCCCTTTAAAGAATTTTTTAAACAAATTTTTAGATATTTGCAAACATTCCCTCAATTCTGTGGAGATAAGTGTGGTTAGCTCTCAGCTCAGAAAGTATCGAATTTACTATCTCCACGCGCTCTGCCGGGTGGTTCTTATAGTACACACTTCTGCTTGCCATATTGAACTCATCAACATATAATGCCTCTTTCATGGGTTCAAATAAACCTGCTATATCTCCCATAACAGGACTCATAACAAATCCACCGGCAGCAAATGTGTCAAAGGTCCGTCCTGAAATGCCGCTTAGCCAGTTGCGGTGAGGTATAATGAGATTTATTTTACTCTTACGGACTGCAGAAGCAAATTCAGGGCCACGAGCCAGTGAAGGGCTTGAGGAAATATCCCACTTTCTATCCTCCTCATCACTCGTCTTGTCTACAGAACCCGAATAGTTCCCGTATATTCTTATTTTCCTGAAATGATCATTTTTAAACAAAGTTCCAAAATGGATGTCCCGATCAGCAACAGTTACCAAGTCATTAAATGATCTGTTGTCAAAATACGACGCCGCAGTCTCAACACTGTCGGAGGCCAAATCCATCTTAATGTTAGCTCCTATATCTTCTTTAATATAAGGAGGCAGATATTGATACATTGATGGCAAGCCTCTAATCTGATGCCTGCATGCGACGCAGCCTTCAAGATAGCCTTTAGTGGAATCTCTAAGGGGACTTGCTGCTGCCAGAAGATTAAGTGGCAGAGAATCTCTTGTGGCCACATTCTGAGTAATGGTAAGGTCAATCCCCTCTTCGCCCTCGCTGTCCTCTTCAGTCACATCTGCAGCTATGGCTTCCTCAGCCACTCCCAAAGGCATAAACAAAACGTTAGTAAAGCCCTCTCTGTTGAAATTCTCGTAAACCGTATAATCAGGTACAAAAACCACATTGGCCTCGTTCACCAAAGTACAGGAATACAGGCTTGGATTGTAGGGTCTTTGACAATAAGCAATATATTTCTTCTTCATCGCCTCACAGGCAATGCTTACAATGGGAAAGTATTCTATGGCAAAAACCACGTCCGCTCCGCTTTCCTCCATGGCTTTCAAAAGTCCGGGGGCGTAGCTTTCATTGGCTTCTTCCGGTGTCGGTGCTGTGTACTCAGAGATTACCGCATCAGTTCCTGCAAAGGCGGCAAATATCTCTTTATCCCGTTCTTCATTCGTATGAATATATAAAACGTTCATTGCTGCCTCCTTCGCCTAACGTGATTTCTTCGGAATCAGATAATCCAATCCCGACATGGTAAACATTTCTTTAATCTTTACCGGATAATCATAGTATTTCTTTATGGTCTCATAGCCGGCATCAGCAATTTTTTGTCTTTCGGTTTCATGGCTTAAGTAGAAGTTGGCTTTCTCCAAAGCTTCCTCTGCGGATGTGTAGAAGATTACGTTTTGACCATCCACAAAATGATCATCGAAATCCTTCTGATAGTTGGTAAGCAAAGCTCCATGGCAACCCATAATATCAATACATCTGAGGGGGATGCCGTTTCGAATTGACCTTAAAGTAGCATTGAGGTTTAACTTTGAAAGTCTGAAAATCTTAGGCGCTTCTGTGTAGTAATTCGCAGTTCCGCAGAACTTGAGACCCTTTAATGCAGGGTTTTCTTTATATGAGTAAAGTTTAACCTCGTGATGAGCTGCAAGAAGATTCAGCAAAAGGAGCCTTTCTTTATTAGTTACCTGCTTATTGAGAATAAGGTTTAGCGTACCGGGATTAACTTCCTTTATATCAGAGGGTATCTCCTCATCACGCTTACTCTTATCCCAATTTATTAAGCGATTGAAGTCTTCGTTATCAAGCCACTTGGTCATCTTGCCGGAAACTATTTCCGCATAGAAGCTGTGGCCGTAAACATCCATCTGATTATCTAGAAGCGCATTGATATAGCCCTTCTGATAATCGTTAAGATATCCCATAGCCTCCGGAAGCGGCGTGTCATACAAGGAGCCGATAAAGGAAATATCTGCGGTGAACTTAGTAAAATCGTCTCCCTTTGGAATCACCTTGTCATAAGCCTTTAGATTAGCCGCCAAAGGAAGATAATATGCCTGCTTGATTCCACCTTTCTGATAGTTTTCCGCATCGGAACTGTCAAATGCAAAAACATGGGTGGTTGGATAATGCAGGTACCAGTGCGAGCCGGTATAGGATGGTGAATCGTAGCACCAGCCAATGTAGGGCGTATCGTGGATGTAACAGGCTTCCGCCACGGCCGGATTGCAATTAAGACTGTAGGCCAAGTCAAAATCGTTCTTGTCCATGTGAACGTTTATCTGGTCCACCAGTTCCTCTGAGTAATTCATTATATTAAAGGGCATCTGGACGGTGGATACCTCGAATCCGAAGTCCTCAAAGGCCTGTATGTTGGAATCGTTTCCTATGGAATTCCAAACATAGACCAGCATCTTAGGCTTGCCATTCTTGATGCCGATGCTCACCGGCTTTATGGGCTTACGAAGGTACTCCTCCCTAGCCTTTCTATCGTCCATAAAGGTCTCTTTATAGTAACGACGCTCTTTCTCATAACGGATAAACGCATCGCGAATATCGTCAATATCTTCCTTGTCTTTGAGGATGCGGATAATGAGGTGCGCCGCTTTTTCCAGGTCTCGCTCTCTAATGTAACCATCAACAGCCTTAAGAATTTCGCTTCTTGAAGCATCCTTATATTGATTCAAAAGTTTCTCAGAATCATCCTTGTCAGGATTAGTCTGTTCAAGCTTTGATTTCTCACAGTCTTCATAAACATATTTTTCTTCATTATAGGAAAGATAAATGCTGAAAAGGTAGGGCGCCAGGTTCTGACAATAAAAGTTTTGCTTAATGGAATATCTATCCGGCAAAACTGTAGTACATACCTTAAGAACCTTGGCCGTAAAGTCCAAGGCTTCCTTCACAATTTCAGTCCTGAAGATACCACCCCAGCTAAAAATACTATAGGTATCAACAAGTCGTTTGGTATAAAATTCGTAAATCTTCGGGAAATCTCTTTTTAGAATAGAAAGAATCATCCTGTAGTCATAACCGTAGTGAACAGAACGGTAAGACTCCTGAATTCTGTTTCGAAAGAACATCTTGACGGAAGCATAGTCAGCTTCATGATTAACCAGCTTCTCCACCAGTTCATCCGTCAGTTTGGGCATGGTGTCATTTATATTCATGACAAGATACTCACTCTTTATGCTTCGCACTGCATCCATCAAAGGATAAAGGGTACCATAATGCTTATCCTTACCGGTTGTAAGGTCGACTTCCTTAAGCTCATATTCCCCATATAGTTCCTTGGGAAGTTTGTATCCATGCTCATCATTCAAGAATAGAAGCGTGTATCTGCCAAATTCACTCATTGTATTAACCCCCAATGTTTATGAGATTATTATACAAGATATTGGGGTATAAGAGAAGACCCTCCTACGCGGGGAGGGCCTTCTTTGGAAATCACTTCTTATAAACTTTTGAATATGGGACTTAACTGTGGCCAAATTAGCCGAGTAAGCTAAGAACTCCCTGGTTAGACTGGTTAGACTGAGCCAACATTGCCTGTCCTGCCTGAGCAAGAATGTTGTTGTTGGAGTAGGTAACCATCTGCTTAGCCATGTCTGTATCACGGATTGCAGATTCAGCTGACTGAGTATTCTCAACTACGTTATCGAGGTTGTTGATTGTATGCTCAAGTCTGTTCTGAACAGCACCGAGTGCAGATCTCTGCTCTGATACTTTCTGGATAGCTGCTTTGATAACATCGATAGCAGCTGTTGCATTCTCAAAGCTCTTGCCGTTAACTTCAAGTCCGTTAACACCAAGTCCACGTGCTGATAAGTTCTCGATTGTAAGAGCAATCTTGTTATCTTTTGTGGAATCAGCACCAACGTGAAGGCTAACGTCGAGGCCCTTATTGAGGTCTGCGAAAGCTGAGAAGGTAACTTCGAGCTTGTTATCAGTGCCATCTTTAACAAGATTAACACTAGCTTCCTTAAGGTCAGCCATGTTATCTTTCTTGATGAGGTTTCCAAGAGTTGTCAGATCAGTTGCAACTCCTTCCTGGTCATTAGTTTCTTTGTAGCTCTTTACAAACGCATCAAAGTCTACAGCATCATCTGCGGAACCTTTCTGAAAATCTGAGATGTATGTATACGTTTTACCATTAACTACAACCTGAGTTTTCTTATAAGTTCCGTGTGTAGCATCTGAACCAGAAACATTTGTTGCAGCAGACTGCGCCGTACCCTTAACACTTACACTGCCCTGTCCTGCCTGGAACTTAGCATCATCGATGTTTGCAGCTTCACTATTGCTTGAACCATTTTTCTTCAATGCTGCAGCTGCATCTTTATAACTAAGCTTTCCAACCTCAGTTCCGTTTGTACCTTTAAGAAGATAGGACTCGTTGAACTTTGTTGTTGTGGATACACGGTCAATCTCTGTAACAAGCTGATTAACTTCTGCCTGGATGTAATCTCTGTCGTCTTCTGAGTTGGTTCCGTTAGCTGCCTTAACTGCTAACTCGTTCATTCTCTGAAGCATATCGTGCACTTCTGTCAGTGCACCTTCTGCCGTCTGAACTGCTGAGATACCGTCCTGAGCATTTGCTGAAGCCTGTGTCAAACCTCTGATCTGCTTACGCATCTTCTCACTAATGGATAAGCCTGCTGCGTCATCAGCTGCACGGTTAATCTTGTAACCGGATGATAACTTCTCAGTTGCCTTAGCCTGTGTCTTGGTTGTGATGCCAAGCATTCTGTTAGAGTTCATTGCTGTTAAGTTGTGTTGTACTACCATATTTTTTTCCTCCTTGAAATGAATTAGGTTTATACCTAAAGTGCAGCTTCCATGCCACACTTGACAGCTCCCCTTAATGCCCCGCGTAGGCCTCAAGGTTCACCATAGATTTTAAGTTTCAATATATATATCGGCAGATTACCCTTTTCCTTAACCCTTATATGAATAAAAAATTCAATTTCCTTGATTTATATCAAGGACTTAAACTCTAAAATGGCGCTCCCGACAAACAGGAGCGCCATTCATTTTTAATTAGAAACTGATTTTAGAGTTGCCATGAACTCTAAGTAGTTAGGTGTAATTTGGGGCTGTCCCCGTTTTACACATTAACCGAGGAGTGAAAGAACTCCCTGGTTAGACTGGTTAGCCTGTGCCAACATAGCCTGTCCTGCCTGAGCAAGGATGTTATTGTTGGAATAGCTTACCATCTGGCTAGCCATGTCAGTGTCACGGATAGCAGATTCAGCACTTGTTGTGTTCTCAACTACGTTGTCGAGATTGTTGATTGTGTGCTCAAGTCTGTTCTGAACTGCACCGAGTGCGGATCTCTGTTCAGATACCTTCTGGATAGCTGCTTTGATGGTATCGATAGATGCTGTAGCATTTTCGAAATCTTCGCCATCAACTCTGATGCCGTTAACGCCAAGACCCTTTGCAGACATCATCTCGATTGTAAGACCAATCTTGTTGTCCTTTGTGGAATCAGCGCCTACATGAAGGCTAACATCAAGGCCCTTGTTAAGATCTGAGAACGCGGTTGCTTTAACATTTAACTTGCTGTCTACAACAGTAACATTAACGTCCTTAAGTTCACCGGAGCTATCTTTCTTAATAGCTTTCGCCATCTCGTCAAGATTTGAGAAAATTCTGTTCTCGGAATCAGCATAATCTTCAAGTTTATCTGTTTTTCCGCTAGCCTGTGTAAAGTCAGAGATGTAAGTATATGTCTTTCCGTTTACGCTTACAGTGTCAGTTTTGTATGTGCTACCTGATGTTGCAGTTGTTGTTCCCTGGCTTGCAGTCTGCTTAACTGTTGCAATTCCATCGCTATCAAAGTTAGCTGCTCCGATGGAAGTCTTTGTGCCTGCTTCTGTGAAAGTGAGCTTTCCAACTGTACCATCGCTGTTAGTTCCCTTTAAGAGGTAGCTCTCATTGAACTTTGTTGTTGTAGCTACACGGTCGATTTCTGTTACGAGCTGGTCTACCTCAGCCTGGATGTAATCTCTGTCGTCCTTGCTGTTGGTTCCGTTTGCAGCCTTAACTGCTAACTCGTTCATTCTCTGAAGCATATCGTGCACTTCTGTAAGTGCGCCTTCTGCTGTCTGTACTGCTGAAATACCGTCCTGTGCATTTGCTGAAGCCTGTGTAAGACCTCTGATCTGCTTACGCATCTTCTCACTAATAGAGAGACCTGCTGCATCGTCAGCTGCACGGTTAATCTTGTAACCGGATGATAACTTCTCAGTTGCCTTAGCCTGTGTCTTGGTTGTGATACCAAGCATTCTGTTAGAGTTCATTGCTGTTAAGTTGTGCTGTACTACCATATTTTTTCCTCCTTGAAATGTTTTTAGGTTAAGTCCTAAACCGAAGTGGCTTCCTTGCCATCTGGTTTGATTATTCCTTTACTCATGTAAATAAGTGAAATAATCAGACTGGTTTTAGTTTCATATATTATATCGTCCTTGATGGCTAACGCACCAAGCCTAATTATTCCGTTTTTTGCCACTTTCCGTTGCATTTTAAAATGGCGCCCCTACACCAGGAGCACCATTCATTTATAAAGCAAATATTTATTTCTTCTTCCCAAGGTAAACTTTCATGTGGTCACCAAAACCATTTTTGTTGCATTCTTCCGATTTATTCATAAATGATTCCAACTGCTCCTTGGTAAAATACTTGTTTATCAGTTCACTACTTATTTCATTAAAGGGCACTCCATGCTTATAGAAAAAACTTCTAACCATTTGAGCGTAATTAGAATCATAAACATACTTAATAACTTCTAACCCTGCCTTTTCTGCAAGATATTCTATGCTAGTTCTGGAATGGAGGAAGATATGGCGAGGCGCATCCAACTGATACCAATGAGGTCCAAATAATTCAAAAGCAACATTCGGGAAAGTGGGAATACTCATCTCTACAAGGCCATCATCCTTAATTAATCTTGCTGCACTTTTAAGTGTTTCTAGAGGATCTGTGACATGTTCAAATGAGTCCCCCATGTGTACCAGATCAAACGTACCGTCGCCCTCCATTTCATGAATAGTACATTTCCTAATAAAAATCCGATCACCCTGACGAATATCTTTGGCTATGAAAGGATCGCAGCCGAACAGATTTCCATATCCTTCATCTGCCAAATTTACCAACCAAGGTCCGCTTCCACAGCCCACATCTAAAATCTTGTCATTTTTCGCCACAGGCTGCTTATACTGCCTGTTCTCTTCCTCCGGGAGAGCATAACTATAATATCCTTCCCCGTAATATTCTCCCAAATTCTCAGGTACTTCTGATATCTGAAGACATCCACACTCCGGGCAGACAAAATACTCGAATTCATCTCGCTTGTTTTGCATCATCTCTCTAGCTAAGTACGAATCAAATTCTCCTTCTGCTCCGCACGCTCGACAGGTGTGGGTTCTTTTACCCAAGTCACGATTTGTGTCATCAGCCTTAAGTACAATCTTATCAGCCGCCTCTACTCGATAAAAATGAACTATATGGTTTGATAAATCATTTAATTTCTTTTCAAGTTCATTAATTCTTGAAAGTGCCTCATCAATTTTACCCTCAATACGTTTTACGTCGTCCATGCCTATCCTTTCTTTAAAAACTTTTATAAATATATTTTATCACGTTATTCATTTTGTTAACAGTGCAGGAAAACGGTTACTCTAGGCATGCAAAATGGCGCTCCCGACAACAGGAGCGCCATCCATTTTTAATTAGAAACTGATTTTAGAGTTGCGATGAACTCTATAGGTATGTGACAGTCGGGGTCTATCCCGGATTGTTACATTAGCCCAGGAGTGAAAGAACTCCCTGGTTAGACTGGTTAGCCTGTGCCAACATAGCCTGTCCTGCCTGAGCAAGAATGTTATTGTTGGAGTAGCTTACCATCTGGCTAGCCATGTCAGTATCACGAATTGCAGACTCAGCACTTGTTGTATTCTCAACTACGTTGTCGAGGTTGTTGATTGTGTGCTCAAGTCTGTTCTGAACTGCACCAAGTGCAGATCTCTGCTCAGATACCTTCTGGATTGCTGATTTGATTGTGTCGATTGATGCTGTAGCATCTGTAAAGTCTTCGCCACTAACCTTAATGCCGTTAACGCCAAGTCCTCTTGCAGACATCATCTCGATTGTAAGACCAATCTTGTTGTCCTTTGTGGAATCAGCACCTACGTGGAGACTAACATCAAGTCCCTTGTTAAGATCAGCAAAAGCAGTAACCTGAATCTGTCCGGCATCATTGAAGGAAATGTTCTTAATGTCCTTAGAAAGGCCAGCCTCAGCTGCCTCATTCTTAAGAGCACTTATGAGAGCATCTCTGCTTCCAAATACTGTCTTTCCAGCATCAGCAGACAAGTTGCTCTTTGCGAGCTGTGCATCTGTAACTCCTTCATACAATTTAAAAGTTTTGCTATTGAAGGAGAACTGCAAGCCTTTGCTGGATGAAACTGTATCTGATGCTGCAGTTCCAGTAGAGATAACTACAGCAGCGGCATTTTCAGATGTAACAGCTGTCTGAATGCCATCCGCATCAAATGCGAGTGCTGCTCCACCAACTTTTGTGCCAAGGTTATCCTTAGCTGTGTTAAATGTAAGATCGCCTACGCCCTTGCCACTGTTGGTGTTGGTTCCCTTTAAGAGGTATGACTCGTTGAACTTTGTAGTTGTAGCTACACGGTCAATCTCTGTTACAAGCTGATCTACCTCAGCCTGAATGTAAGAACGGTCGTCCTTAGAGTTTGTTCCGTTTGCAGCCTTAACTGCTAATTCGTTCATTCTCTGAAGCATATCGTGTACTTCTGTAAGTGCACCTTCTGCTGTCTGTACTGCTGAAATTCCGTCCTGAGCGTTTGCAGAAGCCTGTGTAAGACCTCTGATCTGCTTACGCATCTTCTCACTAATAGAGAGGCCTGCTGCATCATCAGCTGCACGGTTAATCTTGTAACCGGATGAAAGCTTCTCTGTTGCCTTAGCCTGTGTCTTAGTGGTAATGCCAAGCATTCTGTTAGAGTTCATTGCTGTTAAGTTGTGTTGTACTACCATATTTTTTTCCTCCTTGAAATGAAATTAGGTTGTCCTAAACCACAGCTTCCTTGCTGTGTTGACTTCATTGTAACATGGTAATCCGGATTGTGGTGCTACTATTAGTTTGCGTACGCACGCGTGCACCCTCCGAATTGTGGGAAAAACCCGGCACCGAATTTCTTCCGTGCCAGGTTTCTTCACTTAGCTTCTTGCGATTTAATAACTAAAGCGATTGGTTTACTTCCCGGATAAAACTATCTAAGTAATCCAAGTACGCCCTGGTTTGACTGATTAGCCTGTGCCAACATTGCCTGTCCTGCCTGAGCAAGGATGTTATTGTTGGAGTAGGTTACCATCTGCTTAGCCATATCAGTATCACGGATAGCAGATTCAGCACTTGTTGTGTTCTCTACTACGTTGTCGAGGTTGTTGATTGTGTGCTCAAGTCTGTTCTGAACTGCACCGAGTGCAGATCTCTGCTCAGATACCTTCTGGATGGCTGCTTTGATTGTGTCAATAGATGCTGTAGCGTTGTCGAAATCTTCACCATCAACTCTGATGCCGTTAACGCCAAGTCCTCTTGCAGACATCATCTCAATAGAGAGATTAATCTTGTTGTCCTTGGTTGAGTCAGCACCTACGTGGAGGCTGAGATCAACAGCCTTGTTAAGGTCTGAGAATGCTGTAACCTCAAGGTTATCATCCTTGTTAAAAGCGATGTTTTTAACATCTTTGCCAAGATTCAAATCATCAAGAGCCTTGTTAACTGCTGCCTTGAATGCTGCTTCGTCACCAAATACACTTACGCCAACTTTCTTCTTATCAGCATCTGCTGAGAAAGAAGCCTTAAGCTGCTCATCTGTAGCGCCCTTGTACAATTTGTACTCTGTTCCATCAATTTCGATAGATTTTCCGGCTGCAATAGAAGCAGATGAACTTGATGTCTGAGTTGTGACTCCGTCTCCCGCATCTGCCTTGGTAGTATTATAATTTGAGGTTGAAGCCAGTGAATCTGCTGCTCCGGGAGTTACAGTAGCAATGCCATCGGTATCGAATGTAAGGGCAGAGCCGCCAATCTTATCATCGATATTGGTTTCAGCTGTAGTAAACGTAAGCTTACCTACAGTAGTATCATTGTTGGTTCCCTTTAACAGATATGTCTCATTGAACTTTGTAGTTGTAGCTACACGGTCGATCTCAGTTACTAACTGATCTACCTCAGCCTGGATGTAATCTCTATCATCCTTGCTGTTGGTTCCGTTTGCAGCCTTAACTGCTAACTCGTTCATTCTCTGAAGCATATCGTGTACTTCTGTAAGTGCACCTT
>JAEEGK010015893.1_pt1 | contig 16608 bp, 13 predicted proteins | sample 8958771 | NCBI WGS metagenome assembly JAEEGK01 (sample SAMN16246547, study PRJNA631951) | gut metagenome | biome: gut microbiome; feature: rumen; material: SC-attached | host: Bos | place: Iran: Karaj | collected 2018-10 | reverse complement strand
ACTTCTAATTTGAGGGGGCGTGCCTGATTGTTCTCGTTGGAATCAAAGGTCACGTTGAGCTTGTTTCCGACTATCTCCGCCTTGAACCAATCCATCGTTATGGTGTGGTAAATACCTTCTTCTCGAGAGGGGAAATAGTAGTTTCCTCCAGACTCTGCGTTCTCTATCCATGGGGCCGAATAGTTGTGGCAGGTGAACGTCATCGTGCATCCATCAGTGGGGACATGATAGATTCCGTCAGTCTTTTGTACCTGCGCTTCGGCCTCCCAAATCATAGAGTCCCAGTCCCCTTCCTTTTTGTCGTTGCTGTCACAAGAGGCGAGGGAGAGCGTGGCAGCAATCATCACGAGGATGTTTCTCCAGTATTTCATTGTTTTCATATCTTTATTTGATAAATCCTTTTGGTTGCGTGCTGGTTATTGTTTTTACTGTACGTTCCGATTTACCAATTTCTGGCAATCTCTTTCTGAGTGGCATAACGGTTCTTTTGCACTATACGGAGTACAGTTACGTCTTGGAAGAGAGTATTGTCTTGCCGTAGGAAATCTTTATCTTCGTCCATAAATCCTTTCGATTATTCAATTTGGTTTTGCAAAATTACAAAAAATCCCGCTCATTTCAGTAACGAACGGGAAAAAGTTTCTGTTAATGATTCAAAAGAAGATGCTTCCATCTAAAATCTACCATCCTGCAAAAAGATTACCTTCGGGTAATAACCTGCTTAATGTTACAAAGCATCATTCTTTGCCTTTCTATACAACCTTAAATATGTATCTCTAGATATCATGTTGTTACAGCCAGAACCATCTGCGTTGTAATTGGTGCATCCAAGGAAAGGTAAGCCTTTACCTTCTTTCACAATCATATATCCATCGCGACATTTGTCGCATTTCATAATAGGTAAATCGCCTCCCTTTAGATTATTCGTCATGAAGTCGCATATCTCTGGCTCGTTTGAACATATCCACAATTTCAAACCATAAGTCTTCTTATATCGAAGTTGCAAAGGATATCCGCATACAGGACATCTTTTAACGGCTTGTGTGTCTGTGGTCTCATCGAGGACTAAATCCCCATTAACTTTAATACTTGAATGATAATCGTTAAGTAGTTCCGTCACAAATTCGGAAGGATGTTCTTTAGGTGCTACGATATATACACGATTCTTCGTTCTGGTTAGAGCTACGTAGAACAGCCTTCGTTCTTCAGCGTACTCAATAGAATGATCGTCTTTTACTACATACTTCAATACAGGGTCTTCCTGAACTTGTGAAGGAAATCCATATACTTCGTTACGTGCATTGATAATGATGACGTTGTCATATCCAAGTCCTTTGGCCCGATGTACCGTCATAAATTCGATGGGTTTGTCCTTAAACGTATTAGAATAAAGATTGCCTGTTTTCTCGTCATAAACAAAGTCAGACGAACGTCCTAAATTGTAGGCATCAAAGCCATATCTTCCCAAAAGGAGTATTGATGATTGGGGATTTTCCTGAAGGATTTGCTTTACAACAGTTTCCACCGTCTTCCCTATCAGAAAATACTTACCGCCCTTTCCTTCATATTGTTTCCTGTCCACCTCTTCTGTATATGTCTCAATAACCACTGGATTCTGAATGTGTTTAGGGGATACTAGAGCTTTCTTTATCTGAGAAGTGTTCTTCTGAATAAAGCCTCCAGCGATGTCAATGACCTCCTGTGCATTACGATACGTTTTCGTTATGCTGAGTTCTAGTCCGTAGCCAAAAGCCTCCCTGAAATGAGTAAACAAGGTAATATCGGAACCAGCATAGGCATAGATGGATTGCCAGTCGTCACCTACGGCAATAATCTTGGCATTACAGAGATTACTTAGTTCTTTTGTCAGATTAAAGCGTTGACGAGAAATATCCTGATACTCGTCGACAATGATATACTTGAAATCTAATTTCTTGCCGTTTATTTCTTGCTCACGTATGATTTTGGCAGAGTCATTAATCATATCCTCGAAATCAATGGCATTTTTCTCTTTCAGACGTTTGGTGTACTCATGATAGCATTGCTCACAAATATCGAGAAACAATTTTGTTCTGACGTTATTCGTTTTATATTTGAATGAGTCAAATTTCTCAAAAGTAAAACCATTTGTCTTGAAATTCTGAATGAATGTGCATACCAACTTGACTAAGTTAGCTATGTAGCGGTTTTCTTCTGTATTGACGATTTTTTCAAACACCTCTTTTGCAGGCCTTTCTTCTAACTTAAAGCCATGCTCTATCAATTGCTCATTAAGATGCTCCAACAAGTCTCGCCCATCGTTATACTGCGAGAATGTGTAGATTAAGTCTGTCTTGTGCTTACGATGGAGAAGTACTTTGTCGTTAACAGCTTTCTTATACCGCTCAAGTTCTTCAGATGTATATCTATTATTTCTTCCATCCTCAGTTATACCAAAGTGTTCAATATATGCAACTTTATCTCCTTGAGTTATTGTGAAGTCAGGAGTATATGGTTTGTGCGAATAGAGGATATTAAATGGATAAGGTTTCTCGTACACATAGTCGATATTATTAAGATACAGAAAATTAGCAATTCTGACTTCCTGAGATGAACGTAGCGTCTCTCGTGCAATAGTTACCCGACTACCTGTTCGTTTATTGATAATTTCTTCTGTGTATTCGCTCATGTTGCCACGAAGCGTTGAGAAGTCAGCCTTAACAATGTAGTTAAAGAAAGTATTCAGGTCATCACCCTCGTAAGGCGCATCGAAATAACTTCCAAAGAAAAGAATCAGCTTGTCTACCAACTCAGGGTTTTCTAAAATGTTACCTTTCAGATAATTACTGATAACATTAAACATAAAACCGCCATCGACAATTAGTTTGCGTTCTTCGTCCTTACGTCGCAGGATTGCATATCCTGTCTTATGGAATGTTGTGACTGGGCAGTCTATCTTTAGAGCCTTGTTTATTTTTGAACGCAACTCGCCAACCGCTTTATTCGTAAACGAAATCACAAGAATCTGTTCTGGTAATATTCCTTTCTTCTCTACCAGGTATTTTACCTTTGCAGCTACCGTAGTAGTTTTTCCTGCGCCTGCACCAGCAATTACTAACGTATAGTCTTCGTCTGAAAGCACCACACGACGCTGCTCATCGTCCAGATTAATTGCCGGATCTACTTTCTTTAGAACATTATCGAGATACACTTTGTCTGATACTAAATGCTTTTCTAAGAAATTTTTGTTGTGAAGAGTCACAATCTCGGCACTTTCATTTTTGCATAAATCGCTATATGTTGCTAGAAAGTCCTCTATACGTTGAATGTCTATATTATTCTGCGAGCAATAATAGTCTAATGTCTTTGATTTCTTCAGTGCGGAGAATTGGTTGAATATCTCCGAATAACTATCGCACAAATGTTTGTAATCACGTCGAGCGATATATGCATCAGTATTTAACAAACTCTCAAGTTCCTTCTCGAAATTAAGAAGACGAGACAACTCTGAAGACTCATATCCTTCTGAGTTATCATCTTTTGAAGTCGAACCGAAAAGCCAACTAAATATTGACATGCTCTATTGATTGCACTTTAGGTTTGTGCTGCAAAGATACTCACTTTTCTTTTAACCACCAAACTTTATTTTGAAAAATGTACGGCTTATACATACTCACTCAGCAGATTGCCAACACTCCCGCATTTTCGGACAAGAAGAAATAAAGCGGAAGTATTTGGAAATAAAGCAAGAGTATTGATGAATAATGCGGAAGTATTGAGCTATAAGTGCCGCTTATCGCTTGTGGCCTTTGAGCTTATCGCTTCTGCCCCTTAAGCGATAAGCAAACGATCCTTCCGCTTATCGCTCGTCAACCGCTTGGATATCGCACGTTAAGTTGTTCTCAACTACGCAGCTAGTTATCGCAATAACTGCGCTTCCTATTGCAGTAGAAAGCGTAGTTATGAAATTTACAAGCATAGTAGTTGCACTCAGAGCAAAACGGCATGTTACTACCAGAGAAATGGCCTTTCTCTCCAAGAGAAACGACGTTTAGCGAAAGAGATTAGTCCGTCCCGACGGACTGACAGTCCGCTCCCTACGGACTACGAGTCCGAAGCCTTCGGACTGGGAGTTTGCATTAATCGGACTGAACGCAAGTCTTAGATGAAGCAATTGCGATTATTCGATGAATCGGACGCGAAAAATCAAGGAATTCGAAAATGTCCCTCACATACTCACATGACACCTCTCAAAGGCCGATGTATAAAGGGCTGAAGGCATGTGAGGGATATTCTTCCTCCCTCACGTCTCCCTCACTTTTTTATCTTCGAGCCCTCACGTTAATATGCGATAGGAGTGAATGTGACCCAAAATGTGAGGGTAATGTGAGGGACATTGCTTATCCCTCACGTCCTTTAAACGCCCTGCATATAAGGGCTTGAGGCCTGTGGTGTGAGTAAGTGAGGGTAAAAATGAAATTCATATAAAAAACGAAAGGCAAGCTGTGCTATGCCAACGAAAATACCCCCGATTTCTGTCCGAAACCAGGGGTAAATAATGCAAAAAAGAAAAAAGAGAGCTGTGTGCTCTCTCTTATTGTGTCGACACTTGGACTCGAACCAAGGACCCCCACCATGTCAAGGTGATACTCTAACCAGCTGAGCTATGCCGACTTTTCAGTGCGCCTGACAGGACTCGAACCTGCACATCGTGAGATACTAGATCCTAAGTCTAGCGCGTCTACCAATTCCGCCACAGGCGCGGATCGACGAAGTCAATTCCTCTTTGAGCGGAATCGACGAAGTCAATTCCCTATTAAGGGGGACCTGAAGTCGATTTGCGGGTGCAAAGGTACACATTTTAAATGAGAAATGAGAAATGATGAATGAGAAATTTTCCTTTCCGCTGATTTTTTTTATTTTATTAAGATTTCGCGGGCTTTCTCGATGATGAGGTCAATGCCTTGTGCGGTGGCTTCGTCCGTCAGGGCTACAGGAACGTCTGGGTCGATGCCGAATTCGGTATGCTGCTTGTTGCGGTCGTACATGGGACAGGCTGAGAAGCGGATGCTCCAGCCGTTGGGCAGCGAATTGGACATGGGCAGTCCTGAACCGCCTCCTGTGCGGTCGCCTACCAGTTTGACGTTAGGCAGGGCGTGCATCATGACGGCAAAGTCGTTGGCAGCACTGAACACGCTTCTGTTGGTTAGCACGCAGACGGGCTTGTGCCAGCGTATATTGCTGGATGGTTCCAGATAGCGGGCTTCGAGTGGTGAAAAGTCGCTGTGGCCTTTGCCGGTCTTGTGCTGCAGATAGCTGACCAACGTTTTCTCCTGTACGAAGCGGCCTGCCAGTATCTCGGCAGTGGTCAGGTTGCCACCGCCGTTATTGCGGATGTCGATAATGAGACCACGACACAGTGCCATATATGAGAGAGCATCGTCGAGTCCGCTCTCGCCAACAGGAACCTGGAATGAATCGTAGCGAATAAATCCAATGTTATCGTCGAGGATGCGATAGCTCATGCCACCGCTAATCTTATAATCGGTACCCAGATAGTGGCGTTCCAGCGTGTCGCTGAAGTTCTGCGGATAGGCCTCGTGCCACGCCCAGTAGCGTCCCATGTCGTAGGAGGTGTATAGGTTGACGTGGCCGTCGCGCAACTCTGCCAGCATGTCTCTCAACACCTCGAAGAGTTGCGTGTCGTTGAGCTTGTCGTTCACACGTACCTTATATTTATTATAGACCTCGTTCCAGTCGAGTCCATACTCATGCTGTTTGTAGTCGAAGAAACAGTAGTGCTCGTCGATAATCTCCCACAGAGCCTCGAAGTTGCCTGTCGGGGAGTCGTCGTGCTCGACTTGGTCCACGCACGATGTGAGAAGTAGGAAGGCTGATGTAAGAAATATGAGAAGCTTTTTCATAGCGGGCGAGGGATGATGGAGAATTGTTTGGTGAATCCTATGAGCAGGCGATGGGTATAGACATGCTGGCGCAGGTTGTTGACCTTGGCCTGCTGCATATTGCCTAAGTAGCCGATACGTAAGGCTGCCGACTTCCACAGGTGGACGTCGAGGGTCAGCATCTGGCGCCATTCTGGTGCTGAGACGAAGGTGGTGGGTACAACATTATGGTCGTAGTTGCCTAACGAGAAGATTTCGTAGTACGACTGTCCGTAGTTGGGCGAGAACATGATGCCACACAGGGGGAGTGACACTTCGTAGCGGGCTGTAAACGGTTTGTTCCACAGGTTGAACTTATAGGTGGCGACACCTGTAGGCATGATGTTCAGATGGACACGGGCCTGAGCAGGGTTGTTGCCGTTGCTGGTGTTATAGATAACCCCCAGCGAGGCATTCACCAATCCACCAGCCTGCAGTTTCAGGCTGTTATCGAACAATTGCCAACTGTACAGTTTGCCCCAGTAGAAATTGTATGCACCCTCCAACTCCTTTTGCGTCTTAGCACGGTCCTTGGTTGTCGAGAGGTTGGCTTCGTGTTCCATCAGCGTGCTCCAACGCTTCTCAGGGCGTTGGCGTTCGATAGTGGTAACGAATGATATGCCATTGCCCTTGAAGTGCTCGGCAGAGAGGTAGGTGTCCAGAATGTTGGTGCGGCCAAAGCCGAGCATGGTGCTGCGGGTAATGACCTTCTGCGAGTCGGCAGGCTGCGCCAGAAGCGCAGTGCACGCAACAAGCGCAAGGAGCAGGGCTTTAATTCTAATCATCAGGGAATAGGCTTAGTTGTCCTGTTAATTCGTCGAACACCTGTTGCTGGCTCTTGCCGGCGTCAGGGTCCAGATTCTCTTCTTCCTCATCCTCGGCATTTAAGTCCTCGGGACTTGGTGGATCAGGGAAACGCAGGGGCTCTAACTCTACGATAGATTCCACCTGGAACGTCGTCAGTCGCTTACCCTTGGCCTTATAGCCCTTGACGCTGATGAACTGTTCGACGTCAATCTCTTCGGAACCACGATAGGCATCGTTGCCACCGTAGGTTATCTGCAAGCGCGGGTAGACGGTGTCCGTCAGCAGTATCTGTTGCGAGTTCAGGTTTTCGCCAATGTAGTTCTGCTTGCGCTTCGTGGCCTCCATCTGGAAGCGCTTCACGTAAGGATAGCCTTGGTTGTCGGCATCGTACAGTACACAACTCCACACCTTGTCAACCTCGTATTTCTCCAGATGGCTGATATTGTCCTCGAAATGGACGTTGGCATCGAAACCACTCAGATAGTAGTCGCCATTCTTCAGGATGACCAGTATCTGGTCGCCATCGTTGAACTCGCCCAGCAAGCGTCCGTGCTCGTCGTAGTTCAGACGGTTCACGTCTGGGTCGTACCACACCTTACGACCGCCCAGTGTGGAGTGTCCATGACTCTTCAGACCGATGCGGTGTATTTGGAACTTGGTCAGCAGGTTGCCCTTTGCTGCACGTCCCTTAATCATAATCTCCGAGAAGTCTTTGTCGAAGAAGATGCGCTTCAGCTTGGGTGCTGGGTCGAGGGTAACCTTGATGACCTCTGCCTCGCCATTGGGATTGGCTGTGAAGTAGAGCACGCGCGACCCCTCTGTACCTGCTGTGATGTCGTATTCGCGATCACGCGTAACACTCGACACGTTGAAACGCTTGATGTAGTAGTAGCCCTTGCGTCCATCACGATATACGGCATTGTAGATAGTGCGCTGGTCGTTTTTCTTGAACACGCCCAACCAAATGACGTTCTTGCCAACAAATAGCTTGTCGGCCACGCGAACCACCTTGAACTTACCATCTTTATAGAAAATGATGATATCGTCGATGTCCGAGCAGTTGCATACAAACTCGTCTTTCTTCAGACTCGTTCCGATGAAGCCGTCCTGACGATTGATATACAGTTTGTGGTTGGCCTCGACGACCTTCGTTGCCTCGATGGTGTCGAAATTGCGGATTTCCGTCAGTCGCGGATGGTCCTTGCCGTACTTGTCCTTCAGGAACTGGAACCACTGGGCTGTCACCTCCACGAGGTTTGCCAGGTCGCGGTCTATCTCCTCAATCTCTGCCTTGATGCGGGCCATCAGTTCGTCGGCCTTATCCTTATTAAATTTAAGGATGCGCTGCATCTTGATTTCCAGCAGCTTCAGGATGTCGTCCTTGGTCACCTCGCGCACCATCTGCGGATAGTAGGGCGTCAAGCGCTCGTCGATATGTTCACAGACGGCATCGATGGTGGGTGCCTGCTCGAATTTCTTGTCCTTATAGATGCGCTCTTCGATGAATATCTTTTCTAATGAGCAGAAGTGCAACTGTTCCATGAGTTCGCCCTTGCGGATTTCCAGCTCTTGGCGAATCAGATCCTTCGTACGGTCTGTCGAGTGACGCAGCACGTCGCTGATGGTCAGGAACTGCGGCTTGTTGTCCTCGATGACACAGCAGTTGGGCGATATGTTGATTTCGCAGTCAGAGAAGGCATAGAGGGCGTCGAGTGTTTTGTCGCTCGATACGCCAGGTGCCAACTGTACCTGTATCTCTACCTTCGCAGCTGTTAGGTCTTCCACGTGGCGGGCTTTGATCTTGCCTTTCTCGATGGCCTTCAGAATGGAGTCGATGACAGTTTCTGTGGTCTTCGAGAACGGAATCTCGCGAATGACCAGCGTCTTGGGGTCCAGCTTCTCTATCTTGGCACGTACCTTGATGACGCCGCCACGCTGTCCGTCGTTATATTTTGATACGTCTATGGAACCACCCGTGGGGAAGTCGGGATACAGATGGAACTCCTCGCCATGCAGGTAGCTGATGGCTGCGTCGCATATCTCCACAAAGTTATGGGGCAGAATCTTTGAACTTAAGCCTACGGCGATACCCTCAGCGCCCTGAGCCAGCAAGAGCGGATACTTGACGGGTAGGGTAATGGGCTCCTTGTTGCGTCCGTCGTACGACATCTGCCACTCTGTGGTCTTAGGGTTGAAGACACAATCAAGAGCAAATTTAGACAGGCGTGCCTCGATGTAACGGGGGGCTGCTGCACGGTTGCCCGTCAGGATGTTACCCCAGTTTCCCTGTGTGTCGATGAGCAAGTCCTTCTGGCCCATCTGCACCAGTGCGTCGCCAATGGAGGCGTCGCCGTGAGGGTGGAACTGCATGGTATGACCTACGATGTTTGCCACTTTGTTGTAACGTCCGTCGTCCATACGCTTCATCGAGTGCAGAATGCGGCGTTGCACTGGCTTCAGTCCGTCCTCGATATGTGGTACAGCACGCTCCAGAATTACATACGAGGCATAGTCCAGGAACCAACTTTGGTACATGCCGCTCAGGTGGTGAACGGCAGCTGCGTCGAATCGGTTCACGGGCTTGTAGTCTGAGTGTCCCTCAGTACCGTCGTCCAGCATTGTGCCTTCCTGTTCCTCTGAAGCGTCTTGCTCCAAGATCTCATCGTCCTTAATTTCGTCGTCCATAAATGGTTATAGTTTTTAATTTTCCTGCAAAAATACACAAAAAAAGCGAGAAAGCCAAATTATTTCCTTTTTTTCTGAGTATATAACGCTTCGACGGCCGCTGCAAGTTCATTGCAACGGCCGTCAAAAACATCTTTTACCTTAAATTCTACATTATTATTTTATTCCGTAATGTGGCTCTCAGAAGCTTCATGTATGTCTCGTACTGTTCGTCGTTCAGCACGTTGCGCATGTGTCGTGCGTCCTTTCTGATGGCCTTCTGTACGAGTGCGTGGCGCTCAAACCAGTGTGCTGTGGCTGCCGTTGCCAACTCGTCGTTCAAATTGTCGCTGATGATTTTCACTGCGTCCATCTGGTTCTCTGTCAGGTCCAGCGTCACTGCCAGTCTGCGGAGGTCGAATGTCAGACCTGTCTCCTGTACGTTGGCAACCTCGTTACGGTTCTCTGTCTCTGCATAACTGATGGTCATCATCATCAATGCTACGAATGTTAAAGCAATCTTCTTCATAATTTGTTTCCTTTCTTTTTTTTATTTTTGTTTTTTGTTGTTTCTTGTTTGTTACCCTGATCGTCATCCTGATTTTCGTTATCCTGATTGTTATCCCGATCTGGTGTTCCAGTTTGTTATCCTGTTCTGTTTCTTTGACTCGCAACACAGCGGAAAGTTTAAACGGAATCGAGAAAAATTTTCCCTCCGCCGCCTTATTACTACGTAATAGATTCTGCAAAAAAAGTGCTAGTTTAGAAGAACAAAGTAGGATTTTTGCCTAAACATGAGCATTATTCGGAATTATTTCTTACCTTTGCAACGAAATAGTGTGTCACTTACCATATATGCGACGAATACTGCTTATCTTATCCCTGATGCTGTGTGTGCTCTCGGCCTGTGCCGACGAGGCAAAGCAGGATATTGCACACCTCCGTGATTCAGTCCAACGCTTTCCCGATAGTGCCCGTATGGAAGTGGAACGTCTCCATAGGCTCAAAGACTCGCTCTACAACAAGGCTTCGGCAGAGGCACTGGCCAAGTATAATGCTGCGTTGGGCAACGACCAACTGCAGGAAGACAGCCGCGTTGTGTGTCGCTCGCGTATCTATATTATAATAATAAGTTTCATACTGTTGATAGTGGCCGTTGTGCTGGTGGTGCGCCAGCGCCGACTGATAGCCCTGCAGAAGCAGCGTCTCAGCGAGGACACCCAGACACTTGAGGAACTACAGCGGCATTACGAGCGTCAGCAACAGGGCGGTGCAGGCCATGCCCATGCTCATGAGCTGTCGGAACAGGACAAGCAGTTCCTGAACAAGACGATGGCCATTATCGCTAACCAGATAGAAACAAACAGCGTCAATGTGGACGACTTGGCTTCACAGTTGGCCATGAGTACGTCGCAATTTCGCAGACGCCTCTTGGCCATTACGGGCGAGACCCCCCAGGGCTACATCACCAACATCCGCATGCAGAAGGCACGCCACCTGCTGGATACCACGCCCGACATGACCATACTCGACGTGGCCCAGAGTTGCGGCTACGACGACCAGTCGTCGTTTACCCGTGCCTTCAAGCGCTTCTTTGGCATCACGCCCAGCGACTATATAGCCAAAATACTGCTCTTGCTCCTGCTCTTGACGGGCACCATGTCTGTAAGTGCTGCGCCTAAGGCTGGTGGCAAACAGACTGCCAATCGACAGGAGGCCATTCGTCTCTATGAGGCCAGCGGTCGTTACTATGAGGAGCAGTTATACGATAGTGCTGTTATCGTAGGCGAACAGGCTCTGCCCATGCTTCGCCAGTTTGGTATGACTGATGAGATAGCCGATGAATTAAGCATACTCTCCGTGTGTACCTCGCGACAGTCTGACTACCAGAAGGCGCTGCGCTATGCCAAGGAGTGCAATGCCATGGATCGTGCCAGTGGCGACAAGGAGATGATTTCGTCGTCACTCAACAACATCGGTGCCATCTATGTCGATGCCAAGCAGCCTCAAGAAGGACTGAAGTATATACTCGAAGCGCTCCAGCTGGCCGAAGAGATTAACCATCGTGCCCGTATAGCCATGTATTGTGGGGCAGCTGCCGAAACGGAGTTATGCATGAGTCACTTCGACGCTGCCCTGCGTTATATTGAGCGCGCCATACAGCTTGAACGCGAGGATGGGCGCGAGTTGAAACTGCGTGTACGACTGGCCCAGAAGGCTGCCATCCTGTTGGGCATGAAACAGCACGAGGAGGCTCTGGCCATCTTCGATACCATCATTCCGTTCTTCCGTCGCGAGGGCAACCGCCAGTCGTTGGCCATATCGCTGAACAAGGTGGGACACACGCTGCTCTCCATGAGTCGCGAAGAAGGGTGTGACGATGCAGAGAAACAGCGACTGGAGCGTCAGGCCGTACCCTATCTGCGCGAAGCCGTCAGCCTGTGTCACGAGATGGGCAATCCCTACAACGAGATGCATGCCCGCGACGGACTGTATCAGGCATTATGGACCATCAATCCCGATAGTGCCCGACTGGAACTGGAACGCTTTGACCTGCTGAAAGACTCGCTCTACAACAACGGAGCAGCCGACCTGCTGGCACGCTACAATGCCGAGTTTGGCAACACCAAACTGACTGAAGAGAACACCAAAGCCCGCCATTCTCGTGCCATCATTATCATTATTTGCATTATTCTGCTGTCTGTAGCCGTCGTGCTGGTAATGATACAGCGACGTCGTTCGGCACTTCAGCGTCGCCGACTTAACGAAGTCGCCATGACGCTCGACGAGTTGCGCCAGCGATACGAGAAGATGTGTGCCGACAAACAACAAGAACTATCTGCACGCGATAAGGACTTCCTGACTCGCACCATGAATATCATAGCCGAGCAAATTGAGACCAACAGCGTCAATGTTGATGCGCTGGCATCGCAGATGGCCTTGAGCACTACCCAATTCCGCTACCATCTGAAGGCGATTACTGGAGAGACTCCACAGGGCTACATTACTAACATCCGCATGCAGAAGGCTCGCCACTTGCTGGACAACAACTCTCCCCAGACCACTGTTTTAGACATTGCCTTGAGTTGTGGCTACGAGGATCAAGGTGCATTTACCCGAGCTTTTAAGCGATTTTATGGTATCACGCCCAGCGAATATTTAACCCGAAACGAGGAAAAGGTTTAAAATTCGATAATGGAATTTGCTCTAAAATCACAAAAAAGGTTTGAAATCCGATAAAACGGGGTATTTTGGATGATTCTGCACAACTTTCCGCGTTTTCTGCTGAAGGTTGTGCTGCTTTTTTGCCGTAACTTTGCAACCGAAATCAAAAAGATACGAAACGTCAATGGATAAGATGACACCAACCGACATTCAAAAGCGCAAGCATCAGGCAGCCAACAGCTACACTGAGGAACAGGCAAGACTCTTGCTCGCCATGCGCGATATGGTGAAATGGGAGGTGGAGCGACAATTAAAAGAGATACTCAAATCAAGAGAATAATTTATCAACCAATCAAAATATATAAATAAGAATTATAAACTTTAAAATTAAACAACAATGAAAAAGATTTTTATGATGATGGCCCTCGCAGCCATGACATTGAGTGCAAGTGCACAAGGTTTGAAGACGTTTGATTGCAAGATGTTCTCTTGCCAGTATCCTGCCAACTTTGAGGCTCAGGAACAGTGGATGGACGAGGCTTTCAACGCCAAGATTGAGGACGGCATTGAGTTCATGGAGTTGAGTCTGGGCGAATATGGCAAGGATATGACGCCGGCTGAGATGAAGAAGTATTCTGAGAGCGTGAAGTACTTGATAGAGCGTTCGTTCGGTGAGCCTACAGGCTGGAAATGCGGCCCTACGACGGTGAAGGGCAAGCAGTTCTCATTCCGCTCTGAGGGCGAAGAGGAAGTCGATGACAAAAAGGTGCCTGCAGTAAAGTACTCTTTCGGCATCTTGACGGCTAAGAAGAATATGTTCCTTGGCTCACTCAAGTTCAAGAAGAGTGATGAGGCCAAGTATAAGCCCCTTGTAGACAAGATTATCGCTTCTTGTAAGGAGAAATAATATCTGGTGATATGAGAAAAGGTATCTTGATTGTATCGGCCTTGATGCTGCTCGTGGCATGCGGAGGCAAGAAAGCAAGTGGTGACGAAGCCGTTGCCGACTCAACAAGCGTCAAAGACACAACAGCCGTTGCCGACTCTGTGGAAACCGTTGCCGCCGAGGCGAGTGACGACGAGGACGACGCCATCGACGAACTGGTGTTCGCCCCTGACCTTAAGAACGACAAACCGCTGGACCTCTCTGACGGTAAGGACGAGATGGCAAAATATTTCCCCGTCTGGGATGAGGGTGACGCCTATCAGGAGGACGAAGAAGAGGGCGAGATACGCTACAATCTGAATCTGGGCTATGACCGCCCGCTGCAGCAACTTTTCCAACCCCTGCCCGGTACGCCTGCCGATAAGAAGGAGGTGATGCGTGTCATTCTCATCGACCTGAACAAGGATGGTCATACCGATGCCCTCGTCTGTCTCGGACGCTATGGCGTAAACAAAGACCTGTACTTCGATGCCTATCTTTGGGATCATAACTACGACGTTTTCAATCGCGTCGAGAACTTCCGCGAAATCCCCAATCCCGGTATCGACAAGAAGACCTCGAACATCACCAGTCACATCGGCTCTGACCGCGAGATATGGCTCTGGAAGGGGAAGGACAAGACCAAGATTGAGAAAAAGGTGGAAACCAGCGAACGAAACTGATTCCCCTGTGATAGCAACATTAATAACAATTTAGATAAGAAAAGACAATGAAAAAGATATTTGTGATGATGGCCCTGATGGCTATGACATTAACCGCAAGTGCACAGTTGAAGACATTTAACGGCAAGTTGTTCAGCTGCCAGTATCCTGCCGACTTTAAGGCTTTGGACCAATACGTTGACTATCTTTTTAGCGCTGAGACAGATGACCGCATGTGTGGTTTCACTCTGACTTTAATTCAGGAGGATTTGAATGCACGGATAATGGGGGAATTTATTAGATCTGAGAAAGCAAAGATGGAGGATTCGCCCTGGAAGATGGTCGGACAGGCTGAGATTAAAGGCAATCGGGTAACTATTCGCTCTGAGCGTGAAAAGGAGAACGATGAGGGTGAAACGGTGACGTTGGTCAGGATTTCCTTCCGTGTGGGGACATTAAACAAGAAGTCCTTCACTGGTGAACTGAAGTTCCTTAAGAGCGACGAGGCTAAGTACCAGCCCCTTGTTGACAAGATCATCGCTTCATGTAAGGCAAAATAATACGTAATGGCATATCAAGAAACAGTAACGACAGGTTACGGCACGCAAGTCAAGCAGTCGTTCAAGAAAATTGCGACAGGCTTCACGCTATTCCTGGGTGCCACGGCTATGCTGTGGTGGAACGAGGGCAACAGCGTGAAGACTGCCGACATGCTTGAGGAGGCGCAAGGGGTCTGCGTGGAGATGGAGGACCCCAACAAGAAGGATGCCAGCCTGGAAGGTCAGCTGGTGTGCGGTACGGCTATGACGGCTACTACTGACTTGCTCACTGACAAGGACTTCGGCTTCAGCGTCAACGCCATCTCGATGAAGCGTAGTGTGGAGTACTATCAGTGGGATGAGAAGAGGACCGAGGAGACGAAGCAGAAGCTTGACGGCAGCGAGAAGAAGGTCGTTACCTACGACTACAACTTGAAGTGGAGCTCCAGCCCTATCGGCTCGAAACATTTCAAAGAGCACTCTACGCATGTCAACGTGGTGCTGGCCGAGTTTGAGGATGACGAGCAGTGGGCTGAGCACGTGTCTTTCGGTGCTTACAACCTCAACAATAGCCTGATTCACAGCATTAACGCCTACGAGCCGTTAAGACCGGACATGAGCGACGACATGCTGCGCGTGCTGGACAAGACGATTCAGGCGTCGTACGAGCGTCACTATACAAAAAAGGAAGGCTTGAACAGTAACGATTATAACTTCGTTCACGTCAGCGACGGACAGCTGTACCTTGGTCTTGATCCAAATGATTCTAAGGTGGGTGACGTCCGCATCAATTTCGAAAAGGTGGCGCCTGCCAGTGAGGTAACCGTAGTGGCCGTCGTCGATGGTGACGGCTTCAAACCCTTTAAGGCCAAGAATGGCTATACGTTAGAAAAGCTGGTGATGGGCAGGAAGGACATGAATCAGTTCTTCGAAAACGAGCAGGAAACCAACACCTTTAATACTTGGGCGTATCGCATACTGGGCATCGTGATGGTCATTGGAGCCCTGAAACTCATCTTCGGCTTCGTCGTGACACTCACCAGGATTGTACCCTTCCTGTCAACCATCGTAGGGTGGGGCGTAGGCGTGATCTGCACTGTCTTAGGCGTCGTATGGTCGTTGTTAGTCATCGCCGTCGCCTGGCTGTTCTATCGTCCTATCGTGGGTATTGCGTTGTTAGCGATAGTTGGTGTCCTCGTCTGGATATTCGCCTTAGGTGGTAAGAAAAAGCTGAAGCAGCTTGCAGTTAATCAACAACAAATAAAATGAGATTATGAGAAAAAGTATCTTGATTGTATCGGCCTTGATGCTGCTTGTGGCATGTGGAGGCAAGAAAACAAGCGGTGACGATGCAGCTGTTGCCGACTCAACGGACGCAAAGGCAACAGCCGTTACCGACTCTGTGGAAACCGTTGCCGACGAGGCGACTGACGAGGACGACGCCATCGACGAACTGGTGTTTGCTCCAGACCTTAAGAACGACAAACCGCTGAACCTGTCGGACGTTAAGGACGATGTGGAAAAGTATATCCCGTATTGGAACGAGGATGACGTCTATCAGGAGGACGAAGAAGAGGGCGAGATACGCTACAATCTGAATCTGGGCTATGACCGCCCGCTGCAGAATCTGTTCCAACCCCTGCCCGGTACGCCTGCCAATAAGAAGGAGGTGGGCCGTGTCATTCTCATCGACCTGAACGGCGACAAGCATACCGATGCGCTTGTCTGCCTGGGTCGCTATGGCGTGAACAAGGACTTGTACTATGATGCCTATCTGTGGGATAAGGACTATTGCTTCTTCACCCTCGTCGAGAACTTCCGCGAAATCCCCAATCCTGGAATCGACAAGAAAACCTCAAACATCACCAGCCACATCGGCTCTGACCGCGAGATATGGCTCTGGAAGGGAAAGGACAAGACCAAGA
>JAEEGK010015891.1_pt1 | contig 16609 bp, 20 predicted proteins | sample 8958771 | NCBI WGS metagenome assembly JAEEGK01 (sample SAMN16246547, study PRJNA631951) | gut metagenome | biome: gut microbiome; feature: rumen; material: SC-attached | host: Bos | place: Iran: Karaj | collected 2018-10 | reverse complement strand
GATGAGCACTCAATGGAGGACGCCGCGGGCGAAGCAGCGGAAAACAATGTAAGAAAAGGAGACGAGTAAAGATGATCAGATTAGGAATACTCGGCTACGGCAACTTAGGACGCGGTATTGAGTGTGCGGTAAAGCACAACGCGGATATGGAGCTGAAAGCCGTTTTCACCAGGAGAGATCCGGCAGCAGTACAGATCAGGACCGAGGGCGCACGCGTGTACAGCGCGAACGACCTTGCGGCACATAAGGACGAGATCGACGTTCTCATCCTCTGCGGCGGCAGCGCGACGGACCTGCCCGAGCAGACACCCGCGGCGGTTAAGCTTTTTAATGTAGTCGACAGCTTCGACACACACGCACGTATTCCCGAGCATTTTGAAAATGTTGACAAGGCGGCGAAGGAAAGCGGTCACATCGGCATCATCTCCTGCGGATGGGATCCCGGCATGTTCTCGCTCGCGCGTCTCTACGGCAATGTGATCCTTCCCGAGGGCAAGGACTATACGTTCTGGGGCAAGGGTGTCAGCCAGGGCCATTCGGACGCGATCAGGCGCATCAAGGGCGTAGTTGACGCCAGACAGTATACCATCCCCGTTCCCGCAGCCCTCGAGGCCGTAAGGAGCGGTTCCTGCCCCGATCTTACCACGAGGCAGAAGCACACCAGAGAGTGCTTTGTAGTGGCTGAGGAGGGCGCAGATCTCGCACGCATCGAGAACGAGATCAAGACCATGCCCAACTATTTCTCGGATTACGATACAACGGTACATTTCATCAGCATGGAGGAGCTCAAGCGCGACCACGCGGGCCTGCCTCACGGCGGCTTCGTTATCCGCAGCGGTGTATCCGGCTGGAACAATGAGAATAAGCACACGATCGAGTACAGCTTAAAGCTCGATTCGAACCCCGAGTTCACCACACAGGTGCTCGTTGCGTTCGCGAGAGCGGCGTACCGCCTGAACAAAGAAGGTGTCTGCGGCTGCAAGACCGTGCTCGACATCCCTCCGATCATGCTGAGCGCCATGGATCCCGCGGAGATCAGGGCACATCTCGTCTGAGACGGACATTTGTCGGACAGAGGCATACAAACCCGCATAATATGCGGATAAATGCGAAAATGTCCTTGACAGGCAGACAAAAAGTGCTAGAATAATGCCAACACGATGACGGGAAGAGTAGTATGACACGAGTCCCCAGAGAGGTCCGCATTTGGTGCGAGCGGGCCGGCGAAGGTTATATGAAGACCACCCCCGAGTGGCCTGCAAACAGGTCCGTTGACTACGTTACAGTCATTAAGAGTGGGTATTTACCAATTAGGGTGGAACCGCGGATATTGTTTATTCGTCCCTTTCGGAGCTTAGGCTACGAAAGGGACTTTTTTGCGCGTTAAAGCGAGAGCACTCAGCCGGCGGAGCCGTGCCGGACGGAAAAGGCACGCTGCAAGCCGAAGGCTTGTGAGCGGGTCTTTACGGGCGGCAGGAGCACGAAGTGCGTGCTGAGTGCCGAGCGCACGCGACACCGAGCAAACCTGTTTGCGAGGTGACCGCTTTACAGAGAAAAGGAGGCAACAACATGGCGAACATTGTTCAACCCCGTACGCTCTCGGGCTTTATGGAGCTCCTGCCCGACGAGCAGATCATGTTTGAGCGCGTAAAAGCAAAGCTCGAGCAGACATTCGGCTCATACGGATTCTTCCCGCTCGACACCCCGGTGCTTGAGTACAGCGAGATACTCCTCGCTAAGGCCGGCGGCGAGACAGAGAAGCAGATATACAGATTTGAGAAAGGCGACACCGATCTCACCATGAGATTCGACCTGACCGTTCCGCTCGCGAAATATGTTGCGAAGAACCAGGGCGTGCTCACCTTCCCCTTCAAGCGCTACCAGATCGGTAAGTCATACCGCGGCGAGCGCGCGCAGAAGGGCAGGTTCAGAGAGTTCTACCAGGCCGACATCGACATCATCGGCGACGGATCGTTGAGCATCGTTAACGATGCGGAGATCCCGAGCATCATTTACAATACATTCAACGCGCTCGGCGTCGACGATTTCACGATCAGGATCAATAACCGTAAGGTGCTGAACGGCCTGTTCGCGAAATACGAGCTGAAGGCCGATCCCGCAGAGGTCCTGAGGATCATCGACAAGTTCGACAAGATCGGCTTTGACAATGTAAAGGCCGAGCTTACAGAGCTCGGAGTGGAGGAAGGCGTTGCCGCTGAACTGCTCGGACTCCTGACCTTTAAGGGGACCAAGGCCGAGACCCTCGATAAGCTTAAGGCAATGCTTTCCGGCGACACCTCGCCCGAGGCAAAGGACGCGATACTTCGGACCGGCGTTGAGGAGCTCGAGCAGGTGGTTAAATACATCGGCGACTTCGGCGTTCCGGATAAGTACTTCGCGATAGACCTTACCATAGCGAGAGGCCTTGATTACTACACCGGCACCGTTTATGAAACCACGATCACCAAGCACCCCGAGATCGGAAGCGTATGCTCGGGCGGAAGATACGACAATCTCGCGGGCTTCTACACCACGAAGCAGCTGCCCGGAGTCGGAATGTCGATCGGTCTTACGAGACTGTTCTACATCCTGAACGAGAGCAAGTACTTAAACGACAAGCTTAAGAGCCCCGCGGACGTGCTCGTTATCCCGATGACCGAGGATATGGGCAAAGCGGTTGAGATCTCCGCGGCTTTAAGGCGCGCAGGCATCCGCACGCAGGTATATCTTGAGCAGAAGAAGTTCAAGGCCAAGATCGGATACGCCGACAAACTCGGCATCCCGTTCTGCATCTTCCTCGGAGAGGACGAGATCGCTGCGAATAAGGTTTCGCTGAAGAACATGATCGACGGCGATCAGGTCACCTGCGATACGGAGGAGGCTATCCGAACTATCAAGGGCTTTATAGAGCCCCTTAACGAAGAAAAGCCCGTCAGCCTCGGCTGATGCAGAGAAACGTAAACAAACATTGCACATGAATATAAACGGAGGAAACATTATGAAGATTACGTTAAAAGACGGCTCGGTAAAAGAGTATTCGAGCCCGATGTCCATCATTGACATCGCAAAGGATTTAAGCGAAGGTCTGGCACGTGTGGCATGTGTCGGCGAGGTAGACGGAGAAGTTAAGGATCTGCGTACCGTTATTGACAGGGACTGCAAGCTGAGCATCCTCACATTCGACGATGAGGCCGGCAAGAAGGCATACCGCCATACTGCATCCCACGTTATGGCAGAGGCTGTTAAGCGCCTGTATCCCGATGCAAAGGTAGCGATCGGACCCGCAATCGACGAAGGCTTCTACTACGATTTCGATACACCTCCCTTCTCAAGAGAGGACCTTGACAAGATCGAGGCAGAGATCAAGAAGATCATCAAGGAAGGCCACGAGCTTACAAGATTTACTCTTCCGAGAGCCGAGGCCATCAAGTTCATGCAGGAGAAGGACGAGCCCTATAAGGTTCAGCTGATCGAGGACCTTCCCGAGGACGCAGAGCTCAGCTTCTACGATCAGGGCGGCTTTGTTGACCTGTGCGCGGGACCTCATCTTATGAGCACAAAGCAGCTTAAGTGCATCAAGCTCATTTCTTCATCGGGCGCTTACTGGAGAGGCGACGAGCACAACAAGATGCTTACGAGGATCTATGCTACGGCATTTACAAAGCAGGCAGATCTCGACGCTTACATGGCACACCTTGAGGACATCAAGCTCCGCGACCACAACAGACTCGGCCGCGAGATGAAGCTGTTCACGACAGTTGACGTTATCGGTCAGGGACTTCCGCTCTTTACACCCAAGGGAACAAAGATGATCCAGATCTTACAGCGCTGGATCGAGGACCTCGAGGACAACGAGTGGGGCTATGTACGTACAAGAACACCCCTTATGGCAAAGTCCGATCTGTACAAGATCAGCGGCCACTGGGATCACTATATGGACGGCATGTTCATTCTCAACAAAGAGAGCGAAGGTACAAAGGACGGCAAGGAAGTTATGGCCCTTCGTCCGATGACATGCCCGTTCCAGTACTATGTATACATGAATGAACAGCGTTCGTACCGCGATCTTCCTTACAGAATGAGCGAGACATCGACACTGTTCAGAAACGAGGATTCCGGTGAGATGCACGGACTTACGAGAGTACGTCAGTTCACGATCACGGAAGGCCACATCATCCTTCGTCCCGATCAGGCCGAGGAAGAGCTGACACGCTGCGTTGAGCTCGCCAACTACGTTATGACGACGCTCGGTGTGCAGAACGATGTAACATACCGTCTTTCAAAGTGGGATCCCGAGAACAAGAACAACAAGTACGTCGGTGACGCCGAGTACTGGGAGAGCACACAGGAGTTCCTCCGCAAGGTTATGAGAAAGAACGGCATACAGTTCACGGAGGCTGACGACGAGGCTGCGTTCTACGGACCGAAGATCGATATCCAGGCCAAGAACGTATACGGCAAGGAAGATACGATGGTTACGATCCAGCTCGACTGCAACAGCGCGGAGAAGTTCGGAATGTACTACATCGACGCGGAAGGCAACAAGGCACTGCCCTGGATCATCCACAGAACATCGATGGGATGCTTCGAGAGAACGCTTGCATGGCTCATCGAGCATTACGCAGGACAGTTCCCGACATGGATGTGCGCAGAGCAGGTACGTGTACTTCCCATTTCCGACAAGTACGAGGACTATGCGAACGAGGTATCGAAGAAGCTCAAGGCAGCAGGCATCCGCAATACTGTAGACGCACGCTCCGAGAAGATCGGCTTCAAGATCCGCGAGGCGAGACTCGACAGACTGCCTTACATGCTGGTAGTCGGCCAGAAGGAGCAGGAAGAGGGCCTGGTATCCGTCAGGAGCCGCTTCAAGGGCGACGAGGGAGCACAGCCTCTGGACAAGTTCATCAGCGATATTCTTGTTGAGATCAATACAAAAGAGATCAAAAAGATAGAAGTTGTTGACGAGAAGAAGTGAAAATGATATAGTTTAACGACAAAGCAGAACTTTTTTAAGCGGCGGTCTGAACGGATCGCCGCTAAAGAAATATTTAAGGAGAACGGAATGAAGGCAGAGGTTAAGAAAAACGTTATGACGTACGAGGGCCTGCGCGCCCTTGAGGATGAGCTCGAGGATCTGAAAGTCAACCGCCGTAAAGAGGTTGCGCAGAAGATCAAAGAGGCACGCGAACAGGGCGATCTTTCCGAGAACGCAGAGTACGATGCGGCGAAAGAAGAGCAGCGCGAGATCGAGGCTCGTATCGAGGAGATCGACAAGCTGTTAAAGAACGCTGAGGTAGCCGATGCGGACGAGAACGCCAAGGCAGACATCATTACCGTAGGAAGCACAGTTAAGCTTTTCGACGAGGAGTTCGGCGAGGAAGTCATCTACAAGATCGTAGGTTCTTCCGAGGCAAATATCCTCCAGAACAAGATCTCAAACGAGAGCCCCGTGGGCAAAGAGCTTATCGGCAAAAAGAAGAACCAGAAGATCACCGTTGAGACACAGAACGGACTCTTAAAGTTCAAGATCCTTCAGGTAACGAAGTAAGATGACCATTATTACGGCAGCGTTTTACACCCGATGAGAGAGGCGTGAGCGATGCCGTATGTTAAAATAAGGGGAATAGAGATTATGGCAGAGAATACACAGAACAACAAGAACAACGCACAGCAGCAGGAACCCGATATCCACCAGCTCTTAAAGGTGCGCCGCGAGAAGCTTGCCGCACTCCAGGAAGCCGGCAAGGATCCTTTCAAGATCACCAAGTACGACCAGACACATCATTCGACCGACTGCAAGAGCGAGTATGAGGCTCTTGAGGCAAAGCTCCTGGCAGGCCGTCCTGCGGTAAATACCGATGGAATGGACGAGGCTGCCGCTAAAGAGGCTGTTGATACCGATTACAACGAGCGCCGCGCGATCATGGACGCCAATCCGATCCATGTAAGCATCGCCGGCCGTATGATGAGCAAGCGCGTTATGGGTAAGGCTTCTTTCTGCAACGTTCAGGACAAGCCCGGCAACATCCAGGTATACGTTGCCCGCGATGCTATCGGCGAGGAGTCCTACGCTGAGTTCAAGAAGCTCGACATGGGCGATATCATCGGCGTAAAGGGCTATGTATTCAGGACCAAGATGGGCGAGATATCGATCCACGCCGAGAGTATCACATTGCTTTCAAAGTCCCTGCAGATCCTTCCCGAGAAGTATCACGGTCTGACCAATACCGACATGCGTTACCGTCAGCGCTACATCGACCTGATCATGAACGGCGATGCAAAGGATACATTCATCAAGAGATCGAAGATCATCAGCGAGATTCGTAAGTACCTCGACGGACAGGGCTTCATGGAGGTCGAGACCCCCATGCTCGTATCGAACGCCGGCGGTGCCGCGGCACGTCCCTTCGAGACACATTTCAATGCTCTTGACGAGGACTTAAAGCTCCGCATTTCCCTTGAGCTGTACTTAAAGAGACTGATCGTTGGCGGACTCGAGAGAGTTTATGAGATCGGCCGCGTATTCAGAAACGAAGGTCTCGACACCAGACATAATCCCGAGTTCACCCTGATGGAACTCTACCAGGCATACACCGATTACTACGGAATGATGGACCTCACCGAGAATATGTTCCGCCATGTGGCACAGCAGGTTCTCGGCACCACGAAGTTCATGTACGGCGACGTTGAGCTCGATTTCGGCAAGCCCTTCGAGAGACTGACCATGATCGACGCCGTTAAGAAGTACGCAGGCGTTGACTTCGATCAGATCAAGACCGACGAGGAAGCGAAGGCCATCGCGAAGGAGAAGCATGTAGAGTTTGAGGACCGCCACAAGAAGGGCGACATTCTGAACCTCTTCTTCGAGGAGTTCTGCGAGGAGCACCTGCTCCAGCCCACCTTCATCATGGACCATCCCGTAGAGATCAGCCCCCTGACCAAGCGTAAGCCCGACAAGCCTGACTATGTAGAGCGTTTTGAGCTCTTCATCAACGGCTGGGAGATGTGCAACGCCTACTCCGAGCTCAACGATCCAATCGACCAGCGCGAGCGTTTCAAGGCTCAGGACGCCCTGGCAGCAGCCGGCGACGAGGAAGCGAACCACACCGACGAGGATTTCCTCTATGCTCTCGAGCTCGGTATGGCACCTACAGGCGGTATCGGATACGGAATCGACAGACTGACCATGCTGCTGACGAACAGCCCCGCGATAAGGGATGTGCTGCTGTTCCCGACGATGAAGAGTTTGAACTAAAAAAGGTCAGTATTTATGTGGGTTTCACGTTTGCAGACCTCGAAATTTACCAAAAATTTACCAAAAAATTTTAGTCAAATTTGATGCTTCGCATCGTTTGGCGACGAGAAGGATGCTTTCGTGAAAAATTGATCATAACAAAAAATGTCCCCTTCATCGGTTGAAATTTTCCGATGAAGGGGAATATTTTTGTATGAGTATTTTTCTGCTGAAATTTGAATAACAGGTTGCACCGTATCCATTTATATTCCGAGATAATTGACGAGTGGTCTTTCTAAAACACATGAATACCCTGTCAAATTATAGTTCACATATCATTTTTACTTTTATTGGTCTTTTCGTCAAAAACTCTGCATTTTCATCCATAACGGTTCTTGGATGCTGATAAACGTCAATACCAACCGTAATAGGTTCATCTATAACGTATAGGTATCCTTTTTCTGTTCCGTTATGATAAATTGTTCCGTTGTCATCATAACTCAATCGGTCCGGTTGATGAGAAAACGCCTCTGCAAGTTCTTTCCACTGAGTGATGGTACTGCCTTCTCTCAATTCTGAAAACACCATGTTCGAGCCATGATACCATATTCCATTAGGATCAATCTTTAGTTCCACGTGTTCAAGTCTCCCGCTTCATCAAAACATACAACCTGCATAACCTTCGACCCCCACCGGCGCGAGGACCGGATCACCGCTTTCTTCAAAACACCGTTCTCGTACCACCAGAGATGGTCGCCATATTCCACGCCATTTTCTATGTTGTATTCTTCCTTCAGCTGCCCATTTTCGTAGTATGTCTGCTGCTTGCCCTTGATGCGCCCTCTGTCATATTCCGTGACCTTCACGATCCAGCCTTCCTTATGGCGGTGGCACAGTTTTCCCGAGTAAGGCAGCCAGCCAGTACTATACAAATGGATCAGGTATTCGCCTTCAAACCGATAGGCTTCGTTTGTAAAACATCCTATGTTCCACACGTTCGCGTAATGCTCGGGCGACTCGGTCTCCGAAGCATAATTCGGGTTCAATATCCTTTCAACCGGATACCCGTTCTCGTCCAGTATAATCCCGGCATAGAGCACTCTCTGATGGGGCGAATGATTAACGATCTTTTTGAACTCACCGTTTTCGTGCCACTCCACCTCATACTTCGGATCGGGCGCATCAAATTCATAGATACACTGCAGTTCACACTTTATCGTCTGCTTTATTAGCCTGCCCGTTTCATCGTATTCCTTACGACGTTCATAGCCGAGAATATCCTTACGATGGTTCTCCCACGCCGTTTGTAACATACCGTTTTCATGCCAGGCATAGCCGTAATACTCCTCTTTTTCCTTGAGATAAGAAAGAGAGTTCAACTTCCCTGAATCATAATACCCTACTTCAAATCCATGCTGCCAGCCGTCCTTATACTCAGTGTATCCCAAATACAGTTCCCCGCGCAGATCATATCCTATCCCGCAAAACGGCTTACCGCCCTCGTCCATGGGCTTATCAAACATCTGCCCATACTGATATACGTTGTTGTCATCGATATAATATTCATCCGACAGATCCTGTTCAGACACGCCATGCTCGAGAACGTATTCTTTGGGCAATATAAGTTGAATAACTTCTTCCGGTCTTAACATTTTTGCTCCTTATAAAAACTGAAATACAACTTCTCTACAAATTTCATTTTAGGTATAAACCAAAGCAAAATCAAGCATTTTTGCTTGTCAGTCGTTTTACGCGATCATCCACCGTTTTCATAAATTCCTCTTCAGAAAGGCTGGGATCTCTCGTACCCAGAATCAAATCGCAAGGAAGCTTATCACACTCTCCACAAGAATGAAAAGGTAGGACTTTTAAAGGATACACTCAGGAAGACATGACACTGATCGCAAATCACATTAACAGTACAATAAGGCCGGGTTTGGGTTATAAAAGCCCGTATGACCTTGTTGAGACTGAAGAAATGAAAAAACTGTTGGAAATACTTAAAATGTCCCCTGTCGCCGCAGACGAGGTATGTTTAAGTCCAAAATTGCTAAGTAAAGAATAAGAACAAAAAGCAGATAGTTAAGTTTCATTTCCAATTTTTTCCTATCCAAACAGCATGTCTGCTGCCTTCTCCAACTCTCTTTGTTCCTGATACGTCTCGTATCCACTCTCTTTGTCATCAATGCCCTTTATAGGATCAATCGTAAACAAGCCATCTCGGTTACAGTAAAAGAAGATCCTTTTAACTCCCCGAATCTTAAACCGCGCCTCGGCGCTTCCCTCTGGATAGAGCTTTACCATCTGCACCCCATCGGAGGAAACTGCCGCTACAAAAGAAACGTAATGCTCCTTCGTCATGCTATGATCAATCTGCACGTAATACTCATCCTCCATACGCTCGATCAAGATCACGTGGTGCTCATCCGTGGCTTCCGCCTCTAAAGGCGAAAGCTGAATGCCATGACAATGGATACTTGCTTCTCCCATGCCATGTATCACGTTTCCGCAAACTGGACAGACGTAAAACTTCGATCGCAGCATATTTGCGGATACGTTCGCATTATAAATTGTATTTCCCGAGATCAGCTCCGTTACCGAGATTCGAAACGCCTCTGCAATTGGCTCCAGCAGGGTAATGTCCGGATAGCCTTTCGCCGTCTCCCATTTCGAGATCGTTTTGTCGCTCACGCCTAGCTTTTCCGCCAGCTGAAGCTGCGTCATCTTGTTCTTTTCACGCAGCCCCTTGATTACTGCGCCTGTAACATATTGGTTCATGTTCTCTCACCTCCATGCACAGATTGTAAACCAGCGCCTAAAATAATGGTACCTACGAAAAGTAGAGTTATCCCTCGGCATGGCCTAGGAATGCCGCAACTTCTTGGATCCATTTGTCAATTTCGAAGCTTGCCAGCTGCGCATGGCCATAGCCTTGGAAGCAGCGGATCTCCGTTTGCGGATTCGCCTCCTTCATGCACTTTGCAGCCTTGGCGGATACCTTTTCATTGCCCTTGGTACCATGCAAAAACAAAATTCTCACCTGATCACCGTAAGCCTTGAATTCAAAGGGACGAAACACGCTGTCGATGATTTTGGGAATGTTCTCTTCGTCCATGTGATCCGCAACCTTTAGATAAGCCTCCAGGTAACGCTCCGGCAGGAATTCCTTTTTTGCCCTTTCCAAGATCTTGGGATCCCGGCCCTTTGACTTCTCTATGACCATGCGGTAGCTGTTTTTGATCATCGTCCGAAATAGGCCCGGAAGTTTTTGCAGCGGCGCGCCGTCAAGCACGAGCGCATCCACGGAAATCCCCGGCATTCCGGCAAGGATTGCCGCAATCCTTCCTCCCATGGAAAGGCCGCACAAAGCGCTGATTTTTCCATCAAAGTTTTCGATCACGTATTTCCTGATCGCCTCCGCCTCTTCCTCCACGGAAACAAAGGAGCTCTTCTCTGTCTCCGTATGCCCGTCCAGTTCCGGAACGACCACGTAATACTCTTTCGAAAAATACGCGGCGGCATCTTCCCATATCTGCCATGGATTTAGCATGCCGTGCAACAAAATCATGACTTGATTCTTCTCATCTCCAAAAGTATGAAATTTCATGTTAATCTCTATCCTTTCACACATCGTCACAGGCAACAACTTTCCCTGCTTTCCTGCTTTGTAACACGCCCTTATTATGGTCTGCTTAGCATCAAGATCACGGAATCCGCCAAACAGGAAAACATCACCTTTGGATCATATTTCCCCTCTAATTGCCTGGCATCATAGCAGGTTGACAAAACATATCCCGTTTGGATTCCATGATAAGATGCAATGATAAACTGAATGATCTCATCCACGGAATGTTTAGGTTTTAAGGCATTCTTTTGTATGACCTCCGTCAGGTAAGCAGCCAGAACCGGCACAAGCTCCAGGAACGGACTGGCCTCCTCTTTTCCGATCTTACCCGCTATCACCTTTACCCTTTCTGGATCGCTCATGGCCAGCACGTCACAATATTGGGAAATCTTTAGTACGTCCGCTCCGACCCCCTTCAGGTAATCCGCCAGCATGTCACAGATCTCCCGGATCACGGTCTTCCACTCCGTAGCTTTCTTTCCGTCAATAATGGCATGAAGCTTTTCGCCCATGGCGTTTTCGCGGTTGATCCTTACGACAAGATCGCGCAGCACGTCATCCAGGTCCTGATAATACCGATAGACCACGCCATGCGAAAATCCCGTCTCCGCGATCACATCCTTCATCTCAATGGACATGATGGGTTTTCTTGCACAGACACGGTATGCCGCATCAATGATTTCCTGCTTTTTCTTTTCATAGTATCCTTCCGAAACCTTTGGCATTTTCTCTCCCTTTTCAGTGCACAAAATAAAAATGACTCAGTGTCATTTTAGCATGGCGCACCATTCTTGTCAATGGTTTCCATTTTAAATTTGTGTTGACAAATATCTTTTTATGTAGGATTTTCTAATTAGATAATTATCTAACCAATATGAATGGAGGTCAAAAGCAATGATTGACAACTTATTTTTCTCATTTCTTGATGAGAGAAAATCTATTGTCCTTTCAGATATCAAAAGTCTTGCACAGGAAGGACGCATCGATGAATCGAACGTAATAAAGGCAAAATTTAACGTTTACGACATCTGCAAAGCCGTATATCATGCGGCTGCCGCGCAGTCAAAGGATGCCGTTGAAACTGCATTTCCCGCAGCTTTCGATAAGATCACCGGCCCTTGGAAGGCGTCTCTCGAGCAAGCGCGGCTTCACAATGATGCCCGAAGAATTTTGATTGAGGAAGCAAAACTTGATGCCGTATCAGAGATCAACTCGAAATTCGCAGAAATGGTTCAGAATAAGGAGGTATGACATGACGGAATTACAGGCCATCAGCCTTTTCAAATGCCTTGCAGACAAATCACGCATACAGATTCTAAAGTCCCTCATGGAAGAAGACATGTACGTGGAACGCCTGTCGGAGCGTTTAAGCCTGACACCTGCCACCATCTCCTTTCACCTGAAAAAACTTGTGGACGCAGGCGCGGTCAAGTCACGCAAAGAGCAGTATTACACCATGTATGCCATCAACGGCGACGTATTCAATGTCTCAATTCTAGACATACTCAAGGAAAAGTCTGAGGAAAAATCGCTTCAGGACGAACGTGACGAGGCGTATCGCAAGAAAGTGATCGACGCCTTCTTTGAATACGGAAAGCTAAAGAGCATTCCGTCTCAGCGAAAGAAGGAGCTCATTGTTCTCGAAGAGATCGCCAAAGCCTTCGAGAAGGGCCGCGACTACACGGAACGGGAGATCAATCTTATCATCGCCGACTTTAACGACGATTTCTGCACCATCCGCCGCGACATGATCTCAGAGCATATCCTAACCCGTGATAACATGATCTACAGAAAGCTTTGATTCAAAAAAAACAGCCGATCCAAAAGGATCAGCTGCTTTTTTTATTGTAGTTATCTAAAGCTTCCTGCATTTTTGAATTCTCCGTTCTTTCCTTTAGCTTTGTTACCAGCGTACTGATGATTATGCTTAATGCATAAGATATGATAAATCCGATCCACGCAGTCACGTCTCCTATGGGGAACCACTTGAATGCAAAAATCATAATTACGATCACGATCAGTACTGCCGTGAAGAATAGCAAATTTCTGATTATCATTGTCATATTCATGATCCACCTGTCCGTCAAAAAAACAACTTGCGCAAGCGTGATCATTATCGCCAATAACAGGAGTTCACCGAGCGTCCGTATTGAAATTCCCTTTTTCCCCATGGAAAAAAGAGTGGAGTAGCCTTTCGTACTTTCCCCTATTATGATACTTAACGTAATAAAGATCAGCACGATGATCCCAAACGTTGCAAATGCCTGACTTATATAATTAAATATGGTTTTCTTTTCTTCCATCACTTAAGCCCCAGCTTTCTTCGAAGTTCATCGGAATACAAACGTGACACGACGATCTGTTCATCATTCTTTAGCGTGATCCTGATCTTTCTGTTTATGTCGGATTTTAAGCTTTTGATCATCCTGACGTTCACAATGCTCTGTTTGCTGATCCGAAAGAACTCGCGTTCAAGAAGTTCCTGTTCCATCTCATACAGCTTAAGATCTGATTCATAAGTTTCTTCCGACGTGTACACAAACGTCTTCCTATCCACGGCCTCCACGTACAATATCTTTTCCACGTCGAGCAGATACGTTTCATCGTTTTTGTGCACGCCGATCTGCATGTTCACCATGCGCATCATGGCAATAAGTTTTTCAACGTCGCTGTCCAATTTATTTGCCCGGATCACGACTTCCGTATCCGAATATTTTTCGTCTATGTCAATCTCAATCTTCATTTATTCCAATCCCTTTTTTCTGAATGCAATAAAGAATAAAATGATCATCAACGTTGCATTTACGACCAGAATACAGATGCCGTCCGCCTTTATCCCGGCAAACGTCACGTCATCCATAATTCTCTTAAGCTGCTGGGTATAGATAAATCTGGCCACTTTCTCTATGCTTTCATTAAACATGGCCAGCATCGGAGAAAAAGCAAAGACCATCATTACCGGCATGACAATGGATGTTGCCGTCATCTGATTCCTTGAGAATATGCCTATGCATGCCCCCGCGAGAATTGAAATGGAAAATCCAACAGCCATGATCAGCAGATAAAAGGGGACCTCTTCTTTCTTTAGACCCGTCGCCATCACGCCAGCCCCGATCATACATATGAACCACACGTAAAAACCGATTCCCATGAGATATTGCCACGGCTTCACGTTTGCCATAGTCAGCACCCTTAGGGTATTCTTTTCCTTTTCCTCGGATATGATCGATGCTACCGACGTGAGCGGCGCCATGCCTACGTACATGATCGAAAACAGCTTTGTGAAAAACAGTTCCGGCATTCCGTCAATCTTGATAGCGTTTTCCATGATAAGCGTCATGACCGGGAAAAGAATGAACTGTATCAAAACCGTTTTATTTTTAAGGGTATCCTTTAGCTGCTTTTTTATAATAATCAAACTGTTACGCATTTATTCATCCTCCTCCAACTTTCTTCCCGTCAGTTCCAAAAAGACTGTTTCAAGAGTCGGTTCCGACGAATGAATTGTCTCGATGCACCCATCGGACAATAGCCGTGATATCGTCTCCGCAGAACCGTTTTCGTGAGGTATCAAAATGTCCTCACCGGATGATAAATGCAATTTTATGGTTTTCTGATGATTATACTTCCTGCATATTTCCTCGGGCGATCCATTTTCAACGATCGCACCTTCATTAAGAAGTGCGACCCTGTCACAAAGCTTATAGGCTTCTTCCATGTTGTGCGTGGTAAGGAAGATGGTGCAGCCCTCTTTTTTCTTTTCTAGAATAATCTTATGAATTTGTCGCATGGTCTGCGGATCCAACCCGCTTGTAGGCTCATCTAAGAAGATCAGTTTGGGAGAATGCATAAACACTCTTGCAAGAGACAGTCTGACTCTCATCCCTTTAGAAAGCGTCGATGCCGACTTGGCGCCTGCATCCCCTAATCCCACCTGTTCAAGAGTGCTTTTTATTCTGCCATGAGGAACTCCGTAAATATCGGCGAAAACCTTTAGGTTATCAATACAGGACAATCTTTCATATACCCCGAACTGATCCATCATAATCCCGATACTCTTTTTGTCCTCTCCTGACAAAGACGAAACCTCTTTATCAAGAACAACCACTGAACCCTTATCAAAGGCAAGCTGTCCGGTCAAGATTTTGATGAGGGTGGTTTTACCAGCCCCAGATGGTCCGAGGAGTCCGAATATTTCTCCGTCACTTATCTCAAAACCTATCCCCGCCAGAACAGTCTTTCCCGAAAAACTTTTGTAAACGTCATTACACCGTATCATTCCCGACCTCCTTTATCTCTTAGGCACAAGATACCAAGGAAACCGGGAACGTTCAATAGGTCATCACGTCAAATGCCATATAAGGTACGTGAGATGCACGTATTGTACGTTGATCAGCTTATCTTATCCATTAGACTGTAATTGTTCCGGAAGTATTCCGCATCCACAAAATTGAAGTTGATCTCTTCTATCTTTCCGTCCGAATCCCTCTTTATGTCAAAGAAAACAACCACTGCATCACAAGCAGCCGTCTCCTCCGTATCCCACAAAGATGCTGAAAAATACTGTTTTGGGTGATCAGGATGAATCTTCAAAATCCCTTTCTCCAGCAGATACAGGATCTCTTCGGATTCCGGTTTCCCTTTCCGCCATGGGCTTCCAGAGAGAAGATTTCATATGTGCCGTCTGGACGGACGCACATCCTGCCTTGACTGATCATGCTTTGTTCCATCTCAGATCCGCCGCCAAGCTCCCATGCCTGACACCTTGTATTTCGCTTGATCGCATATGCCATCTTACAGATTTCCCCTTTTTATCATCAAACCGATTCCAAGCACAAACACAGCCGTTCCAAGCAATATGAAGAATCCCCATATTATGTTCCAATAGGCCGAAGACATATCAAACATGACCGCCAAAAGTTTTTGCCATGCGTCTTCTTATTTCAAATATGTCACATAGATCTGGCATGGATTCGCCTCATCCCAATGGTGTGGGAACACTTCGAATTCTTTGAAACCACAGCTTACATAGAACAGATTTGTCCTGTCATAATCTTCGTACATTCCCATCCTGACAGTCTTAACCTGCATAAATTCGTAACCATCGGCCTTAGCCACTTCCTTGGCTTTTTCTACAAGTTTTCGACCAACGCCGTTTCTGTGGTATTCCTTCATCACGCCCATGATGGCGAGTTCAACAGTGGCATTCCCCGTTTCCTTCAGGCATAAGAATCCCATGATCCTATCACCATCCTTTGCCGCCAGGAATGTCCAGTCTGCGCAATCACGGATATAACCTTCACGGCTCTCTTCGACCTCAAACCATTCCGGCAAGGCCTCAAGCACCGCTCTTGCGATTGCTCTTTTTTCATCCGCATCCTTTATCAATACAATCATTGTACCCTCCTGAAGCATATGATCTGATCAGCGATTCAACCATTTTGCGGGCAATCCCCTGACGACGGTATTCTTGCCTCGTATAGACATTCATAAGATGCGCTCGTTTTCCCGTGGGATGCTCAAACGTAGGCACGATCCTGACAAAACTCATTGTTGCACAGCCGATCGCCGCGTCCCCATCCATGGCGAGAACGGTTAAAGGATCTCCCGTCAAAAAGTAATCGTGGCTTTCGCTTATCATCTCTGGTAGAATTTTCCGACGAGCCACACAGCTACCCTTGTGGGCAAAATATTGTAAAGCGACAGTAAAATTCGATATTTGAAGCCCGCAACATATAGCGGAGCAG
>JAEEGK010015890.1_pt1 | contig 16609 bp, 11 predicted proteins | sample 8958771 | NCBI WGS metagenome assembly JAEEGK01 (sample SAMN16246547, study PRJNA631951) | gut metagenome | biome: gut microbiome; feature: rumen; material: SC-attached | host: Bos | place: Iran: Karaj | collected 2018-10 | reverse complement strand
CGTGTTGGTGCTTTTATGACAAATTCTACAAGTGCTTATTATGATAAATCTTTAGATAATATATATTATATTTATTATCCTAAAGAAAAAAATGCTGGTGGGAAAGATAAACCTTTAGTTTTTGCTTTACTTACTATATATTTAGTTTCTTATATGAGAAATTAAAAAACAATAAAAAAAATAAAAAGATTTTTTAAAAGATAATATTTTTTCTTATCCACAATTTTTTTATATTATAATCTATATATTTAGTTAATATTATTTCATCCATATTTTCTTTTTATAATATATCTATAAACATTATTTTTTTGAAAGTTCATTTTGGTATTGTTGAAATAATTTTTTTGTTTTTTCATATATTTTATTTAATTCTTTCATTTTAAATTTTTCTTTATTGTCTTCAATTAATTCATTATCAAATAATTTTATATTTGAATTATTTCTGGAAAAATTATTAAACATTTCATCACTTTGTTTTTCATATGACATAGTTAGAATTAAATTAGCTAATTTTTCCCTATTTATTTCATTATTAAAATTAGAATAATTTAAATTTGAATCAGAAGAATTAATATTATTTTTTAAATTTTTTATAGTTTCTTTTAATTTTTGATTTTCTTCTTTTAATCTTTTATTTTCTTTTATTAATTTAATTTTATCATAATTATCAATTTGAGGTGATAAAAACCTTTCTTTTGGTAATTGTTGACTGGATTGGTTATTATTATTAGAAATATTAAAAATATTTGTTGAATTTTTTTGTATTTTAATTTTAGAATTTTTATTTAATTTGCTTTTATTTTTTTGACGATTTGTTAATAAATGAGCAATTAAATAATCAGGAACAACAATTTTTGATGAATAAATATTTTTTCCTCTTTTGTTGTTTAAAGGTAATTCAAATTCAATATTCATTTTTCTTTAAAAATATTTTTTATATGTTTATAATTTCAAGTAAATATAAAAAACGATTTTATTTTTTCTTACATTAAATAGTATTAATAATATTAAATTATAAATTTAAATATATTCTAATAATATTGACTTTCACTATCAGAAGGATCAAAATTAAAATAATGTCTATTTTTTTTCTTTTTATCTATTTTTATAATTCTATAAAATTTAACTTTAGGTAAAGTAAATGATTTAAATTCAATTGAATCACCAGTAGTTCTCATTATTTGTTCACATCTTTCACTAGTATAATTAATATTTTTAATTATTTTTTTTTCTTTTCTTTCTAAACTTTTAATAAAATCATTACTCGTTTCAATGTTAACTTTACTATTTTCTCTTATTTTATTAAAACTTCTTTCTAATTTTTTCAAATGTTCTTTTGATAGTTTACTGGCGATTGTATATAAAAGACTTTTTTGATATTGTTCTAAATCCAAACTATCTTTTAATTTTTTTACTTTTTTAAGTTTATCAAAATATTCTTTGTCTAATTTATACATTTTTTCTAAAATTCTTTCATCATCAGTTAAATTTTTAACAAATAATGGTTTTTTTTTATTTACATTTACATTTTTCTCAATATTTAATTGATCAAATATTTTATCTTCTTCTGCAATTTCAAGAGGATTTGTTATTTTTTTTTTGTGAAAAAATGGATTTGTTCGAAAAAACATAGGATTTAGAGTTTCTTTTTTTTTAAATAATTTCATAGTTGGTTTAGATAAAAGTTTTTTAAGATTATTTTTTATATTTAAATTTTGAGCAAATGAACTTGTATTTTTCCTATATAACATATTTCCACTATTATTGTTATTTTTTTTATTTTCGTTTTTATTAATATCATTATTATTATTATTATTTCTATCAATACTATTGTCTTTTATTGTTGAATCTTTTGTTATTGTTTCTGTTATTAATACAGGAGTTTTATTGAATACATTAACATGTATATCACTTTGAAATTTAACCCTTTTTTTTATCATTGATGTATTACTTTCTCTATATTCAGGCTTTTTTATTGTTAAAGTATATAATCTTTCTAATTGTTTTATTGTCTTTAATCTCTTTAATATATTTTTTTGACGGTTTTGTAAGGTTGGATCCTTTTGTTTATTTATTGTTAATTGCCTTTGAAAGGATAATTTATTTCCATCCATTTTATTTTTATAAAAAAAATATTATCTAAATTAAATAACACAAATTTCTCTTTAAAATACACCAAAAGATTTAAATAAATAAATAAATTAAATTAAATAATAATAAAAATAATTACTTCCTTCTCATAGATAATCTAAAGTTTTTAATTTCTTCATTTTCTTCAAATAAATTATCAAAGCTTTGTTTTCCTTTATTATTACTTTTGATATAATCAGACAAAAAATTTGGTCGATTTATTTTTATAATTTTATTTTGATTTTTTATATCAGACAAAGGAGTTGCTAAATTTATAGTATATTCACTTTTTCTTTTTTGAAAATTGGAAATAGGTCTATTAGAAGTTGAAGTATATTTCTTTTTAAAAGCATTAGAAAGAAATTGAATTTCTTTATTTAAACTTTTATGATACCTTTTATAAGAATTTTCTCTTGTTTTTATTAATGGAATTTTACTTGAAATTTGAGATAAATTATTATTATATGTATAAGAAGATCTATATGTTGAATCAGAATATTTATTATTATCAATTGTTAAATATTTTTTATTTTTTATAGAAGATGAATTTCCTAATAATCTATTTGTGCTTTTTGAAAATATTTTTAAGAAAAAATCATCTGTTCTATCATTAAAATAATTATTTTTTATTCTATAAGTTTTATATTGATTTTCTGATTCATCTCCAAATTCATCAAAGTAAAGCTATATTTTTAAACAATAAATTTTTACTCTTTTTAATTTATGTCGAAAAGCCATATTTTATTTTTTAAAATAATATTAAAAAAATCTAATTAAAGTTTAAAAATATTATTAATAGATTAAAAAATATTATAATAATTAAAATTTTCTCAATCATATAAAATTTTTTAAATATTTATCAAATCAAATTTCTTTAAACTACTTATAAATTTATAGAAATATCATTAATTAGATATTACAGATGAATTATTTCCTTTTGAAATCATTGAAATATCGTTTAATTTATTTTTTTTATAATAATTTATAGTATTATTTCCTTTTATTTCAGGAGTAATATTCTTTTTTCTTTTTAATACTCTCTTGTAATTATCAAAACTTATATTATCAAAATTCTGATTTCTATAAATTAAATTAGGAATAAAAGTATATCCTCTTTCAAAATCAATTTTTTTCATTAAAATTTTATTTTTCTTTTCTCTTATTTTATAATCTTCATATAATTCATCAAAATAATTTTTATTTACTCTCTTATTTTTTAAAAGTCTAACATTCACTTTTTTTTCAGATTCTTTTCTTTTATTTTTTCTTTCAATACTATCATTATATAATCTTGAATAAGCCGAAATTTTAGATTTTTTATATAATTTTCTTAAATTATCATTAACTTTTGGGATAAAAGTATAAATTAAACCACATTCTTTTTCAGAATTTTTTTTCATTTTATTCATTAAATTATTTGATTCTTTTAAATATTCTTCTTGTCTTTGAATAAAGTTTGAAATTGTTTCTGAGTGAGTAACTAAACTTGTATTTGATGAATTATAAATAAATTTTTGCTTTTGTTTCTTTGTAATTGTATAATTTTTATCAGACCAATTTTTTTGAAATATATTTTTTTTTGAAAAACTATTGTTTCTTGTTAAATTATTCCTTTTGTAATTATATATTTTTTGATATATTGTATTAAATTTAAATTTACTTCTCCATTTATTAATATATTGTTTTAATATTATAAGTTCTTTTTTTGAATAAATTAATAATATTTTATTTAATAATTTTTTATGAAGTTGAAATTTACTTTGAAGATAATTTGAAACAATAGAATTTCCTATACTAATTATACCATCTTCTTTTAAATTTTTTATATAAGAAATTAATGTTTGTTTTAAAATACTTATTATATTTTTTGTTGTATTCATTCTATATAATGAAATATATTCCGTTTCAAAAGATTGTAAAGTTTTTTCAGTTATTATTCCCTAATATATTTAGAGATAATATAGTTACAATAAATTGAAGATAATCAATAAACTTAATAGAACTTAGTTTATTCATTATTTTTTTCTTAAATAAAAAAAATTAAATTTTAAATAAGATTATATTAAATTATTTTTAATTTAAATACAATTGCCCAAAATTTAAATAACTAATAAAAATAAATATGTTTATGAAAATTAACTAAATATTATATTATTAATATCATCAAATTGTAGATTATTATCATTATAATTTAATTTATCTAAAGTGACAAAAATTTTAACATCTTTTTCTTTACATAAGTCAAATAAAATATTACAAGCTTTTTCATTAAAATAATTATTTTCAAAATGGATTTCTAAAATATTACTTAATTTTTTAATAATATTATTTAAATATGTTAAACCAGTAGAATTTATTCCAGTATTTTTTAAAGATAATTTCTTTAAATTTCCATTAGTACTAATTACTTCAAATAATGATTTAAAACCATCTTCTTTAATATTATTATCATCAAAATATAGTTCTTCATTATTAAAAGATTTAAACAAAATTGGAATAAATTCATCAATAATATTCATATCACTCATATTTAAAACATCAATATTTTTTCCATTTGAAAAATAATTTCCTAAATTAATTGCCCCATTTTTATCTAATTCATTTCCACTTAAATTTAACATTTTCATATTTGGATTTTCATTTAAAAAATCTGATATTATTGAAAAATCATTTGCTTCTAATTCATTATAACTTATATCTAAAAATTTAATTTTTTGATTTTTATTTATTACATTTAATATTGATTTTAACCCATCTTCAGTAATATTATTTTTACTTAAATATAATTGAGTAATATTTTTATTTTCAACTAAAGCATCAGCAAGATAAAAACCTCCATCTGAAGATATTTTATTATTATTTAAAATTAAAGCAGTCAATGTTTTATTTTCTTTTAATCCATTTGCTAAAATTTTTATTTGTTCATTATTTAATTTATTAGATTCTAAATCAAGTATTTTTAAATTTGATAAATTGCCTATCATAATAACAATATAATTTAATATTTGTTTACTTAAATTTTCACAATTTTTAAATGAAAAGCATAGAATATCAGGAGAATATATATAAACACTTAATAATAATTTTTGAATATAATTTTCACCTATTTTATTGAATGAGCCTTTAAATTGGATTTTATTAATAGGTTCATTTGGATATTTAATTTTATTAATTATAGTTTCAATTGTTAAAGGAGTTAAAAATTTAACATTAATCATTAAATAACCTTTTATTATTGAATATACTTTATGTGATATTGAAAAAGTATAAATTACTTTTCCTTCAATTTCTATGTTTCCATTTTTTATTGATTCACTACATTTCTTAACTACACTTTTAATATTATTTAATGTATTGTTTTTATGATTTTCAATTTTTTGTTTTAGTGATTCTTTAATTTCATCTTTTAAATTATTATCTAAAGAAATATTGTCAATTTTTTTATTATAAACATCTAATAATATTTCAATTTTTTTATTTTTAAAAATATTATATTTAAGAAATTCATTTGAAATATTTAATAATATATCATCTGTAAAATCTTCAGTACTTAATTTTTTTTCTTTATCATTTTTATTTTCAGAACATCTTATATATAATAATAAATAAATATCTAATAAACATTCTTGAAAAATATTTAAAGTAGAAACACAATAATTATTCCCATCAAAACTAATAAAAATACTTTTTGATAAATTATTAAAATTTTGTAAAATATAATTAAATAAATTTTGATAAGTTAATGAACTATCTTTAATATATAATAAATCAGAATTTTCAGCAAATAATTCTTTAATTTTAGAAGGTGAAATTGTTTCTTCAGAATTTATAATTTTATCTTGGATTGATTTTATTTTTTCAAAAGTTTCTGTTTTTACTTTTTGTTTTTCTTTTTCTAAATCAATTAATTTATTATTCATTGTTGAAATTGTATTTATTAAATTATTATTTTCTTCATTTATTAAATTTAATTCTTCTCTTTTTTTAGTTTGTATATTTTCATAATCAGTGTTTAATTGTTCTAAATCCGATATTTTTTTTAACATTATTTTTTTTTCATTTTCATATTCCAATTTACATTGTTCAAATCTTTGATCATTATTTTTATTTTTATCTATTGCAATTGATAATTCTTCATTAATTTCTTTTAATTCTTTTTCATAATTATTTATTTTATCTAAATTCTTTTTCTTTTCACTTTCCATTTTTTTTATTAAATTCCCTAATTCTTTTATTTTTTCAGGATCACAATTTTCTTTATATTCATCAAATTCTTTAATGACCTCATTATATTTTTTTTCAACTTCATTTATATTAAAATTGTTTTTATTTAATTGTTCAAGTTCTTTATTTTTTCTTTCAATATCATTTGATAATAATCTATAATCTTCTTTCATTTTATTTAATTCTTCAGAATATTTATCATATGAATTTACTTTATCATTAATTTCATTTAATTGACTTTTTAATAATTCATTTTGTTTTTTTAATTCTTTATTTTTCTCTTCTAAATCAGCTGAATTTTTCATTAAATCAGAAATAATATTATTCATTTCTTCTATACTTGCCATAATGAATGTAATATTAAAATTAAAAAATTAATTTTTTGAAACTAAAAATTTTTAATTTAAATAATATTTTTTTAATGGGTAATGCATGTTGTAATAGAAATATAAATGAAGATGAATTTTCTAAAATAAATAATATAGATGCTTATTTAATTTATTTATTGAAAAATTTAAATGAAGTAGAAAGAATAGTTTCTGAATATTCAAGATTAGAAAATGAAAAAGAAAAATCAATTAGTTTTGACCAATTTCAATATTTTATTAAATTAAATAATGTTTTGATTAAATTGAAAATTAATTTGGAAAAGTATAAATATGTAAAAAAAAATCAAGAAGATATTCCAGGGAAAGATCCTATAGATTATAAAACTAAATCTTTTAATCTTAGTGAAGCAAAATATTATTTATTTAATGTTTTAAACACTCAAGAAAGCAATGATATTAATAAATTACAAGAATTAGATGAAGAAATGATCAATGCTGTTTTTGATGAAAAATCCCCAGAAGAAATTCAATTACAAGAAAAAAAAGAAAAAGAAGAAGAAGAAGAAGAAGAAATAGAATTAGATGATGAATAATATAAAACACTAATTTTTTAAAAAAATATTTAGATTATAAATAATAATACATAAAGATTATTATTTATTATATATTAGTGTTATGTTTTTTTAAATAAAAAAAAGGAAAAAAATTATAAACAATCTTATATTAACTAAATTTAAAAATAAAATTTATAATTTCATATTTTCACAATTACTTTTCATTAAAATCTTCATATATTTTTCATATATTTCTTTTTGATTTTTGAAAATTAAAATTTCCAAGTAATTTTTTATTTTTGATTATATCATTTGAAAATCTTAAAAACAAAATAAAAAATAATTAATTAACCAATATATCTTTCTTTTATATAATTTTTTTTAATTTAATTTAAATATTTAATTATTGAAATCAATTAATAATTGCATTAAAATAAAAACTATGAAAACAAGAAATATGTTTAAAATTCTAAACTTATTTTATTAAGCATTAAAATATATTTCAATATTTCTTCATATAGTTAATATATTAATATCTGTAATTTTTTATTTTTAGAATTGAGTAAACTTTCATTCTGAATGAATAAAGAGAATTTAATATTTAACTATATATTCTCAAATTTATTTTTTTTTTCTTTAATCCTTCTTTAATTTAGACTAATATTGTTACAAGTAATAAAAATAAACAAAAATTGAAAAAAATACTGAATTATTGTAACTTATAAATATTGAAAAATAGATATGTCATATGAAATTTTTAATTAAAATAAATATCATTAAATAAAAAATAAAAATAGTTAAAAAAAAAATGGAAAAAAAAATAAATCCAAATTTCCCTTATTATCAAAAAAAATGTGAACTCCTTCAAATGTTTGCAATTCCTTACATAGGGCAATACTCAAATGATTATTATAATTTCCTTCCTCCTTTTTTAACTCTAAAATCAGATAATCCACTTAATTTACCATTTAAAATAAAAGATAGAATAAATAAATTAGGAAATATACCTTTTGAATATTTTCATTTGACTTTAGATTCATCTTCAATTGCAACAAGAAATGAATTAAAATTGAATATTGTACCTCATCCTTATATATTTTATGATTTTAAAGGAGTAGTTGATAAAGAACATAAAACTTATGTTTATACATGTATTATTACAGATGAAGATAATTTTAATTTAACTGTTAAAGAATGTCCAAATGATTATCAATATATTAAAATTAATCCTGACTGTGATTTGAATGATAATTATTTAAAAAGAGAAATTATAATGCATCCAAGTGAGGATTATAATGTTCCTGCAATTTCACCTAATAATTTAAATTTTATAGTAAATTTAAATTGTCAATTAATTCATTTTTATCTTATCTTATTAGGAACTTATAAAAATGAAATTGTTAAAGGTTGTTGTTGTGAATATATTATTTTACCTAGTGCTTTATCTGGAAAGATTTTTTTAGGTATGATAAGAAGTTTTAATGATAAAAGATCTATTGAAGATGTAATCAGAAATTCTTTAATTAGTAAAAGAGTTTATGAAGATTGTTTTAGAAAATATTTTTATATTTACATTGATAAAATTTTAGAAAGTAATGACATTAATAAATTCAAAAATAATATGACTCAAATATTTGAAAAAATTTTTGAATTTAATGAAAATGAAGATGAAAATGAAAGCAAAGAAAAACATCTACAAGATATTCAAAATATGTGTAATTATTATTATAATTATTTTAAAAGTTTTATTTGTTTTTTATTTGAAATTGAAGAAAATGAAAAAAAATATAATGAAATTATTAATCCTTCTTTATCAGATAATTATATTGTTAATCTTATTGACAAATTTATTAATTTTCATATTGGAATAATTACAGAAGTTTATAAATCTTTTGGAAATTATACTGATTTATCTGATAATTTAAAATATATTGAAGAAGATGTAAAAGAAGAATATGAAAATAATATTTGGCCTGAATTACAAAATTTTATTTGTTCTTTAATAAGACTTCCTGTGAATGATTTTAATGATAAAATTGATCAATATAAAATAGTAATTCTGGAAAAAAAAGAAAATAAAAATATTGAATTATTTAAAAAGCTTAAAAGTAAAATTAAAAGAGATAATAATATCAATAGAAATGATATAAATGGAATTGATGGAATATTTATTAATAAATTATTTTATAATACTTGGGTTTATAAAGGAAAACCTTATGATGTTCATTTTGATTTTGGTACAGTTTCTTTTTTTAATGAAGCAATTGATCCTAAATATTTTTGTTCTAAAGAGGATAGAATTCATTTATGTGATGAAATGATTAAATTTTTTGAAAAAATCGATAATAGTTATAATAACATAGAAGAAGAAAATAATATTTAATTTATATTTAAATTTTTTGTTTCAATATTATAATTTTTATAAACATATATGATTTAGTATTTTCATCGCAACTTTGATTAAAACTTAGAAATCAAAGAAAAGATTTCATTGAGTAAATTTGAATTTTTATTGACGAAGATTTTGAAAATAAATTAAATAATAACTTTTATAATTAAATTTAAAAAAATGTTATATTGGGAAATTTCATTTTATATTTCTATTTCATTTGTACATTAATTCTAATTATTTCTGTCCTATTTTTGAAAACCATTAAAAAATCTTTGTTTAAATTATTGACATATTTCAATTTATTTAATTTATAATATTTTTAATAAATTATTTATACTATTTTCTTTTATTTCAATAAAACTATTTTCTCAAAAATAATCTAAATTTTCTTCATAAAAATTTTCAACAATTTTTCTATTTAATTTTGCTTTTTCTTTGGCTTTATCTTTTTTTTTTTATATTTATTTGAAGAATAAAATTTGAATAAAAAATTTATAGATTATTCTTTTAATTTTGAAAAGACTTCATAAAATTTAATTAAACAATTAATGATTTTATAAATTAATGAAAGAAGGAACTGATTTATTGAAACAAAGTATAACAGAAGAAAATGGAAAAAGAAAATCAAATACATTAAATTTTTTAGATGATCCAATTCCAAAAAGTGAAAAAGGTGAATTTATAGTTTTAAATATAGTACAATTAGCACGACAAAATTTTCAAAATTCAGAAAAAAAAAAATTAAAAGATTTAAAAAAAAAAATTCGCTTATCTAATAAAATACTTCAATCAAAATTAAGTAATAAATCTAGGAATCAAAAAAGAGAAAAAAGTTTAACTTTTAGAACTATTGATGAAAATGAAAAAAAATATGAAATTTTTGCAAATAATATTCTTGATAAAATTCATCAAGAGAAAAAGAAAAATATAATAGAAGTATGTAAAATTAGAAAAGAAATTCCTCTTAATGATCACCATTATTTTAAAAATATTATTACTCAAAATAAAGAATGTAAAAATAACACTAAAAATCTTTTATCGAATACTTATTTTAATTTACAAAAATTTAGGTTGAGAAAAAAAAATTATTTAAAAAAATTAATTTTACCTCCTTTAAATAATAAATTAAATTTAAATTCTGAAAGAAAGGAAGATAACAATGATTTTGATGGTAAATATACAAAATCCATTGTAAATTTATATGAACAAGCTTCACATTTTTCTTTATCAACTAAAAAAAATAATATATCTTCAAGAATTAAAAGAAACATCACCAATCCTAATAATATGCCTATAAGAATAATTAAAAGTTATGAATCTTTTGAAAAATAAATTTAATTTTTTTAAAGCATATATATTTATTTTAATAAAATAAATAAATATATATAATATTCATATTTTTAATATTTTAAATATCATGATTTATAAAATTAATGTCCTTAAAACAATACTTTTTTTATTTTTATTATGAAAAAAATTTTTTGTTTGCTTTTTAAATATAATTTTTTGAATTTAAAAATTAAAATACCATAATATTTCTTTTAAAATTAAATAATATGAGTTTTGGTATTATTTTCATATTTTATTATTAGTCTTATTTTCATTTATTGATATATTTATTGATATAATATTATGTGCTTATTTATTTAGAAAAGATATTTTAAATATTTTTTTAAAATATAAAATAAATTAAAATATTAATTTTAAGTTTTTTCTCAATTATTATTACCATTTAATTACTTCATAATACATATAAAAAAAATATTAATTTTTTTTAATTTTTATTTATAGCACTAATATCCCAAATATTAGTTTGAGATAAATTTTCAAAGGGATTTCCTTCTTTATTATTACTTTTTTCTAAATCAGAATTTTTACTTTCTTCTTTTTTATTTAATATAGCAGAAAAATCCATAAAATTATTTAATTTTTTATTCAAATCATAAGGTAAAATACTATTATCTTTATTTATATTATCCATTGAAGTGTTTATATAATTATCAATTCTTTCCTCTTCTTTTTCATTTTGAGATTTGAAAGATAAAGTTAAATATTTAAATTCATTATTTAAATGTTCAAAATGTTTTTTTAATATTTTTATTTTATTTCCAAGGAAAATAATTTCTCTTTGATATTTCTTAATATATTCATTTATTTTGAATGATTTAAGATTTTTAAATTGAGATATTATCTCTACATTTTTTTTCTTTTCATTTTTTATTTCTTCATTTTCTTTTTTTAATTCATTTACAATTATTTCCATTTCCTTTTTATCTTTTATTAATAATTCTCTTCTTTTTAATATATAATTATTTGAATCAAGAAAATTTGTTAATTTCCAATTTTTATATTTCTCATATTTTGAATCACTTATATTTTTTGTGGATTTTTGTATATAAATTTCAACTTCTAGTAACTTTTTTTCAACATTTTTAATATATTCATCCTTATTAGCTGAATTTGTACAACAATCAATAATTTTTTCTTGATAATAATCATTATTTTCTTCAATTTTTCTCTTAAGTTCTTCTATTATTTGATTTTCTATTAAATTTTTAGAAGTTCTATCCATTATTTTTTTTTTAATTTTTTCTTTCTCATCTATTTTTTTCTTAAAATTATCAAAGGTAACATTCAAATCTGTTTTATTATAATTTTTATTGATTAATTTTTCAAGTAATTGTAAATTTAATTCTAAAGTTTTTTTTAAATCATATAAATAATTTTTTACATTATTTAAATTTAAAGGAACTGATCTAGATAAAGAAAAACTACTTCTATGAGATAAAAATGTATAATCTAAATAATTTAATCTATTCAAGCCATTATTATTTATTTCATAAGTACAATTTTTTTTAAATGAACAATTATTTGTTGTGTTGTTATTATTTAAAGATGTATTTTCATTAAATTTATCCAAATTTAATTCATTTAAATTTTTTTCTTTGAACATTTTTTTGATTATTTTTTTTAATTATTTCATTTTTTAATTGAAAAATGAAATCTCTTCAACAAAAAGAGAGACTTCATAAAAGAATAAAGAGATAAAATGGAAAAAAAGAAACTATTTAAGTACCCCAAAATCATACAAGGAAATGAAAATGAATTTAGTTTTATTCAAATAAAAGTCAAATTTCAAAAATAAACAATTCAAATTCAATAGAAAACTTATCTATTTTTAAAATTCCTTCTTTTTAAGATAAATATAAAATTAGTTCATTAATTTTTTAAAAATGATAATGATAAATTAGAAATCAATGAATAATTAATTACCATTCTTCATAAATTATTTATAATATAAACATAAAAAATAATAATAAGTGTTTAGAAAAAAGAATTTTTTTAAAAACAAATATAAATGAAAAAATATATTACAAAAAAAACAATTAATAAATATTTAATCCATTTTAATCATACTATATATTTTTCTAACAAAAAAAAAGGTCAAACCCAAACCACAAGCTCCACACATTAGAAAAATTATAAAAGCAATCAATGTCATTAATCCAAAGAAAATAATCGTGGTACTCAATCTTTTAATTTTCAATTTAAAATAATAATATATACTATATAATATAACATATAAAGCAGAAGAACCAGAAGCAAAAAAACTTTTCCACCACCAATTATAATCTCCTTTACATAAATTAGCATGAGTAAATAAAACACCGATTTCAGAGCTAATAATAATTAATATAAAAACACTTAATAAAATAAATTGTGGCATAAATGTTAATTCTCTTTTCCAAATAGCACTCATTGTATACAAAAATTCAATAAAAATTGCAGCAAAAGGAGGTAAACCTGTAAAGAAAACAGCATATTTAATTTTAAAAAACCAATTTTTTTCTTCTATTAATGCAGGAACTGGATTTACTTTACAAGGCAATTCTAATCCTTTTTGTTTTATTCCTATAAAACTACCTAATAAAACTAATGGAAATGAACAAAAAATCCATAATATTATTAGTGATAATATATTATGAAATTCAATTAATATAGTTGAATCTTCCATTCTATATAACCAATTAATTATTAATAATAAACCAAAGCAAAATGAAGGAAAAAGAAATGCTGTATATAATGTTGATTTTAACCAATTTCTTCCTTTAAATATTTTATATAATCTACCACTTAAATAACCATTTATTACTCCTATAAAAATAAAAACCATTAACATCATTGTTAATAAACTTCCTCTTGATTCTGGTTGAAAAAAACCAATATAACCAAAAAATAAAGTATATAATATTACTATTATTACTTGAATTCCAGTTCCAAAAAATGCACATAGTAATTCAGGATTTATTGGCTTTCTAAAAACTTCATTTGCTATATTTTTCCAACCATATTCATCAATTATTTCATTTTCTGATATTCTTCTATTATATATTTGAATATCATTTTTTATTGCCCTAATAAAAATACATATTGTTATTATTGTTAAAAATATTATTAATATATTTGAAATTATTAATCCTATCCAATGAACTGAACTTGTTTCTTTTTTATAATGATCAAATCTTGAAGCAAAAGTTATATTTGATTTAAAGAATTTAATGTCATATGTAAAATATATTTCATCTTCTGATTTTAATTTTTGTGGTTGTCTCATTTTTAATTCTTTTCCAGATAAATAAGTTTTATTTTCAATAAAATTTTCATTTAAAGTTTCATTAGAAGAAATTGAAAAAGGTTCAATTTCAAATCCTACTATAGTGCTTTTATTTTCACTTATTTGATTATAATGAATATATAATCTATAATGATTATATATAAATATTGTAGTTTCATTATCATAATTAGCAATAAAGCCTAAAGGCAATCCATCATTATAAGAAACAATGATTTTTTGATTTCTTTCATTTAATTCAACATAACCTGCAGGGAGAAGATCTAAAAAAAAATTGATTTTATAATTATTTTCAATTAACCAAGTAAAAGCTTTTATATTTCCTTTAGATAATTTCTTTTTACACAGTAATTTAAAGTTAGTATTATTCTTTAAATTTACATTATAATTTGTAATATATTTACGAGAACCTTGAAGTAATTCTCCAATATTATCTGGAACTATAATTTTGTCTTCTGGAGGACATATATTTAAATAATAATAATCATATGGTATTTGAGTTTTTATTGATGTTAATGAATCTACTGTTAATGGTATTTCTTCCCCATCATAATGAATATATGCTGATATTATATCACATTTTTTTAAATGGATTATTAGGGAAAGAAGAAATATTGTTTTTTTAATAATCATAATATTTAAAATAATAATTATTTTTTTTTTGAATTTAATATGTAAATATTTTAAACATTTTATCTATCAAATAATATTTAATTCTTTAATAAATATAATTACCTTTCAAGCATAAAACCGTTATATATTATAAATCATAATTAAAATATAAATTCGTAATATTTCATTTAATAATTATTTAATATTATTCCTATGCTTATTTTTATTTTTTTATTAAAATATTGAATTTCATTAATTAATAAATTTTTCTCTTTTTTTAATTTAATGCTATAAAGAATTTAAGATTATTGTTATATTGCTTATAAACGATATTATTTCACTAAACTTTATTAAAAGCAACAAGTGAACTTTAGCTTTTAGATAAATAATAAATATCTTTATTTTTTGAATTTTCCTCATTCAACAATGAAATTTCCCTTTCAATTAAAATATTGTTTTTTTCTTTATTATAACTTTGCAATGAATTTTTTATTTGTTTTGCTTTGGTAATTTTTTCCAAATATATTATTTGAACTTTCATCGACTAATAATTATTTAATTTCTATTATTAATGTGAAATAATATTTTTAAACTTGAAATTCTTTCTGAATTTATAACATAACCTCTTTTCATTTGTTTAAAAAAATTACCATATTTTTCTTTTAATTCATCAATATTACTTTCTATATATTCTATTTTCTTTGATGTATATTTATAATTGAAATAAAAGTGGAAATAATATCATTTGGATAAAGAAATAGCTTTTTTTAACATTTTTTGGATAAAATATGTTGCATCATTTAAATTTATCATCGAAGATATAAAAATGAAATTATATTTTCAATTAAATCCCATTTAATTGTTACTTTTTTGATTTGAACATCCATTTTATCATATGAGTAATTCCCCAGAACATTAATCAATCATTTCATTAAAAAAAATATTTTTAAAAACAATAAGAACAAAAATTTCAATTTGGAAAATAACTGAATGTTCGTATCTAAAAAATACTTTTCTTTTGAAAAAGCAATTATTTTGTTCTATAAATGTTGAAAAAGGAGTAAATTAATTAAAATATTATAAAAATTATAATCTAACAAAAACAAATAATGGCTCAATTAATAAGTTTAAAATTTTCATTGACAGAAAAAATTCCTCAATCATTCTTATTAATATAATTAAATAGAAATAATTCCAATGAATATATTTAAATGAGTTATTTGAAGTTTTAGGTGTTATATTTTGTTTATTAAAAAGGAAATTCCAATGAATTAAAATCATCATTTGATATGAATTTTGGATTTGATTTAAATTTTATTTATAATTTAATTGATCAATGGTTATTTTAAATGAATTTTGGATATGAATTATTAATACTATAGACTGATTTTTCAGAGTTGATTTTCTTTTATTAAGGATGAAATAAATAATTTGAGACAAACTCGAATTTATTTCATTATAATTTGAATTATTTTTTATTTAATTATTGTATTAAATTTAATAATTTTTATAAAAACCTTTATTCTAATATAAATTATTTTTTAATCTTTCAAAAAAATAAAAAATCATAAAAATCATAATTTATTTAAATTTAAAGATATTATAATCTTATTTAAAAAAAACAAAAAATTTTGGGGATTGGGGATTGGGGATTGGGGATTGGGGATAGGGGAATGGGGATTGGGCGCAATCCCCAATAACCAAAACCCAAAACCCAAAACCCACAACCCAACCC